>Ga0208851_1000266_pt1 | contig 24076 bp, 16 predicted proteins | sample NGESurshal092012_FD_184481 | JGI IMG/M metagenome (GOLD analysis project Ga0208851, IMG submission 184481) | Arctic peat soil microbial communities from Barrow, Alaska - NGEE Surface sample 415-2 shallow-092012 (SPAdes) | ecosystem: Environmental > Terrestrial > Soil > Wetlands > Peat ... | reverse complement strand
CCCGCTCGGCGACGACACGAGCGGTGTCGCCTCCGCCTCGAATACGTCCGCGTACCTCTGGTTCATCGATCCCGTCTCGAACCTGGCCTCGGTCCGGACGGTGGTGCCCGCGGGCAGCGTGTTGGTGGACGGCACGGCCCGGACCATCCGCGGGATGGGCCTGCGCGTCTCGCCCTACCGCTACACCATCGACGGTGTCGCCAACTCGCGCGTCTACGGCGGAGTGACCACCAGCAGCACCACCGGCATGGGCTCCTTCCTGGTCTACGACAAGCCGGGCGCGGGCTCCACGGTCGTCTCCGCCGCTCACGGGGTGAGCATCGCCGGTGTCACCGGGAAGGGGACCGGGACCATCTGGATTGGCAATGGCAGCGACTTCGCTGCGCCGCAGAACCCGGCAAGCCTCGGCGGGACCGACGTGAAGAAGACCTGGCTGGTCTCGAGCAACTCGCTGCTCTCCAACGCGGTCAACTGCGCCAACCCGGCCGCGGGGAACTGCGACCCGGCGGTGTTCATCCCGGCGTCCGTCGGTCACCTCTTCAAGACCACCGACGGGGGCAACACCTGGACGCCCTTCCACGGGAACGGCACAGGCTTCGATCTGCCGAACTTCCCGATCTTCGTGCTCCGGTACGATCCGGCCGACCCGACGGACAAGACGCTCTGGGTGGGGACGGAGTTCGGGCTCTACCGCACGACCGACGGGGGCAACACCTGGGCGCCTTATGGCCTCGGCCTCCCGGCGGTCCGCGTGACGGATGTCCGCATCTCGAACAACGGAGGCATGGTCCGCGTCTCGACCTACGGGCGCGGGGTCTGGGAGATCCTCCCCGGGAGCGAACCTCCGACCGGACCAGGAACCGGTGATTTCGATCGGAGTCAGATCATCGACTTCTTCGACGTGGCCTCGCTCGCCGCCCGGATGGGATCGACGCCCGCGGCCGCGAACAACCTCGCCTACGACTCGAGCACCGACCTCAACGGGTCGGCCACCCTCGACGAGGCCGACCTAGGTCTCCTCCTCGCCAAGTTCGGGAGCACCCCATGAAGCGCATCGCGCTCGGAATGGCTGCCATCGTGATCGCTGCCTGCAGCAGCAGCAGCATCCCCGGACCGACCATCTCGGTGTTCACCGCGGCGCCGGCGACCATCACCGCCGGGCAATCCACGCAGCTGGTGTTCGGCGCCACCGGGACTGTCGGCATCGACCAGGGCGTCGGGAACGTGAGCGGGAAGACGTCGGCGACGGTCAGCCCCACCGCCACGACGACGTATACGCTGACTGCGACGCAGGACAACATCACGCGCACCGCGACCACCACGGTGACCGTCGACCCCGTACCGCCGGCCCAGACCACCAGCCTGGCCGTCGTCCGCACAGGGACCGCCGACCCGGTCGCGGGATCCGCTGCCTCCTTCGAGGTGAGGGCGTTGACCGCAGCCGGGGCGGTGAACCCGGACTACCGGGGGACGGTCCAGTTCTCGAGCGACGACCCACAGGCGGTGCTCACCGCCTCCGTGACCTTCGTCGCGGGCGACGCCGGAAAGAAGACGGTGTCGGCCACCTTCAAGAAGTCAGGGACGCATTCGCTCACAGCGACGGACGCGCAGCTCTCCTCCATCCAGGGGACCGCGCTCGCGCAGGTCCAGGCCGCGGCGGCGTCGGCGTGCACCGTCGGGGGGCTGCCAGCATCCGTGGCGGCGGGCGCACAGAGCGGACTCCAGATTTCGGTGGTCGACGCGTTCGGCAACGTCGCGGCCGGGTACACCGGAACCATCGCCCTGACCTCGAGCGATGCTGCGGCGCAGCTCGGGGCGCAGGGCACGTACGTTGCCAGTGACGCAGGCAACCGCGCCTTCAGCGTGCAGCTCCGGACCGCGGGCACCCAGACCGTGACTGCGACCGACACCGTCAATGGCGCCATCACCTGTCAGGCGTCCGTGTCGGTGGTGCCGGGCAGCACGCTGCTGGCGGTCACCTTCCCCACGCTCGGCACCGGCCTGGACGCCTGGGCCGGAACGCCCGTCACCGCGCGCGTCACCGCGCAGGATGCCCAGGGGAACAAGGTGAGCGACTACGCGGGGACGGTGGCCTTCACCAGCTCGGACGGTGCGGCGGCTCTCCCGGCCAACGTGACGTTCGTCGCCGGAGACGCGGGGCAGAAGGACGTGACGGTCACCTTCAACACGCTCGGTGCGCAAGTTCTCACCGCCACCGATACCGCCGCGGCGCTCGTCCAGGGCAGCAGCAGGACCACGGTCGTGCACGGGCTCGCGTACACCGATCCCGTCCCGGGAGGGAAGGTCCGGCTCCTCAGGAACGCGAGCTCGAACGCCCGGACGGTGCGCCTCGACCTGGTCTCCAACACTTCGCTCTTTCCGCTCAGTGCCGGAACCGCCGACACCGTCCGGAACGGCGCCTTCGGCTTGGGGATGAACCTGCCGCTGGACGCCACGAAGGTCGGGCCGGACACGACGCTGCTCGACGTGACGGTGCCGACCGGAAGCACCGCGGTGCTCAACCTGGGCACCGGCACCCAGGCCAGGGGGGCGACGCTGAACGCCGCGCGGGGCGTGCTCTACAGCGGGGTCAGCCAGAAGCGCACCGAGGCGGGGAGCACCACGGTGCGCGGCGACGTCGCCGTCCGGCCGTTCCCCGGCGGGAACTCGTTCTACTACTCGATCCGCCTGGTGCTCACGCCAGGGGCCACGGTGGGCACGGTCTTCGACGGCGCCGCGCTCTCCAGCGCGTTCCGCGCGGCGGTCCGGGACCGATCCGGATCCGACGTGTTCTCGGGACCGGATTTCGCCATCGGCAAGCTCGAGGTTCGGTAGGCGTGCGCCGCGGATCTCCTGCTCCGGCTCTCTGCACGGCCGGGCTCCTCCTGCTCGCCTGCCAGGGCGCGTCAGGGGGGCAGAGCGCCGCGCCGGTGCCCGCCGTGGCCCACGCGAGCCTCGCGGGAGCACCGGACGCTGGCTGTCGTGTGGACGCGGACTGCGTGCTCGAGCGCCGGCCCGTGGGCGGCTGCTGCGAGAGCTTGTGTGACCCGCGCGCCGCCACCCTGGCCGAGCACGCTGCTCTGGATGCGCGGTGTGACGGGCAGGCGCGTCTCTGCGCTGCACCCGCCTGCGCACCGTCACGCACCCTCGCCACCCCGGCCTGCGTGTCAGGCCGATGCACCCTTCGACAGGAGAGCAACCAGTGAGCCGGAATCCGCCGAGGAGATTGCCGATGCGTGGACTGGAGAGACGCTCCACCGGGAGGCTGATGACGCTCCTGTGCCTGCTCGCCGCGCCCGCATCGTTCGCCCAGATGCTCGACGTGGACGCCCTCCTGGTCGAGGCCAGCGCAGTTCCGGGGCAGGGGACGGTCCGGCTCTCCGGCGGTGGGGGAGGCCAGACGGTGTCGACCGATCCGGGTCAGGGAACGGCCAGCGTCGCCGGCTCCGTGCTCTGGGTCCCCGTCCGCGGGTTCGGCGGGGACGTGGGGGCGTACTACCAGACGGGACGGAGCGGCCCCTCGGCCCGGGTCCGCTACCAGTTCCTCTCGCAGGACTCGGCGGGCGTCGACCTGACGCTCGGCTCCCGTTACAAGAGCGAGGGTTTCTCCGGGCCTGGACTCGGGGAGATCGAAGCGCTGTTCGCGCTTGGCCGGAGCTTTGGCCAGGTCGACCTCGTGCTGAACCTGGTCTGGGGGTGGGAGCTCGGCGGCCCTGGGCAGGACGCGGAGGTGAAGGCCCTGGTTGGCTGGCGCTTCAACGACAATGTCCGGCTCGGGCTCGAGGTGCGGGCCCAGACCGAGGTGCACAACGAGGATGGATGGCAGGCGCCGCAGATGATCGGAACCGACCTCCGCGCTGGTCCGACCTTCTTCTGGCGCGTCTCTCGGCCGGTGAGCTTCCAGGTGCTGGTGGGTGTCGGCAAACCGGTGAACGTCAACCAGGCGGGTCTGCTCGCGCTGGGATCGTTCGCCCTCGACCTGTAGGCAGCGGGCTGCAGGCCTCCGAGGCGGGGACCTGCAGCCGCGGGCGGGCGTTGACTTGGTGGACAGCTTGGTGATGCGCCATCCTCTACCTGCTCGGCACCGGTCAGCGCTCGCGGCTGCACCGGCTCGACGCGGACGAGCTCTGGCACTTCCACGGAGGCGATCCACTGCACGTCGTCCAGCTGGTGCCCGGCGCGGCGGCGCGCGTGCACCTGCTCTCCACCGAGTCCCCGCAGCTCGTCATTCCGACCCACAGCTGGTTCGGCGCGATGCCAGCGCCGGGTGGACGGTGGACGCTCGCCGGGTGCACGGTCTCGCCCGGTTTTGAGTTCTCGCACCTCGAGCTCGGAAGCCGGGGGGCGCTCCTGGCGGAGTTTCCCCTGGCCGAGGAGCACGTGCTCGCGCTCACGGCGGGCTGAGGCCAGCGGGCCCACGCGCGGGGCGTGGCACACTCGACCTCGTGCGCTGGCCGAGCACCCGGGCAATTGCAGCCATTGCGGTGGTCGCGGCCCTGCTGCTCGTCTGGCCCGGGTGGTCGAGTCCCTTCTCGGGACCGAAGTGGCTCGTGGCGGGCCTGGCGGCGGGGTGGACCCTGTTGCTCCTTCCCCGTGAGGCGCGGCGTCCAGGTCCGGTGGCCTCCGCCGCGCTGGCAAACCTCGGCGCATGCGTGCTCTCGCTCTTTCGGAGCGATGGGGCGACGCCCTGGTGGACGCTGGCCGGCGCGGTGCTCCTGGCGGGCCTCACCCTGTCGGCGACTCCACTGCCGTGGCGGGCCCTGACGTCCGCGGGTGGGCTCGCCTCGCTGGTGGTCGTCCTCCAGGCAATGGGGCTCGATCCGTTCGCCGCCTTCGCGCCCGAGGCGGCCGGGACCCGGCTCCGGCTCTACGGCACGCTCGGCAATCCGGACTTCGTCGCCTCGGTCCTTGGCGTCACCGCGCCGCTCACGCTCGTGCACGGGCTCCGCTCGCGGCGCAGGACGGCCGCCATCGCCGGAGCGTCCTCGGCGGTGCAGCTGGTGGCCCTGGCGCTCCTGCGCTCCTTCGCGACCACGGTGTCCCTTGGCGCCGCGGCGTTGGTCGCCGTCGTCTCCGCGCCAGCAGGGAGGGGGCGGCGGAGGCTTGCCGTCGCGCTCGCGGCGGGGGTCGTCATCACGGCGATCCCCCTGGGGGGCCGCCCGGCCGAATCCGCGATGCGGGGCCGCTGGTATCTGGTGAGCACCGCTGCGCCCCACGTCCTGGACGCACCCTGGCTCGGGCAAGGCGCGGGGACCGTCGTGCTCCACTGGCCCGCCTGGGAGCTCGAGCGGTGGCAGGCCCGCTGCGGAACCGACGCCGCCTGCGTCGCTGCGCACCCCGAGTCACGATTCGCCGGTCTGCAGGACCACGTTCACGATGACTGGTTGGAGCGGCTGCTGGAAGGCGGCGTCGTCGGGCTCCTGGCGCTCGTGGGCGTCTTCATCGCCGCGTTCCGCGCCTCCGTGCGGAGCGCAACCCTGGAGGGCGCAGGGATCGCCGCGGGTCTCGCCTCGCTGGCGGCGCGGGCGACGGTGGACTTTCCCCTCGCGCGGCCGGCGGATGTCGTGCTCCTCGCCGTCCTGTGCGGCGGTGCGGCCGCGCTGGGCCGCGTCGATTCCGTGGACGTCGAGCCGGATTCTCCGCGAGACTCTCCGGTCCAGGGAGGGGTTCCATGAATCGCCTCGTCGTGCTGCTGCTCCTCGCAGCCCCCGCGGTCGGCAGTGACTGGCAGAAGCGTCAGTCGGAGTTCTACGAGAGGTCGTCGGCGGAGCGGAAGCAGCTCGGGCTCGACTCGAACGGAGCCAAGGCCAAGTTCCCCACCCCCGAGGTCACGTTCTCCGGCATCGGCTCGGCCGGGGGCGCCGCGGGGAATTGCGTCGTCCTCTGCCCGGGGAAGACGGCGAAGGTCCAGCTCAAGGGCAAGCTCCCCCAGGGCAGCCTGGTCCTGGTGCAGAGCAGCGACGTGGAGGTGGTGGAAGAGAAGCAAACCGTCGGAGGCTGGGAGGCCACGCTGAAGGCGCGGCCGGACGCTCCGCCAGAGCTGCTGAGAGTGGTCGCCACCTCCGCGGTCTCGGCCATCCAGGCGGACGTGCGGGGCCTGGAGATCGGCTGCCAGCACACCACCACGTTCGAGGTTGCGGGCGACTCGATGGAGATGAAGGTGACCTTCCCCTGCGGCAAGCGGGAGACCACCGCGAAGGGCGAGTGGCGCCATGGCGGGAAGTCGCTCGGCGCGTACACCTACGACGTCAAGCGTGGCGAGCGCTCCCTCACCCTCGAGCGCCAGGCCGACGAGGAGGAGGCGGCGGCGGCCGGCCAGGGGATGATGGACCTCATGGCGTCCAAGGAGTGGCAGGACACCGACACCCAGTTCAACGCGGTGATGGCGAAGATGAACGACTGCACCTCGGGCCCGCAGAGCAAGATGGCCGCGTGCATGCAGGCGCTCCAGCCGGAGATCCAGCGCGTCACCAAGAGGAAGGAGGCGCTGATGCTGGAGAACGAGAAGAAGGGCTCGCTCAAGTTCGGTTGCGCCTCGATCGAGGTCGAGGCGAACGCCGGGTCGCTGAAGGGCGAGGCGCAGCGTTGCTCCGGGCGCGGGACGCAGGAACGGGTGCCCGTCACGGGGAAGTACACCTCGCCCTGAAGGGGACCTACGGGGTGATGCGCTCCATCATCCGGGCGAAGGGAATGGTCTCCCGGACGTGGTGCAGCCCGCAGACCCAGGCCACCGTCCGCTCCACTCCGAGCCCGAACCCCGCGTGGGGGACGGTGCCGTACCTGCGCAGATCCAGGTACCAGCTGAACGCCTCGCGCGGCAGGTGGTGCTCCACGATGCGCTTCTCCAGGGTCTCGAGGTCGTCCTCGCGCTGGCCGCCACCGATGATCTCGCCATAGCCCTCGGGCGCGAGCACGTCCATGCCCAGCGCGAGCCGGGGGTCCCTGGCGTCGTGCTTGAAGTAGAAGGCTTTCAGCTCCACCGGGTAGCGGTGGACGATGACCGGCCGGTCGAACTGGTTGGCCAGCACCGTCTCCTCGTCGCCGCCGAAGTCGTCCCCGAACTTCGCCGTGTGCCCGGCCGCCTTCAGCCGCTCGATGGCCTCCTCGTAGGTGATGCGCGGGAAGGGGGCCTGCACGGCCTTCAGCTTGCTGACGTCCCGCTCGAGCACGCTCACCAGCTCCTTCTCGTGCTTCTCGAGCACCCGGGCCACGATGAAGGAGACCAGCCCCTCGGCGAGGACCATGTCCTCTTCCAGGGTCATGTACGCGACCTCGGGCTCCACCATCCAGAACTCGGTCAGGTGCCGGCGCGTCTTGCTCTTCTCCGCGCGGAAGGTGGGGCCGAAGCAGTAGACCTTCCCCAGCGCCGCGGCGGCGGCCTCCATGTACAGCTGACCCGACTGGGTGAGGTAGGCGTTCCCCAGGTCGAAGTAGGGGACGGTGAAGAGCGTGCTGGTCCCCTCGCAGGCTGCCGGGGTGAAGATCGGCGCGTCCACCAGCGTGAAGCCGTCTCCGTCGAAGAAGTCACGGATCGCCTTCTCCACGGTGGCCCGGACCCGGAGGATGACGTTCTGCCGGGCAGAGCGGAGCCAGAGGTGGCGGTGCTCCATCAGATAGGCCACCCCGTGCTCCTTGGGGGTGATGGGGTAGTCCTTGGCCTCGGACACGACCTCCAGGTCCTTCACCGAGAGCTCGAACCCGATCGGGCTCCGGGCGTCCTTCTTCACCAGACCGCGGACGATGACCGCCGTCTCCTGGCCCAGGTGGTCGGCCCGGGCGAACTGCTCCGGCGGAACGTCGTTCTTGAAGACCACCGCCTGGATGACACCGGAGCCGTCGCGCACCTGGAGGAAATGGAGCTTGCCGCTGCTCCGCTTGTTGTAGAGCCAGCCGCGGAGCTCGACCTCCTGGTTCTCGTGGGCGGCGATGTTGCTGATGGTGACGACGGGGAGTGCCATGGCAGTCGCTCTTTACCATCGCCCCCCGGGGCAGGTAGGACCGTCCGACCACCCCATGAAGCTCAGCGAGCGGTACGACCCGAAATCCCTCGAGCCCGCCTGGCAGGACCGCTGGGAGCAGGCCGGCCTGTTCCGGGCCGACGCGAGGCCCGAGGCGCCCAAGAAGTACGTGCTGGAGATGCTGCCGTATCCCAGCGGCTCCATGCACATGGGGCACGTCCGCAACTACCTGCTCGGCGACGTGTACGCCCGGTATTTCCGGATGCGTGGGTTCGACGTGCTGCACCCCATGGGATGGGACGCCTTTGGTCTGCCCGCCGAGAACGCCGCCATCAAGGACGGCGTGCACCCGGCGGTCCGGACCCGCGAGAACATCGAGCGCTTTCGCAGCGCGATGCGCTCGCTCGGCTTCGCCTACGACTGGAGCCGCGAGGTCAACACCAGCGATCCGGCGTACTACCGCTGGAACCAGTGGTTCTTCCTCCGGCTGCTCGAGCGGGACATGGTGTACCGCCGGTTCAGCAAGGTGAACTGGTGCACCGGCTGCCTCACCGTCATCGCCAACGAGCAGGTGAAGGACGGCCGGTGCGAGCGGTGTGACTCGCCCGTCGTGGACCGCCAGATGCCGGAGTGGGCGTTCCGCATCACCCGGAACAGCGAGGACCTCCTTCAGGCGCTCGACGGGCTCACCGCCTGGCCCGAGCGCATCACCTCGGCACAGCGGAACTGGATCGGCAAGAGCGAGGGCGCCGAGGCGGACTTCAAGACCGCGGACGGGCGCCCCATCCGCATCTTCACCACCCGGATCGACACGGTGTTCGGCGCCACCATCCTGGTGCTCGCTCCCGACCACCCGATGGTGCCCAGCCTCACCGCCGCGAGCCGCAAGGCCGAGGTGGAGGCCTTCGCTGCGCGGATGGCAGCGTTGGGGAAGATCGAGCGCACCGCCGAGGGCGCCCCCAAGGAAGGCGTGTTCACCGGGGCGATGGCGACCAACCCCTTCACCGGGCGGCCGGTCCCCATCTGGGTCGCCAACTTCGTCCTCAGCGACTACGGCACCGGCGCGCTCATGGCCGTGCCAGCCCACGACACGCGCGACTTCGCCTTCGCCCGCAAGTACGGGCTCCCCATCCAGCCGGTGGTTCGCCCGGTGGACGGCCGGGACCTCGGCCCGGTGGACGCCTGGACCGAGCCGTTCAACGACGACGGCGTGCTGGTCGACTCGGGCGAGTACACCGGGCTGTCGTCGGAGGAGGCCCGGCGCCGGATGGGCGCCTTCCTCGCGCAGCGCGGGCTCGGCAAGCCCACCGTGACCTACCGCCAGAAGGACTGGGGCTTCAGCCGCCAGCGCTACTGGGGCACGCCGATCCCCATCGTCTACTGCGAGCGCTGCGACCCGGAGCGGAAGGGAATCCCGCTTCCGGACGACCAGCTCCCGGTGCGGCTCCCCGACATCGATACCCAGGCGGTGCTCACGGGAAAGGGCGAGCCACCGCTCGCCAAGGTGAAGTCGTTCGTCGAGACGACTTGTCCCCGCTGTGGCGGTCCTGCGCGGCGCGAGGTGGAGACGATGGACACCTTCGTCGACTCCTGCTGGTACTACGCGAGGTACCTCTCGCCCCACTTCCAGGCGGCGCCGTTCGATCCGGCCCTGGCCCGGCGCTGGCTCCCGGTGGACATCTACGTGGGCGGCCCCGAGCACGCGGTCATGCACCTGCTCTATTTCCGCTTCTGGAGCCGGTGGATGAAGATCCTCGGTCTGGTGCCGACGGACGAGCCGGTCACCAGGCTCGTCACGCAGGGCATCGTGAACGGCCCGGACGGACGGAAGATGTCGAAGCGCTGGGGGAACGTGGTGGCGCCGGCCACCATCGTGGACCGGTACGGCGCCGACACCGTGCGGATGTACGTGCTCTTCGCCGGCCCGCCCGAGCGGGATTTCGACTGGAGCGACGAGCAGATGGAAGGGCAGGCCCGGTTCGTCAAGCGGGTCTGGGCGCTCGCCGCGGCCCACCAGGATGTCGCCGCGACCGCCACCCACGAGGGTCCGGTCGTGGGCAAGGCGCTCGAGATCCGCCGCGCGGCGCACCGGTGCGTGAAGCGGGTGGGGGAGGCCATCGACCGGCTCTCGTTCAACACCGCCATCGCCTTCGTCATGGAGTGCGTCAACGCGCTCTACGACGCCGGCCGACCTGAGACCCCGGCCGAGGCCGCGGCGATGGGTGAGGCCATCCGGCTCGTCACCCGGGTCCTCACCCCGTTCGCCCCGCACGTGGCGGATGCCATCGCCGAGGGTTACGGGGGGACGCAGTCCACCCTGACGCTCGGCTGGCCCGTGTTCGACCCGGCGCTGGTCGTGGACGAGGTCCTCCCCTACGCGGTCCAGGTGAACGGAAAGCTCCGCGGGGAGATCCGCATCGCCGCGGACGCCGGTGAGAGCGAGGTGCGGGCCATGGCCGAGGGGGAGGAGAAGGTCCGTGCGGCGCTGGCCGGCAAGGCCCTCAGGAAGGTCGTCTTCGTCCCGAAGCGGCTCATCAACTTCGTCGTCGGATGAGGCGCGCGCTGGCGGCGCTGGCGTGGCTCGCGGCGCTCGGCTGCAGCTACCACTTCACCGCCAGCGGGCCGGGCTTCCCGCAGGGGATCCAGCACGTCTCGGTTCCGGTCATCGCCAACCGGACCACCGAGCCCGGGCTGGACGCGGTCTTCACCGAGGCGCTCCGAGAGCAGCTCTCGCGGAGCGGCCACCTGGGAGGGCAGGGCAGCGACGGCCGGATCGAGGCAGAGCTCCTCGCCGTCACCGCCGGGGTCGCACAGCTCGCGCCTGGCACCTCGGGAGCGCTCACCTACCGCATCTCCGCCACGCTTCGGGTCCGCCTCTTCAAGGAGGCGACGCTGCTCGCCACGACGGACGTCGGCGGTAGCGAGGACTACCTGCCGGCGCTCCGCGCCGACGTCATCACCACCGAGGCCAATCGCCAGGCGGCGCTGCGGAGGCTCGCGAACGCGATGGCCGCCGACGCCATCGCGCGGCTCTCGACGGGTTAGCGGAGCGGGGCGGCCTGGGCTGCTGCGGCGAGGCGGGCGATGCGCCGGCTCGCGTTCTTCTTGTGGAGCACGCCCTTGCTCGCCGCCTTGTCCAGGGTGCGGGTGGCGGCGCGCAGCGCTTCCTGCGCGCGGGCGGGGTCTTTCGAGGCGAGCGCCTCGCGGGCCTTCTTGACCGCCGACTTGACCTGCGTACGGACGGCCTGGTTCCGGGAGCGGCGCTTCAGCGCCTGCCGGTTTCTCTTCTGGGCTGACTTGGTGTTCGCCACGGGGGGCCCTCCCTACCGGCCGGAGACCCCGGGCGTCAAGCAACACCCCACCGGCGGCCAGGTCTTGACTGCAATTCGGGGGAACCCCGGCGGCGGACCACGCCCGCTGTGGAGAAGTGGGCCTTCTCAGGCCGCTAAACGGGCGTGCGGACTTGAAGGTGCCCGGCGCTGAAACCTTCTGCACGCCCGGCCGGTGGCCATGCGCTCGCCTCGCAGTTGTCACGTTCCACAGCGTTCTCCCCAGATTGTGCACAACTCCTGTGGGAACTCAGGAGTGCACCTCTGCAAGTCATCGGAGGCGGACACACGTGCCCACAGGGTCGCAGAAGACCGGGGGACGATCGGAGACGACCGTGCCGCCCGCCTCGCGGACCCGCGTCAGCGCGATGTCCGGATTCCCCGGCGCGTCGACGCTCAGTGTGAGCGGCGTCGCCGTCCCCGGAGCGTAGGAAAAGCACAGCCCAGGCGTTTCGACGGACCACTCGCCCCCGTCCACCGCCACGCTCCAGCCGAGCGCCGGGGCCACCGTGTTCCAGAAGGCGTGCGTGCGGCCGATGTCCGGGGTGCGGAGCTCGAGCCGGGAGACCACGGCGCGAGGCGCCGCCGTGGGGGGAGGCAAGGCATGCTCCTCGTCCTTCGCCCGTTGCCACAGCGCGTCCATCTCGGCGAGCGAGGCGGTCCCGAAGGGGACGCCGTGCGTGCGCAGACTCTCCTCCACGGAGTGGAAGCGGCGGGTGAAGCGGGCGTTGGCGGCCCGCAGCGCGTGCTCCGCGGGCGTGGCGGTGAAGCGGGCCAGGTTCGCGAGGCTGAACAGCACGTCCCCCAGCTCGTGCTCGATGGCGCGGGCGTCCCCCCCGGCGAGCGCCTCGTCCAGCTCGTCGAGCTCCTCGTCGAGCTTGGCCCGGACGCCTGCCAGGTCCGGCCAGTCGAAGCCAATCCGTGAGGCCTTCTCGGTCAGCCGCTCGGCACGGAGCAGCGCCGGGGCGGCGGAGGGGACGCCATCGAGCACCGACCCCTCGCTTCCGTGCTTTCGTCGCCGCTCCTCCGCCTTGATGCGCGCCCAGGCCTGGAGCACCTCCTCGGCGCCACCCACCGGTTTCCCCCCGAACACGTGAGGGTGACGGGAGACGATCTTGTCGGAGATGGCGGTCGCCACGTCCGCCAGGGCGAACTCGCCGAGCTCGGTGGCGAGCTGCGCGTGGAAGACGATCTGGAAGAGGAGGTCACCGAGCTCCTCGCAGAGCGCGCGCCAGGGCCCGCCCTCACCGACCCGGTCCATCTCGTCCAGCACCTCGTAGGTCTCCTCCACGAGGTAGGGGCGCAGGGTGCGGATGTCCTGCGCGCGGTCCCAGGGGCAGCCGCCCTCTGCGCGCAAGGTGCGCATGATTCCCTCCAGTCGCTCCATCGCGTCTCCCGAGCGTCCCATGTCCTCCTCGACCCGGGGCCCCGTGACTCACAAGGGATGGAGGGCCCCGGCGCCGCTCGCCTATCATGGCTGCACCGCCTCCGATGCGTCCCCTCCGCGCGCTCTCCGCGCTCCTCGCCATTCCCCTGCTGCTGGGTCCGGTGCCCGGCGCCGCACAGATGGAGCCGCCCCGCCCCGTGGACGAGCTCGCCCCGGACGGTCCGGCCCAGCGTCCGGTCCGGCCCCGGCGCGAACCTCGCCCAGCGCCGCCGCCGGCGGCGAGCTCCGTCGAGGAGGAGGGACAGGGCGAAACTCCCGCGGAGCAGGCCTCGCCGCTCGCCCCTCCGGTCCGTCGGCCCGTCCGCTCCGCGGGCCCGGCAGCTCCGCTCGCGCCTGCGCCTGCCCCGCCGCCCGCGCTGGTCCGCGATCGCACGCCCGCCCCGCCGCTGCTCGTTCCCACCGAGGGAGACGAGGCCATCCTCGCCGCCTTCAACGCCTGGAAGGACGCCGAGCGCGCGCGAGACCCCAAGGCCTCCAAGGCCGCGCGCGACAGGCTGGCCGAGCTGCGCGAGACGCTGGCCATCACCGATCTCGAATCGGTGAGCGTCGCGCTGCTCCGGGGTGCCCGTGCCCGCGCGGATGGGAAGGACGGCGCCGGGGCGGTGGAGCTCGCGCAATCCGCCGTGGCCCTTTCGCCGGGCTCGGCGGATGCGCACTGGGGGCTGTTCCGGGCGCACCTCGGCAACGACCTGCTCGACATCCGCCGGCTCTGGGCCGATGCGGGAGGCGCGGTCCGCACCGCGCTCGCCGACCCGCGGTGGAGTCGCAGCCTTCTGGGCGACCTCGGCGCGACGGTGCTCGCCGCCTGGCTGGCCACCGCCCTGGCCACGCTGGTGGTGCTCTTCCTGCGGAGCGCCCCCTCGCTGGTGCACGACGTGCACCACGCCTTCCCCCGGGGCGTGTCGCGGTGGCAGGCCGGCGCGCTGCTCATCCTGGTGCTGCTCCTGCCGTGGGTGTTCCGGATGGGGCTCCTCCTCCCGGCCCTCGTCCTCTTCGCCGCGGTGACGCTGTACCTCGACCCCAGGGAGAGGTGGCTGGCCGCGGTGCTCCTCGCGGGTGCCTGCCTCGTGCCGCCGCTGGCCGGCGCGCTGGCACAGGCCACCACCTTCGCTGGGACCCCTGCCGAGGACGTGCTGCAGCTGGAGCGAGGCGGACTCGAGGCCGCCGGGGCAGCCGCCCACGTCGAGGCGCGGCTCGTGGCGGGCCGCGCGACGTACCCCGAGGTGTACGCGCTCGCGCACTGGGAGCTCCGGCGGGGCAAGCTCGACGCCGCCCGGGCCGACGCCGGCCGCGCCCTGGTGCTCCGCCCGAATGACGCCCGGTCACAGACCTTGCTCGGGAACGTGGCCTTCGCCGAGACGCGCTGGCCGGAGGCGGTCGCCGCCTATACCCGTGCGAGCGAGCTCGATCCGACGCTCCCCGACCCGCTGTGGAACGTGTCCCGGGTGTACCGCCGTCGTGCACGAACGCTCTCCGATGACGCGGTGGGGGCCGAGCTGGACCGGGCGCAGAACGCCGCTGCGGCTGCGCAGCGGCTGGACGAGCGTCTGATGACCCGGGCCGACCCCCCGGAGAGCCGACCGGCGATGAACCTCACCCTCCTCACCCCGGCGCTCTCCCGGAACGAGCCACCGGTGACCGACGGGTCCGAGCGGCGCTCGCGGGTGAGCGCGCAGCTGGCACAGAGCCTGGTCGGCAACCTCGATCCAGGCGCGGCGCTGCTGCTCCCGCTCGCCGGGGTGGTGGTTCTCGCCGGCCTCGGGTTCGCCCGCGGCGGGAGAGGGGTCAGCCAGAGCTGCAGCAAGTGCGGCCGGGCGGTGTGCCGCCGCTGCGACCCCGAGCTGGTCGAGGGCAGCCACCTCTGTCACCAGTGCGTCAACGTCTACACCCGTCGCGGCAAGGTGGCGCCGATGGCCAGGGTGAACAAGGAGATGGAGGTCCGCCACCATCAGGCCTGGGTCAGCCGCTGGGCGTACGCCCTCGGGCTCCTCTGGTCGGGCGCCGGCCACCTGTTCACCGGAGCGGCGGTCCGGGGCGCGCTGCACGCCTTCGTCTTCGCCTTCGCCATCGGCGTGGCGCTCAACCGTGAGGGGCTGCTCCGCACCCCCGGGCTGTCCTCCGGAGCCGTCCTGTGGCTGGTGCTGGCGCTGCTGCTGCTTGCTGCGACCTGGGCATCCTCGCTTCGGCACCTGGCCAGGGAGAGGGGCTAGCTCCCATGGCTCTGGCAGGCACGCTCAAGGATTTCGGCATCGCCGACATCCTGCAGCTCATCGCCCAGCAGCAGAAGACCGGTGTGCTGCATCTCCGCTCCAAGGACCAGGAGGTGAAGGTCGGCTTCGTCGATGGGGCCATCGTCTCTGCCGAGAGCGCCACCAGGAAGAAGCGCGACCTCTTCGGACATCTCCTGGTCGCGGCCGAGCTGATCACCGAGGCGCAGCTCGAGTTGGCGCTCGAGACCCAGAAGCGTTCGCTGCAGCGGCTGGGCGACTGCCTCATCTCGCAGGGGGTCCTCACCAAGGAGCAGTATCGGCGGATGGCGCAGCTGCAGTTCAGCGAGACGCTCTACCGCCTGTTCACCTGGAAGAGCGGGACCTACGAGTTCGAGCAGGGCCCCGTCCATCACGACACGCATGACCTCGAGCCGGTCCGTGCCGAGTCGGTGTTGATGGAAGGTTTCCGGATGGTGGACGAGTGGCCGGTGATCCGGAAGCGGATCCCGCGCTACGACCTGGTCTTCGCGCCGGCCAAGTACCTCCCGCCGGAAGGTGGAGGGAACGATCCCGGGACGGAGTTCGCCTCGGTCGGCCCATCGGAGCGCCGGGTCTTCACGCTGGTCAACGGCTACCGCGACGTCCGCAAGGTCATCGACCTGTCGTGCCTCGGCGAGTTCGAGACCTGCAAGGCGCTGTGTAGCCTCGCCAACCTCGGCCACGCCACCGCGCTGATGCCGGTCGGCGAGCCGGACCTGCCCGGGGATGACGTCGGATTCGGGGAGAAGGTCCGCGGGGCCCTGGGGCGGCTCGGGGTGAGCATGGTGGTGCTGGCGGGCATCGTGGGCATCCTGCTCGGGACACAGCTGAACCCGTGGGCGGTCCGCTCCAGCACGGGAGCCGGATTCGCCGAGGGGGTGCTCCGGCAGCAGATCACCCGCGCCCAGGTGAGCCGGATCGAGGGGGCCCTGGCGGTGTACCGGCTGGAGCGCGGGGACGTCCCGGCCTCGCTGGAGGCGCTGGTCGAGCAGGGACTTCTGTCGTCCAGTGACGTGCACTTCCCGTGGGCAGAGCGTTACTACTACCGCCGCGTGGGGCCCCAGGAGTTCATCCTCCTGCCGCCCTTGCGCTAGCCTGACCGACTGGTGCCGCGCCCCTGCGCCGGGCGCACCTGAAAGGAACCGTTGCCCACTGCCTCGTCCCCCGACACCGCGCTCGTGACCACCGCCAAGGTGGACCTCCGGGACAACGACGTCGCTCTCGGCGTCTCCGGCCACCATGCGGAGAACCTCAAGGCCATCGAGCGGCGGCTGGGAGTGAGGGTGGGGCAGCGCGGAACCGAGCTGCACCTCGCGGGGCCGGCCGACGCGGTTGCCTCGGCGGTGCGGCTCGTGGAACAGCTGGAGACCATCCTCCGCGCGGGCCAGCCGGTCGGGCGCGAGGACGTCGAGCAGGGCTTGAAGATGCTTGGCCGCGGCGGCACCGCGCCCGAGCAGGGCCTCGACACGCTCGTCCTCGGGCCTGTGCTCTCCCGGAATGGGCGGCACGTCGCACCGAAGAGCCTGGCGCAGAAGCGCTACGTGGACGCCATTCGTCGACACGACATCGTCTTCGGAATCGGGCCGGCTGGCACCGGGAAGACGTACCTGGCGATGGCCATGGCGGTCGCAGCGCTACAGGCCCGGACCGTGAAGCGCATCGTCCTCGCCCGGCCCGCCGTGGAGGCGGGCGAGAAGCTGGGATTCCTTCCCGGTGACCTGGCGGAGAAGGTGAACCCGTACCTCCGCCCGCTGTACGACGCGCTCCACGACATGATGGACGCGGACCGGGCCGCCCAGCTGGTCGAGCAGGGAACGGTCGAGGTGGCGCCGCTCGCCTTCATGCGCGGGCGCACCCTGAACGACGCGTTCGTCATCCTCGACGAGGCCCAGAACACCACGGTCGAGCAGATGAAGATGTTCCTCACCCGGCTGGGGTTCCACAGCAAGGCCGTGGTGACCGGCGACGTCACGCAGGTGGATCTGCCGCAGGGGCGCCCGTCGGGCCTGTCGCACGCGCGGCGCATCCTGGAGGGCGTCGAGGGGATCTCGTTCTGCACGTTCAGCGAGGTGGACGTGGTCCGCCATCCGCTGGTGCAGGAGGTCATCCGGGCCTACGAGCGGGCGGACGCAGAGACGAAGGCCGCAGAGCCGGCGCGAACCGAGGGGTCACCGTCCCGGGAACCCGGGTCCGAGCCGAGCTGAGCCCGGGACGCTGCGGATTCGCGGCGCCCCGACACGGAGGCCCCGCCCGAGGAGCCTGAGCTGGCCGCGCTCGCGCGTGCAAATGCGGAACGCCGCCGCGAACTGCCGGCCGGGGCCGCCGCCGGTTGCCGGCGTCCTCTTTCGGGCGGCGTCCGGAAATGGGATCCATGGTCCCGGCCTCGCGTGTGCGGACCGAGCGTCTCTGCCTCATTCTCCCGGGAATGCCGGGAACCTGGGCGGCGGCCGGGGGCTGGCACGTCCTTCGCTGAAGCGGGCTCGGTATGAGTCCGTCCCCTGCTGGAGCCACCTCGAGCCCGGACCCCCTCTCCGGGATCGGGAAGGACGTCCGGGTCGCAGTCCGACGCCTGGCCCGGGACGCGGGATTCACCGCCACCGCGCTTCTCACGCTGGCGCTCGCCACCGGCGCGACCACCGCCGTGTTCACGCTGGTCAACGCGGTGCTGCTCCGGCCGTTGCCGTACCGCGCGCCCGAGCAGCTGGTGCGGATCTACGACGTCCAGCCGGACGTCGCCCGGGCCTCCGTCTCGGCTCCGGACGCCCACGACTGGGTCACCCAGTCCAGGAGCCTCAGCGGTCTCGCGCTCTTCGCCCAGACCAACAAGAGTCTGGGCGGGGACGGAGAGCCCGAGCGGGTCTCTGCCGAGAGGATGAACGCCGGTGCGCTCCGGGTCCTCGGGCTGCCGCCGCTTTTCGGCCGCGAGTTCGCCGAGGACGAGGACCGGATCGGCGGGCCCGCGGTGGCGCTGCTCGGAGAGCGCTTCTGGAGAACGCACTTCGCCGGCCGCCCGGACATCGTGGGGAGCACCGTCCGGCTGGACGGCCGGGACCACACCGTCTTGGGCGTGGTGCGCGAGCAGCCGCACTGGTTCGGCGACTCCGACGTGTGGGTCCCGCTCCAGAACGATCCGGCGACCACGCCCCGGGGGACGCACTTCATGAACGCGGTCGGGCGGCTTGCGCCCGGGGTGACGCTCGCCTCCGCGCAGAGGGATCTCCTCTCCGTGGTGAGATCCATCGCCCGCGAGAACCCCGACTACCAGCACCACGGCATCCTCCTCGTTCCCTGGGAGGACGAGCTCCTCGGCGAGGCGCGTGCCTCGCTCGGCGCGCTCGGTGCGGTGGTCGGGCTGGTGCTGCTCATCGCCTGCGTGAATCTGGCGAACCTCCTCCTCGCTCGCGGTGCAGCCCGGCGCCGTGAGGTGGCGGTCCGGATCGCGCTGGGCGCAGACCGATGGCGGGTGGCGCGGGCGCTGCTGGTCGAGGCCGCAGTGCTGTCCGTCGTCGGGACGGGGATGGGGCTCCTGGTGGGCTGGGCGGGAACTTCGCTGCTGCGCGGGGCGCTCCCCATCCGGGCGCACGCGTTGGCCAACGTGGTCGGACTCGACGGGCGGGTGCTCGCGTTCTCGGTCGGCCTCTGCGTCTTGACCACGGCGCTCTTCGGGGTCTTGCCCTCGCTCCTGCTCGCCCACGGTGACCTCGGCGCGGTGCGTGGCGAGATGCGGGCTGCACTCGGCCACCGCACCCAGTGGCTTCAGTCCGCCTTGGTGGTGTTCGAAGTCGCGCTCGCGCTCGCTCCGCTGCTCGGGGCCGCCCTCGTGCTCCAGAGCGTGGGCCGGCTCATGCATCAGGACCCCGGATTCCGCCCCGAGCAGGCTGTCGCCTTTCGAGTGCAGCTACCGGCGGAGCGCTACCCGGACGACGCCTCCCGCCGGGCGATGGTCGCGGCCTTCCTTCCCCGGCTGAGGGGGCTCCCCGGGGTCACGCACGCCGGCGCGATCAACGACCTCCCCCTCAGCGGGAGCAACTCCAACGGGAACTTCTCCATCGAGGGACAGATCTTCGACAAGGCGCACGAGCCTGCCATCGAGTACCGGTTCGCATCGCCCGGCTACGTCGAGGCGATGGGCATCCCGCTGGTGGAGGGGAGGTCGTTCGACGCGTCGGACCGTTCAGGGGCCGAGCCCGTGGCGCTGGTCAATGTCGAGGCAGTCCGGCACTTCTGGGCGGGGAAGTCACCGGTCGGCGCGCGGATCCGTCCCGGGGACGCCGAGGACCACGAGCCGTGGCGGCGGATCGTCGGCGTGGTCGGCGACGTCCACCACAACGGGCTCGGCGAGAAGCCGCGGCCCGAGATGTACTATCCGCTCGACCAGGACACCTCTGCGCGGGTCACCTTCGTGCTGCGGAGCCACGGAGCACTGGCCCCGCTCGCGTCCGCCGCCCGACGCGAGCTGGCGGCGGTGGACCCGAGCCTCTCCCTGTTCGACGTGAAGTCGATGGAGGCCCGGGTGGCGGACTCGGTGGCCGCACCGCGCGCGGCCGGCGTGCTGCTGGGGCTCTTCGCCGCGCTGGCGGCGGTGCTCGCGGCGGCCGGCGTCTATGGCGTGCTCGCGTTCAGCGTTGCCCAGCGCACGCGGGAGATTGGCATCCGGATGGCCATCGGCGCCTCCGCGCGCTCGGTCCGGTGGTGGGTGCTCCGCCGCGCGTTGATCCTCGCCGCGATCGGCATCGTGGCTGGCCTCGGGGGGGCGCTGTTACTGGGGCGCTCGCTGCAGACGCTCCTCTACGAGGTCGCGCCGTCCGACCCGCCGACTGCGATCGTTGCGGCAGCCATGCTGTCGCTCGTGACGCTCGCCGCGGCGCTGGTCCCGGCCCACCGGGCCACCCGGGTGGATCCGCAGGAGGCGCTCCGGGCGGAGTAGCGCCCGGCGCCCGCCTGCTCGCAAGGGGATCGTCCGCTTGTGCGGTGTCGCCCCTGGACCCTAGCGTGTGTCGCTCTTGGGCGACGACGCGCAGAGCGGGTGGACCACGGATCTCCGGCGCGCCCTGCCCGCGCTCACTCTGCTGACCGTGGTCTCGGCCCTCGCCGGCCTGCTGGTCGCACCTGGCTTCGCGGTGCAGACGCTCCCCCAGCTGCGGCCAGAGGACGTGGGGCGTCCGTTCGAGAGCCCATCGGCGGCGGGGTTCAAGGCCACGCGCGACTACGACCTTCCGGACGCGGCGCTCACCGATCGCCGCCGGCAGGAGGCGCGCGCCGGCATCCGCCCGGTCTTCGACTTCAACCCCGTCGTGGTGCCCGAAGAGCAGGCATCGGTGCACGAGGCGTTCGAGACGCTCCGGGTCTCGCTCGGCCGTCTGGACACTCTCGCCCGGCCCAGTCCCGGCAAGCGCCGGCCCGACCCGGTGGACACCTCGGTGCTGGCGCAGGCCCGCGGGTCGTTCGAGCAGCGCCTCTTCGAGGTGGATGACGAGGACTGGAAGGCGCTGGTGGATTCACGTGTCCCCCCCGAGGTTGAGCACGCGGTGCTCTCGGTCCTCTCGCGCGGCTTCGTCGCCCCGGTGGTCGGCGCACGCGAGGACCTGGGGCCCGCTGGCTCCTTCCTCACCGTGCGCGATCTGAACGACGGCTCGGAGCACCCGAGCGCGGTGGCCGCTCCGGCGGTGCTCGACGTCCGCGAGGCCCGCGCGGAGATGGATCGGTGGGCGAGCCTGCCGGGGAATCTCCTGCCCGATGCTCCGGCACTCCTTCGCCGTGCCGCCCTGCGCATCGCCAAGCGCGCGCTCCGGCCCAACCTCACCTCCAACATCGCCGAGACCGAGCGGCGGCGCGGCCTGGCCGCAGCCGGCGTGAAGGATGCGGTGATCCAGATTCGGCGGGGTCAGAGGATCATCGGCGACGGTGAGCTGGTCACCCCGGATCACCTCCGGATGCTGGCCGCGATGCGCGCCCAGACCGACCGCTTCGACGTCTTCGAGGCGAGCGGGGGGACCGCCGCCCTGGTCGCCCTGCTGCTCGGCGGAATATGGACGTTCCACCGCAAGGCGTTCCGCCGCTTCCGTCCGACGCGCCGTGACGGGCTGCTGCTCGGTGTGCTGCTGCTCACCTTTCTCGGCGCATTCCGGCTTGCCGCGGCAGTCGCGGAGGCGCTGCACGACCGCTGGCCCGGGCTCCCGCTGCAGGCCTTGCTGGTCCTGCTGCCCGTCGCCGCGGGGGCGATGCTGGTCCGACTCCTCCTGAACCAGGAGCTGGCGCTCTTCTTCGGGCTCGTCCTCGCGATGCTCGTGGGGGTGATGCTCGGCAACTCGCTCTTCTTCGCGGTCTACGGGCTGCTGGGGAGCCTGGTGGCTGCGACCCAGGTGGCGCGGGCGCGGGACCGGGCGTCGCTCTTCCGGAGCGGGGTGTGGGTGGGCCTGGTGAACGCGGGGGTGGTGCTGGCGTTCGCCCTCGCGGCGGGGAAGGGGCCCGCACGAGACGCGCTGCTCGGCGCCTGCTTCGCGGCAGTGGGCTCCGCGCTCATCGTCCCCACCCTGGTGCTCGCGCTGACCCCGCTGCTGGAGCTCGCCTTCGGTTACGCCAGCGACCTCAAGTTGCTCGAGCTGGCGAACCTGAACCACCCGGCGCTCAAGGAGCTCATCGTCCAGAGTCCCGGCACGTACCACCACAGCATCATCGTCGGGAGCCTGGTGGAGGCGGCGGCAGAGGCCACCGGCTGCAACCCGCTGCTCGGCCGGACGTGCGCCTACTACCACGACATCGGCAAGGGAAAGAATTCGCTGTACTTCGGCGAGAACCAGAAGGGCGAGAACCCGCACGACTGTCTCGCCCCCGGGATGAGCGCGGTCATCATCAAGCGTCACGTGACCGACGGCCTCGAGCTCGCCCGCCGCTTCAAGCTCCCGCGCGCAGTGCAGGACGTCATCGCCCAGCACCACGGGACGCGCCTGGTGGGCTACTTCCACCACCGCGCGGTGAAGGAGGCCGAGGGGCGGGAGGACGCCGTGGAGGACGCGGTGTTCCGCTACACCGGGCCCCGACCACAGTTTCGCGAGGCCGCGCTGGTGATGCTGGCGGATGCGGTCGAGGCGGCGAGCCGGTCGATGCCCGAGCCCACCACCGAGCGGCTCCAGGCGCTGGTGCAGCGAATCATCACCGCGGTCTTCACCGAGGGGCAGCTGGACGAGTGCGACCTCACGCTCCGGGACCTGAACGCGATCTCGCTCTCGTTCCTGCACACCCTGGAGGGCATCTACCACTCCCGGCCGGCATATCCGCCCGGCGCGCTCGGGGGCACGCGGCCGCCCGCGCTGGTGGTCTCGGCCGACGCGCGGACGGCTCAGCGGCGGTCCTGATCACTCCTCACGCCCGGACAGCAGCTCCGGCTCGCGGTCCGTCGCTGTCCGGGGCGTCGCCCGGCGGGGCATGGGCCGGCTGGGAGGCTAGCATCGCGGCCGATGAGTGCCCCCCGCCCGCCTCGCCGCCGAGCACCGAGCGTGGTCGAGGTCCGCTCGGACGGACTCACCGGCGCCGCGGCGCATCTGCGCCAGCTCAGGCGGAGCGCGGGACGCTTCCTCGCCGCGCTCGACCTGGCGGAGGTGGAGCTGTCCGTCCTCCTGACGGACGACGCAGGCATCCGGATCCTCAACCGGGGCTGGCGTCGCAAGGACCGCCCGACCGACGTCCTCAGCTTCCCGGCCGGTCCGCCCCCCCCGGGCCCGAAGGGACCTCGCCACCTGGGGGACGTCATCGTCTCGCTCGACACCGCGCGCCGGCAGGCCCGCGCCCATCGACGCTCCCTCGCCGAGGAGCTGGACCTCTACCTCGCCCACGGGCTGCTACACCTGCTCGGGCACGACCACCACCGTCGGGCAGATGCCACCCGGATGGCCGAGCTGGAGGCCAGGCTGCTCGGGCGGCCCGGAATGGTGCCCCCGTCCACCGAAAACGGCTGAGACCCGGGACGACACGCGGGCTCGCGCGGGTTCTGGTAGGAGCAGCCCGCCCGATGTCCGCCGTCGCCCTCCCACCCCCTCCTCCCTCCGCCTGGAGCCTCGCGCCCGTGCCCGTCCGCCGGGAGCGCGTGCTCGTGCCCTGGCGACTGGGCGCCCTGGTGCTCACGGGCCTGCTCGGGGCGGCGGCGTTCCCCATCGCCTTTCCGGTGGGGCCCCGGCGAGAGCTGTTCGCGTCGGGCATCCTCGAGCCGCTCGCCTTCGTCTGCCTCGTCCCGATGCTCCTCGCCATCCGGCGGCTCTCCCCCTGGCGCGCGTTCGGGGCCGGGCTGCTCGCCGGGATGGTCTTCTTCACCGGCGCGTTCTGGTGGGTGAACGTGGCGATGGTGACGTTCGGCGGGATGCCGAACTGGCTCAGCATTCCCGCGCTCGAGCTGCTCGTCGCCTGGTGCGCCTTCCACTGGGCCATCGCCACCGGGCTGGTGCGGCTCATCGAGCGCGGTCTCGGCTGGTCCATGGGCTGGACGATCGGCCCGGTGTGGATGGCCACCGAGCTCATGCGGAACTACTTCTGCTCGGGCTTTCCCTGGGCGAACCTCGGCTACACTCAGACCCGCAACCTCTGGTTCCACCAGGTGGCGAGCCTGGGCGGGGTGTACGGCGTCGCGCTGGCCGTGGCGGTGGTGAATGGGGCGGTGTACGAGGCCTGGCGCTGGCGGCGGCGGCGCGAGAGGCCCATGCCGCGCCTCCTGCTCGGCGTCGCCGCCGGGGTGCTCGTGCTCGGCCACGTGTACGGCGCGTTCCATGTCCGGGCCATGGACCGGGCCGCCGCGGCCGCGCCCCGGCTCCAGGCCGCGGTGGTACAGGCCAACATCGACCAGAAGCTCAGGATGGGCCAGGGCGGATCCCGGGCCGCCACCATCCTCTCCCGGTATCTGCCGCCCACCGCCGCCGCGGACGAGGCAGGGGCCGAGCTCATCGTCTGGCCCGAGGGCAGCTACCCGCTCGCGTTCCCCACCGGGACCCTGCGCCTGACCGAGGCCGGGCTCCGGCAGGGTGGGTACCGGGCCGGCCTCCTGGTGGGCGTGGACGTCTTCGATCCGAAGAACCTCCGCAAGGGGAACGAGAACGCCGCCTTTCT
>Ga0208851_1000265_pt1 | contig 24172 bp, 25 predicted proteins | sample NGESurshal092012_FD_184481 | JGI IMG/M metagenome (GOLD analysis project Ga0208851, IMG submission 184481) | Arctic peat soil microbial communities from Barrow, Alaska - NGEE Surface sample 415-2 shallow-092012 (SPAdes) | ecosystem: Environmental > Terrestrial > Soil > Wetlands > Peat ... | reverse complement strand
ACCCGAGACCGCAGCAGCGGTGACCGCGAGAAACCACGTCGCGAGCAGCGCGCCCACGCGCAGCAGCAGGCTCCTGCGGATGGGTGCCGCACAGCCTGAACGGCGCAGCCCGGTGTCCAGCCCGCGCAGGGTGATCCACACGATGAGCAGCACGAAGCCGCAGATGGCGACGGTGATCCGGAGCGGCGCCTCGGGGACGTGGATCATCGCTGCGTGACGAGCGCGAACGGGGCGAGCGGCACGTCACGGCGACCTGGACGGGCCGCCCGTTGCGGGTGGACGGCCTTCCGCGGGGCCCGGACCAGGACCTTGCGCGCGAAGGTCTGGTCCACCTGAGCCACGAACGCGCGAAACTCCGGGTACTCGTTCGCCGTGATGCGGTCGCGGGTGAAGACGAGCTCGCCGCGGCAGACCAGCACTCCTTGCTCCACGGAGTAAGCCACGTGCAGCCGTCCGAACCTGGTCTCGGTGGTCACGTCCGGCGGCAGCCCGTCCACGCTCCATCCCACCGGGAGCCGGTAGCGGAAGGTGAAGCGGCTCACGCTCGGTCCGTCGAGCACCAGGTCACCCCGGCGCTCGGCGAGGCCCGCGTACGTCTCGACGTAGCCGCGGCGGCTCCCGAATGGCAGGAAGCGGAGCGTGTCTCCCCCCACCTCCGCGTAGCGCGGGATGCTCAGCTCGTAATCGAGCGCCACGTCCTGGTCGAGCCGGTTCGGATCGCTGATCGACACCTTGTCGACGCTGAGGCCGGGAAAGGTCTGCGCCCAGCCCTGCTCGAAGGTGGTGCGTCGGGTGGCGGCCGACTGGTAGCTGCGGCGGTATTCCGGCGCTGCGCTCCCCCGTACCCGGCTCTCGCCCTTCACCTCCGCAGCGCCCCCGGCCAGCAGCGCGAGGTCGAGCTGCACGTCGGTGACGTTGTCCTCCGGGCGGGCCTCCGGGGTGAAGGTGAAGCGACTCTTGCCTCGCGGCTCGACGATCAGCACGCTCGCCCGCCGGTCGGAGATCGGCAGCTCCGTGGCGCCGTGGAATTCGGCGGTGCCGTCCAGGTACCAGTCGAGCGCCGGGACGTAGATGATGGCGTGGTTGAAGACAGCGAGCGAGGCGGGCTCGGCGGGGATGGCCCCCAGCTGGCGCATCCGCAGCAGGACGATGCGGCTGTCCACCCCCGAGACCTCGAGCAGCGCATGAAGCAGCGACGCCTTGTCCTTGCAGTCGCCGAACCGCCGCGCGAGCACCCGGTCGACGCGGTACGGCTTGTAGCCGTGAATGCCGAACTCGAGCGCCACGTACCGGGTGTTCTTCACCACGTACTCGTACAGCGCGCGCACGACCGCCCGCGTGTCCTTGCGGTCCACACCCTTGAGTGCGGCCTCGGCGGCGCGGCGGATGCTGTCGTCCGGCACGAGCTGATCCCGGATCAGGTTCCAGTAGTAGCGGCCCACGTCGTCCCACGTCTTGTACGTGGACACGTGCAGCGTGGCCGCGACCTCGGACCAGCCGGGCATGCCCGGCTCGGGTGTGACCCGGGAGATGCGCCTCGCATCGAAGCGGTAGACCACCCGGCCATCCGCGGAAGGCTCACGGCGGGCGCTCACGCCGGCCCCGAGCGTGCTCTCGTTCCAGTAGAGCGTCCGGCCCGCAGGCATGTCGACCGCGAACTCCCACCGGAGCTTCGGGGTGACGCCCTGCACGTAGGCGAGGTCTCCCCAGTAATCGCTCAGCAGGTTGTCGCTGGCGGTGTCCTCGACGCGGTACTGGATCTCCAGCACGTCGCCCGGCGCGAGCCCCGGGAAGCTGAGCACCTTCGCCTGGGCGTCGTAGTACATGCCCGACCACGGCTCGTTCAGGCTCCGGTTGGTGTCGCCGAAGCTCTCCACCAGCGAGCCGTCCGGCTTGGTGATGCGTGCACGCAGGATGCGCACCTCTTCCCGGCTCGGGCTGTAGGTGATGGGGAAGGTGCGGAACGAGTCCGCGCCCCGCCGGGTGTAGACCTTCACCGCGAGCTGGTGGAACCGGCTGGAGAGGCCGCTCTGCTGCACCCGGACCCGGGTGATGTCAGCCAGGGTCACCGCGTCCTCGGTGTAGCTGTCCGCCTCGGCGACCAGCGGGCGGACGTCGATGGCGTCCGAGGAGGCGGTCTGTGTCTCGCTCCCCCGGAGCGCGCGCACCGCGTCCCGCAGCCCCGGGTTCTGGGGCCGAAGCATCAGCGAACGCTCCAGCGCCTCGAGCGCGAGCTCCTTGCGCCCGGCGTACAGCAGCGCCCGTCCCTTGCGCTCGAAGAGCTCGGGGTCGTCCGGGCAGAGCGCCTCGGCGTCGGCAAAGAGGGAGAGGCCGTCGTCCAGCCGTCCATTCGAGGCCAGGAGCTCGGCGAGCCGCAGGCGGACCTCGTTGCTGGTGGGGGACAGCCGGAGCGCCTTCCCGAGCGCCTCGGCCGCGCCGTTCACGTTGCCCTGATCTGCGAGCATCTCTGCGAGGAGCGACAGGCTGGATCCGTCGCCCGGGCGAGCATCCAGCACCGCCCGGAGCCGCTGCACTGCCTCGTCCGTCCTGTCCATCCGCCGCGCCGCCCGAACCCGCTCGCGACCCGCGTCAGGCACACGCCAGCTCGAGGGTGGGAGCCCCTCGATCCGCTCGGTGGCCGAGACGCTGTCCCCCAGGTCGTCCTCGGCCCGGGCGAGCAGCACCTGCGCCGGAACGAACGCCGGCCAGCGCTGCACGAGCGGCTGGAGCTGGGTGAGCACGCGCTCCGGGTGGCCCTGGGTGAGCTCCGCCCGGGCGAGCATCAGCCGTGGCTCGAGGAGCCCGGGTGCCGCGGCGATGGCCACTTCCAGATGCCGCCGGCGCAGGTTCTCGTCCTGCTGAAGCCGCGCAGCGAGGAGCTCGAGCCGTGCATCGGGCTTTCCGCCCCGTCCCGCGTCGGCCGCGGCCCGCTCGGCGTTCACTGCGTCGGAGTGCTCGCGGGTGTCGAAGGCCTGCGTCGCCTCCAGCACCCGGGCGTAGTCCCCGCGGAGCTGGCCGTCATCGGGGTGTCTGGCCACCTCCGCCTCGAATGCGGTGGTGAGGGTGGGAAGGCGGTGGACCGCGGGCGCGGGGCCAGCAGGAAAGGGCGGTAGCTTGGCGGGCGTGAGCAGCTTGCCCCGCGCGTCCTCGTCACGGAGGTAGGCGCCGAGCGGGCCGCTGTCCTCGTGACAGACCTTGAGCAGTACCCGGTTCACGCCCGCCCGGAGCTGGAGCGACAGCCGCTCCTGGTCCGGCCGCGCCGGATGGTACGCGTCACTCGTCGCAACCTTCTCCCCGTTGACCCAGAGCCTGAAGGCGCCGGACGTCCCGAGGGAAAGGACCGTGCGCCGGGCGGTCGGCTCGTCCAGCAGCGCGAGCACGTACGCGACGACTCCACGCGCCGGCCGCACCATCGCTCCGAGGTCCACGCCCCCGTCCAGCGAGTGCGCCGCCGCCTTCCGCCAGCGCGCAGGGTGGCCCTTGGCGAGGAGCGAGGCGTCCAGCTCGAGCTTCGCCTCCGGACCGAAGTCGGTGTCGCAACCGGTCTTCCCCTCGTTGTCGAAGCCGCCCAGCACGAAGACGTCCTGCAGGTACCCGAGCGCGCGCAGTCGGCGTGCGGCGTCGTCGACCCGTCCTTGCGACACGTCCACGTCGGTCAGCAGCTGACGGGCGAGGGCGCGGGTGAAGGGCTCGGTGCGTGCGTCTCCGGCGATCCGGGCAAGGGTCGCGTCGACGGGCCGCGTGTCCGCGAGGTCGTCGCGCAGGGAGCGCAGGCGCATCAGCGCGGGTGCGCCCCGGAGCGTACGAGACCGGGCGAGTGCGTCCTTCGCGCGCGCCTGCGCCTCCGCAGGAAGCGGGTCATCGACGGGCGGCGCGGCGGGGGGTGCGGCGAGAAGGGCCGAGAGGAGGAGGCTGGAGAGCAAGGGGGGCTCGCCCCCTCATAACCCGAAGCGACCGGCATTCGCTTCCCCGACCGCCCTGGCCAGGGTGAGGACGTACACCCTGGCCGCGCCAGCCTCTCGGAGTGCGCCGCTGGCGGCCCGGGCCGTGGCGCCGGTGGTGAGGACGTCGTCCACCAGCAGCACCGGGGCGGGGGGCAGTCGGCCCTTGACCGCAAAAGCGCCGTGGAGATTCTCGGTCCGCTCGGCCTCGGTGAGCCCGACCTGCCGGCGGGTGGCCCGGACGCGGCGGAGGAGCCCCGGCCTGAGGGCCAGCCCGGTGGCCGGGGCGAGGGCGCGGGTGAGGAGCGCGGCCTGGTCGTACCCTCGCCGGAGCAGCCGTCCACGGTGGAGCGGGATGGGCACCAGGACCGGCGAGGGTCCCCGCGCCGGGAGCGACTGCAGCCAGGGCCTTGCCTCGGCAGCGAGGGCCCGCGCGAGGGGGAGCGCCAGCGCGCTCTGCCCCTCGTACTTGAATCGGTGGATGGCGCGGGCGAGCGGGCCGGTATGGACGAAGGCGGCGTGCGCGGCGGTGAAGGGAGGCGGTGCGAAGCGACACCGGGCGCACGGACCGGCCTCCTCGACCGGTTCAGCACAGCGGCGACAGCCCGGCAGCGGCACCGGCTCCGTCGCCAGCTCGCATGTCGGGCAGAACGGCACGTCCTCTTCGAGCAGGTCACCGCACGCTGCGCATGCCGGCGGGAAGGCAAGGGCGAGGAGCTCGGACACGAGGCCCATCTGGACGGGGACAGCAAATCCCACGCCGAGGAGGGTGCTTCGACCAGGGCCGGGCAAAGAGGGGGCTCTTGACGAGGTGTCTGACACCTCGAAGGAGACACCTCGAAGGAGAGACACATCGTCGGAGCCAGAGGGACTGACCGCTCGCCTGGACGCTCGGCAGCCTGGTTCAACCCACCTCGGCGGCCCGACAAAGCTGGTCATGACCGCTGCGAAGCGTGCGGGCCTGGACGATTCCGAGCAGGGTCACGAAGAGCACCCCTCCCACCAGGTTCCCGGTCAGCCCGGGGAGCGTCAAGGGTCCGCCGAGCAGGATGCCCATGAACACCTCTCGGACGAGATGACCACGTGGTTGGCGCGCTCAGACCAGCAGGCTGCTCCGGTCCATCTCCTTCGGCTGCGGCAGCCCCATGATCTTCAGCAGCGTGGGCGCCACGTCGGCCAGGATTCCCCCGCTCCGGAGCTTCGCGCCAGCGAACGCCGGGTGCACCAGGTGGAACGGGACCGGATTCGTGGTGTGCGCGGTGTGGGGCTCACCGGTGATGAGGTCACGCATCTGCTCGCAGTTCCCGTGGTCCGCGGTGATGGCGAGCACCACGTTCGCCCGCGCGCACGCTTCGGCGACCTGGCCCAGGCAATCGTCCACCACCCGGACCGCCCTCATGGCCGCGTCGAGCTTCCCGCTGTGCCCCACCATGTCCGGGTTGGCGTAGTTCACGAGGAGGAAGTCGTACTTGTCCGAGCCCAGCGCGCGCACGAGCCCTGCGGTCACCTCGGGCGCCGCCATCTCGGGCTTCAGGTCATAGGTCTTCACGTCCCGGGGGCTGGGGACCAGCGCGCGCTCCTCGCCGGGGAAGACGACCTCGCGGCCGCCGTTGAAGAAGAACGTCACGTGCGCGTACTTCTCGGTCTCCGCGGTGCGGAACTGGGTGAGGCCGTGCTCGGCCAGGACCTCGGCGAAGATTTCACGTGGCTGATTGGGTGGGAACGCCACCGGAAGCTCGAACGTCTCGTCGTACTGGGTCATGCAGACGTAGCGGCCGAGCTGCAGCCCGCCCCGGTCGAACTCGTGGAAGCCGGGAATCGCCAGCGCCCGGGTCAGCTCGCGTGCCCGATCCGCCCGGAAGTTGAAGAAGATGACCGCATCGCCGTCGCCGACACGGCCCACCGGCGCATCGCCGTCGACGATGATCGTCGGCGGAACGAACTCATCCCCGACCTTTTCGGCATAGCACCCGCGGACGGCCTCCCGCGCCCCCGGAGCACGTCGGCCCACCCCGCGCACGATGGCGTCGTACGCCTGCTGCACGCGGTCCCACCGCTTGTCGCGGTCCATCGCGTAGAAGCGGCCGATCACCGTGGCGACCCGTGCGGTCCCGGTCTCGCGGAGGAAGCGCTCGAGCTCCTCCAGGTAGCCGAGCGCGCTCATCGGGGGAGTGTCCCGTCCGTCGAGGAACGCGTGCACGAAGACACGCGCCACGCCGCGGGTCTTCGCCGCCTTCAGGAGCCCGAGAAGGTGCTCCTGGGAGGCGTGCACGCCGCCCGGTCCGATGAGGCCCATGAGATGCAAGGCCTTGCCGCTGGTGCGCGCGGCGTCCATCGCCGAGACCAGCGCCGGGTTGTGGGCGAGCTCGCCGTGCTCCACCGCACGGTTGATGCGGACCAGGTCCTGGTACACGATCCGCCCGGCCCCGATGTTGGTGTGGCCCACCTCGGAGTTGCCCATCTGGCCGTCGGGCAGCCCCACCGCCAGCCCGGAGGTGAGCAGCTCGGTGCGCGGCATCTTCCCGGCGAAGCGGTCGAGGTTCGGCGTCCCGGCGAGGAGGATGGCGTTGTCCTCGCGCTCGGCCCGAACGCCCCATCCATCGAGGATGGCCAGGAGGACGCGGTGCTTGGCAGGCATGTGCCCAAAGGTAGCCAGGGCCGGAGTGCGCGTCGACCAGGACGTCCCTGGTAAGAACGGGTTCGTGCCCGGTTCGTCAGACGCTCCTGCCCAGGCGCGTGTCCGGGCATTCGACTGGCTCCGGGGGCTGGCCGTCCTGGTGATGATCGAGACCCACTCGATGGTCCTGCTCCGGCAGGAGCTCCTCGCCACCCCTGGGGCCGGGGTGCTCGATTACGTGAACGGGCTGGTGGCGCCCTCGTTCATCTTTGCCGCCGGCTTCTCGCTGGCCCTGGTCCAGGTGCGCTCGGCGTCGTCGTCCGGACCGCGCTCCACCCGGGTGCTGCGCTCGCTCCGGCGCATCGGTGAGGTCCTCGCCGTCGGCACGCTGGTCAACTGGGTCTGGTTCCCGATCTCCATCGAGCCCGGATGGTTGCTGCGGATCGACATCCTCCAGTGCATCGGACTGACGCTGCTGCTCGCCCTCCCCTTCGACGTCGCGCTGGCACCGCGCCCGCGTGCGCTCGCCATCGCCTCGCTGCTCGTCGCCCTCGGGCTCTTCCTGCTCTCACCCTTCGCCGACGGGGTGACCGGCCCGCTGCAGGACCTCTTCAACAAGGACGGACCGCGCCGGACCGTCTTTCCGCTGCTGCCCTGGGCGGGGTGGGCCTTCCTCGGGGGAGCGGTGGGGGCGACCGCCGCGCGCGGCTCGGCTGCGCAGGTGCGCCGTGTCGTGCTGGGCATCGGGATCGGCTCGGCCCTGGCGTTCGCGCTCAAGCCGCTCTGGCTGGCCATCTACCCGCCGCATGCGTTCTGGGTGACGGACCCGGCGAACACGGGCGCGAGAGGACTCGCGGTGATGCCGCTGCTGCTCCTGCTGCTCGCCATCGAGGCCCGCGTCCCCTCGAGGGCGCGGCGCTCACCCCTGGTGTGGTTGCTCGAGCTGTTCGGGACCTCGTCCCTCGCCGCGTACTTCTTCCACGAGATGCTGCTGTACTACGAGGTCCGCGGCGTCTCGCTGGCTCGCGTGGCCGGGGGTCGCTTCGGGTGGGCAGGGTTCGTCGGGCTCACGCTGCTGGTGGTGGCAGCCACCGCCGCGCTCGCCTGGGCCACCGACCGGGTCTATCGGCGTCTGGACGGGAAGCGCCCCGCCGGGCCGGTGCCGACGGTGGGACAGCTCAGCGCTTGAGCGCGGCCCCGACGGCCTTCACCACGTCCTGCTCGGAGGGGAAGCCGCCCAGGCTCTTCTTCGCCACCACCTTGCCATCGACCGCGACCTCGAAGATGCCGCCGCTGCCGGGGATCAGCTCGGTCTCCACGCCCAGTGACTTCTTCAGCTCGGCCGCCGCACGGGTGGCCCGGGGGAGGTACCCTCAGACGTTGCAGTAGGTGATGGTGATCATTCGCAAGATGGATAATCGCCGGCCCGCCCGGACGCAGCGCCTACTTGTGGTACGGCTCGCCGCGCAAGAGGGAAAAGGCGCGGTAGAGCTGCTCCATCAGGACCAGCCGCGCGAGCCGGTGGGGGAGCGTCATTCGCGACAGGGCCAGCACCTTCCAGGCTCGCTCGCGCACCGTGGCGTCCAGGCCCTCATCGCCCCCGATGCAGAAGACGAGCTCCCGGCCGGCGTCCCTTGCCGTCGCCACCATCCGCGACAGCTCGAGCGAGTCCAGCGGCGTACCGCGCTCGTCCAGCGCCACGAGCCAGCTGTCCGGCTTCAGCTTTCCGAGCAGCGCCTCGCCTTCGCGGCGCCGGGCATCGGCCGGAGGCAGGGCGCCGCGCGTCGCAGGAAGCTCCACCAGCTCGAGCTCCACGTATCGCCGCAGCCGCTCCGCGTAGCCCTGGACGCCGGGCTCGAACCAACCGGACCGATCGCGCCCCACGGAGAGGACGCGGAGCTTCAGGCCACCGACTCCTTGAGCGCGTCTGCCCAGAGCCCGTCGAGGTCGTAGAAGGCGCGCGCCTCGTTGAAGAAGACGTGCACCACCACCTCGCCGAAATCGAGCAGCACCCAGTGGCCGGTCTCGAAGCCCTCGGTGCCGATGGTCCGGTGACCGGCGGCCTTCATCGTCTCGCGGACGTGCTCGGCCGTGGCGACGACGCCGCGCTCCGAGTCACCCGAGGCGATGACGAAGTAGTCGGCGTAGCTGCTCATGCCGCGCACGTCGAGCAGCACCACATCGCTGGCCTTCCGGTCGACCAGCAGCTGCGCGGCGCGCCGGGCGATGGCGAGCGCCTCGGGGTTCTCGGCGGGAGTCGCGGCCGCCGCGGGCGCCGGCGGACGCCGGGCCGGGCGTTTGCGCGGAGCGGCCCGGCGGGCAGCCGGGCGGGGGCGCTTCGTCTTGCTCTTGGGAGTCCTCAACGGCGGCGGACCATAAGACAGAGCGCGCACCGGCTGCGAGTGGTACGAGGGGGACCGCGATGGGCAGCGAACGCGAGGCGCAGTTCCGGAAGCTGGCAGCCGACCATCCCAGCTCGCCAATGGTCCATTTCTCCCTCGGCAAGCTCCTGCTCGAGGAGCGCCGGTACGCGGAGGCGGTGGAGAGTCTGCAGGCGGCCGTCTCGCTCCAGCCGGACTACGCGGCGGCCCTGGTGGCGCTCGGGGACTCGCTGTCCGGGGCGGGCCGCCGGGACGAGGCGCGGACAGTTTTGGAGGGCGCGCGGAAGACCGCACTCGGCCAGAACCACCCCTCGCTGGCCGAGGAGATCGACGAGCGGCTCGCCGAGCTCTGAAGCCGCTTGGCGGCGCACCCCGGGGTCGGATGCCTCATCGCTCCGGCGGCTTCGGTCGCTCCTCGTCGGTCCCGCCCGCCATTCCGACCGCGCCGATCGACGGGTGGTGCGCCGTGTGGTTTCCGAGCGGGAACCCGGCAGCGACCCACGCCTCGAGTGCCGCGCGGTCTCCGGGCTGCGCCCGACCGGAGTTCACGAACCCGTAGATCCGGGGCACGTGGTGTCGGGCGAGTGCCTCGAGCAGCGCGCGGTGGAGCGCCAGCCGGCCCTGCCCCGGCACCTCGGGGCCGTGGCGTGGCAGGTCGTCCACGGTGACGGCGACCCGGAGGCGAGGCCCACCCTTGCAGCGGCGTGGCGGGCGCTGCGGCGGCGGGCCCTGCCGCGAGGAGGAGGGTGAGGACCAGGGACGTCATCGCGCAGGGACTGGCACGGCCTGTCGGACCAGCTCGCGCACGCGCTGCTCGACGGGCCACACGTCGGACACCTTCCCCCGCACCACCAGGACGCCCACGAGGCGGCGATCCGTGTCCACCCACCCGGTGAATCCGAAGACGCCCTGCGCGAGGGCCTCCAGCACCCGTCCGTCCGGCGCGACGCGGTCTCGGTAGACCCCGAAGCCTGCGCGGATGCCCTCACGTCCGGGGGCGAGCGCATACGCCGACTGCATCAGCGGGACACCCCGGGTCTCGTCAGCCAGCACCGCGTCGCGGAGCGTCGGGCCGAGGAGGTCGGGCGTCGGACCGGGGAGCAGCTGCCGGAGCACGCGCGCGTACTCGACCGCGTTCGCCTGGGCGCCGCCGGCAATCCGTGGATTGTCGGTGCGGCCGAAGCCGGTGCTCGAGAGACCGAGCGGATCCATGAGCCGCGTCTGCATCAGCAGCGCCCAGGGCTTTCCGGACGCGAGCTCAGCCATCCGGCCGGCGACCTGGAATCCGGCGCCCCCGTCGATGAAGGCCGTGCCAGGCGGGGCACGCAGCGGGGTCCTCGCGATCTCCTGGACGCATGCCGGGAGCGTGGTGGAGCGGCTCTCGAGACAGGGAGAGCGCGCGGGCAGCCCGGAGGTCTGGGCCAGCAGCATGCGCAGGGTGATGGCGGCCTTGTCCTTCGGCCAGTCCGGCACCAGCGCCCCTGCAGGCTGGTCGAGCGAGAGCGTGCCATCCCTGATCAGCGAGAGGAGGACCAGCACACTGAGGAGCTTCGTCGCCGAGCCGATGGGGACCGCATCGGCGACGGTGTACCCGCCGTACGCCTGCTCGAAGATGACCGCACCGTCCTGCTCGACCCGGAGCACGCCGCCGCCCCAGGGGGGGAGCGTCCGGCGAAGCAGCGCATCCACCTCGCCGAAGCTCGCCGGTGTTCCGACCGCGGCCGCAACGGGCGGTGGGGATGTCGTCCCGCCCCCGTGCGCCGCCCCGTTGATGGGCGCCGGGGCGGGGATGCTCGCAGGCCGCTCCGTCGCGCACCCGAGCGCGAGGCAGAGCAGGACGGTCGCAGGCCCCCTCACCGAGGGGGAGACTACCGCACCCGGCGATCGGCGAACGTCCGGAGCTGCTCGCGAGTGTCGAACGAGAGAGTTCGTGCGAACCGGGACGCGAGTGCGCCCGCGACCGCAGCCACCGCGACCAGCTGGTACATGATGACCAGCTGGTACCGCACCGCCTGACCCGGGGCCGTGCCGCTGACGATCTGGCCGGTCATCATGCCGGGCAGCGCGACCAGCCCCACGGTCAGCAGGCCGTTGATGGTGGGCCGGAGCGCCGCGTTCATCGCCGCACGGGTGTGTCGCTGCACGGCCTGCGCCGGCGTCGCGCCGAGCGAGAGGAGCTGCTCGACCGCTGGTGCATCGTCGTGAATGGAGGCGAACACCCGCTCGAAGACCAGGGCCACGCCGTTCATCGCATTGCTGAGGATCATTCCGGAGATGGGAATCAGGAGCCGCGCCTCGTACCAGCGCGCCGGGCGGATGACGAACGCGAACACCGGCACGAGCACGAGGAGACCTGACGCGAGCACCGCCAGCGTCGCGTAGCCGAACAGCACGCCAGTTCCGGGCCCGTGCGCGATGCGCCGCGCGGCAGTCCATCCCGCGACCAGCACCATGACGCCAATCAGGCCGAACACGCCGATGGGGTGCTCGTTCTGGAAGAGGACGGTCAGCAGCAGCCCGACGGCGAACAGCTGCAGCGCCGCCCGGAACGTGCCCACGAGCAGGTCCTTCTCCAACCCGAGGCCGTTGCGGGCGGACACCGCGATGGCCATCGCCATGAGCCCGAGCGAGAGAACGAGCTGAGGAAAGGTGACGCTGACGTAACTCATCGGTGCACCGCCGCTCCTGCGCCGCGCAGCGGCCAGATGGGGGACAGAGGGGACCTCATGCCGGCACTTCGCGGGTGAGCTGCCCCCCGGCGAGCGTCAGATTCGTTCCGCCGAGCCGCTCGAGCGCGCGCGCGTCGTGCGTGACGACCAGGAGCGCGGCGCCCCCGATCGCGAGCTCATGAAGCAAGCGGACGAGGAGGTCGGCTCGCTCCACGTCGAGCGCTGCCGTGGGTTCGTCCAGGAGCCACACCTCCGGCCGGAGCGCCAGGGCTCGAGCGACGGCGACCCGCAGCTTCTCGCCGCCCGAGAGCGCGCGAGCGTCCTGGGTCAGGAACCGAGGGTCGAGCCCCGCCCGGACGACGAGCGCGCGAGCCTCGAGCTCTGGCAAGTCCTCGCCGGCGAGCCGCGGCCCGGCCCGCACGTTGTCCAGCACCGTGCCCTGGAACATCGCCGGCGCCTGGGCGACCAGCGCGATGCGGCGTCGCGCCTGGCGGGGAGTGAGCGTGTCCACGTCGACAGCGCCGAGCAGCAGCTGACCGGCATCCGGTGCAGTCAGCAGAGCGAGGATGCGGAGCAGGGTCGTCTTTCCACCGCCGGACGGTCCGCCGAGCGTGGTGATGGTACCCGCCTCGAGCCTCAGGTCCACCCCGTCGAGCAGCGCGCGTCCCTCGACGCTCTTCCTCAGACGACGGGCTTCCAGCGAGGCGGGCATGTGGCGGACGTGAGCTAGGACAGCGGGTGCGAGAACGCCAGGGCCTCGTGTGGGCTGCGTGAACCGTGGGAGGCTGCGGCCCCGGGATGACGTCACTGGACGCGCTGCTCGCAGCCGTGGTGCCCACCGACGACAAGGAGTGGGCGGACCTGGCGCTGATGAAGGCCCAGCGCGCGCTGCTCCCGGCGCCGCTCTCGGGGGCCCAGCCCGGGGCGCACTTCACCGGCAGCGCGGTGGTCACCGACGGGGCGAGGGTGGCGCTCGTCCACCACCGGAAGCTCGGGCGCTGGCTCCAGCCGGGCGGACACGTCGAGCTGGCGGACGGAGAGGACCTGCTCGCCACCGCGCTTCGCGAGGCGGAGGAGGAGACCGGCTGCCCGGTGGCACCGCATCCCACGGCGCACCGGCCGCTCGACGTGGACGTGCACCCCATCCCGAGCCGGGCGACGGAGCCGGCGCACCTGCACCTCGATGTCCGCTTCCTGGTCGTCACCGACCGGCCGGACGCGCTTCAGGTCGATCCGGTCGAGAGCCATGGTGTGCGCTGGTTCGGGTTCGATGAGGCGGTGCACCGGGCCGAGACGCCCGAGCTGAAGCGGCTGCTCGCCAAGGCGCGGGCGGTGCTCGGGGTCTGATCAGGCCGCCGGCACGAAGGCGAACGTGCGCATGGACAGGGTGGCGTGCCGGAAGCCAACGTACACGTCCTGGTACGCATCCTCATCCGTCGAGGCGCCGAGCGTGACGAATGCCGGCGCGAGGTGCTCGGGCGTCGGCGCGGCCTGGCGCATCCCGGGGTCGTCGGCCGCGACGCGGATGGCGCCGTCGATGTCGCGCGTCCGGATCTCCTCGACCAACCGTGACTCGGCGTCCGCGGCCCATGGCGGGACAGGGGCGTCCGGGTCCTTCCACGCGAGGTGCCCCAAGTTGTGGACCAGGCCGCCGCTGCCGACGACCCAAATGCCCTCCGGACGAAGCGGCCGGAGGTGCGCCCCGAGTTCGACGAGCCCCTTCCAGTCGGTGTCCGCCGGAACCGAGAGCTCCACCACCGGAACGTCGGCGGCGGGGAAGAGAAACCGCAGCGGGATCCAAGCGCCGTGGTCGAGGCCCCTGGCCGGGTCGAGCATCACCTCGCGACCGATCTCCCGGACGAGACTCGCCACCTGGCCAGCGAGCGCAGGGTCGCCCGGAGCGGGATAGCGCAGCCGGTAGAGCTCGGGAGCGAAGCCACCGAAGTCGTGCACCGTCTCGGGGTGCTCGGACGAGGTCACCGCCGCACCGGCGCCGGTCTGGAAATGCGCCGAGACGACGACCAGGGCGCGCGGTCTCGGCGCACGGGCCGCCCACGCGCGCAGGGCGGGGCCGAAGTCGCCGGGGTCGAGGGCAATCATCGGCGAGCCGTGGGAGATGAAGAGGGCTGGCGCATCCATGAGCCGGGAATGAATAACGCTGGTGCCCCTTGCCGTGCGTTGCCCGCTGACGAACGCTGTGGTGCATGGGCGGTACCCGGACGCTGATTCGACCGCTGGCGGTCCTCTTCGTCGCCTGTGCGGCAGCGTTCCTGTTCGTGAAGTTGGCGGACGAGGTCCGGGAAGGCGAGACGCAGCGCATGGACGCGTGGGTGCTCCGCTCGCTCCGGACTCCCGCCGACCTCGCAGTGCCCATCGGCCCGGCGTGGTTGCCGCCCGCGACCCGAAACCTGACCGCACTCGGGAGCGTGCCGGTACTGCTGTTGGTCGTGCTCGCGGTGGCTGGGTTCCTCGCCCTCGCGCGGCTGTGGCGGAACCTGCTTCTGGTTCTGGGCGCGTCCGGCGGCGGACTGCTGCTGATGGTCGCGCTGAAGCGGGCGTTCGAGCGACCACGGCCGACGATGGTTCCGCCGCTGACGCTCGAAACGTCGGCCAGCTTCCCGAGCGGGCACGCGATGATGTCGGCGGTCGTCTACCTGACGATCGGAGCGCTCCTCGCGCAGCTGTGTCCGAGGTGGCGGGAGCGAGTCTACGTGATCACGGTCGCCGGAGTTCTGACCGTGGTGATCGGCCTCACCCGGCTGTACCTCGGGGTCCACTACCCGACCGACGTGCTCGGTGGCTGGTCCGTGGGCCTGGCCTGGGCGCTGGCAAGCGCCCTGGCAGCGCGGGGCCTTCGGAAGGGAAGCCGCCAGCTCCGCGCCGAGGCCCCGGAAGCGGAGGGCGCGGAGGCGAGCCCGTGACGAGCCGCCGGACACTCCGGACGAGGCGGCTCCGAGGTGTGCACAGTAACGAAGTGTCTGGCACCTCGCGGGGCGGGCACCTCGCCGGGCCTAACGGGGTGTCTGGCACCTCGTGGGCGCGTCGCCCGGTACCGCTCCGGGGAGCGCCACCGACCCCGTCCGTGTAAGGTCGAATGAGTGCCACGCCGAGAACGACAGGACCGGGCGGAGGACGCGGCGGAGCGCGAGTCGGCCGATCCGCTCGTTCAGCTCGAACGGAGACTCCGGGGTTCACAGTCAGTCGACGTGCAGGACGTCCGCGCCGCCTGGCGCTCGACGCGGTACCCGCGGGCGATGGTCCAGGTCCTGGCGCAGCGGCGCCGGCCCGAGCTCGCGGTCCAGGCGGCAACCATGGTCGGCATCGCGGTCGACCCCAGCTCCCCAACCTGGCGCGAGGACCTCGACGCCGAGCTCTTCGAGCGATTCTTCGGCATGCCCTTCAGCGAGACGGATTCGCTGGCCGACGCCATCCGGCGCGCCATCCCGGATCCTTCGGTCTAGCCAGCAGAGAGGCGCTCGAACCGGGGCGTCCTGTCCGCTTCGCCGCCCGCTCGCCGGCTCAGCGGGGGAACAGCACCTCGAGCGCCTCCCCGAGCGTCTCCACCGGATGCAGCTTCACGGCTCGCGACTCGACCCGCCGGGCGCTTCCCTTGGGCAGCACCGCGCGGGCGAAGCCCATCTTGCCCGCCTCGGCCAGCCGCGGCTCGATCTGCGCCACCGCCCGCACCTCGCCGGCGAGACCGACCTCCCCCAGGACCAGAACGTCGTGCGGCACGGCCAGGTTCCTCAGCGAGGATACCAGCGCCGCGCATACGGCGAGGTCGGACGCCGGTTCGGACAGAGTCATCCCGCCGGCGACGTTCACGAAGGTGTCGCACCCGGTCAGCTGGACGTCCTCCTTCTTCTCCAGCACCGCTGCGAGGAGCGCCACGCGGTTTCCGTCCACGCCGATCGCCGTGCGCCGCGCGGTGCCGTACCCCGTGGGGGCCACCAGTGCCTGGACCTCGACCAAAAGCGGCCGGGTGCCCGAGAGCGTCGCCGTGACCGCCGACCCCGGCTTCCCGGCGGGCCGCTCCGCGAGAAAGAGCGCCGAGGGGTCGGCGACTTCCTCCAGCCCCGAGCCCTTCATCTCGAAGACGCCGATCTCGTTCGTGGACCCGAAACGGTTCTTGTGGGCGCGGAGGATGCGGAACGGATGGCCGCGCTCGCCCTCGAAGTAGAGCACGGTGTCCACCATGTGCTCGAGCACACGCGGGCCAGCGATGCTCCCGTCCTTCGTCACGTGCCCGACGAGGAACGTCGGGACGCCCGAGCGCTTGGCGTAGGCCATCAGGCGTCCCGCCACCTCGCGGACCTGGCTCAAGGTGCCCGGCGCGCTGCCGAGCTCGGTCAAGAACATGGTCTGGATCGAGTCGACCACCAGCGCGACCGGACGCAGCGACTCCGCTGCGGCGAGCACCTTCTCCGCATCGGTCTCGGCGAACAGGTGCACCGACTCCGAGCGCACCCCGAGCCGGTCAGCGCGCATCTTGGTTTGCCGGAGCGATTCCTCGCCCGAGACGTAGAGCACCGGACCCGTCGCGGCGAGTCGCTCGACCGCGGAGAGAAGGAGCGTCGATTTTCCGATGCCCGGATCCCCCCCGAGGAGCACCAGCGAGCCTGGGACCACCCCGCCCCCGAGCACCCGGTCCAGCTCACCGATGCCCGTGCGCCGGCGCTCCTCGGCCTCGCCCTCGACATCGACCAGCTTCACGGGGCGAGCTGCTCCGCCCGAGGCACCCCAGGCGGGACGGCGATCCTCGACCTGATCAGCCTCCTCGACCAGGGTGTTCCAGCCGCCACAGTCCGTGCAGCGCCCCAGCCACTTGGCGGCCTGAAACCCGCAGGACTGGCAGGTGAAGTGGGTGCGCCGCTTTGCCATGAGGATCCCCTACAATGCCCGGTGCTGCTGACAGCGGGTCCCGGGGGCAGGAGCAAGCGGCGGGCCGAGGCGTTGGCCGCGGACGCGACATCCGGTGGGGGGCGGTTCCTCGACGGAAGGCCGGTTCCTAGACTGCCCGCAGGAGGACGGGAATGGCAGGCGCGCTGGGGAAGGTCGCCACGCTCTTGAAGGAGACCGGAGTGCGCTGGACCGAGGACAAGGCCAGCGCCTTGGCGGCTGCGCTCGCGTACTACTCGCTCTTCTCGCTCGCGCCGCTGGTGCTCATCGCCGTCGCCGTCGCGGGGCTCGTCTTCGGTCAGCAGGCCGCAGAAGGGCAGCTGTACTCGCAGCTCGCCGGCCTCATGGGTGATTCGAGCGCGAAGGCGCTCCAAGGCATCGTTGCGAACCTGCACCAGGAGAAGTCCGGCGGGATCGTCGCCACGCTGTTGGGACTCGCCACCCTGTTCTTCGGCGCGACCGGCGTCTTCGCCCAGCTCCAGGACTCGATGAACACCATCTGGAAAGCGAAGTCGCCCACCACCAACGGCATCCTCGATTTTCTACGCGTCCGCCTGCTCTCCTTCAGCATGGTCCTGGGGATCGGGTTCATGCTCCTGGTGTCGCTGGTGCTCTCCGCCATCCTCGCTGCGCTGGGCGAGTATCTCGGCAACTCCCTGCCCGGGGGAGCCGCGCTGGGCCAGGCGCTGAACGCCACGGTGAGCCTGGTGGTGGTCACCGTGCTCTTCGCGATGATCTACAAGCTGCTCCCGGACACGTACGTGGCCTGGCGCGACGTGTGGCTTGGCGCACTGGTGACGTCGCTGCTCTTCACCCTCGGCAAGTTCGCGATCGGCGTCTACCTGCGAAGGGCGAGCGTCGCCTCGAGCTACGGCGCAGCGGGATCCGTCGTCATCCTGCTGCTCTGGGTCTACTACTCGTCGATGCTCCTGTACTTCGGCGCTGAGTTCACCCACGTTTACTCGATGCGGCACGGGAGCCGTCGCTCGGAGACGCACACCCCGGTCCCGGACCGGCGTGATGGACGGAACCTCGAGCGGCTCATCCCTCCCGGGGGGGCGGCGGCGAAGTCCTGACCGTGGCCGGTCTGCCTGCCAGTTCTCGCCGGACGCTTGACCGGGCCGGGGCGCCGCTGCGAGACCGACGCGCGTGCGCCGCTCCGTGCTCGTCTCCCTGATTCTCCTCCTCGCCGGCTGTCAGCGCGGCCCGCAGTACTGCGTGTTCGATGGCACGACGATCGGCGCGGCGCCCGTGCCGTTCGTGGCGATGAACCCGGATGGCACGGTCGACCAGCGAGAGAGCCGCTACAACTGGCGAGAGTTCACCTGGCCCACCGACCCCGCGTGGACGCACGTCCGGCGCGACGCCGGGGCCTGGCTCTTCGAGGGGACGACGGGGGGAATCCCGTGGACGTTCCGCGGCACGTTCTCCCCCGATGCCGGTGGTGCGTTCATGCAACTCGCGACCACCGGGTCACCGCCTCCCACGCAGATCGTCGGAGCCAACGGGAAACCAACGATGCTGCTCTACCGCGTCCGGCCGTGCCGGGAGTTCGAGGGCAGCCAGAGCGGAATTCGGACCTGCGTGAAGTGGGGCGCGGAGGTGAACGCCCGGACGAGGCTCACCTGCGAGTGAGCCGTCCCGCGTCATGGACCGGGGTCCGGAACGCGAGCCTCCCGACTCGAAACCAGACACGGGACCGCCCCCATCCGAAGTGTCTGACACTTTGAGGCGGGACACCTTGAGGCGACGCCTTCGGGCAGCCTGCTCAGCCAGCCCAAGAGGAGTCGCGTCGCGTGCCCAGGGAGACCTCGTCCCATCGTCAACCCGCCCCGGCTTCGAGGTTGACAACCAGCGGCAGCCGGTCGAGCGTGCTCCCTCCGGAGCAGGCCAAGGGGGTCCCGCGTGTCGAACGTTGTGAGCGTGCCATCCAGCCCCGAGGTGGTGGTCCGTCACGACTGGACCCTCCCCGAGGTCCGCGCGCTCCACGACCTGCCGCTGCTCGAGCTCGTCTACCGGGCACAGACAATTCACCGGTCCACGTTCGGCGACCCGAAGGTGCAGCTCTGCAGCCTTCTCTCCATCAAGACCGGCGGATGCCCCGAGGACTGCGCCTACTGCCCACAGTCGGCCCGGTACGAGACGGGAGTGAAGGCGGAGCGCCTGATGGAGACCGGTGACGTGCTCGAGGCCGCCCGCGAGGCACGCGCTGCCGGAGCCACGCGCTTCTGCATGGGCGCTGCGTGGCGGGAGGTGAAGGAAGGCCCGCAGTTCGAGCGGGTGCTGGCCATGGTGCGCGGTGTGCGCGGCCTGGGGATGGAAGCGTGCGTGACGCTCGGGATGCTGAGCCCCGAGCAAGCCCGCCGGCTCAAGGAGGCGGGCCTCTCCGCCTACAACCACAACCTCGACACCAGCCCCGAGTTCTACGGCGAGATCATCTCCACCCGCGACTACCAGGACCGGCTGAAGACGCTGGCCGCCGTCCGCCAAGCGGGGATCGGCGTCTGCTCGGGAGGCATTCTCGGGATGGGCGAGTCCGTGGACGATCGGTGCGAGCTGCTGCGGACGCTCGCCAACCAGGAGGCCCACCCCGAGTCGGTGCCCATCAACGCGCTGGTCGCGGTGCCGGGCACACCGCTCGAGAAGCAGCGACCCGTGCAGCCCGTGGAGATGGTCCGCGCCATCGCCACCGCGCGCATCCTGATGCCGGCAGCGATGGTCCGCCTCTCCGCGGGTCGCATGCAGATGAGCCAGGAGGCCCAGCTGCTCTGCATGATGGCGGGCGCCAACTCGCTCTTCTTCGGCGAGAAGCTGCTCACCACCGGCAACCCCGAGTACGTCGCCGACATGGCGTTGCTCGAGGGCGCGGGGCTGAAGCCACTCGAGCCGAAGCTCGACAGCGCTGCCGGTCCGTGAGCTCCGTCGCCGAGGTCTGGGCGCGCGAGGAGCTGGCCGAACTCGGGCGCCGCGGACTCCTCCGCACCCTCGAGCCGCTCGCCTCTCCGCAGGGACCGGTGGTCCGCATCGGTGGGCAGTCGCTCGTCAACTTCTCCTCGAACGACTACCTCGGGCTCGCGGCCGACCCCCGGGTGGTCCAGGCGTTCGCCGCCGGACTCGACCGCTGGGGCGTGGGCGCCGGGGCGTCGCGCCTGGTCGTGGGCGACACCGAGGCCCACCGGCGGCTCGAGGCGCGGCTCGCTGCCTTCGAGAGTACCGAGGCCGTCCTGCTCTTCAACGGGGGTTATCCGGCCAATCTCGGGCTGGTGCAGGCGCTCGTGCGGCGGGGAGACCTCGTCGTCTCCGATGCGCTGAACCACGCCAGCCTCGTCGACGGCTGCCGGCTGAGCCGGGCGGAGGTCGCCGTCGTCCCTCATGGCGACGTGGACGCCGTCGCCCGCGCGCTCTTGGCCCCCGGACCGGCCAGGCGCAAGCTCCTGGTCATCGATGCGGTGTTCTCGATGGACGGGGACCCGGCACCGCTCGCCGCTCTGGCCGAGGTGTGCGCACGCGCGGGAGCGGCGTTCCTGGTGGACGAGGCGCATGCGACAGGCGTGCTCGGTGCGCGCGGCTCGGGTCTCTGCGAGGCGACCGGCGTGAAGCCAGACGTCCGGATGGGCACGCTCGGCAAGGCGCTCGGTGGGTTCGGCGCGTACGCCGCCACGAGCCGGGCGGTCGCGGACCTGCTCCTGAATCGCGCGCGCTCGGTCGTCTTCTCCACCACGCTGCCGCCCGCGCTGTGCGAGGCGATGGTGGTCGCGGTGGATGCGCTCGAGCGCGACCCCGACCTCCGGCCGCGGCTGTGGCGCAACATCCACCGCTTCGTGAACGGGCTGGGCCGGCTGGGCATCGCCGCCGAACCGCGGAGCGCCATCGTCCCGGTCATCCTCGGGACTCCGGAGCGAGCTCTGCGTGCCTCTGCGTTCCTGCGCGAGCGCGGGCTCCTGGTGAAGCCCATCCGTCCCCCCACGGTCCCCGAGGGCACGAGCCGGCTCCGGTTCGCCCTCTCCGCCGCACACACGGAGGCGCAGATCGACCGCGCGCTCCAGGCACTCGAGGAGGCACGCGCGCATGGACTCGTCACGGCATGAGCGGTTGCTCGCGCTGGACCGCGCCCACGTCTGGCACCCCTTCACCCAGATGGCGGTCTGGCCGTCCGACGATCCGCTGATCATCGAGCGCGCCGAGGGCAACACGCTGATCGACGACCTCGGTCGCCGCTACCTGGACGGTGTCAGCTCGCTGTGGTGCAACGTCCACGGACACCGCAAGCCGGAGATCGACGACGCGATCCGCGCCCAGCTCGACCGGGTGGCGCACTCGACCCTGCTCGGGCTCGCTTCCATTCCGTCCATCGAGCTGGCGGAGGCGCTGGTGGAGGTCGCGCCCGAGGGGCTGACCCGGGTCTTCTACTCGGACTCGGGCAGCACCGCGGTGGAGGTCGCGCTGAAGATGGCGTACCAGTATTGGCAGCAGCGCGGCCGCCCGGAGAAGACGCGCTTCGCGGCCCTGAGCGAGGCGTACCACGGCGACACCGTCGGCTCGGTCTCGGTCGGCGGTATGGCGCTGTTCCACGGTGTGTTCCGGGGCCTGCTCTTCGACGTCGAGCGACTGCCGAGCCCGAGCCCGTACCACTGGACAGGGGCAAGCGATCCCTTGGCCGGAGCACTCGGCGCGGCCGAGCGGCTGCTCGCAGAGAAGGGTCACACGCTGGCGGCACTCGTCATCGAACCGCTGGTTCAGGGCGCGGCGGGGATGTGGATGCACCCGCCGGGCTATCTGAAGGGGATCGCCGAGCTCTGCCGTGCACACGACGTGCTGCTGGTCTGCGACGAGGTGGCCACCGGCTTCGGGCGCACGGGGACCATGTTCGCGGTGGAGCAGGAGGGAGTCCGGCCGGACTTCCTCTGTGTCGCCAAGGGGCTCGCCGGGGGATATCTCCCGCTGGCGGCGACGCTGACCACCGAGCCCGTGTACGAGGCGTTCCTGGGTGAGTTCGCCTCGGCGCGCACCTTCTTCCATGGCCACACCTTCACCGGAAACGCGCTGGCCTGCGCCGCGGCGCTCGCCTCGCTCCGCCTGTTCGAGACCGAGCGCGTGCTGGAGCGGGTGCGGCGAATCGCGGAGGTGCTGCGCCCCAAGCTCGCGGCGATCGCCGAGCTCGAGCACGTGGGCGACGTGCGGCAGCGCGGGCTGATGGTGGGGATCGAGCTGGTACGTGACCGCCGCACGAAGCAGGGATACGAGTACGCCGAGCGCATCGGCCACCGCGTCTGCCTCGCGCTCCGCCGACGTGGAATCCTCCTTCGTCCGCTCGGCCCGGTGGTGGTGATGATGCCCCCGCTGTCGCTCACCGAGCCGGAGGCCGTGCGGCTCGGCGATGCGGTGCGCGAGGCCATCGTCGAGGTGACCGAGCCGTGAGCCGGAGACGCGCCGGGGGCGGCGTTCGGGGAGGGGCTCGGCCGGCGTTCCGGGCCTTCGTCACCGCGACCGACACCGGGGTGGGCAAGACGCAAGTCGCCGCCGCGCTGCTCTCGTTGCTCGCCGACGCCGGCCTGTCGCCCGCTCCCTTCAAGCCGTACGAGAGCGGATGCACCCGGCTGTCCCTCCCTGCCGATGCGCTCGAGCTGCAAGCGGCGGCGCGCAGCAGCGACCCGCTCGCCCGCGTCTGCGTGCACCGCTTTCGTGCGCCGCTGGCGCCTGGCGTTGCGGCGGCACGGCTCGGCCGGGTGCCAGACATTCGCCCCGTCCTCGCTGCGTTCCGGAGTTTCGGTGACCGGCCGCTGGTGGCCGAGGGTGCCGGAGGGCTCCTGGTGCCGCTGGATTCACGCCGGTACATCATCGACCTCATCGAGGCGCTCGGCTTGCCGGTGGTGCTGGTCGCCCGCGCCGGTCTCGGGACGCTGAACCACACCGGGCTGTCCCTCGGGCTGCTCGAGGCGCGCGGAATTCGGGTGCGCGCGGTGGTGCTCTCCCGCAGCTCGCCGGCGAGGGACCCGTCGGTCGACGACAACCCTGCGTGGCTCGCGAGACGGCACGGGGTGCGGGTGCTCGGGCCGGTCCCGTACATCGCGGCTCCGGGGCGACGTCGGCGGGCGTTCCGGGAGGTTCTCCGGCCGCTGCTCGCGGCGTCCTGGGAGCGGTGAACGGTCTCGCCAGCAGGCTGGAGTCCCGGCATGGCGGCGGCCGCTGCCGCTCGCCGACAACACGCTCCGGGAGCGACCCGCAAGTTCTCTCACCACGCCACGCACCGGGCTGTAGCGCCGCCCGCTCGCCCGCTCGGCACCGAATTGGACGGGTCAGGTGTTCCGCGCGACAAGAGTCACGACACATGGGAGACGTCATCGACCTGACGCTGGTGAGCGATGCCCGGCGCTACTTCCAGAAGCTCCTCGACACCCGCGGGCTCAACTACTTCCTCCGAAAGGACGGCGGCCGCCTGCTCCAGATCGAGCAGAGCAAGGTGGAGATGATCGTCCGCACCGCCGCGCGGAGCCGACCGGCGCATCTCCCCAAGCCGCCGCAGTACGCGGTCGACCACTGCCGCAAGGAGATCCGCCGCGAGCTGATTCGCCGTGTCGTCGAGGCGATGCTCCAGACCGGCCTCTGACGCACCCGTCCGGCCGCCGCGCTGAGGTAGCGTCTCCGCCCGCGTGTTCTCCGCCCGGACAGCCTGGGACCGAACTCCCAACCTCCTCTCGGCCCGCCTCGAGATGCTCGCGCGGCGAGGGAGTCCGCCCCTGGACCTGACGGTGAGCAGCCCCGCCGAGTGTGGCCTCGCGCAGGATGAGGCATGGCTCCGGACAGCGCTCGCCTCGCAGCCGCTCGGCGCGTACGCACCGGAACCCCTCGGCGAACGCCCCGCGCGGCAGGCCCTCGCACGCGACCTGACGCGTCTGGGTGCGCACCTCGAGCCAGGACAGCTGGTCCTCTCGGCATCCACGAGCGAGGCGTACGGCTGGCTGTTCGCGCTGATGTGCGACGCGGGAGATTCAGTGCTCGTCCCCGCCCCGAGCTACCCCTTGCTGTCGTACCTCGCCGAGCTGGCCGGGGTGGAGCTCCGGTCGTTTCCACTCCCCGAGGACCCCCTCGGCGCGCTCGACCTCGACGGCCTCGAGGCGCTCGCCGACGACAGCACGCGTGCCCTCGTGCTGGTGAGCCCGGCAAACCCGACCGGCTGGGTCCTGGAAGAGCCGGACCAGGCGCGCCTGGATGGGCTCTGTGCGGCGAGGGGCTGGGCGGTCATCGTCGACGAGGTGTTCGTCGAGTTCCCGCGCCGCGGCCGTGCAGCCAGGTCCGTTGCGGCTCGACCCGGCGAGGCGCTGACGTTCGCGCTCCAGGGATTGTCCAAGTCCGCCGGCCTCCCTGGATGGAAGCTCGCCTGGACCGCGGTGCTCGGTCCGGCGCCGGAGCGGGACGAGGCACTCGCCCGGCTCGAGCTCATCGCCGATGCCCATCTCTCCGCGGGCGCCCCGGTTCAGCGGGCTCTGCCTCATGTTCTCGCCGCGTCGACGGCGTGGCGCGCCCGGGTGGCTCTCCGGCTGGACCAGAACGTGCGTCTGCTCCAGGAGGCCCGGCCTGCGGACGCGGTGTGGGACATGATGCCGTCCGCCGGGGGCTGGGCCGCGGTGCTCCGGCTGCCGCACACCGCCGACGAGGTCGAGGTCT
>Ga0208851_1000264_pt1 | contig 24174 bp, 23 predicted proteins | sample NGESurshal092012_FD_184481 | JGI IMG/M metagenome (GOLD analysis project Ga0208851, IMG submission 184481) | Arctic peat soil microbial communities from Barrow, Alaska - NGEE Surface sample 415-2 shallow-092012 (SPAdes) | ecosystem: Environmental > Terrestrial > Soil > Wetlands > Peat ... | reverse complement strand
CGTGGTCGCGGCGGGTATCATCCAGCTGGAGGAGGCCGCGATTCATAAACATTCACACATGATCACAGAAAGAACCGACGTTGTCATAGGGCTCGAGGTGCATGTCCAACTGACAACCCAATCGAAGCTGTTTTGCGGATGTTCAACGCGGTATCAAGACTCAGAGCCAAATACCCACACGTGCCCGATTTGCCTCGGCCTTCCTGGCAGCTTACCAGTCATCAATGAAATGGCAGTTGTGTACGCTGAACGGGTTGCGAAAGCGCTCAACTGCTCGATCCAGCGGACGCAGTTCTATAGGAAGAACTACTACTATCCCGACTTGCCGAAAGGCTTCCAAATTAGCCAGTATGACTTTCCGCTCGGCATAAATGGCCACATGATGGTAGATAGCGAAGGACAGGAACGAAAGATCCAGATCAGGCGAGTGCACATAGAAGAAGATCCGGGGAAGCTCACTTACCGCGGCACCATTGAAAAGGCCCAATACTCGCTCATCGACTATAATCGATCAGGCGTGCCGCTACTCGAGGTGGTAACCGAGCCCGACCTTCGGACCCCTAAGGAAGCGAGGCGCTTTATCAATAAGCTGCGCAATATCCTCGAGTATCTCGATGTCTTCGACGGCAATCTCGAAGGATCGCTTAGAGTCGATGCAAACGTCTCAATCGCGGGAGGGAAACGTGCTGAAGTCAAGAATATCTCGTCCTACAAAGGCGTCGAAAAAGCGCTCCTCTTTGAAATAACCCGCCAAAGAAACTTGCTTCGAAGAGGTATCCACATCACACAAGAGACGCGACACTTCGACGAGGCGCGCGGCATCACGATCTCGCTCCGTTCGAAGGAGCAAGAGCACGACTATCGGTACTTCCCCGAACCTGATCTCGTCGAAGTCGACCCCGAACCGCTAGTGAAACAATTCCCTCAGCAAACAGAAATAGAGCTCCCTGACACAAAACGCGGCCGATTTGTCGAGCAATATGGCATTTCAGACTATCTTGCAAAAGTGCTCACCGCCTCAAAGCCTCTCGCTGACTACTTCGAAACAGTCGCCGCACGTATCGACCCGTCAGTAGCCGCAAGCTGGGTTGTAGACGTCCTCCAGGGCGAGCTGAACTACCGCGGGTTTGACCTGCAAGCGTTCAGCCCCGACTACTTGATAGACGTCATCGTCAACGTGACCGACAGACGCATTACCGAAAAGGCAGCAGTCGAGGTTATACGAACTGTTCTCGACCGTGGTAGCACCCCTTGCAAGATCATCGACGAGCAAGCGCTCCACACCGTACCAGCCGAGCAGATCACGACAGCGGTTAACCAAGCGATCGAGGAGAACCCGCAGGCCGTGGCGGATTATCGCGTCGGCAAGAAAGGCGCGCTCAACTTTCTCGTCGGTCAGGTCATGAAAAAGACGCGGGGACGGGCTGATCCCACGCTGACTAATCGTCTCATCCAGGAGCAACTGTGACACATCTGGTCGTTACCGAAAAAGATCTCGCAGCGAAGCGTATCGCCGACATTCTCTCAGACGGGGCGGCATCGCTAACGAAGGTCGCAAGCGCCACCGCATATCGTTTCAATAGTACTGTCGTCCTGGGCCTTAGAGGCCACATTGTGAAGCTTGATTTCCCCGATGAGTACCGGGACTGGAAGGTCAACCTTCACGACTTGGTACGGGCAGATATTGTCACCATTCCAACCCATAAAACGATCGTGGCAGGCCTCAAACGGGCCGCCAAGGAGGCCGATCGAGTCACTATTGCAACAGATTTTGACACGGAAGGTGAACTTATCGGCTTAGAGGCGTGCAACATCATCAAGTCTGTAAAAGACGTCGAGGTTGACCGCGTGCGATTTAGCGCGATGACACCAATCGAGGTCAAACGTGCGTTTCGCTCACCGACGAAAATCGACCTAAACCTCGCCCGCTCAGGAGAGGCACGGCAAGCTGTGGACCTTATCTGGGGTGCCGCGCTTACGCGTTTCATATCTACCGCTGCTAAGCGACTCGGGAACCACTTCTTATCTGCAGGACGAGTACAGAGTCCGACGCTGGCGCTGATCGTCGATCGCGAGCGTGCGATCGCACAATTCGTACCTGAGCCCTACTGGGAAGTGTTTATTGACCTTAGCACCGGCACCGAAACGTTTCACGCAAAACATCAAACCGATCGATTTCGAGACGAAGCAAGCGCGTTAGCTGCGGGTCAAAACATCGGTGACACGGCTACCGTCGTAACGTTTGCAGAAGCAGAGCGAGTGGATGCGCCGCCAAAACCCTTCAATACAACGGGATTTATCGCTGCGGCAAGCGCGCTCGGCATTTCAGCCAGCCGCGCAATGGACACTGCCGAGCGCCTATACACGGCAGGATTGATAAGCTATCCTCGTACGGACAACACGGTGTACCCGAATGAGCTCGATCTCCGCCTTACCGTTAATATGTTCAAGAATGGCCCGTTCGCTGAGAACGCTCGTTTGCTGCTCCAACAAGAACGGTTGGTCGCCACACGAGGAAAAAAGCAAACGACTGATCATCCGCCGATCCATCCAACGATGCGCGCCAGCCAATCCGATCTCGAGCCACGCAGCTGGAAGATCTACGAACTCGTCGTAAGACGGTTCTTTGCGACGCTCTCTGATCCTGCCCGTTGGTGCACGAAAAAGGTCACGCTGGAGTCCGGCGGGGAGCTATTCAGAGCGTCAGGGCTCGAACTGTCACACCCCGGCTGGCGCTTTCACTATCCGTACGCGCAGACGCAAGAGCGCCATTTGCCCGACCTTCGTAAGGGCGCGGCCCTCACCGTCACGAACACACAGATTGTCGAAAAGGAGACGCAGCCACCCCAGCGATGGGGGCAAGGCCAGCTTATCAAGAAGATGGATGAACTCGGGCTGGGAACGAAAAGCACCCGGCACGAGATCATAACGAAACTCGCGCAGCGAGGCTATATCGACGTCAGTCCCTTACGTCCGACCGGTATCGCGTGCAGCGTCACCGAATCACTCGAACGCTATGCACCGACTATCACGAAACCTGAGATGACCCGCCTGCTCGAAGAGGAGATGGAGAAGATCACAGCAGGCGCACTTTCAAAGGAGTTTGTAGTGATCAACTCAAGGGACATCCTTGACAAGGTCTTGAACACACTCGATGAACAATACCAAGAGATTAGCGCGTCGCTGCAAACAGGCCTACGCGGCGACGCGACCGTCGGGACGTGTCCTCAGTGCGGCTCAGACCTTATCGTGCGCCGCTCGAAGCGCGGCGGACGGTTCGTGGGGTGTTCCGGATACCCCAACTGCACCTTCGGACTCCCACTGCCCAAATCGGGTAGGCTGCGCGTCACCGCCCGCAAGTGCAAGCAGCACGACATGCGACTAATCAAAGTGCAGACCGGCAAGCGATTGTGGGACCTCGGATGCCCACAATGCAACTACAGCAGCTGGATAGAAAAGAACAAAAAAAGTGAACCGCCTGGCAAACGTGCGGCGCACGACTGAAAAACGCTTAGTGCTGTATTGCGGTGACGAAGCTTGCGATTTTGTTTTCGATGTCTGTATCCTCTTCAATGGCCGTACCCGTTACGATAACATCCGCCCCAGCCTTTGCGAGCAACGCGGCCTGTTTATCCGTCCTTATCCCGCCGCCGACGATGAGCATCGTATCATCTATGGCTGCTTTTGCCGTTTTGACCATTGCGGGGGGCACCGTGTCTGAGACGCCAGAACCCGCTTCAAGGTAGATCCATCGCATGCCCATGTATTTTCCGGCAAGCGCGTATGCGGCAGCAATCTCAGGTTTGCTGCGTGGAATTAGCCGTGCGTCACCTATCCAGCCAACAGTGCCGCCCGGTTCGACAATAATATACGCCACCGGAAGCGGCTCCACTCCGTAGCTTTTGATAAAAACGGCGCCGAGGGCTTGGTTTGTGCTCAGATACGCTACATTTCTCGAGTTCAACAGACATAAGAAAAAGATCGCGTCGGCGGTAAGGCAGACGCTGCCTGAATCCGACGGGAAGATGATCGTGGGGACTTTCGTGCTGCCCTTAATTTCCTGCACCGTGCTCTCAAGACCACGGCCGCCAACGCCGACGGAGCCCCCGACAAGAATCGCGGTCGTGCCTCCTGCTGTCGCGCCCCTAGCAATGTGCGCGGCTTGCTCTGGTGACTGGGAGTCGGGATCGATAAGCGTTAGATGTATCGTTCCTTCTCGAGTGATCGCCTCTTGAAGCTGCTGTTCAATCGTCAACCGGCTAACCCCTTCGTTCCTTGGACTTGACTCGCAAGTTTTTGTAGCCGCACTTCCTACACCGTATCGCCTTTGGGGGGTTGCGCGCGTTACATCGCATGCAGATTTTGATATTTAATAGCCTTTTTTCAGCTTCTGGAAAACGTGCCATTAGATGTACCTCTCACGTCGATAGCAACATACGTCTAACACCATTTAATCTTTCTGTTCACGATAATCGCAAGAACGTTGATAAGAGGCCGTTTAGCCTCGCTCGTAAGCGCGTTCACGCGCAAGAAGGTCGGCGACAGTACGCGCTTCAGCGTACTCGTTGAGGGGGGCGGCGTTTAAGGCCAGAAACGTTGGGCCCCATTTAAATTTACCTAAAAGCTCTCTTGCGCGTTGCGCCTCTCCGAGAATACACAGCGCGGCCCCCAGCGCCTCTACCGTTGTGAGCTCGTACGGCCGCCCATAGTTGACGGGATTTGCCGCCACAAGATAGGGGAGTCGCCGTCTACAACGGGCGCGAAACGATTGGAAGACGTAATCACGCTGTTTCCAAGAGCAGTCAATAGCGACCAGTGCGTTCACCACATCCGCACGGCATAACGGGGTGCGCGCTGATGGATCGAGTAGCACTGTCTTCTCTCGTATCAACGGGCGTCGCGTCGAACAAAGATTAACTAAATGAAATTTGGCTAGCCTCTTTGCGGTGCAACGTTTTGGATTGCACTGCCCTGCATGATAGACAAACAAACGCGTGCTCATTTTAGCAAGACTTAATCTTGCGTCAAGATGAGAGTATCAAACTTGAACACACGCGAGAAGCCACACTCATCGCACACAACATTCATCTTAATCTCATCGAGGTGAACGCTGTGCACGGCCTGCTCCCTACAGTGTACGCAGGCGCTTTGTTTCTTGAAGCCCCATGTACCATATTTCAGGCTAATAGGGGGCATAGGCGGTGTATCCGTTCCGTAAATCACGCTTCGCATCACGTAATGACGCTGAGCGCCACATGTCGAGCATGTGACGCACCCCGTGTTGTCCTCAATCCTCAAAACTTGCTTAGCTTTCGTCTGGCAGTGAAAACAAACGACTTCTTTTTCAAACCGCCATTCCATAGGTTTAGTTGTTACACGCATAGGCCCACCTACGTTTATGTGTATACGGCCTAATACGTCTTTTATGCGCGCTCAATTATATAAGAATATTTAAAAAAAAATATGTCCAAAAAAGCCCTCAACACGAGCTCTTTGGACGGTTACGGATGTTTTGTGAAGGGGATGTGACACCGAATTACAGCGTGCAAGACGATGCTACCTTATCGGCTACGTCGCCTGCTGTGTTAATTGGAAACTCGTCAGCCTTCATCTTGGAAATATACTCGTTAAGATCTATGTTCTGGCCTTTCATCGAACACTGCATAAACCGGCCCTTTGGAAACACGGTCATCAGCTGCTCGCGACTCCTTATCGGAAAAGGCACCTGGGCCTTCTTAAGCTCAAACACGATTTCTGCCTTGAAATTTTGAATTTCAGAGAGCGCAGGATCGATACCATAGTCTGCAAATACCGGATTCTTAGTGGGTTGTTCCGCCATTATTATCGCCTCAACATAAAAGATGCACTTTATCGATGTCTATACATCAACCGTTATAAGGTCACACGATACCTACTTAATAGTTTTGGAAAAAAAGCGGCTGAGCCCGAGATTCAACTTTTACTCTGAAGCTCCAAATACACTCCAGAGTCTAAAAGCGTGAGCACGCCTCTGACGCGCTGGCATGCATCGGGTTATTTATGCGCTTTTCGTATCCAGTCAGTCAAATTCGCTGTATATTTGCTCCATAAGACTCGGCAGACCGTTCAAGACGTCGCTGTACGAAATGATGCCAAGGATCTCTTGCCCGTTGAAAACGGCAAGGTGACTTACCCCACCTTTTCGAAACAGCTTGGCAGCGTACAGTATAGGCATTCCTGGGGATACAATAAAGAGCGGCTTGTTAGCCACCTCGCCAACCGATACTTTGCCTATGTCGACCTCATCCGCAAACAAATCAACGACGTCCGTCTCAGTAATTATGCCGAACGGCTCGTCTTTTTCAAGCGGCGATACGATGAACGCGTCCATTCCTCTTTGAACCATGCGCTTTGCGGCATCGAGAAGAGTGGTGCTAGGATCAACGGTCGCCACTTCATTCGTCATCACGTCCCTGACTTTAAGTCGTTTCACACTACTCACCGGTGTGTTGTTATGCAAACTCTGTACATAAAATCTCGGGTGCGTTTTAGCGGCACAGACGCTGGAACCAAAAGTGTGTTGAGCACGTCTTAAACGACAAACGAATTGCGTAGAGGTAGCAATATTCCTCCATAAAATATATGGTGTAACAAGTCAATTTATCATAATTAATCATCTAAGAAGTGTAACATCTTGGTGACACAACGTGGATAACGATGTTATACAGTTAGTCGATAAACTCAAGACTGGGGCAGTCGATAGGTGTAGAGAGCGCGTTTTGCGCGCGGCTGAAAAAACGAAATACGGCGAACAAAAGCAGAACGTCGTAAAACGTCCGCCACCAGGCGGAATAGCATCGCACTTAAAAGAGCGCCGCGGGCTTTAGTAAAAAACTGTCGGAAGTAGAGAATGCCTGGAGAACAACCTTCTGTTTTACAGCAAATAAGGAAAAAAGAGGTCGAGTTAAGCGTCAGAGCAGATCAGGCCAGAAGAGATGGTGAACAGATCGTCGCAGATGCTAAAAGAGAGGCTGCCGACATTTTGAAGAATGCGGAGGTTGACGGAAGAAGAACCGCAGAAAGGTGGCATGAAGAACAGTTAGCGAGCGTCCTTGAAGAAGTCGACAAACTACACAGATCCGGTGAGGATGAAGTAAAAACTGCAAGACTGAAAGGAGAACAAAATTTGCCGATGGCTATCGACAAAATTGTAAACGTCGTGATTTCAGGTTAGATCCCTATGCTTCAGAAGATGGCCAAAATCCAAGTCATTGGACCAAAACACGACCTACACAGCGCAGTTGACTTTCTATACAACCTAGGATCGGTTCATTTGGAGGACGCGACAAAGACGATCTCTCCGGGCGATACAATGTTGCGGCGCTCACAGCAAGGGCCAAGAGCTGACGTCGCAAGCGCATTAATCAGGGTTAACGGCATGTTCAATTTGCTGCCCGAACTGCCTTTGAGCGAACAGCTGAAGGCCCAGATCTTCGGCGAGCTTCGGTGGAAGAATGACGAAGAACTTGTAGAGGAGGCAAATCGCGTCATAGGCGAGCTTGAGGCAACGACGAAAGAGCTTGCAACGCGAAAAAGCGACATTGAATTTACCCTCACCAATTTGAATCATTATGAACAAGTTATTGAGAAACTGCAGCCCTTAGAATCTCAAATCCCAATCTTAGAGGGTTTTGAGGTCACTGTAATTCTTATAAGCAGACAGTATAAGGACGTCTTGGACATTATCCGGTCAGCACTCGTTGAGATTACGCACAACCAGTTTGAGCTCATGTCCGCAGACATCGACGATGCCACAACGGCTGCGGTGACCGTGTTCAACAAGGACTATTCCGACCGAGTGCATTCATTTATTTGGTCTCAAAACGTCAATGAGGTCCGGCTACCATCTGAATTCTTAGGTAAGCCGTTCGACGAGGTCTTGACGTTAGTAGAGCAACAAAGAAAGCAGCTTACAGCCGAGATGGATGCCATAAATAACGATTTGACAGAACTGTCGAAGCAATGGCATCCAGAACTTGCGGTGCTCAAAGAAGTGCTTGAGGACCGAAACGAAGAGCTTAGTGTTTTTTCTAAATTTGGTGAGACTGACTTTACTTTTGTCATAACGGGTTGGGTGCCGAAAAAGCAACTTAAGAAGACACGAGCTGCTTTGAAAGAGGCGTTTAAAGGAAGAGTCATTGTGAACGACCTCATAGTACCTCAAGAGGAACGCGATACTGCGCCCTCGTTCTACGATAATCCGCGACTTGTCAAGCCCTTTGAGTTTCTGAGCGGGTTGATGAGCGCGCCACGATACGGGGAGATTGATCCAACTCCTTTGATGGCAGTATTTTTCCCACTCTTCTTCGGCCTTATGGTGGGCGATATCGGATATGGCATCTGCATACTTATTTTTGCCCTTTTCGTGAGAAGACTCTACAGCGAGCGCAGCAACGCCCTAAAGCAATTGGCGAACATCATGATCATCTGCTCATTTCCCACCATGTTCTTTGGCTACCTCTACGGCGAATTTTTTGGAGATTTTGGACAAATGATGGGCTGGATAGAGCCGGTCACCATAAATGGAATGTATTTGGATAGAATGGAAATGATCGTGCCGTTTCTCATCTTAGCGATCGCCATTGGGGGATTTATGGTCCTTTTGGGCCTGAGCTTAGGTATGGTAAACGCCGTGAGACGGAGGCATAAAAAGCTCATGAGTGAAAAAGCTGGTATGCTGCTCACCATAACGGGTATAATATTGGTTCTTCTCGCAGCTGTTGCGGTCATTCCAGCTCTGCTTTTGTATCCTGGCGTCGTTATGCTTTTAATAGGAATCCCGTTAGTCTTTTATGGCGGGGGGATAGTGGCGGCAATAGACATTATGAGTTCGCTAACAAACATCCTGTCGTACGCGAGGCTGATGGCCATAGGTATGGCTTCTGTAGTTTTGGCGCTTGTAGCCAATAAGCTAGGAAGCTCAATGTCAATTTTGGCGGTGGGAATTTTGGTCGCAGTTTTGCTTCACGCGGTAAATGTCGTTCTGTGTATGTTTAGCCCCTCGATCCAATCACTCAGGTTACATGTCGTAGAATTCTATTCAAAGTTCTTTGAGGGCGGAGGCAGACAGTACGATCCGTTCAAACGAGGAACGGCAAAATGAGAGCGGAGATGTAGGCTGCACGCCGCACGATGCTATAACTGATTTATTAATGAGGCCCAGATGATTCGTAAACAACCCGCGTGCAACGGCGGAGCAATGTGTAGGCAAGCCAAACGTGCGCACAGAGACGCTATCCGCGGAGAGACTACTGTGAATTCTCGAACCCGCAACTTGTGACAGGGCCCTAAAAACGTGAGTTACAGAAAATGCGTAGGGAGTTGATAAAAAAATGGTCGAACCGATGATACCGATTGGCGCCGGAATAGCTTTTGGACTAGGTGCCCTCGGAACTGGGATAGCACAAGCGAGAATTGGCGCAGCTGGAGCAGGAGTGATTGCAGAAAAACCAGAGCTATTCGGTTTAGCGCTCGTTTTTCTGGCACTACCCGAAACGTTAGTCATTTTAGGCTTCGTCATAGCAGCGATTATCCTTTTCGTTCTAGTCTGACATATGAACGCTTGGAACTTTAAGTGCTCGCGCGGGACATACTCGTCTGAGCTCGACAACTACTTTTCCAAACAGTCTCAAACCATTGTTGCAGGCGCTAATCCCTCTCTTCTAAAAACGGTACTGCATAAAGAAAAAGCCGAAAAAAGGTGCTGATGCACATGATGTCAGAGCAGATGACTGAGTTGCTGATAGCGATGGAGGAGAGCACTGAGGAACGAATTAACGGGACTATGAAGCAAGCTCATCAAGACGCCGAAGAAATAAAAAGAACTGCTGAAGAAAAAGCAGAGCCGATCAAAAAGTCGTACCTCGACAGTGCAGAAAAATCCTTCGAGTCAGAACGGAACAAACTGATTTACAACGCCAAGTCCGAGATTAAAATGGACGTGATCAAAGCAAAGGATGAGATGATACAAAGCGCGTTTGTCGAAGCCAAAAAAAGTCTAGACGATCTTAGGGATCGTGAAAGCTACAAAGAACGTTTCAAGAGCATGATCCAAGAAGCGATGCACGAACTAGGCGGGGAGAAGGCGCGGCTTCATATCGACGGGAGGGATGAAAACCTCTGCAAGCAAATCTTAGATGAGCTGAATGAGAATTGTGAGATCGTCGTCGATTTAACGTCTGCAGGAGGGTTAAACGTCAGCACCAGAGACGAAAAAGTTGTGGTATTCAATACAATTGAGTCGAGACTCGATAGAGCTAAGGAATTCTTAGCTCGACAGGTTTTTGCCACGCTTTACGGTGATTAGAGTGGGGTACGAGTACGCGAATGCGCGAATCAGGGCTATGAAAAGTCGCCTGCTTGACCGGAGAGAACTCGAGGAGCTAGCCGGCAAGTTGGACATTGAGTCTGTGATCAACCAATTGGAGGAGACGCCGTATCGGGAGGAAATAGAGGACGCAAGTGTAAAATATACGGGTATAGCTTGTGTCGAATATGCGCTTCGACGGAGTTTGAGTAATACCTTTCGTTTAATTCTGAGTTCTGTAAAGGGAGAAGACGCACAGACCCTTATGCAGATATTCCTCAACAGGTGGGATATCCAAAATATAAAAACGATCTTGAGGGGGAAAAACATCCACGAGCCGGCAAACGAGATATTAGAGAGTCTAGCACCGGCAGGCGCCCTTGACGACGCGACGCTCGTTGCGCTAACCAAGCAACCAGACGTTAAGGCTGTAATCGATTTACTTGCAACCTGGGGGATCGAGTATTCACGCCCCCTCACGCAGCATTTTATGGAATACAGCGAAAGAAAAGATCTCGTTGTTTTAGAGTATGCGCTAGATAAGTTTTATTACAAAAACGCTTTGGACGTCGTGGCGGGTGAATCGTACGATGAAGGGATCATTCGCGGAATGCTTACGACAGAAATAGACATAATAAACATAAAGAGCCTTTTGCGGATCATAAGAGATAAAGTCGAAACGGAAGATGTCCAATACTACTTCATTCGCGGTGGAAAAGAGTTAGATATCAACAAGCTGTCAGCCTTAAGCGCAACGCGAACGATTGACGGAGTTATTAAACAATTGACCGGCACTTCTTATCATTTTCTCGCTGGTGTTCCCGACGAGTACGTCAAAATGGAGAAGATCTCGGCATTTGAAAAAGAGCTCGACACGTTTCTCTTGCACAAAGCTCTGGGCCTATTCACTGGAGATCCATTAAGCATCGCCTTGGCCATAGGCTATCTGTGGGCTAAGGTAAACGAGATCGCAAATATCCGGATAATAGCCTTATGCAAGACAGAGTATGTGCCAGAAAGGGAATTGATGGAGGAAATAGTGTTTGTATAAATTTGTAGTCATTACCGATCCTGAAACTGCACCGGGATTTCGACTCGCTGGAGTGGAGGTGCTCGAGGCTTCTACTGTGGAAGAGGCGAAGAGCCTAATTCCGCCCTTGTTATACAAGGATGATACCGGCATTGTCGCGGTGAACGAGGATTTTATGGCTTCACTCGATGAAAAACTCATTGAGAAAATCGAAAAGACGCACAGGCCGATAATTATTCCTATACCGTCGAGAACGCGACAAATTGATCGAACCGACTACATAGAAAGGATGTTACGCAGGGCGATTGGCTACAATATCGTTGTAAGGAGATAGGATATGCTACAGGGATTCATCTCACGGATTTCGGGTCCAGTCGTTTACGCTCACGAGATGCGCGGGTCAAGATTGTATGATGTCGTGCGAGTCGGTCACGAGCAGCTCAACGGAGAGATAATACGACTGGACGCAGATGAGGCCGTCATCCAAGTCTACGAAGATACGTCAGGACTGCAGGTCGGGGAGGAGGTCGTAAATACAGAGAGCCCGCTGAGCGTCGAATTGGGCCCTGGCATAATATCGTCGATCTATGATGGCATTCAGAGACCCCTGCCAGTATTGATGGAAAAAAGTGGAGATTTCATTTCGCGGGGCATAACGGCGCCCGGGCTTGACCGAGATCGAAAATGGGAGTTCACCCCCTCCGTGAAGCAAGGCGATACAGTGGTAGCAGGAGATGTCGTAGGAACGGTACAAGAGTACCATATTGAACACAAGATCATGGTTCCTCCAAATGTATCAGGTACGGTAACTAAAATAGCAGGCGGAGACTTCACGGTAGAGGATACCGTGTGCGTCTTGGATCACAAGACCAACCTTACACTGATGCAGAAATGGCCAGTGCGAGCTGGCAGGCCGTACGCAAAAAAGCTGGATGCCACGTCGCCGCTGCTTACTGGACAGCGCATTTTTGATAGCATATTTCCGGTGACAAAAGGTGGGACTGCCATGATTCCCGGTGGATTTGGTACCGGAAAGACCGTCTCGGAACAAACGCTCGCGAAGTGGGCTGATACACAGATAGTAGTGTATATCGGCTGTGGAGAGCGAGGCAATGAGATGACTGACGTGCTGACCGAATTCCCTGCGTTGGTTGACCCTCGTACGAAGCGACCATTGATCCAAAGGACCATCATGATAGCAAACACCTCGAACATGCCAGTTGCGGCTAGGGAAGCCTCTATTTACACAGGGATCACCATGGCTGAATACTACCGGGATATGGGGTACGACGTCGCTTTGATGGCAGATTCAACGTCGCGATGGGGAGAAGCGCTCCGAGAGGTTTCGGGGAGACTGGAAGAGATGCCTGGAGAAGAGGGCTATCCAGCCTATCTAGCAACACGGTTGGCGGCCTTTTACGAGCGTGCCGGCAAGGTTGTTTGTCTAGGTGCAGACGGACGCACTGGATCAATCACAGTCGTTGGCGCGGTGTCTCCGCCGGGCGGCGATTTCTCAGAGCCGATAACACAAAATACGCTGCGCATAGCTGGAGCATTCTGGGCGCTGGACACGAGCTTAGCGTACAGAAGACATTTTCCCGCAGTCAACTGGATAAACAGCTACTCGCTGTATCTAGACGACGTCCAGGAGTCTTTTGTGGACAGCATCGCATACGATTGGAGAGACTTACGCGACAAGACCATGTTTCTCCTGCAAAAGGAGGTCGAATTGCAGGAGATCGTTCAGCTAGTAGGTCCAGATGCGTTGCCAGACACTGAAAAGGCGATATTAGAAGTAACGAGAATGATACGTGAGGACTTCTTACAGCAAAGTGCGTTTGACGAGATTGACTCTTTTTGCCCTCTTGAAAAGCAGTACTGGATGTTGAAAACGATCCTCGCCTTCCACGATGCAATGACTGAGGCGTTGGGGAAAGGGGTCTCGCTGCAACAAGTGCTGGACTTACCAGTAAAAACAGCTATCGCGCGCATGAAGGAACAGGAAGAGCTGGACACCATAAAGGGCCTTATGGACGTAATAGACAACAGTGTGGGGTCTCTGGAGGCAGGAACGTGACGTCCCACAGTTTACTTACGAAAGAGTATAGGACAATTAACTACGTTTCGGGGCCGCTAATATTCACCGAGAACGTTAAGGGCGTTTCTTTCGGAGAAACTGCCAAGATTACCCTTCCCAATGGTGAAGAGCGGACCGGTCAAGTTTTGGACGTTTCTCAAGAGCTCGCTGTCGTGCAAGTGTTCGAAGGGACGAGTGGGATCGACGATCTAAAAACGCGCGTCAGGTTTACAGGGGAGCCACCAAAAGTAAACGTCTCACTTGACATGCTTGGCCGGATCTTCGACGGCGTCGGCAATCCCCGAGACGGTGGACCGCCAATCGTTTCAGAAGAGAGCGTGGATATCGCAGGAACGCCAATAAATCCGTACGCCCGAGACAAACCGGCCGACTTCATCCAAACTGGCATGTCGGCTGTCGATGGCTTAAACACGCTAGTTCGGGGGCAGAAACTCCCCATATTCTCAGGCTCCGGTTTGCCAGCAAACCGGCTCGCAGCTCAGATAGCCAGACAGGCCAAAGTGGTGGGCGAGGGAGAGAACTTCGCCGTCATTTTTGCGGCGATGGGGATTACCTACAAAGATGCTTCATTCTTTATGAAGGATTTTGAGCGTACCGGTGCACTGGAGCGCGTGGTATTCTTCATGAATTTGGCAGATGACCCTACGATTGAGCGTGTTGCCACGCCACGATGTGCTTTGTCTGTTGCAGAGTACCTCGCCTACACGCATGACTTGCACGTGCTCGTTATACTCACGGACATGACGAACTATTGCGAAGCTTTGAGAGAGATTTCCACAGCGCGCGAGGAGGTACCGGGTCGCCGCGGCTACCCGGGATATATGTACACGGACCTTGCGTCTATCTACGAACGAGCCGGACGGATCAAAGGAAAAAGAGGGTCCATCACACAAATCCCGATTCTAACCATGCCCGACGACGACATTACGCATCCTGTTCCCGACTTGACTGGCTACATCACTGAAGGGCAGATCGTGTTGAGCCGAGACCTGTACCGAAGAGGAGTGGACCCCCCAATCGACGCGCTTCCCTGTCTGTCTCGACTGATGAACTTGGGGATCGGGCCGGGAAAAACCAGAGAAGATCACCGAAATGTGGCGGACCAGCTCTACGCATCGTACGCTTACGGGAGGGACTTGAGACGATTGGTTGCCATTGTAGGCGAAGAAGCGCTGACTGAACTCGATAAGAAGTATCTGCAGTTTGCAGATGAGTTTGAGCGACGATTCATATCACAAGGAGATGAAGACAGAGACATTGAAACGACATTCGGAATAGGCTGGGATATCCTCTCGATGCTCCCCGAGGAGGAGCTAAAAAGGATAAAGCTAGACTATATTCAAAAATATCATCCAGTTCACAAGGAGGGCTGACGTGGAACAAGTTCACCCCACTCGAATGGAGCTGATCAAAAAAAATGGCCAGATAAAACTGGCGGAGCAAGGAAGGGATCTCCTTCGTGAAAAAATGGACGCCCTTATTCAAGAGTTTTTTCAGATTATGGTATCAGTCTCCAAATCGCGAGAAGAACTGGAAATCGCAGCCGTCGCTGCCCAACGCTCTTTGTGCGTCGCTGAAGCAGTTGACGATATTGTAGCCCTGAAATCCGCTTCTTTTGCGACGAAACGAGCCCTAACGCTTGACATTCGGGGAAAAAACATAATGGGGGTTCCCGTTCCACTCGTTGAGCGAAAAACCGTCTCAAAAAGTGTCCTCGAACGGGGGTATAGTATGATAGGAACGAGCGGGCGAATCGACGAAGCGGCCGAGAGGTACGAGACGGAATTGGATCTGATCATCGAACTAGCAGAAACTGAAACATCGTTGCGACGGCTCGGCGACGAAATTCAGAATAACAGAAGGCGAGTTAATGCCCTCGAACAAGTGCTCATACCTGAGCTCAAGCGTCAAGCTAAATATATCAAGGTAGCCATCGAAGAGAGGGAGAGAGAGGATTTATTTCGGTTAAAAAAAGTCAAAAAGCTCCTCGAACGACGGAAAGCTGCAAAGAAAAAACTGTCACCCGCTTCTGTTGGCGCAGTGTAAGCCCGGCCACCTAACCCGCGACGACTAGTCAAAAACGACGGATTGCTCCTTCTAAGGGCCAGTCAAACCGGTTATTCCTTAGTTATCATGGCAGCACAAACTTCATCAACCGCTATTTTCTCTGGTTTTTCCTTCTTACTCACTTGATGTGCGATGTCTATGATTGCTTGTAAATCTTGCATGGTCAGCTTTGAAAAAGAGATATTATCCCATTCGCTCCGTTTGATGCACACCCACACCTCACCAAGGATTTGCTTGAGCACGTCGATGTCTGCTGAAGTGAATGACTTCCACTCTGCCGGCATTGTTCGCCGAATTTTTTCGAGCGCAACTTCTACGGCTTTTTCCCTGTGGATTTGAAACAGCCGCCTTCCAACTTCCTCGTCTCTGGCTTCAGGCATAAAACTCCCCAATCCTATTCTCGTTACGTTTAGATATCTTTTTTGGAAATAAATTTTCTGTATCTGACTAGTTAAAGACTACAAATACTGCGATTTCGCTAGGAGTGCGCCGTCGCCTTTTTGACCGCCCACTGTGAATAGTCTCGCCCTTGCGGCCGAGCAATAAGCGCTCCGAATAGTGAGCGTTGTGGATGATTGGTTCGTCAAATAAGACTTGTGTCAAGTAGGTTCTGAAGACGCCGCTTTTATCTTGATCTTCTTTAACCGGAAGATGTTTTCGCGTTCCATTTCCTCGAGCCTGAAGACAATGAACGCTTCTGCTTCTTTTAAGTCTGGAATAACGCGAAACTCTAGAGCGTTCACGCGACGCTTTATCCGCTCAATCTCCATCAGCAGCCGCTTAACCGCAGTCTCTACTTCGGCGGCTCGTATAACTTTATCCAAAAGCTCCTCATATGCTGCTGCAGCCTCGTCAATGGCGGATGATGTCCCGATTATCCCGTAACCTCGCTCATCAATGCTTTGATTGATGGCAGAGGATTCTATTTCTGGAACGACGACGCCCATCAAACTTTTGCTCGTTAGAGTGACCTCAGGCTTATGCTTTAGAGCAAACGCAGCAGAATAGACTTCGATGACGCCTTCGACCATTTTTGCGACATCGATCTTCTCTTTCGCGATCTTGTACGTGTTCGCCAGATCCATACTCGCATCTTTGGCCTTTTCAAGGACGTCAAAGAATTCCAGAATGAGCCCGTCCCGCTTCATCTTCAGTAGGTTATACCCAGATTCCGACAAAAGGATCTTCTTTTTAATCTCGAGGAGTTCCGACCGAGTTGGTTTTACGTCCCTTAAGGCCATGTGTTCTCCGTATCGAATGTGTATGGGGCTACGAGTACCCTAAATTTGTTATAGGATGCGATGGTACCCCTTGTTAAGAAGCTGCCGGCACTGGCTCCTCTGTTTGTTTTGCGACGTGTGCCGGGTGATATTTCTCAATGAGCTTCCTGTCAATTCGAGTCAATTGTGCCTCAGGTAACGCCGCAAGCAAATTCCAACCGAGCTGGAGCGTGTCCTCAATGCCCCGATCTTCCTCGTAGCCTTGGCGCACGAATCTATCTTCAAAGGCATCTGCAAACTCTAAGAACGTCTTATCGCGGTCTGAGAGCGACTCCTTTCCAACAATTGCAACAAGGCCTCGTAGATCTTTACCCTCAGCATATACTGCATAAAGCTGATCCGAAACAGCCTTGTGATCTTCTCGCGTTTTTCCCGGCCCTATGCCTGAGTTCATAAGGCGTGAGAGTGAGGGGAGGACGTTAACAGGCGGATAGATGCCCCGACGATGCAACTCCCGCGAGATCACAAACTGCCCTTCCGTTATGTACCCAGTAAGGTCGCTTATTGGATGGGTGATATCGTCGCCAGGCATGGTTAAGATCGGGATTTGTGTAATCGAGCCGATCTTCCCTCTGATCCTCCCCGCCCGTTCATAAATTGACGCGAGATCGGTATACATATATCCAGGATAGCCGCGACGGCCCGGCACCTCCTCGCGCGCAGCACCGATCTGCCGCAGCGCTTCGCAGTAGTTCGTCATGTCCGTGAGGATGACGAGCACGTGCATGTTGTGCTCAAAAGCAAGATACTCAGCCGTTGTGAGCGCAAGCTTTGGAGTGATTAACCTTTCAATGGCAGGGTCGTCTGCTAAGTTTAAGAATACAACGGCCCGTTCGAGTGCGCCTGTCCTCTCAAAGTCATTCATAAAGTGTTGCGCTTCTTCAGCAGTAATCCCCATAGCAACGAAAATGACCGCAAAGGCTTCTTCTGCGCCCAACACCTTAGCCTGACGAGCGATTTGTAGCGCCAAATCATTATGCGGAAGGCCTGATCCGGAAAAGATGGGTAGTTTTTGACCTCTAACGAGGGTGTTCATTCCGTCTATCGTGGAAATGCCAGTTTGGATAAACTCTGACGGATTATCCCGGGCATAAGGGTTAATGGCTGCACCCGTGATGTCGAGTCGCTTTTCAGGGACGATTTCTGGCCCTCCGTCGAGTGGTTCACCTGATCCTGAAAGTATTCGACCGAGTATTTCCTTGGACACGGGCATCTTAATGACTTCACCGGTAAACCGTATTCTTGAGTGCGTATCAATGCCCGCCGTTGTTTCGAACACTTGAACGGCTACCAACTTTTCAGACGTATCAAGAACCTGACCTCTTTTAATCGTTCCGTCGTCTAGGATGATGTTGACAAGCTCCATATATCCAACCGGCTCTGTTTTCTCAACGAAAACGAGGGGCCCCGCAATGGACGTTATTGTTCGATATTCTTTCATTTTCTCCACCCTACGCCAGTTCCGCACGCAAGGCCGTTTCAATCTCTTCCAGCTTTGCCCCGTATTCTTCTTCAAATTTTATCTGTGCCAGCTCTGCTTTTGCAGGGACGTTAACGATCTCATCGACTAATTTTCCCATGTTAAGAGCTTTTCTCGCGAGGTCGTCATAAACCATAATTGCTGCTAGCATATCGTGTTGCTTCTGAAGCGGACAGTAGGTATCAACCTCATGATAGGCGTTCTGCTGCAAAAAGTACTCTCGAATCATCCGCGCAACCTCTAGTGTGAGTTGTTCATCATCGGGGAGGGCATCAGATCCCACGAGTTGCACAACTTCCTGCAATTCGCTTTCTTTTTGAAGAATTGCCATCGCTCGCATTCTCAGCTCTTCCCAGTCTCCCGCCACGTGGCCAACAAACCAGTCAGTAAGGTTTGGTGTGTAGAGGCTGTAAGAGTCCAGCCAATTGATCGATGGGAAATGTCTCCGTTGTGAGAGCTTGCTATCAAGAGCCCAAAAAACTTTCACTATCCGGAGTGTGTTTTGGGTTACGGGCTCTGAGAAATCGCCCCCGGGGGGGCTCACCGCCCCGATAACGGTGATTGATCCTTCGTCACCGCCGAGCGTCTTAACACGCCCGGCCCGCTCATAAAACTCTGAAAGCCTCGCAGCAAGGTAAGCAGGATATCCCTCCTCCCCAGGCATTTCTTCAAGACGTGAAGAGATCTCACGCATCGCTTCGGCCCAACGTGACGTTGAGTCTGCCATAAGCGAGACGTCATATCCCATATCGCGGAAATATTCGGCTATGGTCACACCTGTGTAAACGGACGCTTCACGCGCTGCAACTGGCATGTTCGAGGTGTTCGCTACAAGCACCGTTCGATCCATAAGCGGCGCATTTGTTTGGGGGTCCTCGAGCTCTGGGAATTCAGTAAGCACGTCTGCCATCTCATTGCCTCGCTCTCCACAGCCTATATACACCACTATCTGTGTATCTGACCATTTAGCGAGTTGTTGCTGAGCAACAGTTTTTCCAGAACCAAATGGCCCAGGGATAGCTGCGGTTCCACCTTTTGCTACAGGGAACAGAGCGTCTAGAATGCGTTGCCCAGTAATAAGTGGGATATCAGGCATCAGCTTCTCAACAGATGGTCTTGACACGCGGACAGGCCATTCGTGCATCAGCTTAAGCTCTGTTCCGTCATCAAGTGTGCAGATCACATCATCCACTGTGTGTTCACCTGACTCGATGCTTGTTATCGTTCCCCCCTTGCCGGGCGGAACCAAGATCTTGTGCTTTAGGTTGGCAGTCTCTTGCACGTAGCCGATAGTCTGCCCTCCTTGGACTTCCTCGCCCTTTTTCGCCTCAGGCACGAAATTCCACTTTTTCGCGTGATCGAGTCCCGCGGCAGCAACCCCCCTCTCAATGAAGTCGCCCAGCTGGGCGTTCAAAACCGGGAGCGGTCGTTGGATACCATCATAAATTGAACTTAACAGACCAGGCCCTAGCTCAACGGAGAGAGGGAGGCCCGTGTTTTTAACGGGTTCCCCAGGCCTTACGCCTGACGTGTCTTCATAAACTTGAATGATAAATTTATCGCGGTCGATCCCAATTACCTCCCCCAGCAAGCCTTCATTACCGACTTTCACTAGGTCATACATTTTTGCTTCAATCCCAATGGCGGTAACGACGGGTCCTGCAACCCTGTAAATCCTCCCCTTTTGTTCTACTTCCACAAGTCAACACCTACAGATCGCCTAATCTTCTCTCTCAGATGAGTACGTTCATCTGCCGCTCCACCAATCGAGATGACGGTCGGCTCGACCGAATCGTCCAAAGCTATGCGCAAAGGCGCCGACAGCTTTTCTACGTCGTCGCTGTTCATGATCAAAATCCCGATATCCTCTTCTTTCAGGGCCTTCTTAAGAGTCGGCTCCAAATCAGCGTCGGTGGTGATAAACGTTTTTCGTACGCCAGCTAACAAAAAGCCAGTCACAAAATCCGCACTACCTACAACTGCAACTTCCACGCGAATCACCCAAATGTCTATCCCCTAAAATTTCTAGCACAGAATTGTGTTTATTACAGAATCAGATGATCTTTAATGATCGCTTCCGGAAGCCCTGCCTCTTTTCCTCGCGCGATAGCCTGGATGTTTGCGACTTCCGTGTCCTTGCTTAACATATATCCAAGCATTGGCAGTACAGTTAACGGATGGCTCGTTGAGGTTTTCCAAACGTGCTCGCTCAAAAATTTATCTAACCGCACCTCGACTTTGGCCAGCGATTCCACTCGGTCAGTGACGACGTCGGACAAAGCGCTCCAATATGGGTACTTATTAAGCAGAGTGATAAAATCCTCAAATGGCGCATTTAGCAATTTTTCAATGTCTTTATCGGTAAGGTGTAGGCCATTAGGTATTATATATTCAAGTGCTCTTGAGCCAGAAATGCCGGCATTTCTCAACCTGAAAATAGTTTTCAGATTGGCAACGTCGATCTCCATCTGAATAACGCGTAAATACAGCGAGGAGCCCGTTATTCGTGAGACGATTTTAACCATCCTCACGTAATAAAACTTGTCTAGCGCGTCTTCCAGCTTCATTAAAGACTCCGAATAGTCGATGTCTTTTATGATTTCATAGTAAGGCGTTCCCTTCAGGGCCGCGATGACCTCCTCAACGCTTGATTTCCGTACGAGAGTCTGCAAAAAATCAAGCGAGAGCTCGCCACTGGGGACGAGAACCCTTATTACCTCCTCTTCTGAGGCGCCGGAGAATTTACCCCTAAGAATAGTTTTGATTTCCCGGATGTCCCAGCGTCGCAGATATTCCACTATTAAGTCGTGAGGTTCGCCCATCGTCATCTCAGTGAGCTTGACGAAGGTTCGAGCCAAATTGAGGTGAGTGGCAAACTCGATGAGGTCAATGCCAGAGTGTTTCTGCGCGAGCTCGTCGACTTCATCCTTGTACTCTGACTCCTCAATAAACCGCGCTAATTCGGGAAGTGCCATCACGAGCATTTTTGTGTAGGTCTCCAGCGGAAAGAGCTTCACCTTCATAGCATGCACTCGTGCATTGCTGAAGGCATATCTCGCTTTTGATCCAGTGTATTTGCGCTTTTTTGCCGGAGCGTCCATCCGTCCTCACACGCTTAAAATCTGCGAGAGCTGTTTCAAAGACCTGTCCCGCACGTTCTTGAGAATCGAATCAAAAGTCAGGTCTCTTAACACCGTGCCATCCTCGTTTTCCAATATTACGCCGCCTGAACACGGAATCGTTCCACCGTACTCCAAGTTGCTAATTCGTTTGACTAAAGACTCGTCGTTTTTGTTCGAAAAAACCCGGGTAGAATCTGTTTGTGATTCCAGAAGCTTTTTAATAATGTTCTCCCGTTCTGATTCGGGAAGAGACGCTAGCTTCTCGATCGCTTCGTCATATACTCGATCTAGCAAGTCCTTTTTTACGTTAAGAATGGCGCGCTTAACCTCGAGATTCGCGCTTGAAATCTCTCTGTTTTTCCGACGTTCAATTTGCTCGGTCGTCTGCTCACTTTTTTCTTCACGGATCTGACGTGCCGTTTTTTCAGCGCCTGCAATGATCGCATTCGCTTCATCTTTCCCGTCTTGTCTGATGCGATTCGCTTCCTCCTCTCCTCGCGCTAGAACGTCTTTGACGACGACTTCCAAACCCATACATCCTCAACCTAATGAAGGTAGGGTTACAAACAGCAATATTAACGCCACAACAAGTCCGAAGATTACAATCGACTCCGGTATGACGGTCATTACAAGGCCCCTTCCGAAAAAGCCTTCATCTTCCGCCATGACTCCGACGGCTGCTGAACCAATCATTTGCTCGCCCAAGGCGGCTCCGATACCAGTTGCGCCGACCGCTATCGCTGATGCTATTGCGATCAGCCCTGCTCCCATTGGATCTACCATCTATTTTTCCTCCGTGTACTTTCTCTCAAAACCAAAAGGTACGTACTTAATACCCCCGCCACGATAGAATTTTGTAAAGAATTCAACATAATGCAATCTCAACGCTTGCAACCCCGAATCTAATATTCCTAACGCAGTATTAATCGCGTGACCGGCAATTAGCAAAATAACACCAAAAATAACAAAAATGCCCCCTTTAGAAAAAAATAGCGCGTCAGACAGCTTGTTTACGGCCAAGGCGATACCCAAAGAAGACACACCTATGGAGAGCAATCGCGAGTATGAAAGCACGTTAGATAGAAGCGTTGGGACCTCAGTAAGGCCAATCGCGCCTTCGCCCATTATCATCAAGATAAAACCAACAACAAGAACGACCAGCCCCGCTATCAGTCCCAAAGAGAGTTGAATACCGCTGCCAGATGAAAGCGCCGGCAAGACAAGTGTCACGGCAATAGCTCCGCCCCAAAGCATCATAAGCCAGCTCACCTTTGCAAAGACTGCATGCTTCAACCCGTGCTGTCTGTATTCATTGACAAATCCTAGAACGTACGCAAGCGTTAGCATCAGTAAGCCGATAATAAAGGTTATGAGTAGTAGATTAAACACGTTTTCCAAACGCGGAGCCGCCGGATAATCAACGAATGTCAGTAGCCCCCGGTGCCCAAAAGCTTCGACCCCAAAGAACTCGTTGAAAATGAAACCGAAAATAACTGAGAAAACACCTGCATAAACACCAATCTTAGCCAGGTCGCGCATGCCTTGGGATTTTATTAACCGACTTACGAGGAGTCCAAGCGCGATAACGAGAAGGCCGTAACCGAGGTCGCCTAACATTAAGCCGAAGAGCGCGGGGTACATAAACACCATTAACTTCGTAGGGTCGATCTCATTATACTTAGGAATTGAAAAAGCCCTTACGAGAACCTCAAGCGGTTTTGCTGGCAACGGATTTTTTAGCGCTACGGGGACTTTTTCTACATCGACTGCTTCAGAACTGTCAACATCGACGATAACGTGGCCGTTTGTTGCGCCGTCTAGATCGCTTTGGATCAATCCGAGATCCTTCGTAGGGCTCCACCCTTCGACAATGAACGAATTTTTCGTTGTGGCGAATCGTAGCGGAGCTTCTGCCTTTTGCGTTTCGACTGAAAGGTATTCATCTGAAGCAAGTATGTACTCAATGTGTTTCTTGCGGAGGTCGGCCAGATCCTCTTCGCGCTTTTGCTTTTCAGATTGAAGTCCTACTAGCTGAGGTTCCAGATTCACGAGAATGTCCGTTGGAACTCCCTCCATTTTAGGGAGCGGAAGAGCGGAATAGCCCTGTTCCTGTAAGCGTTTTAGAACCTCATCCTCGAATTTCCGAGGAACGAAAAGAGAGATTGTAAGTCCCCGCCCATTTGGGGCAGTTTCGAGCTCATAGTCGTTTGTTATGTCGCTTATGTTCGGTGAGCCTTTCAACGTCCCAACGAACACTGCGAGCGATTGATACCCTGTATATAGCTCTAAGGGTAGTTCAAAACTCTTGAGAGGCTCGAGTAACCGCTTTTTATCATTGATATCTTTAATCTTGGAGTCAATTTCGCTGATTTTATCTGTCACTTGTGTGACTTCAACGTCTAGTTGCTCAGTTTTCGCATCGATCGTATCGATTATGGCACCTTCAGGGTACTTTTTCGGAATGTCCTCTTTGCCTTTAATGCTAAGATAACTAGCTAAAGAACGAAGAGTGACAGCACGTTCTGAAAGCTTGGTGATACTCTCGTGCGGTTTTCCGATTTTGAAATCTTCATCTTCATCGACGAAGTCAGTAATGTGAATGACATTATGCTTGTGCATCGCGTCTATAGCGATGTTCATATAATCTTTGGATCCTGCAATGATGACTTTAGTCATCGGTTGCGGCTCAAACATGGTATGTCCTCTTAAACTCCTCAACCAAAAAAGAGAGCGCTTCTGCGTGCTTTTTCTC
>Ga0208851_1000263_pt1 | contig 24176 bp, 22 predicted proteins | sample NGESurshal092012_FD_184481 | JGI IMG/M metagenome (GOLD analysis project Ga0208851, IMG submission 184481) | Arctic peat soil microbial communities from Barrow, Alaska - NGEE Surface sample 415-2 shallow-092012 (SPAdes) | ecosystem: Environmental > Terrestrial > Soil > Wetlands > Peat ... | reverse complement strand
TCCCGCACCACCTTGGCGATGTCGGCCAGCCGGGTGCTCCCGGCCACGCGACCACCTCGGCCGTGGCCTCGCCCTGCACCATGAAGGTGCCGGCGTGCACCGCGCCACCCACCGTGGGCCGCACCGGGACGCTCTCGCCGGTGAGCATGGACTCGTCGACGGCCACGTCGGCGACCTCACGCATCACCAGGTCGGCACTCACCCGGTCCCCGGCCGCGAGCAGCACGAGGTCACCGACCACCAGGCCGGTCGCGGGCACGACCACCCGCACCCCGTCGCGGACCACCGTCGCCTCCAGCGGCAGCAGGTCCCGCAGCCGGGCGGTGGCCCGGTCGGCCCGGTACTCCTGGGCGAACGAGAACAGCCCGTTGAGCACCACCACGACCGCGATCGCCACGGCCAGCTGCGGCAGCCCGGCGATCAGGGCCAGGGCCGCAGCCACCCAGAGCATCGCCGCGAAGAAGTGGGTGAACTGCTTCAGCAGCATCACCCAGGGCGACGGCTCCGGCGGGGACGGCAGTGCGTTGGGGCCGTCCCGGCGCAGCCGGTCGGCGGCCTCGGCAGCGGACAGCCCCGCGGATGCCAGGACCGTCACGCGCCACCTGCGGTCCTACTCCCGGCCACCGTTCGGCTGCGGAGGAAGGGCGCAAGGACCCGGCGCTCCCTAGAGTGGGCGCATGCACCGGCAGCCGGTGGTCTTCGAGGTCAACACCCGGGTGTGGCTGGGCGAGGTCTCCACCCGCCTCGGCGCGCCGGTGCGCCTGGACACCGTGCCGGACGTCGAGTGGGACGCCCTGCTGCCCCCGGGCGTCGACGTGGTCTGGCTCATGGGGGTGTGGGAGCGCAGCCCGTTCGGCCGGGCGGTCGCCCTGGACGACCCGTCGCTGCGCGCGTCCTGGGACGACGCGCTGCCCGGCTGGTCCGACGCCGACGTCCTCGGCTCGCCGTACTGCGTGCACCGCTACGCCGTCGACCCGGCGCTGGGCGGCGACATCGGGCTGACCACCGCGCGGATCAAGCTGCTGGCCCGCGGGATCGGCCTGTGGCTCGACCTGGTGCCCAACCACGTGGCCCCGGACCACCCCTGGGTGACCGAGCACCCGGAGGCGTTCGTCCGGGGTACCCCGGAGGACCTCGCCCGCGACCCGGTCGGCTTCCTCGCCGTCGGGGACACCGTGGTGGCTAGGGGCCGGGACCCGTACTTCCCGCCGTGGCCGGACGTCGTCCAGCTGGACGCGTTCTCGGCGGCGGCCCGGCGGCTGACCGTCGACACGCTCAAGACGATCGCCGAGCGCGCGGACGGCGTGCGCTGCGACATGGCCATGCTGCTGCTGGACGACGTGTTCGCCCGCACCTGGGGACAGCGGGACCGGTCCCCGATGGCGCAGGAGTTCTGGGCCGAGGTGATCGCCTCGGTGCGGGTCGACCACCCGCAGTTCACGCTGGTGGCCGAGGCCTACTGGGACCGCGAGCCGGATCTGCTCCGGCTGGGTTTCGACGCCTGCTACGACAAGCGGCTGTACGACCGGCTGGCCGGGCAGGACCTGGACGGCGTGCGCGCGCACCTCGGCGCCGCCGCCTCCTACCAGGAGCAGACCGTGCGGTTCCTGGAGAACCATGACGAGCCGCGGGCGGCGGCGACGTTCCCGCCGGCCGAGCGGCAGCGGGCCTGCTCGGTGGTGCTGGCCACGCTGCCCGGGACGACGCTGTGGCACGACGGCCAGCTGGACGGGCGGCGGGTGCGGCTGCCGGTGTTCCTGGCCCGGCGCCCGGCGGAGCGGCTCGACCCGGGGCTCCGGCAGTTCCACGAGGCGCTGCTCGCGGCGGCACCGTCGGTGCGGCTGGACGGCGGCGAGTGGGCGCTGTGCGCGATGGAGGGCTGGCCCGGCAACGACGGGGACCGCCGGCTGCTGGCCTGGACCTGGACCGCGGGGGCGCGGCGCTCACTCGTGGTGGTCAACCTGTCCGAGCGGACGGCGTCCGCGCACGTGCGGCTGCCGTGGCCGGACCTCGCGGGTCGGACCGTCGTGCTGTCCGACGTCCTCGACGGGCAGGTGTTCGAGCGCTCGGGTGACGACCTGGACGGGTTCGGCCTCTACGTGGAGCTGCCCGCCTGGGGCCACCACGTGCTCCTGTCGAAGCTGTCAGGGTGAGGACGAGCGATCGTTCGCCCTCACCCTGACAAGTCTCAGTTGCGGGTCGGACTACAGCGTCTTCGTGGCCAGGTACCAGTCCTTGAGCTGCAGGCTGGTGTCGACCAGCCGGGCGTCCAGCTGCTCCTGGGTCCGCGGGGCGCCGACGACGACCTCGTCGCCGGGGGTCCAGTTCGCGGGGCAGGAGACGCCGTTGGCGTCGGAGGTCTGCAGGCCGTCGACCAGGCGCAGGATCTCCGGGATCATCCGGCCGACGTTCATCGGGTAGTACACCATCGCGCGGACGACCTGCTTGTCGTCGATGACGAACACGGCGCGGACCGCCTCCGTGCTGTTGGTCCGAGGGTGGATCATCCCGTACGCCTTGGCGACCGACATGTCGAGGTCGGCGATGATCGGGAACGGGATCTTGACGCCCTGCTTCTCCTCGATGGCGTGCACCCAGGCCAGGTGGCTGAACACCGAGTCCACCGAGTTGCCGATCAGCTGCACGTTGCGCTTGGCGAACTCGTCGGCGAGCTGGGCGAAGCCGATGAACTCGGTGGTGCACACCGGGGTGAAGTCCGCCGGGTGGCTGAACAGCACGACCCACTTGCCGGCGAAGTCGCTCAGGCTGACCATGCCGTGCGTGGTCACGGCGGTGAACTGGGGGGCCGGGTCGCCGATCAGCGGCAGGGTCACGGGGGCGGTGGGGGTGTCCTCGGACACGGTGGATCTCCTCCTCGATAAGTGGGTCAGATGGCGCCGTCGGAAGACGATTCGTCGTCGGTCCAACCTGTTGGCGCAGCAGGGGATTCCCCGGCAGGCGTGTCGTAGGCCGCACGGAGCAGCGCCTCGATCTCGGCCACCATGGGCATCCTCGGGTTGGTGCGGGTACAGACATCGCCGAACGCCGCGGCCACCAGATCCGGCAGCGCCGCCTCGAACTCGGCCTCGTCCACGCCCGCTTCCTTCAGCGTACGCGGTAGCCCCACCTCCATGATCAGCCGGTCCACCGCGTCGAACAGCCGCTGGCGACGGCACTCCTCGTCCCTGCCGCCGAAGACGATGTAGCCGATCTGCGCGTACTTCTCCGGGGCGACGTAGCTGGAGTAGCCCGGGGCCGGCATGAACTTGGTGGGCAGCGACGCGTTGTACCGCAGCACGTGCGGCAGCAGGATCGCGTTCGCCCGGCCGTGCGGGATGTGGAAGCGTGCGCCCACCGCATGCGCCATCGCGTGGTTCACCCCGAGGAAGGCGTTCGAGAACGCCAGCCCGGCCAAGGTGGCCGCGTTGGCCATCCCGGTGCGGGCGGCGATGTTCGAGCCGTCCTCGACCGCCTTGGGCAGCCACTCGAAGATCATCCGGACCGCCTGCATGCAGAACGCGTCCGTGTACGGCGAGGAGAAGATGGACACCGCGCCCTCGAGCGCGTGGGTCAGGGCGTCCAGCCCGGTGTCTGCGGTGGGACCCGCCGGCAGGCTGAGCGTGAGCAGCGGGTCGACGATGGCGATGTCCGGCACCAGGCAGTAGTCGATCATCGTGGCCTTGCGGCCGTTGACGGTGAGCACCGCCCCCGGCGAGACCTCCGAGCCGGTCCCGGCGGTGGTCGGGATCGCGACCAGCCGGACGGCGTGCTCGTCGGCCGGGTACTGCGCCACCCGCTTGCGCGGATCGAGGAACGGCAAGGTGAGCTCGGTGAGGCTCAGCTCGGGGTGCTCGTAGAACAGCCGCATCGCCTTGGCGGCGTCCAGCACCGAACCGCCGCCGACCGCGACGATCAGGTCGGGGTCGAACTCGCGGATCACGTCGACGCCGGCCCGGACCGTCGCCTCGGACGGCTCCGGCTCGACCGCGGTGAACACGGTGATGAACGGCGTGCCCAGGCGCTCGCGGACCTGGTCGACGACTCCGGCCTGCTCGAGCACGTGGTCGCTGACCACGACGGCCCGCTGCACCGGGACGTCCCGCAGGTTCTCCAGCGCCCCCACGTTGAAGTACGTCGTCGAGGGGACCCGGAACCACTGGGGTGGCGTCTTGCGCCGAGACACCGTCTTGATGTTGAGCAGCTGCTCGTAGTTGACGTTCTCGGTGGTGAACGAGCCGCCCCACGTGCCGCAGCCCAGCGAGAAGGTCGGTGCCAGCGAGTTGTAGACCCCGCCGAGCGCCCCCACGGCGGTTGGCGCGTTGACCAGGATCCGGCCGGTGCGCACCGCCAGCGCGTAGCGGTCGATCACGCCCTGGTCGTTGGCGTAGATCGAGCAGGTGTGGCCCAGCCCGCCGTGCTCGATGACCAGCACCGCGCAGTCGATCGCGTGCTGCTCGCTCTCAGCTCGGACGACGCCGAGCACCGGCATGAGCTTCTCCTGCCGGAAGGTGTGCGCCTCGAGCGCGGCCAGGTCCGACGGCAGCGGCGCCAGGAGCACCTTGGTGTGCGGCGGCACGTCGAGCCCGGCCCGCCTCGCCAGCTCCGGCGCCGGTTGGCCCAGCGCCCCGAGGTTGACCTTGTCGCAGCCACCGAAGGCGAACTCGGCCAGCCGCTCGGACTCGTCCTCGCCGAGCAGGTAGGCGCCCATCCGCTGGAACTCGTCGAGCACCTCGTCGTAGACCGCGTCATCGATGATGATCGTCTGCTCGGCCGGGCAGATCACCGAGGCGTCGAAGGTCTTGGAGATCAGCACGTCGACGACCACGCCCTTGAGGTCGGCGGTGCGGTGCACGTAGCACGGCGCGTTGCCCGGCCCGACCGACAGGCACGGCTTGCCGGCCGAGTTGGCCAGCTTGACGATGCGCGGTCCGCCCGTCGTCCACAGGAAGTCGATGTCGGGGTGCTTGAACAGGTAGTGCGTCACCTCGTGCTCGGGGTCGGGGATCACCTGCAGCGCGCCGGGCGGCAGCCCCGCGGCCTCCCCCGCCGCGGCGAGCACCTCGACCACCCGGCGGGCGCACCCGGTGGCGATCGGGTGGGCCCGGAACACGATCGCGTTGCGCGTCTTGGCCGCGCAGATCGCCTTGAACAGCACGGTGGAGGTCGGGTTGGTGATCGGGGTGATCGCCATGATCACGCCCATCGGCTCGGCCACGTGGGTGATGTCCCGCACCGGGTCCTCGTCGATGATCCCGACGGTCTTCTTGCCCCGCAGGTAGTCGTAGAGGAACTCGGTGGCGACGAAGTTCTTCACCACCTTGTCCTCGAACACGCCGAACCCGGTCTCGGCGACCGCCAGCTGGGCCAGCTCGACCGCGGCGTCCAGCCCGGCGCGCACCATCGCGGTCACGATGGCGTCGACCTGCTGCTGGTCCAGGGCACGGAACTGGTCGGCGGCCCGCTTCGCCAGGGCGACCTGCTCGTCGATGCGCGCCCGGCGCTCCTCGTCGATGATCAACGGTCGGTCGGTGACAGTCATGGGGGTGACCCCTCCCGTTGGGTTCCGTTTGGTCCCACTGAACCCGCGGCGCGCCCACCGGCGGCAGGGCCGGAGGTCACTTGCCCCCTCCCGCTGCCGTTGCGAAACACGAGGGGTCCGGACTCTCAGCGTCCTCCCAGGAACTTCCCAGACACTGGTGCCCGCGGCAACCGTCCAGGATCGAAGGGGGCACCAGTGGCCGAGCCCACCCGGGTGCTCGTCGTCGACGACGAACCCAACATCACCGAGCTGGTGTCGACCGTGCTCGGCTACGAGGGCTTCGAGGTTCGCGTGGCCGGCACCGGACGGGAGGCCCTCACCGCCGTGGACGCGTTCCACCCGCACCTGGTGGTCCTCGACGTCATGCTGCCGGACCTCGACGGCTTCGAGGTGGCCCGGCGGCTGCACAACGGCAGCGGCTCGCGGGTTCCGGTGCTCTTCCTCACCGCCAGGGATGCCGTGGAGGACAAGGTCCGCGGCCTGACCCTCGGCGGCGACGACTACGTGACCAAGCCGTTCAGCCTGGCCGAGCTGGTGGCCCGGGTGCACGCCGTGCTGCGCCGGGCCGGGGTGGACGGGGACGCTGCCGCGCTGCTCACCTTCGCCGACCTGCAGATGGACGAGGACACCCGCGAGGTCCGCCGGGCCGGCCGCCCGATCGAGCTGACCCCCACCGAGTACCGGCTGCTGCGCTACCTGCTGGTCAACCCGCGACGGGTGCTCACCCGCGCGCAGATCCTCGACCACGTCTGGGACTACGGCTTCGGCGGCGACGCGGGCGTCCTGGAGACCTACGTCAGCTACCTGCGCAAGAAGCTGGACCCGCTCGGCCCGCCGCTCATCCACACCGTCCGGGGGGTCGGCTACTCGATGCGGCTGCCCAAGGGGGAACGGTAGCCGTGTCCCTGCGGTCGCGGCTGGTCGTCGGCCTGGTGGCGCTGAGCGCCATCGGGCTGTTCGTCGCCGCGGTGGCCACCTACGGCTTGGTCGGGAAGTTCCTCGTGGGCCGCACCGACCAGCAGCTGGTGGACGCCCGCGGCCCGATGCTGCGCACGCTGACCGGGGAGATCTTGGGCGCCGAGACCGGCACCGGCCGGCCGATCAACCGCACGCTGCTCCCCCAGGCGTACGGCGAGATCCGGGTCGACGGCCAGGTCATCGCCGTCCAGCAGTCCACCACGCTGGCCGGTGACCAGGCCGCCGCACCGGCGCTCGACCCGCTGCCCGCCCGGCGGCTGTCCACCGTCGGCTCGGTCGGCGGCGGCGAGCCGCGCTACCGGGTGCTGGTCGAGCCGCTGGGTGCCGGCCGCACCCTGGTGGTGGCGCTGCCGCTCACCGACATCCAGCAGACGTTGGCCCGGCTGGCCCGCATCGAGCTGTTCGTGGCGCTGGCCGTGCTCACCGCCCTGGCCGGGCTGGGCTGGTGGGTCGTCCGGCTCGGGCTGGCCCCGCTGTACCGGATGGAGGCCACCGCCGACGCGATCGCGGACGGCGACCTCACCCGGCGGGTCGACACACCCGACCCGCGGACCGAGGTCGGCCGGCTCGGCCTGGCCCTGAACACCATGCTCGGCCGGATCGAGACGGCGTTCGCGGAGAAGTCCGCCTCCGAGGAGCGGATGCGCCGGTTCCTGGCCGACGCCTCGCACGAGCTGCGGACGCCGCTCACCTCGATCCGCGGCTACTCGGAGCTGTTCCGGCGCGGCGCGGACACCCGCCCGGACGACCTGGCCCGGGCCATGAGCCGGATCGAGAGCGAGTCCGAGCGGATGGGCGTGCTGGTCGAAGAGCTGCTCACCCTGGCCCGGCTGGACGAGGGACGCATCGCGGAACGGGCACCGGTCGACCTGGCCGCGCTCGCCGCCCAGGCCGCCGGCGACCTCAGTGTCGCCGAGCCGGGGCGCCCGGTCACCGTGGCCGCCCCGGCCCCGGTCGTGGTGGACGGCGACGAGCACCAGCTGCGCCAGGTGCTCGGCAACCTGCTGGCCAACGCCCGGGTACACACCCCGGCGGGCACGCCGGTCGTGGTGCGGGTCGGGACGGACGGCGCGAGCGACACCGCCAGCGGCGCTGGTGCGGCCGGAACCGCCGTCCTCGAGGTCGCTGACCGCGGCCCCGGCATCCCGGCGGAGGACCAGCCGCGCGTCTTCGAGCGCTTCTACCGGGTCGACCCGGCCCGGACCCGGGCCAGCGGCGGCGTCGGACTCGGCCTGGCCATCGTCGAGTCGGTCTGCACCGCGCACGGGGGCACCGTCACGGCGCAGGAGAACCCCGGCGGAGGAGCGCTGTTCCGGGTCCGGCTGCCCCTGTCCAAGACGCCGGAGGACGGCCGGCCCTCCCAGCGGACTCCCAGCGCGGACCCACAGACGTCCCAGCCCCGACCGGCACCCTCGACGTCATAGGTGGGCCGTCCGGCTCGCCGCTGACCGAGCCGAACGAGGAGAACCCGATGCCCACATCCACCCGCCGCTCACTGGCCGCCTGGGCCGCCGCCGGAGTCCTGGGGACGGCGGTCGCCGCCGGCGCCGTCGTCTCCGCCGCGGGGGCGGCGTCCGCAGCCGGCACCTCGGGCACGACCACCAGCCCGACGGTGCCGACCGCGACCACCCAGCACCGACCGTGGGGCGCGCTGCGGCACGCCGGGATCCACGGCGAGTTCACCGTGAAGAACAAGTCCGGCAACTTCGTCGTCCTCGACACCCAGCGCGGCACGGTGACCGGCACCACGGGCAGCACGCTGACGGTCAGGAGCCCTGACGGCTTCACCGCGACCTACACCGTCGACTCCACCACCAAGATCCGCAAGGACCGCGCGCCGGCCAGCCTCACCGACATCAAGGTCGGGGACACCGTCGGCGTGGTCGGCGTCAAGAGCGGTGGCACGGTGACCGCGAAGGCCATCCGGGACGGCGTCCCCCAGCGCCAGGAGTCCGCGGCCCCGTCCAGCACCGCACCCGGCGCCGCCTGACCCCTTGCCTGAAGGGTCCCTTCTGGGCGCCCCACCGCAGAAACCGCGCCGTCATGGACGGCGACGTCCCCGCCGCCCCGCGATGAAGGGCGCTCGGCTGCGGCCCCAAGGCACCGGAGGGACCCTTCAGTCGGGAGGGGTGCAGTCGGCGGAGCGGTACTCGTCGGTCAGCCGCGGGTAGACGGTGCGCCAGTAGCGCTCCGCCAGCGCCCGCGCCTCGTCCGGGGTGGCCCCGAGCAGCTGAGCGGTGCGCGCATCCTGGTGGACCGCCGCGCACTCGGCCGCCGACTCCACGGTGAGCCCCGCCATGTGCATGGCCTCGTGCGTCAGCACGTGGACGGCGATCACCTGCTGCTCGCTGGGGCTGCGGTGGTCCGAGCGCAGGTACGCGCTCAGGTCGTTGCACTGGTCCCGCTTGATCAAGGTGGCGTGCCCGGGAGTGCCGTTCGCCCCCCAGCGCACGAAGCCCAGCTCGTTGCCGGCGTCCACCATGGACTGCCCGAACGACTGGCAGTGCACGGTGGTCGGGACGCCGGCCAGGGCGGTGGTCACGGCCCCCAACCGGTGCTCCAGCCGGATCCGCAGCACGCCGGGCGTGGCCAGGGCGACCGCCCCGAGGGCCAGCACCGCCACGCTCGCCACCGGGAACGGGCGGCTGCGCCCGAGCGTGTCCACCCGGGTCAGCGCCCACCGGACGCCGACCACGACCGCCAGCAGCGCGGCGATCAGGGCGCCCCAGGTCAGCACCGAGGGGTTATCGGCGCGCCACCGTTCCGGATGAAGGGGGTGGGGTCAGTAGGGGCGGACGGCGCCGACGTAGGGCATCGAGTACAGGCCGGACACCACCACCCCGACACCCGGGTTGGCCGCCTCGACGATGCGGCCACCACCGATGTACATGCCCACGTGCTGCGACGGCGAGTAGTAGAAGACCAGGTCGCCCGGCTGCAGCTGGCTGGCCGGGATCTGCCGACCGGCACCCCACTGCGCCCCGGAGAAGTGCGGCAGGTAGATGCCCACACTGCGGTAGGCGGACATCGTCAGCCCCGAGCAGTCGAACGCGGACGGGCCCGCAGCGCCGAAGACGTAGGAGTGCCCGACCTGCGACAGCGCCCACGCGGCGGCCCGCGCGCCCAGGCTGGAGTCCCCGCTGACCGCCACCGGGGTGTAGGTCGGGGTGTAGGCCGAGGTGTAGGTCGGGGTGGACCGCGCGTACGAACGGCTCACCGTCGCGGTGTAGGCGGCCCTCGCCGCAGCCGCCGCGGCCGCCGCGGCCGCCCGCGCCGCCGCCTGCCGGGCGGCCAGCTCGGCGCGCACCGCGGCCTGCAGCGAGTTGAGCAGCTGCTGCTGGGCCGCCACCTTCTGCTCGACGGTGGCCTGCTCCTTGGTGGCCGTGTCCCGCAGCTGCTGGAGGATCCCCACCTGCTGCGCGGCCGCGAGCTTGTCCTGAGCGAGCCGCTGCGCGGCCGTCGACTGCATCCGCAGCACGTCGGTCTGGTGGCGGCTCAGCCCGTCCAGCACCGAGGCCTGGGCCAGGAAGTCCGAGGCGTTGTTCGACAGCAGCAGCTGCAGGGTCTGGTCCAGCCCGCCGGAGCGGTAGGCGGCCGAGGCCAGCTCGCCGATCGACCCGCGCAGCGCGGCCAGTGCCGCCTCCCCGGTGTTGACCCGGGCGTTGATCTGGTTCGCCTTCAGCTGGCCCTGGGCCAGTGCCACCCTGGCGCCCAGCGCGGCCTCGTTCGCGGCCCCGGCCTGGTTCTGCAGGTCGTTCAGCCGGGCCTCAACCTGCGCCAGCGTCGGCTGGGGGTCGGCGTAGCTGGAGGAGGGGATGAACGTGACCACGAGACCGGCGGCGACGGCCAGGGCCGCAATCGTTCGCACCACGCGGGAGGGGCGGGTCGTCACTCGGACGGCTCTCCGATCTTCCTGACCGCCGACCGGGTTAGCTGACGGGTTCGGGCGAGGAAGGCGCCCTACCGCGATGCCCCGCGCGAGCGGGTCACCGCCGATTCACCCCGGGACCTGGGTCCCCGGCTCCGGCCGACCCGAGGGCCGACCGGATTGAGCGGGGGTTCCGGCTGACATCCCGTGTGGCTGTCATCAGACCGTCACCTGAGTGCAGACCTTAACGGGTGGTGACGGCCCGTCAAAGTCACACCGCCGCAATGTGGGGAAAACGACACTCCGGTCGGACGGGTGTTCGAAGGCGGTGCCGCCGTCAGCCGCGCGGGAATCCCCGCAGCACGTCCACGACCAGCGCGTGGTCGCCCAGCTGCGGCAGGCCCGACACGGTCACCGCACCGACCACCCCGACGCCGTCGACGGTCACCGGGAACGACCCGCCGTGCGCGGCGTAGGTGTCGGGGTCCAGTCGCGACGACTCCTCGAAGCTGGTCCCCCTGCTCCGGGCCAGCTCCCCCACGTACAGGGAGCTGTGCCCGTAGCGCTGCACGACCCGGGCCTTGCGCGCCACCCAGGCGTCGTTGTCCGCCGAGGTGCCGGGCAGGGCCGCGTGGAACAGCTGCTGACCCGAGCGCACGATGTCCACGGTCACGGCCAGCCCGCGGGAGCGAGCCGCGTCGACGAGCGCGGTGCCGAGCCGCCAGGCGTCGTCGTTGTCGAAGGAGCGGAAGGTCAGCTCCGCCTCCTGGGCCAGCAGCGCCTCCAGGTCCGGCTCCTGCGGTGCCGGCTGGCTCATACCTGCGCCGGCTCGCCGAGCGGGTCGCTCTCGGCCTCCTCGTCGACGTCCGCGATCTCCGCAGCCTCCTCCTCGCTCTCCAGGTGCACCTTGGGCAGGATCCGGGCCAGCCAGCCGGGCACCCACCAGTTCGCGCGCCCGAGGACGGTCATGAGCGAGGGCACGAGCACGAGCCGGACGACGAAGGCATCGAGCAGCACCGCCACCGCCAGCGCGAGCCCGAACATCTTGATCGTGTTGTCGTCCCCGAACACGAACGACAGGAAGACGCTGGACATGATCGCCGCTGCGGCGGCGACCACCCGTCCGGACCCGGCCAGGCCCCGGCGCACCGCCTTGGCGTTGTCTGCCGTGCGGCCCCACTCCTCCTGCATGCGGGACACGAGGAACACCTGGTAGTCCATGGACAGCCCGAACAGGATCGCGAAGAGCATCACCGGCAGGAAGGGCAGGATCGGGCCGGTCGCGGTGATCCCGAACAGACTGTCGAACCAGCCCCACTGGAAGACCGCCACGGTCGCGCCGAGGGCCGCGCCCAGGCTGAGCAGGCTGGTGACCGCGGCCGTGAGCGGGACGACGATCGAGCGGAAGAGCCCGACCAGGGCGAGGAACCCGAGCCCGACGACGACGGTGAGGAACAGCGGGAGCGCGTCCGTGAGGACCCGGCCGAAGTCCTCGGTGATCGCCGTCGTCCCGCCGACATAGGCCCGCACCCCGGTGCCCGCGGTGGCCTGCGGGATGACTTCGCCGCGCATCCGGGTCAGCGTGGCCGAGGTGGCCGCGTCCTGCGGTCCGGTCGTGGGCTGCACCGAGATGATCGCCGCGGTGCCGCTCTTCGACGGCTGCGGCGGTGACGCGAAGGCGACGCCTGGCTCCTTGCCCAGTGCCTCGGACAGCGCCTTGGCCCCGGCCAGGTCGTTCTTGGCGGGCAGCTCGGCCACCACCACGAACGGGCCGTTGGCCCCCGCCCCGAAGCCCTTCGAGGTGAGGTCGTAGGCCGTCCGCTGCACGTTGCCCGCCGGCTTGCCGCCGGCGTCCGGGAAGCCCTGCCGGATGGACAGCACCGGGACAGCCAGGGCCACCATGAACACGACGGCGACAGCGAGGAACACCCACGGACGGCGCTGAAGGCGCAGCCCGTAGCGGGCGAACCCTCCCCCCTCGGGGTGCGGTGCCCTCCGTCGGGCCCAGGGCATGCGCACGGCGAAGACCCGCCGTCCGAGCAGGGACAGCACCGCCGGCAGCAACGTGACCGCGCCGAGCATGACCATCAGCACGGTGACCGCGGCGCCGACCGCGAGGCCGTTCATGAAGTTGATCCGCAGCACGAACAGGCCGGACAGGGCGATGATCACCGTCGTCCCCGCGAACAGCACCGCGCGGCCCGCGGTCGCGACCGCCTCGTAGGCCGCGTCCGTCGGCTCCCGGCCGACGTCGACGGCCTGCCGGTACCGGTTGATCACGAACAGCGAGTAGTCGATGCCGACACCCAGGCCGATCATCGCGGCCAGCGTCGGGCCGAAGGTCGCAATGTCCAGGAACCGGGCGGCGACGGTGACCAGGCTGAGTCCGGTGCCCAGCGCGATCAGCGCGCTCAGGATGGGCAGGCCCGCGGCGACCAGCGACCCGAACATCAGCAGCAGGATGACCACGGCCACCAGGACCCCGATCAGCTCCGTGCTGGGGGGTTTGGTACCGGCGAAGTCGAGGACCTGGCCACCGGCACCGACCTGCAGGCTGGTGCTGTTCGCGGCCGTGACGTCAGCGACCAGCGCCTGCACGTCGGCGGCCGGCGTCTTGTCCGTGGCGGTCTTGAAGGTCACCTGGGCGACGCCGACGGTGCCGTCCTGGCTGAGCCGACCGCCGCCGTGCGCGGCTGCCTGCGGGTCGAAGGGCGAGGCGACCGCCGCGACCGAGGGGATGTCCGCGAGCTGGGCCAGCAGCCGGTCGACCTCCGCCTTCACCGCGGGCGCATCGGCCCGTCCGGACGCCGGGGCGAAGACGATCTGCACGCTGGCCGACGTGGAGGACGCGCCGAACTCGCGCTCGAGGATCTGCTGGGCGGTCGCCGACTCGGTGTCGGGCAGCGAGAACGAGTCGTTGTACGACCCGCCGAACTGCCCGGCCAGGACGATGACGAGAGCCACCAGCAGGGCCCAGGCACCGATCGCACGCCAGGGGTGTCGGACCGACCAGCGGCTGACCGGACCCATGAGTTCCTCCTCAAACATGTGCGACACAGACATCGACACGGTAAAGTGCATGTGTGACACACGCAAGTCGGGCCGAGGCGGTGACCCTGCTCGCCCACGCCCTGATGGGCCTCAAGCGCGCAACAGCGCGACCACCGGTCGGCGAGCTGCCGGTTCCCGGGCTGGGACGCCGGGTCGACCTGGCCAAGGTCATGGCCTGCGTTGCGCTGCGCGAACTGGCCGGGGAGCAGGACGTCGTCGCGGTCAAGGATCTCGCGGCCCACCTCCAGCTCGAGCACTCCACCGCCAGCCGGCTCCTCGGTGAGGCCGAGGCGGAGGGGTACGTGGTCCGGGCGGCCGACCCGTCCGACCGTCGCCGGACCACTGTGGCCCTGACCCCCACCGGGGAGCAGGTGGCCGAAGGCGCCACGGCCGCGCACGTCGCCTTCCTCGCGATCCTGCTCGAGGGCTGGTCGGCCGCCGACGTGGCCGCCCTGGCCACCCTGCTCGAGCGGCTGCGGGGCGAGATGGAGGCGCGGCGCGAGGACATCGCCGCGCTGGCCGCGGCGGCCTGCCGCCACGCTGAGGGCACGGTGGCTTGACCGTCCGATGACCCGGTCGGCCCTACCCTCGCGCCCGTGGCGCACCTGACCTACCTCCAAGCGATCGTCATCGGTCTTCTCCAGGGGTTCACCGAGCTGTTCCCGGTCTCCAGCCTGGGCCACTCGATCCTGGTGCCGGCCTGGATCGGCGGCGACTGGCAGCGGATCGTCACCGACCAGGCCAACAGGGAGTCCCCCTACCTGGCGTTCATCGTCGGCCTGCACGTGGCGACCGCGCTGGCTCTGCTCGTGCTCTTCTGGCGGGACTGGGTCGACATCATCCGCGGCTTCTTCACCTCGATCGCCCGGCGCTCGATCACCACGACCCACGAACGCCTGGCCTGGCTGATCGTGCTGGCGACGATCCCGGCCGGCCTGACCGGCCTGGCCCTGGAGCACGCCCTTCGGACCCTGTTCGCCAAGCCACTGGCGGCGGCCGCCTTCCTCACCCTGAACGGCCTCGTCCTGCTGGCCGGCGAACGGCTGCGCCGACGTGCCCCGCAGCACCGGCCGGTCACCGTCGCCGCTCGCGGTGAGGGCACCCAGACGCTGGAGAACCTCGAGGACGAGGCGACCGACACCGGCATCACACAGCAGATCACCCCGGGCGGCGCCCTCGTCGTCGGGCTGCTTCAGACCGGAGCGCTGTTCGCGGGGATCTCCCGCTCCGGCATCACGATGGTGGCCGGGCTGCTCCGCGGGCTCACCCACGAGGAGGCCCTGCGGTTCTCCTTCCTGCTGGCGACGCCGATCATCCTGGCCGCTGGCGTGTACAAGATCCCCGACCTCATGGGCCCGCTCGGCGACGGCATCCGGGGCCAGGCCCTGGTTGGGGCCGTTGCGGCCTTCTTCGCAGCCCTGGCCTCGGCGATCTTCCTGGTCCGCTGGTTCCGGACCCGCACCCTCACGCCGTTCGCGGTCTACTGCCTGGTCTTCGGGGTCGCCTCGATCATCAAGTTCGGCTGAGCCTGAGCCCCGCCGGACGGCGTCGGGGGACGTCGGCTCAGGACGCCGGCTCGAGCAGCCCCAGCGCGTAGAGGCCGACCGCCATCGTGCTGGCCGCCTCCTCCAGCGCCGGCCACTCCTCGGCCGGCAGCGCCGTGCCGCGGGCCGCTGCCGCTGCCGCCTCGTGCACTGTGCGGGAGCCGTCCATCGCCACCAGGACCTGCACCATGAGCACGTCGAGCGTGCCGCGGAACCCGATCCCCTCGTCGAGGCTCAGCTCGGCCGACAGCAGCTGCCACTCGCCGTCCACGCAGCCGAGGTGCTGCTCCAGCCGGTGACCGGGCGCCAGCCGGAGCCTGCGGTCGAGCAGCCCGGAACCATCGGCCAACAGGTCGTCCTGGGCGGCGAAGACCCGCTCGATCTGCGGCCCGGCCGCCGTCGCGCCGGAAGGCAGGTGGTCGCAGCGGACGAAGCCGGGCCCATCGGCTGCCGCCCGAAGGACGACGGCGCCGAAGGAGACCTGCCGGATGCCACGGTCGTCGTCGTACACCGTCCAGCGGTCGACCGCCTCGGCGTAGGCACCCACGTCCTGCTCGGCCACCGGCCGGTTCCACTTCGCCGCGTGGGTGAGCGGGTCCTCGGCCCGGTGGTGCAGCAGCCACGCGTCCACCCCCGGGGCCAGCCAGGACCGCGGCACGTCCGACCAGTCGCCGTCGGGGTCCGACGGCCAGCTGACCAGCACGGTGGCGTAGCCGCCGGCCGCCAGGTGGTCCGGGATCCCGGAGACGACGGCACGGCACAGCGCCCCCGGCTCGGCCCCGCTGTCCCGGTAGACGAACTCGGTCTCCGGGGAGATGACGTACGGCGGGTTGCACACGACCAGGTCGAACCGCTCCGCCGCCACCGGGTCGAACAGGCTGCCCTCGCGGCACTCGATGGTCGTCAGGCCGTTGAGCGCGGCGTTGAACCGGGTGAACGCCAGCGCCCTCGGGTTCACGTCCGTGGCGACCACCCGCTGCGCGTGCCCGGCCGCCAGCAGCGCCTGGATCCCGTTACCGGTGCCCACATCCAGCGCGGACCCGATCGGACGGCGGACGGTGAGGTTGGCCAGCAGCCCGGCGGGCGCGTTGACGCCGGTGACATGCTCGGGGTCCGTCGGGTCGCCGGCGCCGGGACGCCGGTCGGAAGCGACCCACAAGTCGCCGTGCGGCATCACCCGGATCGTCGCGGACAGCGCGCCGTCCGCCTCGACCAGCACCTCGGCGTCGCTCAGCGTGGCCACGACCTCCGCACCGAGCGCGGCAACGACCCGGTCTGCTGGCACCGGCCAGCTGAGCGCGAACAGGGCCACCACGGCGGCCAGCGGACCGGGGGACGCGGCCAGCCGGCGCTGGTGCACCACGAGGTCGGCCGGCCGCGCGGACAGCTCCTCGTGCACCCCCAGCAGGTCACCGAGGGGGCCTACCCGGTAGCCCACCCGGTCCAGCGCGGTCCGCAGGGCCGTGGGGTCGCGTAGCGGCGCCGGACCGGCAGCCAGGAGGGAAACGGCCATGCCGGAGGTGTCGGTCGGGCAACCCGCGCGGCCAAGGGTCGGCGTGCGATTACCCCTGATTGGCGTATACCCGCCCGATCAGCCATTCCCTACTCTCGTCGAAACGCCAGTCGGAGTCCCTTCCCCCTCAACAGGAGACACCATGGGTGCGCACCTCGAGCCGTCCGGCACCAGCCGGCGTGACGTACTGAAGACCGGAGCCGTCGGGATGGGCGCGCTGCTCGGCGCCATGGGCATGGGCGGGGTGGCCAGCGCCTCGCCGGCAGCGCAGGCCGTGGGCGCCATCGCCGGGGTCTCCGGTGCCGTCGACTACTTCCTGAAGCTCGACGGCGTCGCCGGGGAGAGCACCGACGCCAAGCACCCGGGCGAGATCCAGCTGCTGTCGTTCAGCTGGGGTGCGTCGAACCCGAGCCGCGCTGCGGCGGGCGGGCGGAACCGGGCCGGACGGCCCACGATCTCGGACTTCAGCTTCATGTCCAGCACGAGCACGGCCTCGCCGAGGCTCTTCGCCGACTGCGTCACCGGCAAGAACCACGCCACTGCGGTGATCACCGGCGTCCGGGCCGGCGAGCAGACGAGCGAGTTCCTCAAGATCACACTGACCGACGTGCTCGTGTCGAGCTACCAGTCCAGCGCCTCATCCGAGATCCCGACCGACTCGACCTCGCTCAGCTTCCGCGCGATCAAGTACACGATCACCCCGCAGGACCCCACGGGTCAGCCCGGGACACCCGTGACCGGATCGTGGGACGTCGCCAGGAACGCGACCGGCTGACACCGGTCAGGCGACCTCGAGCTCGGCCCGGCTCGCGGGCTCCTGGCTGCGGGCGGACAGCTCCAGCAGCACGAGCGTGAGCGCCGTGGTCAGCGCCACGCTGGCCGCGATGGTCACCGGCAGGTCGGACACGCTGACCGCGTAGCCCAGCCAGAACAGCTGGGAGAGCACCCGCAGCGCCCAGCTGGGCACGGACACCCCGGACGTGTTGCCGGCCCGCCAGCTGGCCACCGAGTCGACCAGCTGCGGCCAGCCGGAGCCGAAGCCCACGGCGAACGCCAGGTACCCCACCAGGTGCGCCGGGATCACGCCGGCCACGAGCAGCAGCGCCGACGCAGCGCCGCCGAGCCGCAGCGCGCGCGCCCTGACCGAGACCCGGCTGGGCACCAGCAGCACGATGGCCGCCGCCCCCGAGACCAGCAGGATGTTCCCCGGGATCTGCGGGGCCGAGTCGACCCGGAAGCCGTAGGTCAGCCAGGTGAGGCAGGCCAGGGTGGTCATCGACCAGGCGACCGGGGACACTCCACCCAGGTTCGGGTTGCGCAGCGTGCGCAGGATCTGCGGCACCACCATGGCGACACCGAGGGTGGCACCGGCGTAGGCGAAGGAGAGGGCGAGGTCATGTCCGGTCACGTCGCGCCCTGCACAGTCTGCTGCCCCTTCGAGTCCGCTCCGATGCCCAGCAGCCGTCCGCTGAGAATCTTCTGTAACGATACAGCACAGGACGGCGGCAGGGAGATGACGGGATGACGCACGGGCGTCCGACGCTGGACACGGTGGCCGAGCGGGCCGGGGTCTCCCGGATGACGGTCTCCAACGCCTACAACCGCCCCGACCAGCTGTCCGCGGCCACCCGGGAGAAGGTGTTCCAGGCGGCGGCCGAGCTCGGCTATGGCGGCCCCGACCCAGCCGGACGCTCGCTGCGCCGCGGCCGCTCGGGCACGGTGGGCGTGCTGCTCACCGAGCAGCTGCCCTACGCCTTCGCCGACCCCGGCATGGTGGCGTTCCTGCACGGCGTGGCCAGCGAGCTGGCCGACGCCGGCGAGGCCCTGCTGCTCCTCCCGACGGGGGGGAGCCCGGAGCACGCCCTGGTCCGCGACGCGATCGTCGACGCGTTCATCCTGTGCTCGCTCGCGCCGGACGAGCCGGCCGTGGCCGACGTGCTCGCCCGGCGGCTGCCCGTGGTCACCGCAGGCAGCCCGCACCTGACCGGCGCACCGTTCGTGGGTATCGACAACGTGCGGGCCGCCGCCGAGGTGGCCCGGCACCTGCTCGGGCTCGGTCACCGCCGGCTCGGCGTGCTAACCGTGCCCGGCCGCCCCGAGGGCAGCCCGACCCCGGGCCCGAACCGGCCGGCCCAGCGCGCCCGGGTCCAGGGCTTCCGGCAGGCGCTGGCCGACGCCGCACTGCCGGTCGAGGCGATCCCCCTCGTCGAGGCGGGCACCCACGACCGCAGCGCCGGGGCTGCCGCTGTCCGCCCGCTGCTCCGGCTGCCTTCGAGCCGCCGTCCGACCGCGCTGTTCGCCACCACCGACGTGCTGGCGCTCGGTGTGCTCGACGCCGCGGCCGAGCTCGGGATCGCCGTCCCCGGCCAGCTGTCGGTCGTCGGGTTCGACGACATCGCCGAGGCGGCCACCGCGAGCCCACCGCTCACGACGGTCGCCCAGTCGCTGTTCGACCAGGGGCGGGCCGCCGCGCGGCTGGCCCTGCGCCTGATGGACGGTGAGCCAGCGCGCTCACCGCGGCTGCGCCCCACCCTGATCGTGCGCGACAGCACCGCCGCTCCGCCCGCGCGACCCACCCGCCGCGCACCGTGATCAGTGGAGTGTCAGTCAGCGGTGTGCCCGGCAAGGAACCGCATTCCGCTCACTGGGACTGCACTCGCGCCCTCATCGCCGGGGCTAGGTGTCCGCGCCGGCACCGGCCTCCGGGTCGAGCGCTCGCAGCTTGCGGCTCAGCTCCTCGACACGCGCCTCGTCGCCGGCGTCGATCGCCTCGTCGATCGCCGCGATCAGGTCGTGGACCTCGGGAGGCCCCACCCGCAGGTCGGGTTTCTCGGTCATGTCCTGCTCCCTTCGCGCTACTCCATCGTGACGTCCCGATGGATCACCGGGCACGGGCCGGAGGGCCCCCTCGCAGGTCGGCGACCAGCCGGATCACCAGGTCGGTGAGCTCGTCCGGCAGCAGGGCCGCCGCCGGCACCAGCGGCGCCTCCGCGCCCACCAGGTAGCGCCGTCGGGGCCGGCGGCCCTCCACCGCCGAGACGATCGTCCTGGCGACAGCGTCCGGGGACGGCGCGTAGCGGTCGACCAGGCTGGTGAGCTGGCGGGTCCGCGCGTAGCCGGCGGCGTACGGTGAGTCCGAGGCGGCCCGCCGCCGCAGCTCGGCCTCGGCCTTGCCCTCGATCCCGGTACGGACGAAGCCCGGCTCGACGACGGACACCTTGACGCCGAACTGCGCGACCTCGACCCGCAGCACGTCCGACAGTGCCTCGAGCCCGAACTTCGAGGCGTGGTACCAGGCATGGAACGGCAGCACCGCAGCCCGTCCGGCCATGGACGAAACCATGACGATGCGGCCACCACCCAGGCGGCGCATGCCCGGTAGTGCGCAGCCGCTGACCACGGCCGGCGTGACCAGGTTGATGCCGAGCAGGGCCGTCGCCTCCGCGGCGGACACCTCCTCTACGGCACCGGACAGCGCCCCTCCGGCGTTGTTGACGACCGCCCAGAAGTCCGGCAGCCGCCGCCACCGGGCGACGACGGCTGCGTGGTCGGACACGTCGAGCACGACGGCACGCACCCGACTCCCGGCGTCGGCCGCCTGCGCGGCACGACGCAGCGCGGACGCCTTGGCCGGGCTGCGCACGGTGCCCCACACCGACCAGCCGCGCTGGGCCAGCCGCAGCGTGGTCGCCAGCCCGATGCCGCCGTTCGCCCCGGTGACCAGCACCGGGCCGGGCTTGCCGTCGTCCCCGCTCGTGGCCATGAGGCATCCTGACGCCGGGGGGGCACCATCGGACAGGGCCATCCGTCCGTCGGAGCGGATCACTAGCGTCGAGGACGAGCCGACGGGGGCCACGGCATGGGCTGGTTCGAGCACCACCGGGAGCACAAGGCCGAGCAGGCGCACGAGGAGTGGGCCGAGCAGGTGGCCCACCGGAGGCAGCTGGCCGAGCTCGCGCACGGCTGGACCGGAGATCCGGTCCCGCTCGACGTCGGCATCGTGGCCAAGAAGGGCGAGCGCTCCCACCTGGTCCTGGCCCAACGTGTCGCTCATCGAGCCCAAACGGCTGCCCGGGCACTGAACGGTGCCACCCAGGGCGTGTCCTTCCACATCGCCCAGGGCCGGGAGTGGCTGTACGTCAAGGTGATCGGCTTCGACCACGACGACCACCTGCCGTGGACGGCCATCCCGGTGGGCAACCGGCAGAAGGTGTCCGGCTTCGGCTACCCCACGGAGCAGTCGACCGACGTTCGGTTCCGCCTCGAGCTGGCCCTGGCCAGCTACTCGGGCACCCGCGAGCAGTTCGCGGCCAGCATCGACGCTCAGGTCACCGAGGCCGTCGCAGCCGAGCCCCGTTAGCGGGCGTCCAGCCTGGCCTGGCCGGTGATCTCTTCGTAGGCGGTCGGGTCCTCCACCGGCTCGAGGTGGGTGTGCACCTCGACGTGGCCGAGCTCGGCCCGGATCGCCTCCTCGACCTGCTCGAGCAAGTCGTGGCCGCGCTGTACCGTCCACGCCCCTGGCACGAGCACGTGCACCGACACGAAGCGCACGTGTCCGGACTCCCGGGTCTGCAGCGCGTGGAAGTGCACCGTGTCCGAGGCCAACCGGTCCAGCACCCGCACGATCCGGCCATGGTCCTCGTCGCCGAGGGCGTGGTCCATCAGCCCGTCCACCGAGCGGGCGAGCAGCCGCCAGCCGGTCACGACAATGTTGATGCCCACGGCGATGGCGACGATCGGGTCCAGCCGCAGCCAGCCGGTGAGCGCCACGGCCAGGACGCCGACGACGACGCCGATCGACGTCCACACGTCGGTCAGCAGGTGCTTGCCGTCCGCGGTCAGAGTGATCGAGCGGTACCGCGCCCCGGCCCGGATGAGCAGCACCCCGACGACGCCGTTGACCACGGTGGCCAGGCTGGAGATGACCAGGCCGATGCCGACGTTCTCCAGCGGGCGCGGGTGCAGCAGCCGCTCCACCGCCGAGAAGATGATGACCACCGCGGCCACGAAGATCATGATTCCTTCGATGGCCGCGGAGAAGTACTCCGCCTTGGTGTGCCCGAAGTGGTGGTTCTCGTCGGGCGGCAGCGCGGCCACCCGCAGCGCGACGAGCGCGACGAACGCGGCAACCAGGTTGACCACCGACTCCGCGGCATCCGACAGCAGCCCGACCGACCCGGTCATCATCCAGGCGCCGGTCTTCAGCGCGATGGTGACCACTGCCGCCGCCACCGCCAGCCAGGCGAACGCAGTTAGCGACCGTCGGGGCTCGCTCACCCCTCCAGCATGGCACCGCCCCTTGTCGGGCGTCCGAGCGGGCATGACAATCGGCGCACCAGCCAGGGGTCCGGAGGTCCTCCATGTGCGCACCGCTCGGGTCAGCCCTGCCCTCCCCCGCCGGGGCGCCGACCGCGGTGCTGGAGCGGGAGCCGCTGGCCAGCCCGATCCGGTTGGAGCCGGTGGAGTCGGTGACCATCACCACCCTGGTCGACAACTCCGTCGACGTGTTCATGGCGGACCTGGGCCCGGCCCGACGACCCCCGTTGGGATCCGGCCCGTTGCAGCAGATCGAGGTGTTCGGCGGCGTCGGCCCCGACCAGCTGATCGCCGAGCACGGCTTCTCGGCCATGGTCACCGTCCGCAAGAACGGCACCGAGCACCACCTGCTGTTCGACGCCGGCGTCTCACCGAACGGCATGGTCGAGAACATGCGGCGGCTCGACATCGACCCCACCGACCTCGAGGCGATCGTCTGCAGCCACGGCCACTTCGACCACACCGCCGGCCTGGACGGACTGATCCGCCGGCTGGGTCGCACCAACCTGCCGGTGCTCATCCACCCCGACTTCTGGCACCGGCGCAGAGTGGTCATCCCGGGGCGCGACCCGCTCGAGATCCCGACCACCAGCCGCTCGGCGCTGGAAGGCGCCGGCTTCCGGATCATCGAGGACCGCCGACCCAGCTTCCTGCTCGACGGATCGGTGCTGGTCACCGGCGAGGTGGACCGGACGACGGACTACGAGCCGGGCTTCCCGCCCCAGCAGGCGTTCCTCGCCGGCGCGTGGCGGCCGGACCCGCTCGTGCTGGACGACCAGGCGCTGATCATCGACGTCGCGGGCAAGGGCCTGGTGGTGCTGACCGGCTGCGGGCACGCCGGCGTGGTGAACATCTGCCGCTACGCGATGCGGCTGACCGGTAGCACCGACCTGTACGCCGTCCTGGGCGGGTTCCACCTCAGCGGCCCGCTGTTCGAGCCGCTGATCGGCCCGGTCTGCGAGGACCTCGCGTTCTTGGGCCCGTCGGTCATCGTTCCGGCCCACTGCACGGGCTGGCGGGCCCAGCACGCGCTGGCCCGGCAGTTCCCCGGGGCGTTTGTGCCGAACACGGTGGGCACCCGCTACCACCTGTAGGGCGTGGCCCGGGCAGGTCAGCCGGCCTGCGACTGCGGCGCGTCAGCCGCGTCGTTGAGCCGGTCCCGCAGGTGGGCCCGGTCGAGCACCGCGGGCTCCGTGGTCTGCAGGAAGTCCAGCAGCACCTCGGCGAACCGGACCGGCTCGTCCTGGTGGGGGAAGTGCCCTGACTGCTCGAACACCTCGAGCCGACTGCCCGCGATGCGATCCTGGCCGGCGTACGCATGGGAGACCGGGATGACCGTGTCCCGCGCGCCCCACACGATCAGCGTCGGCCGGGACGCGGCGAGGTAGAGCCGGTCGGTGGCACTGACCCGCTGGCCGCCCGGTTCGACGACGCTGCGCAGCGTGTGCACGAACGCCGATCGGGCCGGGCTGTCCGCCAGGGAGGCGTAGCCCCGGGCGGCCTCCACCACGGACGGCCGGAACCGCAGGGGCAGGCGCTCGAGCAGCCGGGACGCCAACACACCGGCGTCCCGCACGTGCCGGTGGGCGATGACCGGCAGCACAAACTCGGCTCCGGGCAGCGTCGCCGCCCGGAGCGCCAGGCTGACTTCGCGGCCCAGCCCGCCACTGGAGATCAGCACCAGCCGGTCGCAGTGCTCGTAGTGCTGATAGGCGAACTGCATGGCGATGCCACCCCCGAGGGAGTGCCCCACCACGGTGGCCCGGTCGATGCCGAGCCGCTCGAGCAGGTCCCGAAGCATGCTGGCGAGGCCGCCCAGCGAGTAGTCCGCGGACGGCTTGTCGGACTCCCCGTGCCCCAAGAGGTCCGGGGCGATCACGTGGGCGTGCTCGGCGAGCACGGGGATGACCGGGTCCCAGGTCGCGCTGCTGCTGGTGATCCCGTGCACGAGCAGCAGGACCGGACGCCCGGGCTCGCCGTCCTCGCGGTAGGTGATCCGGTGGCCGTGGATGGAGACTTCCCGGTACTGCACGATCGCCTCCCTCGCCATGCGACGTGGCCAGCATGTGCCCTGAGCGGCGCCCTGGTCCAGTCGATCACTTGGCCGCGGAGGGCGAGGCAGCACCGCCGCCGGCGAGGGTGTAAGTGTAGAGGCCGTGACCTCACCCACTGACCCTCACGATCGGCCCATCCGCTGGAACGCGTCCGAGCGGGCCTGGGAGACCCGGCTGCGGGGCCGGTCGGTGCTCTACGACCCACGGATCAACAAGGGGACCGCGTTCGACGCGCGGGAGCGGGACGAGCTCGGGCTGGTCGGCATGCTGCCGCCGCACGTGCTGACCATCGCCCAGCAGTCCAGCCGCGCGT
>Ga0208851_1000262_pt1 | contig 24241 bp, 25 predicted proteins | sample NGESurshal092012_FD_184481 | JGI IMG/M metagenome (GOLD analysis project Ga0208851, IMG submission 184481) | Arctic peat soil microbial communities from Barrow, Alaska - NGEE Surface sample 415-2 shallow-092012 (SPAdes) | ecosystem: Environmental > Terrestrial > Soil > Wetlands > Peat ... | reverse complement strand
GGTCGAAGTAGGTCAGCGTGCCGTCGGCGCGGACCGCCCAGTTCGACAGCTGCCCGTCCAGGCCCAGCGCGGGGTCGACGACCGCAGCCACATGGCCGGTTAGCTCGGCGAGCGCCGAGTGGTCCGGGTCCGGCTCGGTGCTGGCCAGCACCGACGTCAGCAGGCTGTCCTCCGGGAGGGCCTCCTGGACCAGGTAGCCCACGACCGAGCCGTCGGGGGCGTCGCAGTGCAGCAGCTCGCTGGGCAGCACGGGCAGGCCCCGCTCGGTGAGCGCCGCGACGTAGCGGTCGAGGACGTCGCGGTAGCGGTCGAACGCGGCCCGGTCGGGGAACCGGGGCAGCCGCTTGCAGGCGTGCGTGGGCTGCTCGGTCGGCCAGCCCACCACCAGGGTGATCTCCCCGTAGCCGAGCACCCGCAGGCCGTCGGCGCGGCCGGTCGTCAGTGAGTGGCGGACCGTCGTCTCGAGCCGGTCCAGCTCGTCCGGCGCGATCACCCCAGCGCCTTGCGGACGACGCCCAGCAGCTCGTCGACCTCGTCGTCCGAGATGACCAGCGGCGGCAGCAGCTGCAGCACCGAGGGGTCGTTGTTGGCGAACACCGCGAACACCCCGGCCTGGATCAGCTGGCCGGCGGCCGCGACCCCGCCGTAGGGCTCGTCCGACTTCAGCCCCATGAACAGCCCGCGCCGCCGCAACGTGTACGGCAGCCCGGCCAGGCCCTCCTCGAAGATCTGGCCGAGGGTGCGCACCCGGTCCAGGAACCCGGGTTGCTCGAGGATGTCCAGCACGGTCAGTGCGGCGACACAGCCGAGCTCGGCGCCGCCGAACGTCGACACGTGCACGAACGGGTGCTCATCGAAGACCGCGTGCGCCTCCCGGGTCATCAGCGCCGCGGTGATCGGCAGCAGCCCTCCGGACAGGCCCTTCGCGGTCAGCACGACGTCCGGCTCGAGGCCCTCCTGCTCGTGGAACCAGACCGTGCCGGTGCGGCCCAGGCCGGTCTGGACCTCGTCGAGGATGAACAGCGCCCCCCGCTCGCGGCACAGGGCCTGGACGCCGGCCAGGTAGCCAGGCTCGGGGATCGGCATCCCGAGCGTGGCCGGGATCGGCTCGAGCAGCACGGCCGCGGTGGTGTCGTCCAGAGCCGCGTCGAGGGCGGCCAGGTCGTTGAACCGGACCTGCGTGAACCCGGGCAGGTTCGGCCCGAAGGGGTCCCGGTACTGAGCGTCGCCGGAGGCCATGGCCAGGCCGGTGTGACCGTGGTAGCCGCCCACCGCCGAGATCACGCCGGTCCGTCCGGTGCGGGCCCTGGCCACCTTCAATGCCACGTCCACGATCTCGCCGCCACCCACGCCGAAGACCACGCTGGGCAGCCGGCCACCGGTGGTCGCAGCGAGCCGCTCGGCCAGCTTGGCCCGCCAGCCGGAGACCAGGTGGTCGTTGCCGATGTCGACCGAGCCCATGGCCTCCTGCAGCGCGGCCACCACCCGCGGGTTGCGGTGGCCCAGGTTGAACACCCCGCCGTTGCAGTGGCAGTTGAAGTACCGCCGTCCGTCGAAGGCGTCGTGGAAGAACACCCCGGAGCGCTCGCCCATGACGATGTCCGCACCGAGGGAGGACAGCAGGGTGGCCTTGCCGCGGTCGACCCGGTCGGCGAAGGCCGCGACGGTCGCGGCCCGGTCGGGATACGGCTGCTGCATGGGGATCTCCTCCATCGGCCTTGATCGACACCGCTATGGACCGAACGCTAGGCGCCGGCGGCACGAGGGGCCAGGGCCGACGGTCCCGGCCGGGTCAGTCGTCGGCGCCCTTTCGGGCGGCGGCCAGCACGACCGGCAGCATCCGGTACCGGACGACCGTCTCGAGCGCGATCACGGTCGAGGTCCGCTCCACCGCCTCGACCGCCACGATGGCGTCGATCACCCGCTGAAGGTCGGCGTTGGACCGCGCGACCACCCGGCACAGCAGGTCCCCGGACCCGGTGATGGTGTGCACCTCGAGCACCTCGGGGATCGCCGCGAGCTGCTCGCCGAGCGGGTCGTGGCCACGGATCTGCCGGATGCCCAGCGTCACGAACGCGGTGACCGTGTAGCCCAGACCGGCCGGGTCGACCTCGGGACCCCAGCCCTGGATGACGCCGGAGTGCTCCAGCTTGTCCAGCCGGGCCTGCACGGTGCCTCGGGCGACCCCGAGACGGCGGGAGGCGGCCAGCACCCCGACCCGCGGCTCGGCGGTGAACAGCGCGATCAGTCCGGCGTCCAGCTGGTCCATCGGTCGGCCTCCGCAGGGGGTGGGCAGGGTGCTTCCTGGTGTCCGCCGGCCATGGTCGGCTGACGGACAAGTTGTCCAGTCAACCAGACGAGCGTTGCACATCCTGCCAGGACTGCCCATGCTCCCCTTCCATGACGACGCGCACCGCACCGCTGTCCGCCAGCCGCACCGACGACGACGCGTTCCCGGTCAAGGGGATGGACGCCGTCGTCTTCGCCGTCGGGAACGCCAAGCAGGCGGCGCACTACTACTCGACCGCGTTCGGCATGCGCTGCGTGGCCTACTGCGGCCCGGAGACCGGCGTGCGCGACGAGGCGGCCTACGTGCTCGAGTCGGGCAGTGCCCGGTTCGTGCTCCGCGGCCCGGTCCACACGGAGACCGACCTGGGCAGGCACGTGGCCGAGCACGGCGACGGGGTGGTCGACCTGGCCCTGGAGGTGCCGGACGCCGAGCAGGCGTTCCGCTATGCCGTCGCGCACGGCGCTCGCGTGCTGGAGGACCCGCACGTGCTCGAGGACGAGCACGGCAAGGTGGTGCGCGCCGCGATCGCCACCTATGGGGAGACCCGGCACTCGCTGGTGGACCGGAGCAACTACTCGGGGCCCTACCTGCCCGGCTACCTGGCCCGCGAGCCGATCGTGGCGCCGCCGTCCCAGCGGTTCTTCACCGCGATCGACCACTGCGTGGGCAACGTCGAGCTCGGCCACATGGACGAGTGGGTCGACTTCTACCACCGGGTCATGGGCTTCACGAACATGACGGAGTTCGTGGGCGACGACATCGCCACCGAGTACTCCGCGCTGATGTCGAAGGTGGTCGCCGACGGCACCCGCAAGGTGAAGTTCCCGATCAACGAGCCGGCCATCGCCAAGCGGAAGTCCCAGATCGACGAGTACCTGGAGTTCTACGGCGGGGCCGGCGTCCAGCACATCGCCTTGAACAGCAACGACATCGTCGCCACCGTCCGGGCCATGCGCGCGCAGGGCATCGAGTTCCTGGACACCCCCGGCTCGTACTACGACACCCTCGGCGAGTGGGTCGGGGACACCCGGGTCCCGGTGGACACGCTGCGGGAGCTGAAGATCCTGGCCGACCGGGACGAGGACGGCTACCTGCTGCAGATCTTCACCAAGCCGGTGCAGGACCGCCCCACCGTGTTCTTCGAGATCATCGAGCGGCACGGGTCGATGGGCTTCGGCAAGGGCAACTTCAAGGCGCTGTTCGAGGCGATCGAGCGCGAGCAGGAGCGCCGAGGCAACCTCTGACCGACTTGTCAGGGTGAGGACGACGAATACGCCGTCCTCACCCTGACAAGTTGGCAGGATGCCCCCCGTGGTCCAAGCTGTCGACGCGCTCCAGGAGCCCACCCGGCGGGTCGGCCGCGGCTACCTGACGATCATCGCGCTGGCCAACCTCGGCACGATGATCGCCTTCTTCACCCCGATCCAGAACCTGCTGCCGCGGCTGGCCGAGCAGGCGAGCGGGGGCATGAGCAAGGAGACCGCGCTCGCCTGGATCACCGGCGTGGGGGCGTTCGTCTCGGTGGTGGCCAACCCGCTCGCGGGTGCCCTGTCGGACCGGACGACGTCCCGGCTGGGGCGGCGCCGTCCGTGGGTGCTCGGGGGAGCGGTCCTGGGCCTGGTCAGCATCGCGCTGCTGCCGACGCAGGGCACCGTGCTCGGCCTGGCTCTGCTGTGGGGGGTCGGCCAGGCCACGGTGAACGCCTCGTACGCGGCGATCACGGCGTCCATCCCCGACCAGGTCCCGGTGAGCCAGCGGGGGATCGCCTCGGGGGTGGTCGGCCTGTCGCAGACCGTCGGGGTCGTGGTCGGTGTGGCGATCGTGTCGTTCGTCGTGACCGGCCTCGGCGCAGGATCGGCGGTCACCGGCGTCCTGTTCCTGGTGCTCGCGCTGCCGTTCGTGCTGCGGCTGCGGGACCCGGTGCTGCCGAACGAGCGGCGGCCGCCGTTCGTGCTGGGGGAGTTCCTGCGCGGGTTCTGGGTCAGCCCGCGGGAGTACCCGGACTTCGGGTGGGCCTGGATCACCCGGTTCCTGATCTCGCTGTCCAACGCGATGGCCACCTTGTACCTGTTGTTCTTCCTCAAGGACAAGGTCGGCTACGCCAACCCGGAGCAGGGCCAGACGGTGCTCATCGGGCTGTACGCGCTGGGCACGATCCTCACGGCGGTGATCGGCGGCCGGATGTCCGACGCCAGCGGACGCCGCAAGGTGTACGTGATCGTGTCGTCCTGCGTCATGGCGGTCGCCGGGGTGATCCTGGCGGTCGCGCCGACCTTCCCGGCCGCCATGGTGGCGGCGCTCGTGCTCGGCGCGGGCTACGGGGTGTACCTCGCGGTCGACCAGGCGCTCATCACCCAGGTGCTGCCGGCCGCACAGGACCGCGCGCGCGACCTCGGGGTCATCAACATCGCCAACGCGGCGCCCCAGGTGCTCGCCCCGGTGATAGCGGCGCCGATCGTCACCCACCTGGGGGGCTACCCGGTGCTCTACCTGGGCACCGCGGTCGTGGCGGTGGTCTCCGGGGCCCTGGTGACGAAGATCCGCTCGGTGCCCTGACCCGGCGGCTCAGCCGATGGCCGGCTCGATCCGGCCGGACACCTCGCCCAGCGTGATCGTGGTGCCGTCCGGGCCGGGGGCGCTGGCGCGCAGCACCACGGTGTCGCCGTCCTCGAGAAAGGTCCGGGCGCGGCCCGAGGCCAGCTGCACCGGCTCACGGCCACCCCAGCTGAGCTCGAGCAGCGAGCCGCGCTGGTCGCGCTCCCGGCCCGAGACGGTGCCCGAGGCGAACAGGTCGCCGGTGCGCAGCGACGCGCCGTTCACGGTGAGGTGGGCCAGCTGCTGGCCCGGCGTCCAGTACATGGTGCGAAACGGCGGGCGGGAGACGACCTCGCCGTCCAGCTCGACCTCTATGGCCAGGTCGAGCGACCACGGGTCCGGGTCGGCGAGGTAGGCCACCGGAGTCGGGTCCTGCGCCGGCGGCGGCACCCGGGCGGCGGCCAGCGCGGCGAGCGGGGTCACCCAGGCGGACACCGACGTGGCGAAGGACTTGCCGAGGAAGGGCCCCAGTGGCTGGTACTCGAAGGCCTGGATGTCGCGGGCCGACCAGTCGTTGACCAGGACGACGCCGAACACGTGCTTGTCGAAGGCGGTCGCAGGCACCGACGTGCCCAGCGCGGAGGGCGCCCCCACGACGAACCCGACCTCGGCCTCGATGTCCAGCCGCTGGGACCGGCCGAACACCGGCGGCCGGTCGGGGGAGGGGCGGAGCTGGCCGCTCGGCCGGACCACGGGGGTGCCGCTGACCACGATGGTGCCGGCCCGGCCGTGGTAGCCGATCGGCAGGTGCTTCCAGCTCGGCGGCAGCTGGGCGGCGTCCGGCCGGAAGATCTGGCCGACGTTCTCGGCGTGCGCCTGCGAGGAGTAGAAGTCGACGTAGTCGGCGACCTCCCAGGCCAGGTGCAGCCGGACCTCCGGCAGGGGGAACAGGTGTGGCTGCACCGAGTCCCGGAAGCTGGGCTCGGTGAGCAGGTCGGTGACCCGTTCGCGCACCTCGGCCCACGCGGCCGGGCCGAGGGCCAGGAACTCGTTGAGGCTCGGCCGGGCCAGCACGTGCCCGTGCGGCACCGACACCCGGGCCAGGTCGAGGACGTGATCGCCGATGCGTACCCCGCACCGGGGCTGGTCGCCCGGTCGGGAGAACACGCCGTAGGGCAGGTGCTGGACCCCGAATCCCGAACCCTGCGGGACGGGCGCCCAGGTGTCCGCCGAGGTCGCGGTCACGTCACTCCTTCTCCAGCAGGCCGAGGGCCCGCAGGTCCTCAAGGGGGTCGGTCACGCCGCAGCAGCCGAACGAGACGAACGCCCGGCGGACGGCGGGGATGTCGGCGTCGGCCAGCCGCTCCACGAGCGACTGCGGACGGTGTTCCTCCAGCAGCCCGGTCAGGGTGCCGGCGTCGGCCCCGCCCACCCCGGCGGCCACCGCGGCCAGCACGTTGAGCACACCGTGCTGCTCGAACGCCTCGGGGGTCGTGGTGCGCAGGGCGTGGTGCAGGCCGGCGGTGAGCTTGAACCCGAGCTGGCGGTCCAGGCAGGCGCGCAGGAAGGCGGCCACCTCGGCGCTGGTCGGGTGGGCCTGGGCGGTGGCCCCGCCGGTGCGCAGCTTGGCCCGCTCGGCGCCGTCCTCGGCCAGCACGTCGAGCGCGCTCTCCCAGCCGGGCACCCGCGGGACCTCGACGTAGGCCTGGGCCGAAAAGCTCAGCTGCTCGAGCAGGAACCGGGCGGCGGCGGCCGGGGGATGGTCGGCCGGCAGCTCGATTTCGACCTGCTGGAGCGTGGCGACGTCCTCACGGTCGAGCAGCAGGTTGCGAGCCTCGGCCAGCCCGATCAGCCCGCCCTCGTCGGCGATCAGCCCGATCCGCAGGTCGTCGCCGGGACGGGTGGCGGCAAGCAGCTCCTCGACCTGGCTGGCGCGCACGAGCAGCGGCCCGATCGCCTCGGCGTACCAGGCCCGGCGGTGTGCCCGATGCTCGACGACGGCGTCGGCGACGCTGGCGTTGCCCGGGGGGAAGACCGCCGCGTCGTCGACGAGCCCGGCGACGAGCGCCCGACCGCGGTCGGGCGTGGACGTGGTTGACACGTCGCCGACGCTAGCGGATTGTTCTGTTACAGGACAACGAGTCCGATAATCGGACAGTCGTAGGAGGCGCAGGTGGCGTACTACCGGTCGGTCGGCGAGGTCCCGCACAAGCGGCACACCCAGTTCCGGCGTCCCGACGGCGGGCTGTACGCCGAGGAGCTGATGGGCCAGGAGGGCTTCTCGAACGACTCGGCGCTGCTGTACCACCGGCACCTGCCGACCGCGATCGTCGGCGCGGTGGCGGTCGAGGAGTCGCCTGTGCGCAGCACCGAGCCGAACCAGCCGCTGCTGCCGCGGCACTATCTCACCCACAAGCTGGACACCTCCGGTGCGGACGCGGTCACCGGTCGCCAGCTGCTGCTCGGCAACGCCGACGTCCGGCTGCTGTACGCCCTCGTCGACACCGTGTCGCCGCTGTATCGCAACGCCACCGGCGACGAGCTGGTCTACGTCGAGGCGGGCGGGGCCCGGGTGGAGACGGTGTTCGGTGTGCTCGACGTGCACACCGGCGACTACGTCGTGCTGCCGACGTCGACGACCCACCGCTGGGTGCCGACCGGCTCCGGGCCGCTGCGGCTGTTCATCGCGGAGGCGTCCGGGCACGTGGGGCCGCCGCGTCGCTACCTGTCGCCGCGCGGGCAGTTCCTCGAGCACGCGCCGTACTGCGAGCGGGACCTGCGCGGGCCGACCGGACCGCTCATCGCTGACGGCGAGGATGTCGAGGTCCTGGTGCGGCACAAGCAGGGGCTCACGCGGTACACCTACGCCAACCACCCGTTCGACGTGGTCGGCTGGGACGGCTGCCTGTACCCCTGCGCGTTCGACATCCACGACTTCGAGCCGATCACCGGCCGGGTGCACCAGCCGCCGCCCGTGCACCAGACCTTCGAGGGCCCGAACTTTGTTATCTGCTCGTTCGTGCCCCGGTTGTTCGACTACCACCCGGAGTCGATCCCGGCGCCGTACAACCACGCCAACGTGGACAGCGACGAGGTGCTGTTCTACGTGGGCGGGGACTTCATGTCCCGCAAGGGTGCTGGTATCGAGCTCGGCAGCATCACGCTTCACCCGAGCGGCTTCACCCACGGACCGCAGCCCGGCAGCGTCGAGGCGAGCATCGGCAAGGCGGCCACCGACGAGTGGGCGGTCATGGTCGACACGTTTCGCCCGCTGGAGATCGCCGCGTCCGCCCGGCTGGCCGAGGACCCCGGCTACCCCTGGACCTGGGCCGGCCGCACCCACGACCTGGGCAGCACGTCGGGCTGACCCGCGCGCATCACGGCCGCGTCACACCCGGGCGGCCAGCGCGAGCAGGTCGGCGGCGCAGCGGTCCGGCTGCTGGGCGTGCAGGTCGTGGTGCGCCCCCACGTACCAGGCCGCTTCGGCCCGGTGAATCGTCGCGAGCGCCTCGGTCACCGGCGTCGGCCCGGCCGGGACCTCCGGGACGGCGGCCATGAGCAGCGTCGGGACGCCCACCCGCGGGTAGAGCGGTCGGGGGTCGTCGGCCCACAGCGAGTGCAGGATGCTGCGATGGTGCTCGCGGGACAGCCGCGGGCGCACGGTGCCGTCCGCGGTGTCCTCGAAGTTCGCCAGCGCGCCGAGCCGGCCCTCGTCCGGCCAGTCCAGGTGCCACTGCCGCGACCGGGCCTCCAGCTCGTCGCGGGTGAGGGGTCCCAGGGAGGGAGGGGCGAGCACCGCCCAGCACTCCTCGAAGGTGGCGAACCGCTCGGACAGGTGGATCCAGCCACCGTCGACGAGCGCGCAGGCGGCGACGCCGCCGTGCTGCGCGGCCAGCGTGAGCACCACGTTGCCGCCCCAGGACTGCCCGGCGACCAGCGGACGCCGGTCCCCGGACCAGCCGAGCGCATGGCTCAGCGCGGCCAGGTCGGCCGCCGCCGTCGCCGTGTCGTAGCCGGTCGGGGTCACCTCGGACCGGCCGTGCCCGCGCAGGTCCACCGCCGCCACCTCGTGCCCGGCTGCCGCGACGCGGCGGGCGACGCCGTCCCACAGCCGCGCGTTGCTGGCCAGCCCATGGACCAGCAGGAACGGTCGCCCGGGTCCGTCGGCCCGTCGCAGGGCCAGCCTCGGTCCGTCGGGCGCCCGGATCGTGTCGTCCCGCAGAACCGGCGGGCCGGACGGGTCGGCGCGCGTCATGCCGCACTCGCGGCGATGGCGTCGAGCGTCCTGGCCACGGCGACGGACTCGGTGACGGGGAGCAGGTAGGCGTCCCGGCCGGCGACGCGAGCAGACACCGCCTCGACCATCAGCAGGTAGGCGTCACAGGGCACGAACGCCTCCTCCCGCAGGCGGCCGTCCTCGACCACCCGGAGCACCGACGGAGCCCGCCAGGAGGTGAACGTGGCGTCGGGCAGCTCCACCTGCAGTCCGGGAGCCTCGATGCGCAACGCCTGCGACTCGGGCTGGTCGATCGACGCGACAACCTCGGCCCGGCTGTCACCGGCGGTGAGCGCGGCGGTGGTGGTGAGGTCGACCCCGGTGCGGCCGCGTCGCTGCTGGGCGCTGAGCACCGAGACGTCCCCGCCCAGCGCCCACCGGGCCGCGGCCACCGCGTAGCAGCCGACGTCGAGCAGGGCGCCACCCCCGCGATCAGGGTCGAGCCGGTAGTTGCCCTCGGGCACCCCGGAGAAGGTGAACCTCGACCGCACCGAGCGTGGACCTCCGGCGCCCACGACCAGGGCCTGCGCGCGCCGGGTCCGCGGGTGCCAGCGGTTCCACGCGGCCTCGACGAGCAGCCGCCCGGCGGTCGCAGCCTCGTCGGCCATCCGGGTCGCCTCGGTCGCGTCCAGCCCGAGGGGCTTCTCGCACAGCACATGCTTGCCCGCCCGCAGGGCGGCCAGCACCCAGGGCAGGTGGTCGCTGTTGGGCAGGGCCACGTACACCACGTCGACGTCGTCCGCGGCGCAGACCGCCTCGTAGGAGGCGACGGTGCGGACCGGCTCCAGAGCCGCGGCCCGGCCGGGATCCCGCGCGCCGACCACCTGGAGCGTCGCCCCCTCGGCCGCATGGACCGCCGGAGCGAGGGCGCGGGTCGCCACGTAGCCGGCGCCCAGGAAGCCCCACCGCACCGGGCGTGGAGCGGTCACCGCGGGGTGACCGGCCGGCCGTCGTCGGCAGCGGAGGCCCGGGCCGCCTCCATCACGGCGAGCACCCTCCTGGACTGGAGGCCGGTGACGCCCATCGGCAGGCCGAGGCGCACCCGGTCGGCGACCTCCCGGTGGAAGCCGTAGGGCTCCGGGGCCGGGGTGGCCACCCGCGTGACGCTGCCGTCGGAGCCGTGGAGCTCCAGCAGGGGGGGTGAGTCAGCCGGGGCCAGCAGGTCCTCCTCGAGCGTCCCGATGTCGTTGCGGGACACCACCTTCTCCCGGCGCCAGTGCCCGACGACCGCACCGGACGTGCCCAGCACGTACCAGCGAGGCTTGAGGGCGGCCGCCAGGTCGGAGTGCACGAACTCGGCCTCGACGCCGTCGACGAACCGGACCGTGACCCGGGAGTGGTCGGCGTTGGTCACGTCGAACCAGCGGCGCTTGTGGGTCGCGGCCGTGACGTGGGAGATCTCGTTGGGCAGAAGGTCGAGCACCTGGTCGAGGACGTGCGAGCCCCAGTCGTAGAAGGCGCCCCCCGACACCTCCTCGTCGGAGTGCCACAGGTTGCAGGGGTGCCCGTAGCCGCCGACGAACGTCTCCACGTGGAACAGGTCCCCCAGCGCCCCGGAGCGGACCAGCCGGCGCAGCCCGAGGTAGTCCGGGTCGTATCGGCGGTTCTGGTAGACGACCGCGAGCCGACCGGTGGCGTCCGCCTCGGCGAGCACCGCGTCCGCCTCGGCGGTGCGGATCGCGAAGGGCTTCTCCACCACCACGTGCTTGCCGGCGCGCAGCGCCCGAAGGGCCCACTCCGCATGGGTCCGCGGCGGGGTGGAGACCACGACCAGGTCGACGTCGTCGCGGTCGAACAGCGCCTCCGCCGAGTCGGTCAGGGCGACACCGGGGGCGGCTGACCCGGCGGCGGCCAGCCGCTCCGCCGAGGTGTCGCAGACCGCGGCGAGCGACAGGCCGGCCACGGAGCGGACCGCTCGGCTGTGCTCGTGCCCGATCGCGCCATACCCGAGCAGACCCACCCGGACCGGGGGCGCGTCGGGGACCCCGGCCACCAGGCGCAGCAGCTGCACCAGGGCCCGGGTGGACGACCGGTCGGCGACCGCGTCGACCTGGGTGCCGAGCGTCCAGACGGCGGTCGCGGTGGCCGGCCGCCAGGAGAGCACCGGGTGCTCTGCCAGGCCGATCCGCGCGGCGAGCAGCACCTGGACGTCGTCGGCGGTCTTGTCCACCAGGACCACCCGGTCGGTCAGGTGGTCGTGGTGACCCATGTGGCCGCCGCCGGAGTGCTGGTGGGCCACCGGGAGCAGCGCCGGCAGGGTGGCCGCCCCCGGGCGCACCCGGATGTCGTGCACCGGCGTGGTGCCGCCGAGCAGCAGCCCGGCAGCCTCCGCAAGCACCCCGTCGGGGTCGGCCTCGGTGATCGTGGGACCGGCGACGACGGTGCGGACGCCGGGGTCGGCCAACGCACGGGCCAGGTCGGCCGTCAGCGGACGGTCGGCCCACACGACGACGATGTCGGCTGACCGGAGGTCTCCGGCGCCGGTCGGCTCGCCGGCGTCCACCAGGCCGGCTGCGGCGAGGCGGGCGCGCAAGCCCGCGACCTCGGCGGCCAGCCCGGAGTGGGCGAGGTCGACGACCCAGGCGACGCGCGGCACCCCCCGACAGTAGGGGAAGGTCGCCCAACCGGCCACGGGAGGCGGCTCGGCGGCCGCCGGAGGACTGCCGGGCGGGTCAGGCCGGCGACAGGCAGCGCGCCGGCAGCTCGAACCAGCGCAGGTGGTCGAAGTCGTCGGACAGGCCGGTCCGGCCGGTGTCCTCCTCCGAGACCGTGGCGGTGTCGAACCGCTCCCGCGCCTCCTTCAGGTACCCCTGCAGGGCCGACTCGGGCGCCGTGTCGCGGTGGTGCGGGTAGGCGAGCGCACCGTCCGGGTCGTAGCCGACGTCAGACAGCCGCAGCGGCGGCTCGATCGGTCCGTTGCGGTGTCGCCACAGGCCACTCTCGGGCAGGAACCGGTAGTCGGGCAGCAGCTTCCAGCCGTGCTCGGCCACCAGCGCGACCGCCTGGACGACGTAGTCGAAGACCGGCTCGCTGATGAAGTAGTTGAAGTTCACCCGTACCCAGCCGGGCTTGATGCCCTCGCAGCCGTGGGCGATCTCCCGCTCGTACTCGTGGCTGCGCTCGATGTCGATACCGAGCAGCCGGTGCCCGTACGGCCCGGCGCAGGAGCAGCCGCCGCGCGACTGGACGCCGAACAGGTCGTTGAGCAGTGCCACCACGAAGTTGTGGTGCAGGTACTTGCCGCTGGGCCGCTTGATCACGAACGACACGATGGACAGTCGCTCGGAGTCCAGGTTGCCGAGGATCTGGATGCTGGGCACGGCGCCCCAGGCGGTGACCGCCCGGTGCAGGAAGTCGGCCTCGTGCGCGCGGATGACGTCCACGCCGACCGCCTGCTTGAGCTGGAACACGAGCCCGGCCCGGATCGACTCCACGATCGCCGGGGTGCCACCCTCCTCCCGGTGCACCGGGTCGGAGAGGTACATGTGATCGTCCGGGTTGACGTAGGCCACGGTGCCTCCGCCGACGACGTCCGGCACCCGGTTGGTGAGCAGCTCGCGGCGCGCCACGAGCACTCCCGGTGTCCCCGGCCCGCCGATGAACTTGTGCGGGGACAGCACGATCGCGTCCTTGTAGGCCAGCGGGTGCTCGGTACATCGCGGGTTCATCTCGATGTCGACGTACGGCCCGGCCGCCGCGAAGTCCCACACGGCGAGCGCGCCGTGCTCGTGCAGCAGCTGGGAGATCCGGTGGGTGTCGCTGACGATGCCGGTCACGTTGGACGCCGCCGAGAACGAGCCGATCCGCAGCGGCCGGTCGGCGTACCGGACGAGCTTCTCGACCAGTCGGTCCCGGTCGATGTGGCCGTCGCGGTCCTCGGGGATCCGCACGACGTCGGCGATGGACTCCCGCCAGGGCAGCTCGTTGCTGTGGTGCTCGAACGGCCCGATGAAGACCACCGGTCGGTCGGCCTCAGGGATGCGCTCCATCGCGTGGTACCGGTCCTCGAACGCCGAGGGGATCCGCAGACCGAGGATGCCGAGCAGCCGGTCGATGGCCCCGGTGCATCCGCTGCCCGCGAAGATGACGCAGGTCGACTCGTCGCCGTTGACCGCCCGATGGATGATCGCCCGGGCGTCCTCGCGCAGCCGGGTCGTCTGCAGCCCGGTCCCGCTGGACTCGGTGTGGGTGTTCGCGTATCGCGGCAGCACCTCGCCGCGGATGAAGTCCTCGACGAAGCTGAGTGCGCGCCCGCTGGCTGTGTAGTCGGCATAGGTGACCCGACGCGGGCCGTACGGCCCGGGCACCACCTGGTCGTCGCCGATTACCCCCTCACGGATCCGGGCCAGCAGCGGCGGCTCGGGCAGCGACGGGTCACGGGGCGGGACGACGACCATGCGACGAGGGTACGGCCGCTACTGCAGCGGTCCAGCGGTCTAAGGTCATGGCCGTGGCCCAGGACCCGGATCAGCGTGCCGGGGACGCCGACCGGGAGCGGACGGCGGAGGTGTTGCGGCGCGCCCACGCGGAGGGCCGGCTCGACCTCGACGAGTTCGACACCCGGCTCGGCCAGGCCTATCAGGGCGCGACGATGGGTGAGCTGGCCGAGCTGACCCGCGACCTGCCGGCCGTGCCACAGCCAGCGCCGGCTCCGGTGCCGACGACCGCCGAGGGGTCGAAGGTCCTACCCCATGGCGGCATGCGCAAGGCGTGGGCGGCCTGGGCCACCGTGGTGCTGATCTGCACGGTGATCTAACGAGGCCATCTCCTCCAGCAGCACTCAGGGGTTCTGGCCGATCTGGGTCGCCGGCCCCTGGGGGCCGTGCTACTGGCGCGCACGCTGTTCCGGCCGTAGCGCGACGTGTCGATCGCGCCGCCCCCTGACGGTGCCCGGATGGCCCGGCACGCGGCCACCAGGCGGCGCACCGTCGCTGGGACCCGGACCGACCGCGTCCCCTGGGCGATCGGCTCCCTGTTCGCCGGGCTGTACAGCGCGCTGTCGCTGCTGCGCTACCAGTACTTCGTGGTCCCGTCGTGGGACCTCGGCATCTTCACCCAGGCGGTGCGCAGCTACGCACAGGGCCACGCACCGGTGGCCGACATCAAGGGGCCCGGTTTCGACGTCCTGGGTGACCACCTCAGCCCGATTCTGGCGGTGCTCGCCCTGCCGTACCGGGCCTTCCCCACGGCGGGCACCCTCCTGGTGGCGCAGGCCGTGCTGCTCGGGCTGTCCTGCGTCCGGTGGGCCGGCTGGCCATCCGCCGGTTCGGGTCGGTCGCCGGCTCCGCGGTGGCGCTCGCCTACGGCCTGTCCTGGGGCCTGCAGTGGGCGGTCGAGGCCGACGTCCACGAGGTCGCCTTCGCTGTCCCGCTCCTGGCGTTCTCGCTGGAGGCGTTCCTGGAGCAGCGGTGGCGCCGGTCGGTCGCGTGGGCGCTGCCGCTGCTGCTGGTGAAGGAGGACCTCGGCTTCACCGTCGCCGTCCTGGGTCTGCTGCTCGTCGCGGGGGGGCAGCGGCGCCTCGGCCTGGTCACCTCCCTGGTGGGCGCGGCCGGCTCGGTGGTCGCCCTGCTCGTGGTCGTTCCCCGGTTCGCCGAGGCGCACCGGTACGCGCACTTCGGGCAGTTCGGCACCGACGCGGCGTCGAGCGGGCTTGGGTCGGTCCTGGCGCCTGTGCTGCACAACCCGCTGTCCCTGGTCAGCCCCGGGGCCAAGCTGGTCACCCTGTTCATGTTGGCCCTCATCGCGGGCGGGGTCTGCCTGCGGTCGCCGCTGCTGCTGCTGGCGGTGCCGACCCTGTTCTGGCGGTTCGCCTCGGTCGATCCGCTCTACTGGGGGATGCGCTACCACTACAGCGCCGTCCTCATGCCCATCGTGTTCATGGCCTTCATCGACGGGCTGACCCGGCTGCGGGCCGGCCGGTGGGCGCTGGGCCGCCGCTGCGCCACCGTCGCGATCCCCGTCGTGACGACCGCGGCGGTCATGCTCGCGGCCGGGCTGCCGCTCAAGGCCCTGCTGCAGCCGGGCGGCTGGGGCGACGGACGTCGGCAGCACGCCCAGGCAGCGCTCGCGGTGATCCCGAGCGGGGCCGTGGTGGAGACCGACCTCGGCCTGATGTCGCACCTGGTGAGCCGCAACCGCGTCTACTGGCTCGGCCAGGCGACGGGGGTCAGCCCCGACTACGTGGCCGTCGACTCCGGCAGCGGCTGGTCACCTCTCCACGCGGCCGACCTCCCGGCCTACGCCGAGAGCCTGCACCCCGGCTCCCGGTACCGGCTGATCTGGTCGCAGGGCGGGTTCTCGGTCCTGCAGAGGCAGCCCAGCCGGTAGCCCGGGTGGATCCGGCGCCGCACGTCATTGACGTCCGTTGAGGCCGCTGGAACCCTGTGCCATGGATCAAGCGCAGCTGAAGGAGCTCCAGGGCCCGCTGAAGCAGCAGTACCGACAAGATGCCGCGGCGGCGCGGGTGACCCTGTCCGCGACCGGTGACCTGGGGGACGGGCTGACGTGCTCGGTGGAGACCGGGCGCGCCCTCGTCGCGGCCGGTCTGCACCCCGCTACCGGTGGCGACGGGCTCTCGGCGTGCTCGGGGGACATGCTGCTGCAGGCCTTGGTGGCGTGCGCGGGCGTGACCCTGCAGGCCGTGGCCACCTCGTTAGGGATCGACCTTCGGGGTGGTCGGGTCCGAGCCGAGGGCGACCTGGACTTTCGGGGCACGCTCGGGGTTGACCGGGCGGCACCAGTCGGGTTCGCGGCCATCCGGCTGGACTTCGACCTGGACACCGACGCCCCGGCGGACCAGCTGGACACCCTGCTGCGACTGACCGAGCGGTACTGCGTGGTCCTTCAGACCGTGCGCTCCGCACCGCCGGTGACCGCGCAGATCACCGGCGGCCGGCCGGACTGAGCTCAGCCGCCGACGCACTCCACGCCGGCTTCGCGCATCTCGGCGACCGCCCGGGTGGTGGTCTCCTCGGCCACGCCCGCGGTGAGGTCCAGCAGCACCCGGGTGGCGAACCCGTCGGTGGCGGCGTCCAGCGCGGTCGCCCGGACGCAGTGGTCGGTGGCCAGGCCGACCACGTCGACCGCGGTGACGTCGTGGTCGCGCAGCCACTGGCCCAGCCCGGTCCCGTGCCGGTCGGCGCCCTCGAAGCCGGAGTAGGCCGCCTGGTGCCGTCCCTTGGCGAAACAGGCCTCGATCCGGGAGGTGTCCAGCGCCGGGTGCAGCTCGGCCCCCGGCGTCCCCTCGACGCAGTGCGGGGGCCAGCTGGTCACGTAGTCCGGCTCGTCGTCGAAGTGGTCGCCGGGGTCGACGTGCTGGTCGCGGGTGGCCACCACGTGCTCGTAGCCGACGGCGGAGTCGGAGGCCAGGAGGTCGGTGATGGCCGCAGCCACCGCCGCGCCACCGGTCACCGGCAGCGAGCCACCCTCGCAGAAGTCGTTCTGGACGTCGACGATGATCAGCGCTCGGCTCATGGCCAGCCCTCCTCGAAGACCGTGGGGATCGCGGGCTCCCCGCGCTGCAGCCGCACCGCAGTCGCGGGCAGCTCGTCCAACGACCGCTGGTGGCGGTCCCTCGCCTCGGCCAGCGGCTCCGCGCCGACGACCTGGCCCCGCTCGATGAGCGGGACCTGCAGGGCGCGGTCGTCGCCGTCGTCCACCGGGGCCCGTCCGACCCGAAGCACCTCGGCCACCGCGGTGCCGTCGGGCCCGCGCCGGCGCAGCGCCCACTTGCGACCGCCCCGGCCCGGCTTGCCCACCGAGGTCTTGCCCACCGGGCGCCCGTCGACCTCGACCAGCTTGTAGACCAGGCCGGCGGTCGACGCCCCGGAGCCGGTGACGACCGACGTGCCCACCCCGTAGGCGTCGACCGGCGCGGCGGCCAGCGCGGCGATCGCGTGCTCGTCGAGGTCGCTGGTGACGACGATCCGGGTGCGGGTGGCACCGAGCCCGTCCAGCTGCTCCCGCACCGCCCTTGCCTGGACGACCAGATCACCGGAGTCGATCCGTACCGCACCCAGGCCGGGGCCGGCGGCCTCGACGGCCAGCCGCACCCCCTCCGCGATGTCGTAGGTGTCGACGAGCAGCGTGGTCCCGGTGCCCAGCGCCGCGACCTGGGCTGCGAACGCGGCCCTCTCGCTGTCATGGACCAGCGTGAAGGCGTGCGCCGAGGTGCCGGCCGTGGGGATGCCGTGCCGGCGTCCGGCCTCGAGGTTCGACGTCGAGGCGAACCCGGCCAGGTAGGCGGCGCGGGCCGCGGCGACCGCCGACTCCTCGTGCGTGCGCCGGGTGCCCATTTCGATGCACGGTCGCTCCCCGGCGGCGGTCACCATCCGGGACGCAGCCGCGGCGATCGCGCTGTCGTGGTTGAGCACGGACAGGACCAGCGTCTCCAGCAGCACCGCCTCGGCGAAGCTGCCGCGCACCTCCAGGATCGGTGACCCGGGGACGTAGCACTCGCCCTCCCCGTAGCCCCGGACGTCGCCGCCGAAGCGGTAGCCGGCCAGCCAGTCCAGGGTCGGCCGGTCCACCACCCGGCGCTCGCTCAGGTCGGCCAGCTCGCCGTCGTCGAACCGGAACCGCTGCAGCGCTTCGAGCAGCCGCCCGGTCCCGGCCGCGACGCCGTAGCGGCGGCCCTCGGGCAGCCGCCGGGCGAACACCTCGAACACGCAGCTGCGGTCGGCCGCCCCCGAGCGCAGCGCCCCCTCGAGCATGGTCAGCTCGTAGTGGTCGGTGTGCAGGGCCGTTTTCGCGGCGGCGTCCGTCACGCTCGTGAGCCTAGAGGGCGGCGTGCGACCATGGCGCCGTGAGCGTGGCACCGGTCGAGCTGGACGAGCCAGTCACCGACGAGGTGACCCAGCCCGACCGGCCGTGGATCACCCTGGTCTGGAACGACCCGGTGAACCTGATGTCCTACGTGACCTACGTGTTCCAGCAGTACTTCGGCTACTCGAGGGAGAAGGCGACCGAGCTGATGCTCGACGTCCACCACCGTGGCCGGGCCGTGGTGTCCAGCGGGACCCGCGAGGAGATGGAGCGTGACGTGACGGCCATGCATGGCTACGGGCTGTGGGCCACCCTGCAGCAGGACAAGTGACCGTGCGGCACGCGTTCCGGCGGACCCGCCGCGGTGAGGTCGAGCTGACCCTGCGGCCCGAGGAGGCCAGTGTCCTGGCCGACCTGCTCGACCAGCTGGCCGATCTGGTCGCACCGGAGGAGCCGCCGGACGCCGACCCGCTCAACGCGCTGGTGGGCATCGGGACCCAGACCCGCCCGCCGGACGACCCCGCGCTGGCCCGGCTGTTCCCTTCCGCCTACCCCGACGACGACGCGGCTGCCGGGGAGTTCCGCCGCTACACCGAGCCGGACCTGCGCACCCGCAAGCGAGAGCACGCGCTGGCCGCCCGCGCCACGCTGGAGCGGGTCGAGCGGGGCAGCGTGCGGCTGACCCCGGACGAGGCGACGGCCTGGCTGCTCGCACTGAACGACCTCCGGCTGGTCTACGGCATCCGGCTGGAGGTCAGCGACGACGAGCCGGTCGACCTGGAGGACCTCGAGGAGGACGACCCGCGCCTGCTGCCGATGGCCCTGTACCAGTGGCTCACCTACCTGCAGGCCACTCTGGTCGAGGCGCTCGGCGGTCCCGCCTAGGCTGTGCGAGTGCTCATGATCAGTCGCGCCGTCGTCGACGCCATCGTCGGCCATGCCCGCGCGGACCACCCGGATGAGGCCTGCGGGGTGGTGGCCGGCCCGGCCGGCTCGGACCGGCCCGAACGGTTCGTGCCGATGGTCAACGCGGCCCGGTCACCCACCTTCTATGAGTTCGACTCGGCCGACCTGTTGAGGCTGTACCGGGAGATGGACGACCGCGACGAGGAGCCGGTGGTGATCTACCACTCGCACACCGCGACCGAGGCCTATCCGTCCCGCACCGACGTCTCGTACGCGTCCGAGCCGGAGGCGCACTACCTGCTCGTGTCTACCCGTGACCCAGATCACGCCGAGGTCCGCTCGTTCCGCATCGTGGACGGCGAGATCACCGAGGAAGAAGTTCGGCTGGTCGGAACGTTGGACTGACGTCGGCGCCCGGCAGCGGGCGTCCGGCGAGCACGAAACCCCGATCACGAGGAGAGAGCACCCCATGGCCGTCGCGGTCCGCATCCCGACGATCCTGCGTACCTACACCGGCGGTGAGAAGTCGGTGGAGGGCGAAGGCAGCACGCTGGAGGCCCTGATCGCCCACCTGGACGCGAGCTACCCGGGCATCGGCGAGCGGCTGCTCGACGACGGCAAGCTGCGCCGGTTCGTCAACGTCTACCTCAACGACGAGGACGTCCGCTTCCTCGGCGGGCTGGAGACCCCCGTCGCCGACGGCGACGCCGTGACGATCCTGCCCGCAGTGGCCGGCGGGGCGCGCTAGGTGCGCTTCGACTCCCTGCTCGACTCCGTCGGCCGCACCCCGCTGGTCGGGCTGCCGCGGCTGTCGCCGTCCCCCAACGTCCGGCTGTGGGCGAAGCTGGAGGACCGCAACCCGACCGGTTCGGTGAAGGACCGCACCGCGCTGGCCATGGTCGAGGACGCCGAGCGGTCCGGCCGGCTGCAGCCGGGCGCGACCCTGCTGGAGCCGACGTCGGGCAACACCGGCATCTCGTTGGCCATGGCGGCCCGGCTCAAGGGCTACCGGCTGGTCTGCGTGATGCCGGAGAACACCTCGGCCGAGCGCACCCAGCTGCTGCGGATGTGGGGCGCCGAGATCGTCTACTCCCCGGCGGCCGGCGGGTCGAACCAGGCCGTGCGGGTCGCCAAGGGGATGGCCGCCGAGCACCCGGACTGGGTGATGCTCTACCAGTACGGCAACCCGGCCAACGCCGACGTCCACTACCGCACGACCGGTCCCGAGCTGCTCACCGACCTGCCCACGCTCACCCACTTCGTGGCCGGACTGGGCACCACCGGCACGCTCATGGGGGTCGGGCGGTACCTGCGGGAGAAGGTCCCCGGCGTCCAGATCATCGCGGCCGAGCCGCGCTACGGCGAGCTGGTGTACGGGCTGCGCAACCTGGACGAGGGGTTCGTGCCCGAGCTGTACGACCCCTCGGTGTTGACCTCCCGGTTCTCGGTGGGACCGCGGGACGCCGTCCGGCGCACCCGCGAGCTGCTGGCGCAGGAGGGCGTCTTCGCCGGCATCTCGACTGGGGCGATCCTGCACGCGGCGCTGGGCGCGGCCGCCAAGGCGGTCAAGGCGGGGGAGCCCGCGGACATCGCGTTCATCGTCTGCGACGGCGGCTGGAAGTACCTGTCCACGGGCATCTACGAGGGCACCCTCGACGACGCCGAGGCCGCCCTTGACGGCCAGGTCTGGGCCTGACCCCCTTCATGCTGAGGGGGTGGGGGGTGCCTACCCTGGGCGGGTGGCCGACGCACCCATCGGGATCTTCGACAGCGGCGTGGGCGGGCTGACCGTCGCCCGGGCGGTGCTCGACCAGCTGCCGCACGAGCCGGTGCTCTACATCGGCGACACCGCCCGCGGTCCATACGGGCCCCGGCCGATCGCCGAGGTCCGCCAGTTCGCGCTGGAGATCATGGACCACCTGGTCGACCAGGGCGTCAAGCTGCTGGTCATCGCGTGCAACAGCGCCAGCGCCGCGGTGCTGCGGGACGCCCGCGAGCGGTACGACGTCCCCGTGGTGGAAGTCGTGCACCCCGCCGTGCGCCGGGCGGTCAGCGCCACCCGCAACGGCCGGGTCGGCGTGATCGGCACCCGGGCCACCATCGACAGCGGTGCCTACGAGGACGCCTTCGCCGCGGCGCCGCACCTGCAGCTGACCACCCAGGCCTGCCCGCGCTTCGTCGAGTTCGTCGAGGCCGGGGTGACCAGCGGCCCGGACCTGCTGGCCGCCGCCCACGAGTACCTCGACCCGGTCGTCGCGGCCGGCGTGGACACCCTCGTCCTCGGCTGTACGCACTACCCGCTGCTCACCGGTGTCCTGTCCTACGTCATGGGCGAGCAGGTCGCGCTGGTCTCCAGCGCCGAGCAGACCGCCCAGGACGTCTACCGGGTGCTGGCCACCCGCGGGCTGCTCCGGGACCAGTCACTGTCGATACCCGAGCACCGTTTCCTGGCCACCGGCGACCCCGAGGAGTTCACCCGGCTCGGACGGCGCTTCCTCGGACCCGAGGTGGTCCGCGCCGAGCCGGCTGACCTCGACGAGCTGATCGCGGGCGCAGGGGTCGCCCAGTGAGGCTGACCGTCGTCGGCTGCTCCGGCTCCTTCCCCGGTCCGGACTCGCCCGGCTCCTGCTACCTGGTCGAGCACGACGGCTTCCGGCTCGTCGTCGACCTGGGCAACGGCTCGCTGGGCCACCTTCAGCGGTACGTCGACCTACGCGACGTGGACGCCGTCTGGCTCAGCCACCTGCACGTCGACCACTGCATCGACGTCACGTCGTACTACGTGGCCCGGCGGTACCACCCCGAGGGCTGCCCCCCGCGGCTGCCGGTCCACGGCCCTGAGGGCACCGCCCACCAGCTGACCCGGGCCTACGGAACGGCGGACGCCACGGCCAACTTCGAGCGGGTGTTCGACTTCCGCACGCTGGCCGCCGGCGTGCGCGAGCTCGGCCCGTTCCGGCTGACCACCGCGCAGATGGCCCACCCGGTGCCCTGCTTCGGCGTCCGGTTCGAGGCCGGCGGGCACTCGCTCGTGTACAGCGCCGACACCGGGCCGACCGAGGCGCTCGTCGACCTGGCCCGGGGCGCGGACGTGCTGCTGGCCGAGGCCTCGTTCTACGACGGCGACGCCAACCCGCCGGGGCTCCATCTCACCGGCCGGGAGGCCGGCGAGCACGCCGCGAAGGCCGGGGTGGGCCGGCTGCTGATCACTCATGTCCCCCCGTGGCACCGGCTCGACCGGACGCTCGACGAGGCGGCCGGCAGCTTCGACGGCGACCTCGGCGGCGCTTGCGCCGGCGGCGTCCTCGAGCTGTGACCGGCTGACCGCTGCGCCGAGGCCCGTGTCCGTCCTGCGCACGCCGCGCGGCTAGGCTCGCCGGCATGTCCCGCTCCGACGGCCGTGACCCCGGCCAGCTGCGCCCCGTCCACTTCAGCCGCGGCTGGCTCGACCACGCCGAGGGCTCGGTGCTCGTCGAGTACGGCCGCACCCGGGTGCTGTGCGCCGCGTCCTTCACCGAGGGCGTGCCGCGCTGGCGCAAGGGAAGCGGCCAGGGCTGGGTCACCGCGGAGTACGCCATGCTGCCCCGCTCGACCAACACCCGCAACGACCGCGAGTCGGTCCGCGGCCGCATCGGCGGCCGTACCCACGAGATCTCCCGGCTGGTGGGCCGGGCGCTGCGCGCCGTCATCGACTACAAGGCCCTCGGCGAGAACACCGTCGTGCTCGACTGCGACGTGCTGCAGGCGGACGGCGGCACCCGGACCGCGGCCATCACCGGCGCCTACGTGGCGCTGGCCGACGCGGTGGCGTGGGCCAAGGGGCAGGGGCTGGTCAAGGCCGGCGCCGAGCCGCTCATCGGGTCCGTGTCGGCGGTGAGCGTGGGCGTCGTCGACGGCGTCCCGCTGCTGGACCTGTGCTACGAGGAGGACGTCCGGGCCGAGACCGACATGAACGTCGTCGTCACAGGCGAGGGGCACTTCGCCGAGGTGCAGGGTACCGCCGAGGGTGCCCCCTTCGACCGGTCCGAACTGGACCGGCTGCTCGACCTCGCCCTCGCCGGCTGCACCGACCTGGCCCGGCTGCAGCGGGAGGCGCTGGCGTGACCCCGCAGCGGATCGTGCTGGCGACCCGCAACGAGCACAAGGTCGCCGAGCTGCGCCGGATCCTGGCCGACGCCGGCCTCGACGTGCACCTCATGGGCGCCGAGTCGTTCGCCCACCTGCCAGACATCGCCGAGACCGGGACGACGTTCGCCGAGAACGCCCTGCTCAAGGCGCACGCCGTGGCGGCCGCCACCGGCCTGCCCGCCGTGGCCGACGACTCCGGGCTGTGCGTCGACGTGCTCGGCGGCATGCCGGGGGTGTTCTCGGCGCGCTGGTCCGGGCGGCACGGGGACGACGTCGCGAACCTCGAGCTGGTGCTGGCCCAGCTGGCCGGCGTCCCCGACGACCGTCGGTCGGCGCACTTCGCCTGCGCGGCGGCGCTCGCCCTGCCCGGCGGGGAGGAGCGGGTCGTCGAGGGCCGGCTGTCCGGCCGCCTGCTGCGCGCCCCGGCCGGCAGCAACGGGTTCGGCTACGACCCGATCTTCGTGCCGGAGGGCGAGACCCGGACCACGGCTCAGCTGGAGCCGGCCGAGAAGGACGCGATCAGCCACCGCGGCCGGGCCCTGCGCACGCTCGCCCCGGTCGTGCGTGAGCTGGTCTGCCACCGGTCCTGACCAGCCGCTACCGGTGCGGGAGGGGGGACTCGAACCCCCACGCCCGTAAGGGCACCAGGACCTAAACCTGGCGTGGCTGCCGTTACACCACTCCCGCGCGTCCACCGACGCCGAGGGGTCAGCGTATCCGGGAGCCCGCCGTCCACAGGCCGACGGCGGCGACCGCGGCCACCGACCCGGAGACCACCAGCGGGACGACGCCGTGCCCGGGACCGGCGTCCCACAGCAGGCCGGCCCACAGCCCCGCGGCCAGCACCGCGCCGCCGGACAGCCCCTGGAAGATGCCCTGCGCCCGGCCGCGGGACGCCGGGGGGACCAGTGTAGAGATCCAGGCCTTGCCCACGCCGTCGGTGAACCCGTTGAAGCCGCCGTACACGGCCATCAGGGCGACCACTGCCCAGCCGCCGTCCACCAGGCCGAGTCCCAGGTAGCCGACCGCGAAGCAGACCAGCCCCAGCGCGTAGACCCGCGGGCGGGACAGCCGGTCGGTGAGCACGCCGGCCGGGTAGGAGACCAGCGCGTAGACCAGGTTGTACACGACGTAGACGCCGACGACCGCGACGGTCGAGAAGCCGGTCTCGGACACCCGCAACAGCACCAGAGCGTCCGGGAAGTTGACCAGGGCGATCAGCCCCAGCACCACGGTGACCCGCTTGAACACCGGCGGCAGCGGTGCCACCCGCACGACCGGCCGTGCTGCGGACGACGCGGACGGCGCAGGCGGCTGGGCGACCGTCACCGGGTGGTCCTTGG
>Ga0208851_1000260_pt1 | contig 24301 bp, 26 predicted proteins | sample NGESurshal092012_FD_184481 | JGI IMG/M metagenome (GOLD analysis project Ga0208851, IMG submission 184481) | Arctic peat soil microbial communities from Barrow, Alaska - NGEE Surface sample 415-2 shallow-092012 (SPAdes) | ecosystem: Environmental > Terrestrial > Soil > Wetlands > Peat ... | reverse complement strand
ACGGACCGCCGCGAACAGCCCGACGCCGAGCAGGAAGGCGAGCTTCGACGTCGGCCGATACCTGGAGAAGGGCCTGGGTCGTGCGCCCGACGCGGAACGGCGGGGGGCCTGCGCGAACAGCTCCACCATCCCACGCTCGAAGTGCACCAGGTCGAGCGGCGAGCGGCTCGAGACCCAGTTCGCGTCCGTGACCAGCGGCTCGTCGACCCAGGTCCCCCCGGCGTTCTCGATGTCGTCCTTGATCCCTGGCCACGCGGCGAGCCGCCGGCCGCGTACCAGGCCTGCCGAGACGAGCAACCAGGGTCCGTGGCACAGCGTGGCGATGGGCTTGCCGGCAACGTCGAAGGCGTGGGCGAAGGACCGCGCCCGCTCGCTCTGCCGGAGGAAGTCGGGGTTGATGAAGCCGCCCGGGATGAGAAGCGCGTCATAGTCGGATGGGCGAACCTGTTCGACCGTCCGGTTCACCCGGAGCTTGATCCCGGGATACATGAGATTGATGCCGCGGATGCCGCCTCGGTGAAGCGAGACGATGTCCACCACCGCGCCCTGGCGGATCAGCTCCTTGAGCGGCCGCGTCACCTCCACCTGCTCGAATCCGTCCGCCACCAGCACCGCCGCCTTGAGTCCCGCGAGCCGTCCTCGTCCCATCCCCCGGGGGTGTGCACGCTGCTGGACCGACGCAACCCCGGTGGCCCGCGCGTCGGTCCTGGTTCCGCTCAGACGAGCGCGCGCTCCAGCGCCTCCACCCCGGCGCGGATCGCGGCTGGCCGGACGCAGCCGAACCCGAAGACCAGCCCGCCCCGTCGCCGCGGCCCGAACGCGTATCCGGACAGCGGCGCCACCTCGACACCGAGCCGCGACGCCCGATCGCGGACCCCCACGTCCGCGACGCCCGGGGGGAGCATGGCGCAGAGCTGCATTCCGGTGTCACACGGCCTCGCCTCGAGTACGCCGGCGCAGCGGGTGCGGAGCGCGTCGAGGAGCACCTCCGCTCGCTCCCGGTAGACGCCGCGCATCCGCCGGAGGTGCCGGGCGAAGTGTCCTTCGTCCATGAAGGAGGCGAGCGCCGCCTGCTCGAGCGCCGATGCGGGCACCGGCAGGGACGCGCGCGCGGCGCTCCAGACGTCCACCAGCGCCGATGGGACGACGAGGTACCCGAGCCGCAGGCCGGGAAACAGGGTCTTGCTGAAGGTGCCGACGTAGATGACCCGGCCGCCCTCATCGAGCCCCTGGAGCGCGGTGAGTGGCCGCCCGCGGTGGCGGAACTCGCTGTCGTAATCGTCCTCGAGGATCGTCGAGCGCTGCTCCGCCGCCCATCGCAGCAGCGCCATCCGTCGGCCGAGGGAGAGCGTGACCCCCAAGGGGTACTGGTGCGAGGGCGCGAGAATCGCCAGCGGCGCCCTGGGCGCACGGCGCAGGCCGACATCGACGTCCAGCCCTTCGTCATCCACGGGGACGGGAACCGGACGCGCCGAGGCGCCGAGCACGGCCCGACGCGCGCCGAGGTAGCCCGGATCCTCGAGCCACACCGGGTCGCCCGGATTCACCACCAGCCGGAGCACCTCGTCGTAGGCCTGCTGCGTGCCGCCGGTGATGAACACCTGCTCGGGGCCGCAGCGAGCACCGCGCGCCGCGACCACGTGCTCCGCGATGGCCCTGCGCAGACCGGCGTGGCCCTCCACGTCCCCACCCTCGAGGAGGCGCGCACTCGCCCGGGCCTGCGCGCGGGCGAGGATGCGTAGCCAGAGCGTCATGGGGAAGAGATCGAGCGCCGGAAGCCCGGGCCGGAACGCACGGGGCGCCGGGCCGAGTCGTGGCGCTCCGGTCGCGGTCGCGCGGAGCGAGCGGGCGGCGCGCGAGAGCCGCGGCGTCGAGGTGGTGGCGTGAGCCCCTGGCGGACCGAGGGTGAACGCATCGGCCGGAAGCTCGGGCGCAACCCGGATGCCGGAGCGCGCGGCGGTGACGAGGTAGCCCTCCGCCTGGAGCGCCTCGAGCGCCTGGAGCACGGTGGTTCTCGCGACGCCCAGTTCGGCGGCAAGCGAGCGCGAGGACGGGAGCCGCGTCCCCGGGATGACCGCGCCCGAGAGAATCCGCGTCCGGAGCGCCTGGTCGATCTGCGCGTGCAGCGGCACGGAGGTCTTCCGGTCCACCCCCAGCAGCAGGCTGGCCAGCGTTTGTTTCTGGTCTTGTCCAACTGTTCGCATCTGGCCTGGTGGAGAATACCAGCATCGGGCACGAACGCAGGCATGGTCTCCTGCTCCGTCGTCGAGCTCCGCCAGTACACCTTGCACCCCAACCGCCGGAGCGAGCTGATCCAGCTGTTCGAGCGGGAGTTCATCGAGGGTCAGGAGAACGCCGGCATCCGCGTGCTCGGACAGTTCGGGGACGTCGACGTTCCCGACCGCTTCATCTGGTTCCGGGGGTTCAGGGACATGGTCCAGCGGCGGGAGGCGCTCACCGCCTTCTACGAGGGCCCGGTGTGGCGCGCGAATCGTGACGCGGCGAACGCGACGCTGGTCGATTCAGACGACGTCCTGCTGCTCAGGCCGGTTCACCCGCCGAGTGGATTTCCGCAGCGGGCACGGGACGTACGCGCCGAGCCGTCGACACGCCGGCTCGTGGTTCGTCTGTTCCACCGTGCGCCCGGTGCCGACGACCTCCTCTCCTTCTGCCGCGAGCACGTGGCCCCCATCCTCGATCGCACGGGGGCGCCGTCGATCGCCTGGCTCGAGACCGAGCACACGCGCAACGACTTCCGGTTGCCGGTCCGCGAGGGCGCCGACGTCGTGGTCTCTGTCTCGCGATTCCCCGACGGCACAGCGCTGCAAAGGCACCGCGCGCTGCTGGCCGCCGACCTGAGCTGGGTCGAGCACGTCGTCCCCCCCCTCCGGAGCCGGCTGACAGGAGACGTCGAGGAGCGCGTGCTTCGCCCCACACCTCGCTCGGGGCTCTGGTGATGGGAGACGTGCACGACTTCGACTTCCTGGACGGCGACTGGGTCGTCCACAACCGCTTCCTCCTGAAGAGGCTGCAGGGTGACGATGTCTGGGAGGAGTTCCCGGCCACGCACCACTTCGAGCGGCGCCTTGGCGGTCTGGCCAACGTGGACGAGATGACCTTCCCCACGCGTGGCTTCAGCGGGATGACGGTCCGCCTCTTCGATGCGCGCGAGCGCCGCTGGGCCATCTACTGGACCGACAGTCGCCGTGCGGTGCTTTTCCCACCGGTGTTCGGCGGCTTCGACGGGGACCGCGGAGTGTTCTACGGCGAGGACACCGAGGGCGGGCGACCGGTGAAGGCGCGCTTCATCTGGGAGCGCCGGCCTGGAGGTCGCGCGCACTGGGAGCAGGCGTTCTCGCTGGACGGGCACGTCTGGGAGACGAACTGGATCATGGAGTTCAGTCGCCCGGCCTGACCCGGCCGAATGTGCGAACCTGGCGGCGTGGCTCCCGCGTCCGCCGCAGCACACCTCGCCGAGGTCCTCGCCTCGCTCTCCCGGCCCGAGGCGTATCCGCACCCGGTGGACGAGGTGACCGTGGTGCAGACGCACGTCTCGATCGTCTTCCTCGCCGGACCATTCGCGTACAAGGTGAAGAAGCCGGTGCACTTCGAGTTCCTGGATGCCCACCTGCTCGAGCGACGGGCCGAGATGTGCGCGCAGGAGGTCACGCTGAACCGCCGGCTCAGCCCGGCGCTCTACCTCGGCGTACTTCCCATCACCCGCCGCCAGGGAAGGCTGGTCGTCGGCGGCGAGAGCGAGCCCGTCGAGTACGCGGTGCAGATGCGGCGGCTCCCGGCTGACCGGATGATGGACCGGATGCTCGAGGCCGGAGCGCTGACGCGAGAGATGGTGGAGCACGTGGCAGACGTGCTCGCCCCGTTCCATGAGCGCGTCGGGGCCGGACCGGAGGTGGCGGTCTTCGGTACGCCCGCGGCGGTGCGTGCCCTCTGGGACGAGCACTTTGCGCAGGTCAACCCGTGCGTCGGCGAGACTCTCTCACCGGTCCAGGACGGATACCTGCGCGCGGTGGTCGATGCATGGTCGGTGCGGCTCGGGCCGCTGCTCTCGGAAAGGCTCGCGACCGGACGGATCCGAGACGGGCACGGCGATCTTCGTACGTCGTCCGTCTGCTTCACCGAGCCGCTGACGATCTTCGACTGTCTGGACTTCAGCGCACGCTTCCGCTGCTCGGACGTGGCGGCGGAGGTGGCATTCCTGGCGATGGACCTGCGGATGCGCATGCGGCCGGACCTGGCCGAGGTGTTCGTCGAGCGGTACGTCGACCTGTCTGGGGACCAGGGGGTGCGGCGGCTCCTGCCGTTCTACGTCTGCTATCGGGCCTGCGTCCGGGGCAAGGTGGAGACCCTCCGGGCGCAGGAGCCCGAAATCTCACTCGCCGGGCGTCACGAAGCCGCACGTCTGGCGCTGCGAGCCTTCGAAGTTGCCTGCGACGCAGCGAGCGAGGACCTGCCTCCGGTGCTCCTGGCGGTCGCAGGGCTGTCTGGCAGCGGGAAGTCGACCCTTGCCGCGGAGCTGGGGGCACGCCGCGTCTGGGAGGTTCTCTCCTCCGACGTGGTCCGCAAGGCGCTCCACGGTCTCGCGCCCCAGGACCGGGCCGGCGCGGATCTCGACCGAGGGCTCTACTCGCCCGAGGCCACGCGGCGGACGTACGAGCGGCTCGCCGCGCAGGCGGGCACGGCGCTCGAGGCAGGCAGGTCAGTCATCGTCGACGCGACGTCACAGACGACGTGGCAGCGAGAGCTGCTCGCCCGCACCGCCCGGCTGCGCGGGGGACTATTCATCCTGGTGGAGGTGCGCGTCTCGGACGCAGTGGTCCGGGCACGGCTCGCCGGGCGCGCGCAGGACGTCAAGGCGGTGTCGGACGCCGGCTGGGAGGTCTACGCAGCGCAGAAGGAACGCTGGGAGCCTGTCGAACTCGGACCCTGGGCGCACCTCGTCGTGAAGGGAGACGCGCCGCCCATCGACATCGTCCAGCAGGTCGAGCGCGCGTTGCACGACCGCCTCCGTCCGCCACGCATCTCGTGAGGGCGGGAAGATCCAGATCCCCGAGCCCCCTGCTCCATCAGCGCGGGCCTCATGCAGCACGCGCCGCACCGAAAAACCGCCGAGATCTCGCGGACGGGGGTCGATCACCACGGCAATCTCCGGCTGTTGCGCGAAGGCCATGGACTTCCTCCTGGCCAGGGTTATGACCTGACCGAGGAGACAACCACCATGGCCAACGAGCTCGATCTGAAGTCGGAGATGAAGAAGGGCGTTGATCTGTTGAAGACCTTGCGCGACGAGGTCAAGGTCAAGCTTCACCTCGCCGGCATGGACGTGAAGGACCAGTGGGCGAAGCTCGAGCCCGAGCTCTCGAAGGTGGAGCGCGCGGCGGAGCAGGCCACCGAGTCCTCGAAGAAGCTGATGGACGATGCGCTGAACCGGCTGAAGTCCATCCGCGAATCGCTTCGCTGAGCCCGGCGTGAGCGAGACGGTCCTGGTCGTGGGCGTCCGGAAGCTCGGGCGCACGATCGCGCTTCATTTCGCGCGCCAGGGCTGGCGCGTCCTCTGCGCATCTCGCACCGCCGAGGACGTGGAGGCGCTCGCGCGCGATGTGACCTCGGCAGGCGGTGAAGGTGTACCGGCCGTCTGCGATCTCCAGCGTCCCGGCTCACTGGCCCGCTTCGGCGAGGACCCACCGGACCTCGTCATCGCCGCGCAGACGATGGGCGGACGGTTCGGCGCGCTGCCGCTGCTGGAGATTCCCGAGGCCGAGCTCGCAGAGTCGCTCGCCGCGTATCCGCAGGGCACCTGGAACCTGCTCCGCGCCGTCGGGCCCGGGATGCTCGCCCGCGGCCGCGGAACCTTCCTCCAGGTTGGCACCTCGTCCGGCGTCCGCACGAAGGAGGGATTTGCCGCGCTCGGCGCCTCGCAGCACGCGCTACGGGCCCTGCTGCAGGTTGCCGCCCGCGAGTGGAGAGCGCGCGGCGTTCACGTCGCCTACCTCCCCATCGACGGACCGATCGCCTCGGAGCGGACGCGTGGCGCGGGATTCCCCGCCCAGCGACTCATCTCACCGGAGGCGATCGCCAGCGCCTGCGCGTACCTGCATCTCCAGGGGCCGGAGGCATGGACGCACGAGCTCGTGCTCCGGCCCTCGGGCGGGGACTGGTCCGCGCCCACGTAGTCCGCGTGGAGGCTAGCGGCTGCCCGAACCCGTGTCGGTGCTGCTCGACCCGGACGTGCTCGAGCTCCGTCGGCTCTTCTTCCTGCTCGTCGTGCTCGGCGCCGCGGGGGTGGTGGTCACGCTCGACTCCTGCGACGTGGACGTCCCGCCCATCGTGTCGCCGGTCGTGGCGCCACCCGCCGAGCCGCTCCCGCCCACCGCGCTGCCGGCCGGTGGCTGGAACGAGCCGAGGAACTGCTCGATGGTGCCCGGCATCTGCCCCTGCGGGTACGTGCCGGCGAGGGTGTAGACGCGCGAAGGACCGACGAACACGCGCGCGGTGACCTCGCTGCCCTCGGGATCGGTGGCGGTGAACTCGCGGCCGGGAAGCCCCGCCACGTCGATGTCATGGGCGTTCACCAGCGTCCCGCCCATGGACTGGATGGTGGCCTGCTGGAGCGAGTCGAGCAGGTCCTTGCTCTTGATCCGGTCCAGGCTGCCCTTGGGAAAATCGCTGACGGTCGAGAGGTACTTGGCGGCCGGGTCCCGCGCCTGCGCGATGTGGACCTGCACCTGCCCGCCCGGCGTGTCCTCGGTCCGATCGTTCGTCTCGGGGTTCGCAGGCATCAGGACGCTGTACCCACCGTTCCCCTGGAAAGGGACGAGTTGAGCTCGAGGCGCGGCCTGCGTGGTCGCCGTGGCCGTCGCCGGACCCTCGTCGATGAGCGCCGCGTTGCCTCCTGCCTTCGTCTCCTTCTGCGCCTGCTGCGCCCCGGCGCATCCGAGCGCCGCCGCGAGCGGGACCACGAGCCACCACTGCGTCCGGACCGTCATGAATCCTCCTCCTGATTGACCAGCCAGGGTGGGGACGCCGGGGAGCGGTCGCAAGGTGCAGGCGCTGCCAAGCCCGCCCGTCCCTCAGGCAGTCTTCGGCAGGCGCGGGGGCCGTGGGCCATGCCGGACGGCTCCCCGGACCGGCCGGTAGCAAAGCTCGGTCCCACTCCGCGCCGAGCGCAGGAGTAGCCCACCCCGGCTCATGTCCCCCCGTCCCACGAAGTCGAGCGGGAACAGGAGCCGGCCGTCGAACACGTCCAGCAGCAGCTCGACGTACTTGTCGCTGGCGATGCTCCCGAGCAGCACGACCTCGGACCCGGGGGCGCGCTCCGCCAGCGCTCTCGCGTCGCGCTCGAGCGGACGCCGGTACCGCGCATCGGCGACGTCGACCCGGACCTTCGCCCAGCGGTCCAGGTCGCCGGGGGTGATGCGGCGCGCGGGGTCCACCAGGCCCGCGCCCGGGGTGATGACCCACGACGCACCGAAGGTCTGGGCATAGAGGAGCTTGCCGCGGAAGTAGAGGCCGCTGGTGAAGGTGAAGACATCGCCGAGCGTCGCGCCCGCCTTCGAGCGCAGCTCCATCGCGAGCGGGAAACGCGCCGCGGGGCGGCGAAGCATCGACATCCGCACGCCGTCGCAGCGCGCGGGCGAGAGCAGGAACACCCGCGGCGCCGTCACGCTCCGGACTCCACGAGCGTCTTGAAGAGTCGGGCGAGCGCCGCCTCCGGCACCTCGGCGCGCCCGGCGTGCACGGGCGAGGTCTGGATGACCGTGCTCCGCGGGGACACCAGCCAGTGGAAGCGCTCCTTGGCCGGGAGCTGCGCGACGGGACCCGCGGCGGCGTCGCCCGCGCAGATCCGCTGGACGGCCGCGAGGTGCGCAGAGATGGCCTCCACGTCAGCCCTCGGGTCCAGCGCCCGGAGGCGGGACACGTCGAGCGCCACGCGCGCGGCGAGGTAGTCCTGGGCGAGGCACCAGACGATGACGCCCGCGTTCAGGAACTCGCCCCGCTCCACGCGGGGGACGACCCGGACCACGGCGTAGTCAAACGCGCAGGGTGCGGGCACGGTCCGCCTCCTCCTCGAACACCGCGGACAGGGCGAGCCTCCGGGAGAGCCACTCCACGTACGCCTCTCGCTGGGCCGGTGCGTCGCCGACGTGGGGGTCGGGCGCGAGCCAGACGTCCGGGACGGCCGCGGCGACCGACCGGAAGAGGGCTCCGGACAGCTTCGGGCGAAGCCGCTCTCCGGCGGCGCGGATCTCCCCGGCGACCGGGAGCAGGACGTGGTCCTTCACCTGGCCAAACGGCGCACCGGCGCGGGAGGACGCCGCCGCCCAGTCGTGGTGCACGTAGAGGCTTGCCCCGTGGTCGATGCAATAGAGCCGCCGGTGCCACTCGAGCAGGTTCGGGTTGCGCGGGGTCCGGTCCACGTTGAGGACCAGGGCATCGAACCAGACGATGTCCGCGGCGAGCTCCGCCGGAGGCGCCGTCGACGCCGCAGGATCGTACCCGAGCGCACCGGGCAGGTAGTCCACGGCGAGGTTCAGGCCCACGCTCGCCTTGAGGAGATCGCGAATCTCACCATCGGGTTCGGTCCGCCCGATGTCCGCGTCGATCGTCACCAGCGCCAGCGCCGGCACGGGCAACCCCAGCGCGCGGCCAATCTCCCCGGCGAGGAGCTCGGCCACCAGCGCGCGGGCGCCCTGCCCCGCCCCCCGGAACTTCACCACGTACAGGCCGTCGTCGTCGGCCTCGACGATGGCCGGCAGGCTTCCGCCCTCGCGCAGGGGCGTCACGTACCGTGTGGCGGCCAGGGTCGGCAGTTGTCCGCCGCGGGACGGACCGTTGCCGGGCGAGCGACGGGCCGTGCCCGGGGGCTGCGTTAAGTCATGTCCTGCCATGATCCACGTTCGCAAGAGCAATGAGCGGGGCCACGCCAACCACGGCTGGCTCGATTCCCACCATACCTTCTCCTTCGCCGACTATGACGACCCCGAGGCGATGGGCTTCCGCGCCCTGCGGGTCATCAACGAGGACCGCGTCGCGCCCGGCCAGGGGTTCGGCCGCCACGGCCACCGTGACATGGAGATCCTCTCGTACGTCCTCGAGGGTGGCCTCGCGCACGAGGACTCGAGCGGCGGCGGCGGCGTGATCCGCCCCGGCGACGTCCAGCGGATGAGCGCCGGCACGGGCGTGATGCACAGCGAGTTCAACGCCTCGAAGACCGAGCCCGTCCACTTCCTGCAGATCTGGCTCGTCCCCGGACAGCGGGGCGTCGCTCCGGCGTACGACCAGAAGAACTTCGCGCCCGAGCAGCGGAAGGGGCAGCTGCGCCTGATCGCCTCGCCCGACGGTGCCGACGACAGCTTGAAGATCAACCAGGACGCGCGCGTGTACACCACCCTTCTCGGTCACGGCGACTCGGTGTCGCACGCGCTCACTCCCGGCCGGCATGCCTGGGTCCAGGTGGCCCGCGGGCAGGTCCGGCTGGCCGACACCGTGCTGTCCGCCGGCGATGGTGCCGCCGTCTCGGACGAGCGGTCGATCACGCTGAGCGCGGAGGACGCCTCCGAGGTCCTCCTGTTCGATTTGGCCTGAGGTCCTGCTCCGTCCGACATTCGACGGTTGCGGCTGCACACCAGGCAACCCACCTTCAGCCCTGGTCGTGGGCGAGCGCACCAGCGGAGACGGGCCGGGGGAACAGTGGCCGGGGCGCTCGCTCCGGTCGCTGTTCGTCCCTGCACCGGGGACCCTCCCGTCCCTCGACGCGCTCCGCACCGCGGCCATCGTGCTGGTCATCGGCAACCACCTCGCGGTGGCCGGAGCCGAGCTCGCGCCATCGAGCGTGTGGGGCTTCACCCTGTTCCGGTACGGCTGGACCGGGGTGGACCTGTTCTTCGTCCTGTCGGGCTTCCTCATCGGGCGGCAGCTCCAGCGCGAGCTCCAGCGCACGGGAACGGTGGAGGTGCCGCGGTTCCTCCTCCGGCGAGGGCTGCGGATCTGGCCGCTCTACTTTGCCTGGGTCGCGTTCCTCGCCCTGGCGCTGGGCAAGTGGCGCGGCATCTGGCCCGACCTGGCCTTTCTCTCCAACTACACCCAGGGCCAGGTCAGCGGCGGCTGGTCGCTCTCGACGGAGGAACAGTTCTACCTGCTCGTCCCGCTGCTCCTGCTTTCCGTCCAGCGGCTGGCGGGTCCGCGCGGGCAGGGGTGGATCCCGGTCGTGCTCTTCGCCGCCATGCCGGTGGTGCGCGCGCTGGTGCTCCAGGGCAGCGGGGAGGCCGGGTTCCAGCGGATCTACGGGCCGATCCACACGCACTGTGACGGGCTCCTGGTGGGCCTCTTCCTGGCGTGGCTCTCGGTGGCACGACCGCGCGCGCTCGGACCCGAGCAGGCACACCCCTGGCGCGGACCGCTCCTGGCCATCGTCGTCGGATTCACGCTCCGGGAAATCGACCGGCCGCTGTTCAGCTTCAGCGGGCTCGGGCTCATCTACGGAGGTCTCGTCACGCTCGGGCTCCGGGCCGGGCCGCGCGTCCGGAGCGTCACAGCGTGGCGTGGGTTCCATGTGCTCTCCCGGCTGTCGTTCGGCATGTACCTGAACCACTTCGAGGTGCTGCCGCGGATCCTCCCCCGATTGACGCGCGCGCTCGTGCCGGTGGTGGGCACGGGCTGGCTCCTGGCCGCCCTGGTGTTCGGGATCTCGGTGCTGTCGTCGGCGCTGGTGGCCTCGGTGACGTTCGTGCTGATCGAGGAGCCGTTCCTGGCCCTTCGTGAGCGCTGGGAGGGACGACACCGACCGGTGAGGTCGCTCGAGCCGGCGCTCGCCGGGTCAGCTAGGGTTCCGGGGGAGCGAGCGTGCTAGACTTGAGTTTTTCCTGCACATGCCTCGCTGGTCGCCGCTCCTCGCCCTGGTCCTCGCGTGCGCCTCGAGCTCCGAGGCGGCCCGGCCCGACGCCGCATCCTCCACGGCTGCGCGCGGAAGCCCCTCCGCTCCGGCGCCCCGGACGGCCGCCTGCGCAGCCCCGAACGCGAGCCTCTACGACCGGCTCGGGCAGCGCGCGGGCATCGACGCGGTCATGCACACCTTCGTGGTCTCCGTGGGGCGCGACCCGCGCATCAACCTGCGCTTCCTCTTCACCGACATGGACGTGCTGCAGGCCCACCTGACCGACCAGGTGTGCGCGGCCTCCGGCGGCCCGTGCACCTACGCCGGCCGGGCGATGAAGCCGCTGCACGCGCCGATGCGCGTCCGCGCGCCCGAGTTCGACGCCATGGCCGAGGACATGGTGGCGGCGCTCCAGGCCAGCGGCGTCCCCGAGCGCGAGTCCAAGGAGCTGCTCGCCATCGTCGCCTCCACCCGCGACGACATCGTCGAGCCGGAGGCGAGGTGAGCGAGACGGTGGGGCCCACGGCGCTGTCCCCGGTGCCGCTGACGGACGTCCTCGTCCCGACCGAGCTCGCGCCCGGAACGTTCCTGCACCACTTCCGCGTCGAGCGGCACATCGCTGCCGGCGGGATGGGCGCGGTCTACCTCGGCTTCGACACCTCGCTGAACCGGCCGGTGGCGCTCAAGACGCTTCGCCCGGAGCTGGCGCGCGACCCGTCCTTCCTGGCGCGCTTCCAGCGGGAGGCCCAGAGCCAGGCCAACCTCGTCCACCCCCACGTGGTGCAGGTCTACTTCGTGGGCGAGGAGCGCGGCGTCTGGTTCATCGCCATGCAGCTGGTCGACGGCGGCTCGCTCCAGGACGCGGTGGACCGCGAGGGCCCACTGCCCTGGACCCAGGTGGCCACCCACTTCGTCGGGCTCGCCGAGGCGCTGGTGGAGGCCGCGCGCATCGGGATCATCCACCGCGACCTCAAGCCGGCGAACGTGCTGCTCGACCGCTACGGCATCGCGCACGTGGCCGACTTCGGGCTGGTCACGGGGGCGCACGCCCCCTCGGACCACGACACCCTGGTGAAGAGTCCGCTCGCGAGCGTGGCCGGGCTCAGCGTGGCCGGGTCGGTGATGGGCACGCTCCCGTACATGGCGCCCGAGCAGCTCCGGGGGCAGCGCCTGGACCAGCGCGCGGACGTGTACGGCCTGGGCGCGACCGTCTACCACCTGCTCGTGGGCCACCCCCCGGTGAAGGCCCGGACCGCCGACGAGGCGCTGCGGCAGATCGAGGCCGGCATCGTGCCGGTCCGCCGCGCGCGAAGCGACGTTCCGCGGGCGCTCGCCTCCATCGTCGACCGCTGCCTGCTGCCCGAGCCTGGGGCGCGCTTCCAAACGCACCAGGCGCTGGCGTGGGCGGTCCGCCGTGCCGCCCCCCAGCCTCAGGTGACGCCCGCGCCGGTCGGCCGCGCGCTCGCGGGCATGCTGGACGCGCTCCTGGCGCTGGCCATCCTCCGCTTCTGCTTCGAGAAGGCGCCGTGGGCAGCCCCGCTCTGGTTCGCGGTGTGGTTCGGGCTGGGCATCGCCTTCCTCCACGCGTCGCCCGGGCAGTGGCTGATGCGGCTGCGCCTGCGGACCGTGGCCGATGGGGACGTGCCGGCGGTGCGCGCCACCGTGCGCGCGCTGCTCCAGTGGGGTTGGTTCGCGCCGCTCTCCTTCGCCCTGTCCCTGCTCTACGCCTCCGCGGGCGCGCTCGCCTCGGCCATCGGTCTGGCCGGCCTCCTCTGGGCCGCGCTGGTGCTGCTCGGCACGCTCCCCGCGGCGCTGCGCCGACCGACGCTGGTGGATCGCCTCACCCGCACCCGGGTCCTGGTGGACGTCCGATGAGCTGGAAGACGCCGCTGCTCCTCCTGCTGCTCCCGGCGCTCGCGATCGCCGAGCCGCGCACCTGGACGCTCCAGAAGGGCAGCGGCCGTGCCCGCTTCCGGGTGGAGGCACCACTCGACTCCATCGAGGGCAGCGCGTCGGGCCTGTCGGGCGAGCTCCGCTTCGACGAGGCCAGCTGGGCCGAGGGCAGCGGGAAGATCCTCATCGACCTGCGCGGCTTCACCACCGGCCTGAGCCTGCGCGACCAGGACCTCCGCGAGCAGTTCTTCCAGGTGGACCGCTTCCCCGAGGCGGTGCTGAGCATCACCCGCCTCGAGCGGCCGAGTCAGGGTCTCCTGGTGCCCGGCCGGGACGGACAGGCCGACGTGGTGGGGACGCTCTCGCTGCACGGCAAGGAGCAGCCGGTCCGCATCCCGGTGACGGTCCAGCTCTCGGAGGAGACGGGGCACCGCGACCTGCGCGTGACCGGCAGCCTCGACGTGGCCTTCGTCGAGTACGGCATTCCCAGGCCTGCGCGGCTCTTCCTCAAGCTGGGCTCGGTCGCGCAGGTCCGCTTCGAGGCGACGTTCCGGGGCACGCCGCCGGCCGGCGGCCCGGTGGCCCTCGCCGCGCCTGAACCCACCGCGGTCCCCGCGAGCGCCCGGACGGCGCCCAGGCTCGAGCTCGCGGTCGTGGTGGCCCGCCGGCCCGAGAAGCCGAAGGGGCAGCGGGCCGTGGTGGACTGGCAGTTCGCCTTCACCACCGTCGAGGGTCGGGGAGAGCGGCTGTTCCATGATCCGGCGGTCGGTGGAGAGCAGAACGCGAACTCCTGCGCGTCCTGTCATGCCTGGCGCGACGAGCGCACCGGGCTGCTCGATGCGCTCGGGCACGTCGCCCCGAACAGCTCGGTCTGGGACAGCGCCCGCCGGCCGACGTTCTGGCGCGGCTTCGCGGACACCGTCGAGCAGGCAACCACCCTGTGCGTGCGCCGCTTCATGCTCCGTCCCGGCGGAGCGGACCCCGCGCAGCTCGGCGATCTCGCCGCGTACCTCCGGCGGATCTCGCCCAACGCCGCCGCACCGCTCGATTACGCCTCGCTGTTTCTGACCCGGAAGACGGCCATCGACCGGCCGACGGGGGGAGACGCCCGCCGGGGCGCCGTGCTGACCGAGCGCCACTGCGGCGGCTGCCACGCGCAGGGCTCCATCCGGCCGCCGCTCGAGGTGGGGCTTTACGAGCCCGACTACCTGGTGGCCCGGGTGCGATGGATTGCCCCGCATGACGCCAAGCAGATGCCGCCCATGCCCATGGACCGGCTGACCGACTCGGAGCTGCGCGACATCGTGACCCACCTGGTCGGGACGCCCGACCGGCGGATCTTCCAGCGCAAGCCCACGGTCGCCCCGCGGACCGAGCGAGGAACGCCGGCGGCCGGACCCCTGGCGACGGCCGGCGTGTCGAATTAGAGGAAGAGGCCCGCCGTGAACACCTCCGAGCTCGCCACCGCCCGTCCGGGCCCCAACGACCCTTGCTGGTGCAGGAGCGGGCTCAAGTACAAGAAGTGCCACCGCGAGGTGGACGCCCGTGCAGGTGGACCCGCGCCGAGAGTGCGCCGGGTGAAGGCGGGCCGTCTCTCGCCGCCACGCACCGTGCCGGCAGAAATCCCCCGCCCGGACTACGTGCCCTCGGGGCGGCCCGGCTCCGGCGTCCGGGGAGATCCGGCGACGCGCCTCGAGCGCATGCGCCGCGCCTGCCGCGCCGCCGCCCAGGTGCTCCAGGAGACCGGCGCCCGCGTCGCGCCGGGGGTGACGACCGACGCGCTGGACGCCGTGGCCCACGCCGCCTACATCGCCCGGGGCGGCTACCCGAGCACGCTCGGGTACCACGGCTTCAAGAAGAGCATGTGCACCAGCGTGAACGAGGTGGTGGTGCATGGCATCCCGGACGATCGGCCGCTCGAGGCAGGCGACATCGTCAACTGCGACGTCACCATCTACCTCGAGGGCATGCACGGTGACTGCTCGGCCACCTTTCCGGTCGGCGAGGTGGACGCAGCCGCGAAGAAGCTCCTCCGGGTCACCGAGGAAGCGCTGATGAAGGGGATCGAGGCGGTGAAGCCCGGCCGCGAGGTCCGCGCCATTGGCCAGGCCATCGCCGCGCACGCCGAGGCGAACGGGCTCGGCGTGGTCAGGAACTATTGCGGCCACGGCATTGGCGAGATCTTCCACACCGAGCTGCAGATCCCCCACTTCGACGACGAGGGGGCGACCACGGTGCTCGAGGAGGGGATGATCTTCACCATCGAGCCGATGCTCACCGAGGGCAGCTGGGGCGTGAAGCACTGGAACGACGGCTGGACCGCGGTGACGGCCGACGGGCTCCGCTCGGCGCAGATGGAGCACACCATCGTCGTGACCGCGGGCGGCGCCGAGATCCTCACGGTGCCCTGACCGACCGGTCGGCAAGCACAGCCCGCGACACTCCTCGCAGGAACACACTCGCCGAAGGTCCCGTGCATCGACAGCTTGACGCTGTAGCCGTCGTCACCCGACACCGGTATATGGCCCGCCGGTGGACGCGGGGCGTCCGGAGGAGAGCCGATGCCGTTCGACATCCAGGTGACGCGCACCCTCACCCCGAGGACGCGGCCGCCAGCCGGCGATCTCGGCTTCGGGCGGTTCTACAGCGACCACCTGTTCCTCGCCGATCACGACGGCCGTGGCTGGAACGGCGCGCGCATCGTGCCCTACGGCCCCATCCCGCTCGACCCGGCCGCCGGAGCGCTCCAGTACGGCCAGGCGATGTTCGAGGGGATGAAGGCCGTGGCCGGTGAGCGCGGCCCCCTGCTGTTCCGGCCCCAGATGCACGCCCGCCGCATGAACGCCTCCGCGCGCCGGCTGTGCATGCCCGAGATCCCGGAGGAGCTGTTCCTGGGCGCGCTGCGGGCGCTGGCCCACGAGGACGCCTCCTGGGTCCCGAGCGAGCCCGGCGCCTCGCTCTACCTGCGGCCGACGATGATCGCCACCGAGGCCTACCTCGGGGTGCGGCCGTCGAAGAAGTACCTGTTCTACGTGCTGGCCTCTCCCGTGGGGAACTACTTCGGCCCGCGGCCGACTCCGCTGCGTCTCTGGGTGGAGACCGAGCACGTCCGCGCAGCGCGCGGTGGCATCGGCGCGGCGAAGGCCGGCGCGAACTACGTGGCGGGCATGGCCGCGTCCGAGCGGGCCAAGGCGCAGGGCTTCCACCAGGTGCTCTGGCTCGACCAGACCCACCGGGAGATCGAGGAGGCCGGGACGATGAACGTCTTCTTCCGCATCGACGACACGGTGGTGACCCCGGCGCTGGAGGACTCGCTCCTGGCGGGAGTGACGCGCGACTCGGTGCTCACCCTCCTCCGCGAGTGGAAGGTGAAGGTCGAGGAGCGCCCGGTCGCCATGGCCGAGCTGGCCGAGCACGCGACGCGCGGGAGGCTCAAGGAGGCGTTCGGCACGGGGACCGCGGCCACCATCTCCGCCATCGGGGAGCTGCAGTGGGGCGAGCGCAGCATCCGGCTCGGGGACACCCGGGGTGAGATCGCCGAGCGGCTCTACCGGACGATGATGGACCTCTTCGGCTCGCGCCGGCCCGATGCCCGCGGGTGGCTCGTCCCGGTCGAGCCCTCGTAGAACTCCATCCGCTCGAGCGGAGGGGCATACAGATGAAGACTGACCGTGCGGCTTCTTCCGGCGTGCTCCACATGGTGGATGGTGTGCGGCTGTTCGCGAAAGACGCTGCCGGCGCGGTGCAGGTGCTTCTCGGCGCGCATCACCTGGCCGCCGGGGGCGAGCCGGTAGACCACCTCGGTCAGTGCCCCCTCGAGCACGCAGGTGAGGCCGAAGCTCTCACCATGGCCGTGCGGAGCGCTGCGCTGGCCCTTCAGCCAGCCCACGAGGAGGACCTCCCAGTCCGCGGTGCGATGCAGGATGGCGCGGCTGTAGCCCTGGTCCGAGAAGTGAGCCCGGCGGAGGAGTCCGGGGCCGTCCAGCATCTCCGGCCAGCCGCCGGCGAGCGTGTCGAGCTCGTCCTGGGTCGGCCGGGCAGGCGGCAAGCGCCCCAGCAGCATGTCGAGATCGCGCAGAGACATGGCGAACGGCCACCATCGGGTGGGCGGATCCCGGATGGAACCACGGGTCCGCTCGCGGCGTCCAGCGCATGACGAAGGGAGTGGCCATCATCGGCGGAGGCGCGAGCGGCTCGCTCACTGCCCTGGCGATCGCCGGGCTCCCGGCGCTCGGGCCGGTGACGCTCGTCGACACGGGCGGGGCCTTCGCCCGCGGCGTCGCCTACGCCACCGAGGATCCGGTGCACCTCCTGAACGTGCCGGCCGGGCGGATGAGCGCGTTCGCGGATCAACCGTCGCACCTGCTCGCCTGGCTCGCCGCGCGTGGGGAGCCGGCCGACCCCGAGGCGTTCCTCCAGCGGCGGCTCTATGGGGCCTATCTCGGCTCGCTGCTGCAGGCGAGCGGTGACCGGGTGCACCGCAGGGTGGCGCGGGTGGAGGCGATCACGCCGGAGGGCCCAGGTCTCCGGCTGATGCTGGCCGGCGGGGAGACGCTCGAGGCGAGGGCCGCGGTGCTCGCGCTGGGGAACTTCGCCCCCGAGCTTCCGCCCGGCTGGGCCACGCTTCCCCCACGGCTGGCCTGGCGCTCTCCTTGGGGAACCGCCGCGGACTGGCCGGCGCCGGAGGCGGAGGTGCTCCTCCTCGGGGCCGGGCTGACCGCGGTGGACGTGGTGCTCTCGCTGGACGCGCGCGGGCACCGCGGGCGCATTCACCTCCTGTCCCGGCGCGGGCTCCTGCCGGCGACCCATCCTGAGCGGAGTCTGCCGCCGGTGTCGCTCGGCCCGAGGCCAGCGGGGCTGCGCCTGCTGGTGCGGATGTTCCGCGAGGCTGCCGCCGCGGAGGATCCCCGGGCGCTGCTGGACGCCCTGCGTCCGGAGCTGGTGGCGATCTGGCGCGCGCTCTCACCGGCCGAGCAGCGACGGTTCCTGCGTCACGTGCGCACCTGGTTCGACACGCTCCGGCACCGGCTCGCGCCGGCCGTGGGTGCGCGGGTGGCGGCGCTCGAGGCCGAGGGGCGGCTGATCCGCCACGCCGGGCGACTGGTGTCGGTCTCCGAGCAGGCTGGACGGGTGGCGCTGCGGATCCGGCCCCGGGGCTCCCGCGCCCTCGCGGTGCTCACCGTCGACCTGGCCATTCCCACCACCGGGCCGGTGATGGACGTGCGCGCGCTCGAGGAGCCCCTGGTGCGCTCGCTGCTCGCCGCCGGTCAGGCGCGCCCCGGGCCGCACGGGCTCGGGTTCGCCACGTCGGATGCGGGGGCAGTGCTCGGCCCCCTCCAGGACAGGCTCTGGACGCTGGGGGGACTGCGGCGAGGAGACGTCTGGGAGACCACGGCGATCCCGGAGATCCGCGTCCAGGCCCGGGCGCTGGCCGGAACGCTCGCCGCCGCGCTTGGCCCAGCCGCTGGCTGAGTCAGGACGGCAGGTGCTGGACCAGACTCCACACAAGCGCGGTGCTGAGCGCGTCGAACGCGAGCGCGACCAGCAGCGCCACCAGCGTGGCATCCAGAATGGGAGGACGGTTGTCCGACATCATCACGACACCTCGCGACACGACGCAGGTGCAAGGCCGGTTCCAGCCAGGACTCCGAGCAATTCCGGCCTGCTGCTCGGCCCTGCCACCTCGTCGAGAGAACGTCCTTGCATCCGTTCCATTGCAGGGAGTGACAGATGCACTGCGGCGCAGGCCGCGGGAGAACCATCCGTCACGTGAGTGTCACTGACCGTTGGAGGAGGCAGGCACAATGTGCACCCGCACCCGTGCTGGAGGTCCGCATGCCCCGTCACCCGCGGCTCGCCGTCCCCGTCGGTCCGGACGACCACGTGCTTGGCGAGGCAAACGCGCCGCTCACCGTCGTGATGTACGGCGACTACAGCTGCCCGTACACCCGGCGCGCGTCGGCGTACGTGGACCTGGCGCGAAAGAAGCTGGGACGCAAAGTCCGGTACGCCTTCCGGCACTTCCCGCGGGAGGACCTCCACCCCGAGGCAATCCTCCTGGCCGAGGCAGCGCACGCGGCGGGCGCGCAGGGCAGGTTCTGGGAGATGCACAACGCGCTGCTCGTGGCCGAGGACGGGGTGGAGCCCGCAGCGCTGGCCGAGGATCTCGGACTCGACCTGGACCGCTTCTCGAGCGAGCTGCAGGCGCGGACGCACCGCCGGCACGTCGCCCAGGAGATGGACATCGCGCTGCGCAGCGGGGTGAGCGTGACGCCGACCATCTTCATCAACGACCGGCGGCACCTGGGCAGCTGGGAGAACGCGAGCCTGCTGCGGGCACTCGGCGGCGCACCCGCGATGTCGCGCTCGGCACACCTGTAAGCTCCTCGCAGGAGGAGCGCGATGGGGCGACTGGACGGCAAGGTGGCGGTGGTGACCGGCGGAGCGTCGGGCCTCGGCCGGGCGATCACCGCCCGGTACGTGGCAGAGGGCGCGCGGGTGCTGGTCACCGACGTCAATCTCTCCGGGTGCGAGGCGATGGTCGCGGCGCTCCCGGAGCGTGACCGCGGACGGGCCGTCGCCCGGAAGCTGGACGTCTCGAAGGAGCCCGAGGTCGAGGCGGCGGTGGCCGACGCGATCCAGCGCTGGGGCGGGCTCGACGTGATGGTCGCCAACGCCGGCATCGGCGCGCCGGGGTTCCTCGCCGACCTGGCGCTCGAGGACTGGCAGCGGGTGCTCGACGTGAACCTCACCGGAGTGTTCCTCTGCGCGCGCCACGCGATGCGGGTCATGCGAGAGCAGGACCGGGGCGGCAGCATCGTCGTCATGTCCTCGGTGGCGGGGCTGCACGGCACGCCCATGCTCGGCGCCTACGGGCCGACCAAGGCCGCCGTCCTGCAGCTGGTCCAGACGCTGGCGCTGGAGGGAGCGCCGAGCCGTGTGCGGGCGAGCGCGCTCTGCCCGGTGTGGACCGAGTCACCGATGGTGGATGCCTTCGTGCAGGGGCTGGGGCTCACCGCCGAGCAGGGGACGAAGCTCCTGGTCAAGGACATCCCGCTGGGGCGCCTGGGCAAGCCGGACGACGTGGCGTGGGCGGCGGTGTACCTGGCATCGGACGAGTCGACCTTCGTCACCGGGGTGGCGTTGCCGATCGACGGCGGACACATGGCGGGGCGCCTGCCGTAGTAAGCAGGCGGTTCATGCCAAGGACCGCCTTCCCGTTCCTTCTGGTCTGTCTGCTCTCCTGCGCCCATGGCTCGGGCCTCACGCGCGACGAGGCGACGGCGCGCTTCACCAAGCTCGTCGACGACTACTTCGCCGAGGCCTACGCCTTCGAGCCCACCGTGGGCGTGCAGATGGGCTTCCACCAGTTCGACCCGAGGCTCGAGGACTTCAGCCCCCAGCGCGTGGCGGCGCACGTCCAGCAGCTGCAGGCCCAGCTCGACGTGGCGGTGGCGCTATGGACCGAGCGGGTGGCCCTGCCCTACGACGATCTGATCGACCTCGAGGCGCTCGAGTCGCGGATCCGGGGCGATCTGCTCGAGTGGCAGAAGATCGGCTTCCGGCTGCAGAACCCCATGACCTACTCCCGCATCCCGGGCGAGGGCGTGGACGTGCTGCTCAAGCGTGACTTCGCCCCCGCCGCGGACCGGCTCAAGGCGGTCACCGCGCGGCTCCGGGCCATTCCCGGCGTCTACGCCGCGGGCAAGGCGAACGTGAAGACCCCGCCGAAGGAATGGACCGACCTGGCGCTCCTGATGAGCAACGGGTCGGTGGGGTATTTCCAGGACACGGTGGCCGAGTGGGCCAAGGCCGCGGCCGGGGCGGACAGCCTCGCCCTCGCCGACTTCTCCCGGGCGAACATGACGGCGGTGGCCGCCACGCAGGACTGGATTCACTACCTCCAGAAGGAGCTGAAGCCGCGGAGCACCGGGAGCTGGGCGATCGGCCCGGCGTACTTCGCCCAGAAGCTCCAGACCGAGGAGATGAACTCCGAGCCGCTCGACGCGCTGCTGGCCAAGGGCGAGGCCCAGCTGAAGGCGGACGGAGAGGCGGCGGTCCAGACCGCGCGGCTCATCGACCCGCGGCGGACCACCGCGCAGGTGATGGAGGCCATGCAGCTGGACCACCCCACCGCGGGCGACCTCATCCCGTCGGTGCGACGCTCGCTCGAGGGGGTCCGGCAGTTCGTGGTCTCGAAGAACCTGGTGGCGTTTCCCTCCGAGGTGCGACCCAGGGTGGAGCCCACGCCGCCATATGCGCGGAACGGCTCGTTCGCCTCGCTCGACGCGCCGGGCCCGTACGAGACCCGGGCCACCGAGTCCTTCTATTACGTGACCCCTGCCGAGTCCGACTGGAACCGGACGCGCATCGAGGAGCATCTGCGTGCCTTCGCCGGGCCCATCCTGGCGATGACCGACGTCCACGAGGCCTACCCCGGGCACTTCCTCCAGGCGCTGTGGATGCCGCGCGTGCAGACCAAGGTGCGCAGGCTCGCGATGACTGCCTCCAACGTCGAGGGCTGGGCCCACTACGGCGAGCAGATGGTGGTGGAGGAGGGCTTCGCCGACAACGATCCGCGCATCAAGCTCGCTCAGCTGGAGGAGGCGCTCCTCCGGGACTGCCGGTTCGTGGTGGGGATCCAGCTGCACACCACCACGATGACCGTGGAGCAGGGCGCGGAGCGCTTCGTGAAGGAGTGCTACCAGACGCCGTCCAACGCGTACGAGGAGGCACGGCGCGGCACGTACGATCCGACGTACCTCTATTACACCTGGGGGAAGATGCAGATCTACGAGCTCCGCCGCGAGTACCTCAGCCAGAAGGGCGGGACCCTCCGCGAATTCCACGACGCCTTCCTCGCCCAGGGCGGAGTGCCCATCCGTCTGGTGCGCAAGCTGCTCCTCGAGACGAGGTGACCCATGCCCCCGTTGAGCTCTCCCCGGATGGTCGCCTGGCTGCTCCAGGCACTCCCCACGCTGTTCCTGGCGATCCTCTTTCTCCAATCCGGCATCGACAAGGTCATCGACTTCCGCGGGAACCAGGGGTGGCTGACGCAGCACTTCGGCAAGAGCCCGCTCCGGGGGGTGGTCACGCCGATGCTGCTGACACTCACCGTGGTCGAGGTGACCGCCGGCGCGCTGTGCGCGGTGGGCCTGGTGGAGCTGCTGGTCCTCGGCGTGCCGCGCATCGCGTTCTGGGGCATCACCGTCGCGGCGCTGGCCTTCCTCGCGCTCTTCTTCGGCCAGCGGATCGCCAAGGACTACGAGGGCGCCGCGGTGCTGCCGGGGTACTTCCTGGTCGCGCTGGTGGGGCTGTGGACGACGGGACGGTTCCACTGACCGAGGCGGCCGCGCGCGCCCTGCGGCTCCGGGTCCTGCCGGAACGGCTGGCGGTGGCCCGGCTCGCCGCGTCGGCGGCCCTCCCGGCGTGGGCGGACGGCCCGGGCCTGGTGTCCGTCACCCGGCGCGGGGGGGAGCTGAGCATCGTCTGTGCCGAGGGTCGGGTGCCGGCGGACGTGCGCGCCGAGCGTCGCTGGCGCGCGCTCGAGGTCGCGGGGCCGATCGCCTTCGACCAGGTGGGCGTGCTGCACGCGCTCACCGGGCCGCTCGCCCGGGCGGCAGTGTCGCTCTTCGCCCTCTCCACCTTCGATACCGACCTGGTGCTCGTCCGCGAGGAGACAGTGGAGCGGGCGGTGGAGGCACTGCGCGCGGCCGGGCACCGGGTCGAGAGCGAGTCTTGAGGCGATGCGCACCCTGTTCCTTCCGCACGCCGAGGTGGTCCAGCGGCTGGACGCGCTGTCCCTGCTCACGCCGATGCGGGAGGGGTTCCAGGCGCACTCGAGCAGGCGGACCGCCCCGGGGCTGGTGCGGGCGACTCACCTCCCGGATGGGGGCATTGCCCGGCTGACCGGGATCGGGCTGCTCCCGGACGTTCCGGCGTACTCGGTGTCGAGCGCCGCCTCCTGGGCCGACCGCGCGGAGCAGGCCACGTTGCTCCTTCACGACCGCGAGAGCGGGAGGCTTCTGGCGTGCCTCGACGCGGTGCACCTGCGCGCCGTGGTGCTGGCGCTGGGCGTCGCCGTCGCGGCCGATGTGCTCGCCCGGCCCGAGGCGTCGCGGGTGGCGGTCATCGGGACGAGTGCCGGAACCTTGCGCCTGCTGAAGATGCTCCGGCTGGTTCGCTCGCTCCGGCAGATCCGGGTGCTCGAGCCGCGGCCCGAGCGCGCCGAGGCGGTGGCCGGCCGTGCCTATCGCGAGCTGGCGCTCCCGGTCCGGGTGTCACGGGACGTCGAGGAGGCGGTCCAGGATGCGGAGCTGGTGCTGGTGACGGCCGGGGCGCCCGGTCTGGCGCCCCTGGGGACGGTGCCGGACGGGTGCCACGTGGCGGTGGTGGATCCCGCGCTCCGGGACGCCGAGCCGGCGGCCGGACTGCTGACTCCGGCCTTCCGCCGGTCGGCGCGGGTGGTGGTGGACGACCGGAGCATCGCGCGCGAGGCCGGGTGGGCGGATGGAGAGATCGATGCCGAGCTGGGTGAGGTGCTCTCCGCTCCGCAGCTCCGGACAGAGTCGGAGATCACCGTGCACGCCACGGTGGGGCTCCCGTTCCAGGAGCTCCTCGCGGCGTGGCAGGTGTTCGAGAGCGCGCGGGAGGAGCCGGAGCTCCCGAGGCTCGAGCTCATTGCGCGTCGCTCGTAGGTTCCAGGCGGTGACCGTCAGGATGGATTCGGCGAGCTCGCGCCAACGATGGAACCGGGGATGTCCATGACCGGGAGGTCTTCGAGCGACGGATGATCCGTGTGCGGTCTCGGCGCTGGATCAGCGACCAGAGGCGGAGAGAGTGAGAGCCGCGGGGCTGAACTGCTCTGAGGGGAGTCGCGGCCGGGTTCAGCTTCGAATGCTCCTGGGGATGCGCGAGATCCTCGGGCCGTGGGCGCGACGTGCGGCTTCCGACGCCCGGAGGAAGCTGGTGCAGGTTCCCGGCCGGCGCCGGTGCCTGTGGAGGGCCCGCCCGATCGGGACGGTTCAGCGGCGCCCGCGCGCACGGATCGCGGATAGACAGGACCACCGCCCGATCCACCACAGGAACGCCGATTGTGGCTCCTTCCTTGTCCACCCGCTCATCGGACCCTCCGTCAACGGCGGCGGAGTTCGTGGCGCCGAGGGGGTCAAATGAGCTGACCCTGACACCGCCTCGCCGCTTCGCCCGTCTTCACGCCGCGCTCTGCAACTCCCACGACGCTTGGCCGACAGGACCGTGCCAGCCGCTCCCATCGAAGCGCGTGACGGGGAGCCCTCCCGGGAGGCGAGGGGGGTGCGGCGTCGAGAGGCAATAGCAAGAACTCGGACAATGAGTGCGTCGTCCAACCCCGCAAACCCGCGATGCGTCGTCAGGGAGTTTCACGCGTGTTCACAGTCGTTGCTATAGCCTTGGGATTGATCACATCGCCCGTGCGGCGAGGAAGCCGATCATCGCGGACCAGAGATCTCGGTAGCCGGAGAGGATGGTTTGCCACCC
>Ga0208851_1000258_pt1 | contig 24408 bp, 17 predicted proteins | sample NGESurshal092012_FD_184481 | JGI IMG/M metagenome (GOLD analysis project Ga0208851, IMG submission 184481) | Arctic peat soil microbial communities from Barrow, Alaska - NGEE Surface sample 415-2 shallow-092012 (SPAdes) | ecosystem: Environmental > Terrestrial > Soil > Wetlands > Peat ... | reverse complement strand
CGGGCAGGAACGCCGAGCATTGCGGGACCAGCCGGACCGCCAGGTCGATGGCGGTCGCTTGCGGCAGGTCGGGCACCACGTAGTGCTGCGATCCCGCCGCGGTCGTTGCCGTCAGGCTGAGCAGGCCGCTGCGTCGCTGGAATACCGATTGCCGCAGCGTCACGCCGACGACTCCAGGTACGGCCAGCACGCTGCGCCGGCGGATTAGCGAGCCGACCCTGCTGATCAGGGCGTCGTCCACCAGGGCGTGGCCGAGGCTCGAGTACCGGTCCCGGGCCAGCAGGCCGGCCAGCGGCAGCAGCAGCAGCGAGGCCCAGACCAGCTGGGCCGGCCAGTGGGCGAACCGGTTGAGCGCGAAGAGGGCGGCGATCGCCAGCACGGTCAGGCCCGGCGCGCGGACGTACCGGCGTCGTCGGGCTGCGCGGCCATGTGACGTCAGCGGCGCCCGGCTCGGGTCGGCCGACCCCAGGACGGTGGTCTCCACGGCGATGACCGTCGCCAGCGGCGCGGGCGGAACCAGCAGAGATCCGCCCCGTTCGGATCCGCGGCGGTGCAGACCGGTTGCGATCGCCTGCAGGCGGGCGCCGCCCACCCAGCGCAGCAGCAGCGGTTCGACCCGTTCGACCCCGCGCAGTCGTCTCTCTTCGATGCTGGTGGCCCTGATGGTCAGCAGCCCGCGACTGACCTGCAGCGTCCCACCGGGGTGCCGGGTCAGCCGAAACCCCCAGAAGGACAGGACATATCCGGCCGTGGACAGCACCGCGACGGCGATGATCACGACCAGAGCGCCCTGCAGCACGTCGAGCCAGAGCGGGATGCCCTGCAGGTACCGCACGATCTGATGAACGGCACTGATCTGGGTCGGGTCGATCCGGGCCTCGTTGATGATCCGCCAGCCCAGGCCGATCAGGAACGCCGCCGTCACCACCCCGGACAGCGTGGCCGGCGCGTACCTGATCCACCGCGGGTCCAGCCTGGCCAGTTCGGTTTCCTCGGTACCGTCTCGCCCGCCCGCGGATCCGACGGCACCCGGGGACCAGTCCTGCGTCGGGCCGTCCTCGGCCCGGGTCGGCCCGTTGATCGCCTCGTGCATGGACGGTCCCGCACCGGAAGGAGCGCCGGCACCGGACGGAGCAGCCACCCGGGCTCGGTGCAGCAGCTCCGCCCGCAGCGGTTCCGCGGCCGCGGCCGGCAGTCCGTCCAGCACCAGTTCATCGGCGTGCTGCGACGTTCCCGTCCCGACCTCGACCTTCACGAGCCTGAGCAACCGCTGCAACGGGTGGGCGCTGACGTCCACGGTCCGCACGCGGTCTCGTGGCACCGTCAGGTGCTTTCGCCGCAGCAGCCCCTTCCGCACCTCGACGACGCTCGGGGTGATCCGGTACCGCGTTGTCAGCCAGCGGCTGATGCCCAGGGCGATCACTGCGCCGGTGCCGATAAGGCCCCACGGCGGCCCGGAGTCACCGGCGCGGCCGGCGAAGACCAGCACGATCAGCATCGGGATGAACCGGATCAGCTCCCGGGCGGGTTCGACCAGCAGCATCCCGGTCGCCAGCCGCCGCCAGGGCTGCTCGGCGCCCGGGGCGCCTCGGGTGGGATCCGTTGCGGCTGGGGAGGTCCCGGCGTCGAACGGGGCACCGACTCCCACCGCACCTGCGGCGTCGCCCGTGGTGCCGGCGTCGACCCCACTGCTGGTGTCGAACCCATTCGGCTCTGGGCCGGTCATGTCGCGTCGCCCCTGGACGCCTGGGCGGCGGCTGTCACATCGGCGGCGAACCGCAGCGCGACCGGCTCGGCCAAGCCGTCGATGACCAGCGGACCGGCCGCGGAGGCGGTGGTGACCGTGACTTTGCTCAGCCGGAACAGCCGGCCGATCGGGCCGCGTTCGGTGTCGACCGTCTGCACGCGGGTAACCGGCGCGATCCGCCATTCCTGGGTCCACCAACCGGATCTGACGTAGACAGCATCGGCGGACAGCTCCCAGCGGTGCACGTGATACCGCCAGCGCGGCATCACAGCCAGGTGCAGGATCGCGACGACGACGGTCACCACGAAGACCTGCGGCCGCCACGGCGGGATCGGCCAGTCGAAGCTCCACGCGATCAACTGGATCGCGATGACCAGCAGCCACCCGGCGGCCGCCCGGCTGAACCAGTACCACACCGCCCGCGGCGCCACCTGGTTCGCAGGCGGGCGCAGCGAGCGGGCCGGTTCGGTCATCTCGGGTGCGGCCATTCGTTCATCGTCCACGGGTCACGCCGGGTCCGGGTGCTGCTTCGTACCCGTTGGGAACCTGCCGCCGCCGCCGGGTGGCCCGCACTGGGCGTCGCCGACCCGCGGCAGGCGGGAACGTGCCGTCGGCGGGGTCCGGTCCGGCCCTGTGCGATCACCCGGACCTGGCGCCCCGCCGGAGGGCCAGCAGGCCGAGCACGACGCCGACCACCACCATGATCGGCCCGCTGATCGCCCACGTGCGCTGTCCGCTCATCGCGCTGCCGCCGAGCACCCCGATGCCCTGCAGGGCGAACACGGCTCCCACGACGACCAGCAGCGCGGCGACGATGAGCATGACGATCTTCACAACCGCTCCGGTTCCCTGCCCGGCCCAGCTGCCGGCGGCAGGCCATGACCGAGCGGATTCCCTTCGATGGTGACACGGATCGAATGGGCGACGGTGTCATCGGGCCGGGACGGTCCGCAGTCTGCGGTGGGTCGCCGACCTGGAGTCGATGACGCGGGCCTGCCGGGACCCCGGCGGCAGGCAGTGCCGCCGTCGAACACCCACACCCCGCCGCCGGGTCGGACGGGCACCAGGGTGATGTGCCACTCGTCGACCAGGCCGGCCGCTTTCGGGCTGCCCGGCGGCGGCCGGCAGTCCGGCGGCGAATACTGCAGGGGTCTATCGAACCGTCGAGGAGCGCAGGCCATGTCGTTGCTGGATTTTGACCAGGTGCTGACCACCACCCGAGCCGTCCGCAAGCGGCTCGACCTGGACCGCCCGGTGGAGCCGTCGGTGATCACCGAGTGCCTGCGACTCGCGGCGCAGGCGCCGACCGGTGGCAACATCCAGAGCTGGCGGTTCGTGGTTGTCACCGATCCGGAGCTGCGCGCCGGGGTGGCCGAGTACTACCGCAAGGGCGCTGCCGACTACCTGGCGGCCGGAGTGGCCAGGGCCCGGACGGACGCCCAACGTCGGGTGGCGCAATCGTCGCTGTACCTGATGGAGAACCTGGCCAGGGTGCCGGTGCACGTCATTCCGTGCATCAAGGGTAGGCCGCCGGAGGGGGAGAACCAGGCCGGCTTCTACGGGTCGATCCTGCCGGCAGTGTGGAGTTTCGCCCTCGCGTTGCGCTCCCGCGGGCTCGGATCGGTGTGGACGACGCTGCACCTGGCGCACGAGCGGGAGGTCGCCGAGCTGCTCGGGGTCCCGGAGTCGGTGAGCCAGGTGGCGTTGCTGCCGGTGGCCTACACGGTCGGCCTGGACTTCAAACCCGCTGCGCGGCAACCCATCGAGGGCTTCACCTACTGGAATCGGTACGGCGACACCGACGCGCCCAGCTGAGGTTCGCCGGGCCCGGGCAGTCCCGGCTCCTGGGATGTTCGCCGGGCTTCCCGGGGTGTTGCGCTGCTCACCCGCCGCCCACCCGTCGCTCTGCGGCCGCGGTTGAGTGGACCCACTACCGGGCCGTAGCAGACGCTTCTCGGGTGCTGCCGCGCTGGCGGAGCGGGCGATGAAAACCTGCAGCAACATCTTGACGGCGCGGCAGCAGCGGGCATGACGAAATGACAACAAATCTCCGCGCCACACCGGCGCGCCTCCGTGGCAGGTCCGGACCCTCGACCTACTTTCAATCCCAGCGCTACCTGACATAACTATAACCGTTCGGTTGAGGTTGAGAGTTCGACACGCCGAGCGGTTGGCAGCAAGTCCGTACCGACCGAACTGATCCGCTTGCCGGATCGAGCAGAAAGGCTCAGGCGAATGACGCCACCGCACAACTACCTGGCCGTCATCAAGGTCGTCGGCATCGGCGGCGGTGGTGTGAACGCCATCAACCGGATGATCGAGGTCGGCCTGCGTGGGGTCGAGTTCATCGCGATCAACACCGACGCCCAGGCCCTGCTGATGAGTGATGCCGACGTCAAGCTCGACGTCGGCCGGGAGATGACCCGGGGCCTCGGCGCCGGTGCCAATCCGGACGTCGGTCGCAAGGCGGCCGAAGATCACCGCGAGGAGATCGAGGAGGTGCTCAAGGGCGCGGACATGGTCTTCGTCACCGCTGGGGAAGGCGGTGGAACAGGAACCGGCGGTGCCCCCGTCGTCGCTTCGATCGCCCGCAAGCTCGGCGCGCTCACCATCGGCGTGGTCACCCGGCCGTTCGCCTTCGAGGGCCGGCGCCGCGGCGGTCAGGCCGAGAACGGCATCAAGGAACTACGTAACGAGTGCGACACGCTGATCGTCATCCCCAACGATCGGCTGCTGCAGCTCGGCGACATGGGCGTCTCGCTGATGGACGCGTTCCGGTCCGCCGATGAGGTGCTGCTCAACGGCGTGCAGGGCATCACGGACCTGATCACCACCCCAGGGCTGATCAACGTCGACTTCGCGGACGTCAAGTCCGTGATGGCCGGCGCGGGCACCGCGTTGATGGGCATCGGCTCCGCCCGCGGCGAGGGTCGGGCGGTCCAGGCGGCGCAGAAGGCGATCAACTCGCCGCTGCTGGAGGCCTCGATGGACGGCGCGCACGGCGTGCTGCTGTCCATCGCCGGCGGCTCCGACCTCGGGCTGTTCGAGATCAACGAGGCCGCATCGCTGGTCCAGGAGGCCGCGCACGAGGACGCGAACATCATCTTCGGCACCGTCATCGACGACTCACTGGGGGACGAGGTGCGGGTGACGGTGATCGCCGCCGGGTTCGATTCCACTCCATCGGTACTGCCGCCGAGCATCGACCAGCGGGTGGCGCGCACGACCACCGGTAGCGGTCCGGGTCCGAACGGCAATGGCTTCTCGCAGGCCGCGTCCCGGCCCGCCGTCCAGCCGCAGTACGCGGCGACCCCACCGCCGGTCTCCCGTCCGCCGGTGCCCACCTACCAGCAGCAGGGCGCCCCGGCCGGGCACTACCAGGCCGCGCCCGGAACCACTGCCGGGTACCAGGGTGCTCCGCAGCGCAACACCCGGCAGGCCGACTTGGACGACGACGATGTGGACGTGCCGTCGTTCATGAAGCGCTGACCCTCAGGGGTTCTGCGTAGCCGAGCATTCGGTAGCTTTCAGCGATGACGCCTGAACCAGCCGTGACCCCCCGTCCGGCTGGTTCAGGCCTCGGTGTTGTCGGGGTCGGTGTTGTCGGGGTGGGTGTTGTCGGGGTCGGTGTTGTCGGGGTCGGTGATTCCGATGACCCGCCGGCCGCCACCAGGGGAGTCGGCCCGGGCGGTCACCGGGTGCGGCGGATCTTCACCACCCGGCGTGGCGGCGTCTCCGCGGCGCCCTTCGACAGCTTCAACCTCGGCGGCGCGGTCGGCGACGATCCGGCCGCAGTGACCGCGAACCGGGCCAGGCTGGCGGCCGCTGCCGGACTCCCGCCGGACCATGTGGTCTGGATGCGCCAGGTGCACGGCACCACCGTCACGCCCGTGACGTTTGCCACTGCCACTGCCACTGCCACTGTCACTGTCAGTGCCCCGATTCCAGCCGCCCCGATTCCAGCCGCCCCGACGGCTGGCGATGGCCCCGCGGTCCTGCGGATCGAGCTGCCGGACGCGGTTCCCGAGCGACTGCCGGACACCGACGGAATCGTCACCGCCGCAACAGGTGTGGGTCTGGCAGTGCTGGTCGCGGACTGTGTTCCGATGCTGGCCGCCGATCCCGTCGCCGGGGTGATCGCCGCCGTGCACGCGGGGCGGCGTGGCGCCGCGGCCGGAATCGCCGTGCGGATGCTGGAGCAGATGGCGGCGGCGGGTGCCTCGGTCGCGAACGTCGAGGTGCTGCTGGGACCGGCGATCTGTGGATTCTGTTACGAGGTCCCCCTGCAGTTGCAGCGGGACGTGGTGGCAGCGCTGCCCGGATCCGCCAGCACCACCGACCGGGGCACCCCTGGACTGGACCTGCGGGCCGGTATCGCCCGCCAACTGCGGGCGGCCGGCGTCGCGGGCGTTGTCATCGACGAACGATGCACGCATACCGATCCCGAGCTGTTCAGCCACCGCAAGGCTGCGCCAACGGGCCGGCTGGCCGGCCTGATCTGGATGCCGAACTGATCAAGAAGGTGCACGGGGTCGGGGGCGGCATCGCGGGTTGATCAGACCCATCGGGCAACCGGGTGTGTCGCAGCCGGGTCGGCTTCACGGCGGGCGATAACCTGACCCGCAGGCGTGGAAATCGGTTCGCCCGGTGTGCCTTTGGTCGCATCGGCGTGGCGGAACAACTCGACGGTTGGTCGCTCGAGCAGCACCCGGGAATGCAGCAGTTGACGATGTTTTCAGCGGAAGGATCGGGACGAAGACAATGGGATCATGGCGCAAGGTGGGGGCCTTCCTCGGACTCGTCCCGGACGAAGGGCGCCGTGACGACTTCGGCGACGAGTACCGCGACGCGGACGACTACCGGGACGACTATGCCCGCGACCCGCACGCCGGCGACTACGCCGACGACGACTTCGACCGCGGGCACGAGACGCCCTACGCTGCCCCGGGGCCGCGCGCCGTCCCCGGCTACCCGGACGCGCCGATGACCCAGGGCGCGCTCGCGGTCCAACCGCGACCCGACGTGCGTCGGGACCAGGAGTCCGCCGGAGCGATCCGCCCCGTCACCGTCAAGCTCACCGGCTTTGGCGAGGCCAGGGTGATCGGTGAGAAGTTCCGTGAGGGCAAGCCGGTGATCCTGGACATGACCGAGATGGACGACGCCGGCGCCCGTCGTCTGGTGGACTTCGCCGCCGGTCTTGCCTTCGCCCTGCGCGGCTCGATCGACAAGGTCACCACAAAGGTCTTCATGTTGCTGCCGCCGGACACCGACGTCGCGGACATCGGAGCCTACGAGCCGGCCCACGCCGGATTCTCGGGTGGTTTCGGCTCCGAGCCGGCCGGCCGTGACCGGCAGGCCTACGCCGGGGCTCGCGCGGGACGCTGACCGCTCGTCCATCACCTGCACCGGTGGTGGCCGCGACCGGTCCGGCGCGTGCTTCGGACCGGTCTTTCGGTCGCCCGGGCGCGGTGTCGTTGGTAGTCGTCCGGCGCCATCGGCGATGGGTGGTTCCGGCCGGTCCGGCAATCGGGTAAAAGTGGAGATGTGAACATTCTCTGGCAGATCGTGTACCTGCTGCTCTGGCTGTTCAGGCTGGCGTTGCTCGGACGGATCGTCATCGAGTTCGTCCGCGTCTTCGCCCGGACCTGGCGCCCGGCGGGTCCGCCGGCCGTTGCCATGGAAGTGCTGTACGCCAGCACCGACCCACCGGTCAAGCTGTTCCGCAAGATCATTCCGACGGTCAAGCTGGGCGGGGTAGGGTTCGACCTCAGCATTGTGGTTCTGCTGATCCTGGTCTACGTCCTGATGGAGATCGTCGCCCGGCTCGCCGTCGCTGCGCTCTAGGATTTTGACGGTCGCGGGTGCCGCAGGCGAATCACCGAGAACGAAGATTTCAACGAGGAGTTGTCATGCCGCTCACCCCAGCCGACGTCCACAACGTCGCCTTCAAGAAGCCCTCGATCGGTAAGCGGGGCTACGACGAGGACGAGGTCGACGCCTTCCTCGACGTCGTCGAGGCCGAGCTGAGCCGGCTCATCGAGGAGAACAACGAGCTGTCCTCGCGACTGGGCGAGTTCGAGAGCGGCGGCACACCGGCCCCGCGGCCCGCTGGTGCGGAAGCTGCTCCGGCCGCGGCTCCGGCGGCCTCGGGCAACGGCCACACGCAGGCCGCCCGGTTGCTGGGCCTGGCCCAGGAAACGGCCGACCGGCTGACCGACGAGGCGAAGGCCGAGTCGGACAAGATGCTGGCGGACGCCAAGTCTCACTCCGAGGCGATGGTCAGCGACGCGACGACGCGGGCCGAGGCGGCCGAGCGGGACAGCAGGATCAAGGCCGACGCGCTGGACGCCGAGGCCAAGGCCCGCTACGACGAGGTCCTGGGCAGGCTGGCCGACGAGCGGGTCGGCCTGGAGAAGAAGATCCAGGACCTGCGCAGCTACGAGCGCGAGTACCGGGGCCGGCTCAAGAGCTGGATCAGCGATCAGCTGACCCAGCTGGACGGCGACGGCTCCCGCGAGCAGCAGACCACCTCCGCAGTCGCCGGCCCCGGCGGCGAGTAGCCGGCCCCTGCAGGAGTAGGTGCCGGCGCCCCCGTCCGGCGCGTCTCACCTGGGTCCGCGCGGATCAACTTCGACCGCGCGGCTGAACTCGTTGACTCGCGCCACATGCGTCCCAAAAGGGCCAAGTTGGGCCGCGCAGTCGAAGTTGATCCGCGCGGCGTGCGGGGGGCCGGGCAGGGGCGGGACGAAAGCGGCGATCGCGGGCGTTACGCTTGACGTGCACTGACAACTGCACCTGAGTTGACGTGCACTGACAACTGCACCTGAGTTGACGTGCACTGACAACTGCACCTGAGTTGACGTGCACCGACAACTGCACCTGAGCACGTGGCGACGACCCGGCCATCACCGGCGAGCCATTCGGAAGAACGGGACCACCGCCCCGACGGGGGTCCTCACTAGAACCGAACGGGTCCGGCCCGACATCGCCGGAGCACAGAGTGGCCCGGATCGGCCCCGCGGAACCGACGCGGACCGGCCCGGGCAAGCGGGGTGGTACCGCGGGACCCGATCGACACCGATCGTGTTTCGTCCCTGCAGGGAGTGACGACTGCAGCGACGAGGAGTACCCGGTGACCGATCGCACTACCCCCACCAGCGACCAAGCTACCGGCGCGGCCGGCGCCGCTTCCGGTTACCCGCGAGCCGGTTCCGCGGCCGTCACCGGGCACCCGGACTTCCCCGAACTGGAACGGGCCGTGCTGAAGTACTGGGCCAAGGACAAGACGTTCCAGGCGTCCGTCGACCAGCGACCGGCGGGCGAGAACGGCACCAACGAGTATGTCTTCTACGACGGACCGCCGTTTGCCAACGGCCTGCCGCACTACGGTCACCTGCTGACCGGCTACGTCAAGGACGTCGTCCCGCGTTACCAGACCATGCGCGGACACCGCGTCGAACGCCGCTTCGGCTGGGATACCCACGGCCTGCCCGCCGAGGTCGAGGCGGAACGGCAGCTCGGCATCAAGCACAAGTCCGAGATCGTCGCGCTGGGCATCGAGGCGTTCAACGACGCCTGCCGCGCGTCCGTGCTCCGGTACACCCACGAATGGGAGGAGTACGTCACCCGGCAGGCCCGTTGGGTCGACTTCGAGAACGACTACAAGACCCTCGATCTGGACTACATGGAGTCCGTGATGTGGGCCTTCAAGACGCTCTGGGACAAGGGCCTGGTGTACGAGGGCTACCGGGTGCTCTGGTACTGCACTCGGTGCGAAACCCCTTTGTCGGCAACCGAAACCAAGATGGACGACACCTATCAGAATCGGCAGGACCCGGCCGTCACGGTGGCCCTGCGGCTGCGGTCGGCGGACCCGCTGCTGGACGGCGTCAACGCCCTGGTCTGGACGACCACGCCCTGGACGTTGCCCTCGAACCTGGCCGCCGCGGTCAACCCGGACGTCGAGTATGTGGTGGTCGAGTCGGCCGGCCCGTTCGCCGGCCGGTACCTGCTGGCGACCGCCCGGGTGCCGTCCTACCAGCGCGAACTCGGCGACCACCCGAGGGTGCTGGCCCGCTACCTGGGGTCGCAACTGACCGGAACCCGGTACACCCCGCCGTTCGACTTCTTCGTCGGCAGCGCCAACGCGCACCAGTTCCTGACCGCCGACTACGTCACCACCGAGGACGGGACCGGCGTCGTGCACATCGCGCCGGCCTTCGGTGAGGAGGACAAGGTCGTCACCGACGCCGCCGGTATCGAGGTGATCAACCCGGTCGACTCGCAGGGCAAGTTCACCGCGCAGGTCCCGCCGTACGAGGGCTACCACGTCTTCGACGCGAACGTGCCGATCATGGCCGACCTCAAGGAAGCGGGCCTGCTGCTGCGCCGGGACAGCTACGAGCACCCGTACCCGCATTGCTGGCGCTGCGCCACCCCGCTGATCCAGCGGGCGGTGTCGTCGTGGTTCGTCGCCGTGACGAGCTTCAAGGACCGGATGATCGAGCTGAACGCCGACATCACCTGGGTGCCGGCGCACATCAAGGACGGCCAGTTCGGAAAGTGGCTGGCCGGCGCCCGGGACTGGTCCATCTCCCGGAACCGATTCTGGGGATCGCCGATCCCGGTCTGGTATTCCGACGATCCGGCATACCCGCGGACCGATGTGTACGGCTCGCTGGACGAGCTGGAGCGTGACTTCGGGGTGCGGCCCGACGACCTGCACCGGCCCTACATCGACGAGCTGACCCGGCCGAACCCGGACGACCCGACCGGGAAGTCGACCATGCGCCGGGTCCCCGAGGTGCTGGACTGCTGGTTCGAATCCGGCTCGATGCCGTACGCCCAGGTGCACTACCCGTTCGAGAACCGGGAATGGTTCGACGGGCAGAGTCCCGCCGGCCCCGGCGAGCAGGCCGGCGGCCATTACCCCGGCGATTTCATCGTGGAGTACAACGGGCAGACCCGCGGCTGGTTCTACACGATGCACGTGCTGGCCACCGCGCTGTTCGACCGCCGGGCGTTCGACACGTGTATGGCGCACGGCATCGTGCTGGGTGACGACGGGCAGAAGATGTCCAAGTCGCGGCGCAACTATCCCGACGTCGGGCAGGTCTTCGAACGGGACGGCTCGGACGCCATGCGCTGGTTCCTGATGTCGTCGGCGATCCTGCGCGGTGCCGACCTGGTGGTCACCGAGGCAGGCATCCGGGAGAGCGTCCGGCAGGCGGTGCTGCCGCTGTGGAACACCTGGTACTTCCTGGCGCTCTACGCCCAGGCGTCCGACCGGGTCGGCACCTGGCGCGCAGATTCGACCGACGTGCTGGACCGCTACCTGCTGTCCAAGACCGCCGACCTGGTCGGGGACGTCACCGGTCAGCTCGACGTGTACGACCTGGCCGGCGCCTGCGCGTCGGTCCGGTTGTACCTGGAGGCCCTGACGAACTGGTACATCCGCCGGTCCCGGCAACGCTTCTGGGACGGTGACGCCGACGCGATCGACACCCTGCACACCGTGCTGGAGGTCCTCTGCCGGGTGGTGGCGCCGCTGCTGCCGCTGACCTCCGAGGTGATCTGGCGGGGGCTCGAGGGTGGCCGGTCGGTGCACCTGACCGACTGGCCCGCCGTTGACGACCTGCCGCGGGACGCCGAGCTGGTCGCGGCGATGGATGAGATCCGGGAGGTCGCGTCCGTGGCGCTGTCCGTCCGGAAGGGTGCCGCGCTGCGGGTGCGGCAGCCGCTGGCCTCGCTCAGTGTTGCGACCCAGAGCGCAGACCGGTTGCGGCCCTTCGTTTCTCTGCTGTCCGACGAGGTCAACGTGCGCTCGGTGGAGCTGACCGAGCTGGCCGACGGCGACGACCGGGTGTCCCGCCGGCTGTCGGTGAACGCTCGGGCCGCCGGGCCGCGGCTCGGCAAGGACGTGCAGAAGGTGATCAAGGCGTCCAAGACGGGTGACTGGTCCGTCGACGCGGCAGGCGCCGTGGTGTGCGGCGGTGTCCCGCTGGCCGATGGGGAGTACGCCCTCGAACTGGTCGCGACCGGCTCGTCCTCGGACGCGGTCGGGTTGCTGCGGTCCGGCGGGTTCGTCTCGCTGGACACCGTGCTCGATGACGAGCTGCGAGCGGCCGGTGCGGTCAACGACCTGCTCCGACTGGTGCAGCAGGCCCGCAAGGACGCCGGGCTCGACGTGTCCGACCGGATCGACCTGACGCTCACACTGCCGGCGGAGCTGTGGGATGCGGTCCTGGCCCGCATCCAGACGGTCAAAGCCGAGACGCTGGCGGTGTCGGTCACGCACGCGCCGAGTGTTGACGGCGAGGTAGCGGTGGGCGTGAGCCGCGCCTGATGCCTGGCAGCTGGTGTTGATCATGCGCCTCAGCACGGATCTGTCGGCGTGTCGTCGGCGAGTCGCGTGCTGAGCTGCATGATCAACACCGACGGGTCAGCCGAGGGGGTCGTGACGCGGGCTCGGTCGAACCTTGCGCAAGCGGTTGCCGGGGCCGTCGGTCAGATCAGCAGTTCCGCCAGCGCCGTCAGCGTCTCGGAGCAACCGGCATCAACCCGGTAGGTCGCCAACGGGTCGCCCCTGGTCACCCCGCGGTTCACGATGACCACCGGGGTGCCGCTGCGGGCGGCGTGCCGGACGAACCGCAGCCCGGACATCACGGTCAACGAGGAGCCGGCCACCAGCAGCGCCCCGGCAGCGTCCACGGCCCGGTAGGCGACGTCGACCCGGTCGCGCGGGACGTTCTCGCCGAAGAACACCACGTGCGGTTTGAGGACCCCGCCGCACCGCAGGCAGGGGGCGAGCCGGAATCCGGCGGTGTCCGCCAGGTCGACGTCACCGTCGGGGGCCGTGGTCACCGCGACCTGCCGGCCGAACTCCGGGTTCAGCGCGGTCAGCCGGTCATGCAGATCAAGCCGCCGGCTGAGGTCACCGCAGGTCAGGCAGGCGACCTCGGCGATGCGGCCGTGCAGATCGATCACCGTGCGGCTGCCGGCCGCCCGGTGCAGCCCGTCGACGTTCTGGGTGATCAGGGTGGAGACGACGCCGGCCTGCTCCAGGGTGGCCATCGCCCGGTGCCCGGTGTTCGGCACGGCCCGGCCAAGGCGCTGCCAGCCGATGTGGCTACGAGCCCAATAGCGTTGCTGAGCAACGGATCCGGAGACGAACTCGGCATAGGTCATGGGCGAGCGGGGCGGGCTGTCCGGTCCGCGGTAGTCCGGGATTCCGGAATCGGTACTCAGCCCGGCGCCGGTCAGGGCGACCACCCGGCGGCCGGCCAGCAAGGCGGTGACCTGCTCGGCGGTGCCGAGCGGCGCGCTCACCGTGCCGGCGCGCGGGGTCCCCGCAACGACGACCGGCGCGGTCACACCCAGGGTCACCCCGTCGAGGGTACGGAATGCTTCAAGGCACCCGGGTATCGGCCGCACAGGCGGGCATCGTCAGCCTTCCTCGGCGATGCTGCCGTCCACATCCGGCGGCTTCGCCAGCCCGTCCGGCGCGATGCGGTGTTGGCCGAGAGCCAGCAACGGGAACAGCAGCACCGACAACATCCCGGCGCCGACCAGCGCGGCCGCGGTGCCGGACGCGAGGTCACCGGACCTCACCCCGATCGCAGTGACGGCCACAATGATCGGCAGCCCGGTCGCGCTGAACAACACGATCGCCCGCCGGTCCGCGGGCGCCGCCCCCGCGGGCGCGCTGAGCAGCCCTGGCAGCCCGGGTACCAGCAGCAGCAGGATGAGGAAAACCGGGAGCAACAGCAGCGCGGTGGGGCTGGACAGCAAGGCTTGCAGGTCGAACGTGACGCCTGTGTTGATAAAGAACACCGGCACCAGGAAACCGAACCCGATGGCCTCCAGCTTGGCGTCGATCACCTCGGCGTCGATCGGGGTCGCGTCGGCCAGCAGCAACTTGGTGACCACCCCGGCGGTGAACGCGCCGAGCAGCATGTCCAGATCCAGCGCCACACTCAGCGCGACCAGGCCCAGCAGCAGCATGACGAGCCGGATCGCGAACTGGCCGCTGGTGTGCAAGGTGGCGGTGATCAACCGGTTCATCCGCCGGTAGTGCCCCCGGCTCGCGACAACGATGGCCACACCGGCGATCGCCACGAACGCCAGCAGGACAAGCGCGGACACGCCGGGCCGCCGGCCGGACAGGAACACCGAGATGGCAATCAGCGGGCAGAATTCACCGACCGCGCCGATCGCGATCACTGCGGTGCCAAAGGCGGTGCGCAGCTCGCCGGCGTCCCGCAGCACGGGCATCAACGTGCCCAGCGAGGTGCTGGTCAGCGCAACCCCGACGAATACCCCCGCCGCCGCGGACGGCCCCAGCAAGATCCCGATCGTCACGCTGACCCCCAACGAGATCAGCCACCCGATGACCGACCGGGCCAGCGGGCGGCCGCGGATCGCCGAGAAATCGATCTCGTTGCCGGCCAGGAAGAACAGCATCGCCAGGCCGAGTTCGGCCAGCTTGGCGGTGAAATCGCCCGGCTGGACCCAGCCGAGGAGCGCCGGGCCGATCAGCAGTCCGAGGACGATCTCGAAGACCACCAGCGGGACTCGGATGACGCGAGCCAGCACCGCTGACAGCAGGGGGGCGAGGACCGCCGCCCATGGGAACGCGACCAGTGTGGAGATGCTGATGGGGTCCAACGACCGACCTCCGCGGGTGCCGACGGCCCTGCGACAGGCATCAGCCGCGGTGGCGCGCGATGATCATCGCGCAGCGGACCGGGGGCAATCCAGTCCGGGCCGTCGGAAACCCGGTCCGGCTTGGGGCGATCCAGCATGGCCCAGGGGCCGAGCCGGCACCGACTCCGGCACGAAAGGCAGGACCTCAGGCGGCCGGCCGGACGTGGATTCCGTGCGCGATGTCGGGGGGCAGTTCGGTGGTCCTCGCGCCATCGACGGCGACCAGCGCCTCCCCCCGCACGGCGAACTCCAGCACCGCACCGGGGACCACGCCACCGCGGTGCAGGCGGTCCATCACCGTCGGCTGGTTCTGCACGATCTCGATGATCCGGCGGACCTCCCACCGACCGCCGCGGCCCGCCGCGACATCCGCGCCGATGAGGTCGAGATGCGTTTCGGTCACCTGCCGGGATGCCTCGCCCAAATGGTCGAGCCCGGGGATCGGATTGCCGTACGGCGAGGTCTGCGGGTGCCCCAGCAGCGCGACCAGTCGTTGTTCGACCTGCTCGCTCATCACGTGCTCCCAGCGGCAGGCCTCGACGTGCACGTCCTGCCAGTCGAGCCCGATGACGTCCAGCAGCAGCCGTTCGGCGAGCCGGTGCTTGCGCATCACCGAGGTCGCCCGGTCCCGGCCCAGGTCGGTCAGCTCCAGGTGCCGGTCGTCGGAGACCACCAGCAGACCGTCACGTTGCATCCGGGCGACGGTCTGGCTCACTGTCGGTCCGCTCTGGTTCAGCCGTTCCGCGATGCGGGCACGGAGGGGGACGATGCCTTCTTCCTCGAGTTCGAAGATCGTGCGGAGGTACATCTCGGTCGTATCGATCAGGTCGTTCACGCTGGCGGTCCCCTTCTTGGCCATCGTGAGCCTACCCGGTGCCGTGCCGCCGTCGGTGGCGTCGAGCGGTCCGTCCCGGGCCCCGAATGCGGGTGATTCCCGGACCGCGCCGGACCCTGCGGCCGGCGGCCGGAACCCCTCTCGGGTCAGTGACCGAGCCGGCCGAACGCCGGATCTGCGACCGCGTGCTGAGTACGGCCCAACGGTGCCCGCACCCAGGTACCCCACAATAGGCAGCTATGTCCGTCATCCCCGCGGCATCGCCGCTGATCTCGACGACCGACCTGGCCGCCGCGCTCGCCGGTGCTCCCGCGGACCGGCCCATCGTCCTGGACGTCCGCTGGTCGCTCACCGGTGGCGACCGGGCGGGCTACCTCTCCGGGCACCTCCCGGGCGCCGTCTTCGTCGACCTGGACCGTGAGCTGGCCGGGCCGGCCGGCGAGGGCGGCCGGCATCCGTTGCCCGAGGCCCGCGATCTCCAGGAGGTCTGGCAGCTGGTCGGGATCGACGCCGACTCGGCGGTCGTGGTCTATGACGGCGGCAGCGCCCTGGCATCCGCCCGCGCCTGGTGGCTGCTGCGCTGGTCGGGGCTGCGCACCGTGCGGGTGCTGGACGGCGGGTTCGCCGCCTGGATCGCCGACCCCGGGCGGCCGACCGGGTCCGGCGCGGAGAAACCGGCGCGCCGCGGTTCGGTCGTCGTCACGCCCGGTGCCATGCCGTCCGTCGACGTGGATGGGGCGGCCGAAGCGGCGGCGTCACCGTCGGCGGTGCTGGTCGATGCCAGGGCCGCGGCCCGGTTCCGCGGTGAGATCGAACCCCTGGACCCGGTGGCCGGGCACATTCCCGGGTCGGTGAACCTGCCGATCGGCGACCTCCTGTCCCCGGACGGCACGTTCCGGCCGGCGGCCGAGCTGGCGGCGGCGCTGGCCGCCGTCGGTGTCCGCGCCGGGACCTCGGTGGCGGCGTCCTGCGGCTCCGGGGTCACCGCGTGTCAGCTGATCCTGGCCGGCGAGGTCGCCGGGTTGGAGCTGGCGCTGTACCCGGGTTCGTACTCCCAGTGGTGCGCACTCGGCCGGCCGGTCGCGGTCGGCGGGTGACGAGGTCGCCTGCCGCGGAAAGGCGGTGTCGACAGTCGGTCCGCGCCGATCGGTGCCCGAATCGTCCGGGCACTAGCCTGAGGCGATGACGGTGCCGTTGGTGGTGTGGGATCCGCGCATGCTGGGCTATGACCTCGGAGGGCACCATCCGCTGCATCCGCTGCGCTGGGAGCTCACCTGGGCACTGGCCGGCGAACTCGGTGTGCTGGACGGATACGAAGTGCTGGAGCCGGACGTCGCCGATGACGAAACCCTCGGTGGCATCCACACTCCCGCCTACATCGCGGCGGTGCGGCACGCCTCCGGCGAGTTTCCCGGCGCGTACGGGCACGGGCTCGGCACCGACGACAACCCGATCTTCCGGGGCATGCACGAGAACGCCGCGCTGATCGCCGGCGGTTCGATCGCCGCTGCGCGGGCGGTGGCGAGCGGCCGGGCGCAGCGCGCGGTGAACTTCTGCGGCGGCCTGCACCACGCGATGGCCGACTACGCGTCCGGGTTCTGCATCTACAACGACGCCGCGCTGGCGATCAAGGCGTTGCTGGACGTTGGGGTCGCCAAGGTCGCCTACATCGACGTCGATGCGCATCACGGCGACGGGGTACAGGCCGCGTTCTACGACGATCCCCGGGTGCTGACGGTCTCCATCCACGAGTCCCCGCTGACCCTGTTCCCGGGTACCGGCTTCCCGTCCGAACTGGGCAGCGGCGCCGCGCAGGGCACCGCGGTGAATGTCGCGCTGCCGGCCGGCACCTCAGATGCGGCGTGGCTGCGGGCGTTTCACGCCGTCGTCCCCGGCCTAGTGCGGGCGTTCCGGCCCGAGGTGCTGGTCAGCCAGCAGGGCACCGACTCCCATCGGGAGGATCCGCTCGCCGATCTCAACCTCACCATCGACGGTCAGCGGACGTCGTACCTGGCCATCCGGGATCTCGCCGAGCAGTTCACCGGTGGCCGCTGGGTGGCCCTCGGTGGTGGTGGCTACTCCCCGGTGCGGGTGGTGCCGCGGTCCTGGACCAACCTGCTGGCGATCGTCGCCGGCCATGACCTCGATCCGGCAACGCCGATGCCACCCGGCTGGATCAGGGAGGCGTCACTGGCCCGACCCGACATCGAGCTACCGAGCGAGATGAACGAGGGCACAACAGGTCTGGTGACTTTCGAGCGGTGGGACGGGGCGATCGAGATGACCGTGGACCGGGCCATCGCCGACACCAGGAACAAGCTCTACCCGCTGCACGGCCTCGACCCCCACGATCCTCGTGACTGAGCCGCTGCCGGTGGTCGTGCAGCGGCCGGTGTCGTTGGACGGGCAGCCGGCGGCGCCGGCGGACACCCTGCTGCCGCCCGCACCGCCGGCCGCCAAGGCCTACCCCGAGAACTGGGAGGCCGACGTGCTGCTGGCCGACGGCGGGGTGGTGCATCTGCGGCCGTCGAGCCCGGCCGATGCCGAGCAGATCCGCGCCATGCACTCTCGGACGAGCGCAAGAACTTTGTACCTGCGCTACTTCTCTGCCGTCGCGCAGGTGTCGGACCAGCAGGTGGCGCTGTTCATCAGCAGCGACTACGACAGCTCGGCCGGCCTGGTGGCGGTACTCGGCGGGCAGATCATCGCGGCCGGCACCTATCACCGCAACCCGGTGGGTGACACCGAATCCGCGGAGGTGGCGTTCCTCGTCGAGGACGCCCAGCAGCGTCGCGGCCTCGGCTCGATCCTGCTGGAACATCTCGCGGCCGCCGCCCAGGAGCGCGGTATCCGCCGGTTCACCGCCGAGGTGCTCAGCGAAAACACCCAGATGGTAAGGGTTTTCATCGATGCCGGATATTCCGTCACTCGCGAGTACGACTCCGGCGTCGTCGATCTGGTGTTCGCCATCGCGCCCACCGAAAAGTCTCGCGCGGTGGTGACGGCGCGCGAACATCGCGCCGAGGCCAGGTCCATCGCCCGGCTGCTCGCCCCGCGATCCGTCGCCGTCATCGGTGCCTCCACCGACGAGCACAAGCTCGGCCACGCGGTGCTGGTGAACCTGTTGGCCAGCAACTTCTCCGGACCGGTCTTCCCGGTGAACCCGGACGCCACGTCCGTGCAGGGGGTGCGCGCCTACCCGACCGTCACCGACATCCCGGATCCGGTTGACCTGGCCATCGTCACCGTCCCGGCGGCGATCGTCGCCGAGGTCGTCGAATCCTGCCGGATCAAGGGGGTGCACGGTCTGGTGGTGATGACGGCCGGCTTCGCGGACGCCGGCCTGGAGGGGGCCGCGGCGCAGCGGCACCTGGTCAGGGTGGCCAGGGCGGCCGGCATGCGAGTGCTCGGGCCGAACTGCCTCGGACTGCTCAACACCGACCCCACCATCCGGATGAACGCGACGCTGGCGCCGGTGGTGTCGCCGCCCGGTCGGATCGGCTTCTTCTGCCAGTCCGGCGCGCTGGGTATTGCCATTCTGGCCGACGCCGCGGCGCGCGGGCTGGGCCTGTCCACGTTCGTCTCGGCCGGTAACCGGGCCGACGTGTCCGGCAACGACCTGCTGCAGTTCTGGTACGGCGACGACCGCACCGAGGTGGTGCTGCTGTACCTGGAATCGTTCGGCAACCCGCGCAAGTTCGCCCGGCTGGCCAGGGTGCTGGCCAGGACGAAGCCGGTCATCGCGGTGAAGTCCGGGCGGCACGCACTGCTCACCCCCGGGCTTGCCGAGAGCGCGGCGCAGATGTCCGAGGCCGCGGTGGGCACCGTCTTCGCCCAGTCCGGGGTGATCCGCACCGAGACGCTGTCGGCCGCCTTCGACGTCGCCCAGCTGCTGTCCACCCAGCCAGTGCCCGCAGGCGACCGGGTGGCGGTGATCGGGAACTCCAGCGCGCTGGGCATTCTCGCCGTCGACGCGTTGATCGACGCGGACCTCGAACTCGTGGACGACGGACCGCAGGATCTCGGCGTCAACGTCAGCCCCGAGGAACTGGCCGCTGCGGTGCATCGAACGGCGCTGCGCGCGGACGTCGATGCCCTGGTCGTGGTCTTCGTGCCGCGCGTCGCGACGCCGGGGTTCGAGCACGCGGCCGCGCTGCGTGGTGCGGCCCGGGACACGGGGACCCCCGTCCTGACCACCTTTCTCGCCGTCGACGAGCTGAAGGAGTACCTGTCCGCGAACGTCGAGGGCGGTGGTGCCGGCCGTGGCAGCGTGCCGTCCTTCCGGACGCCGGAGCGGGCCGTCGCGGCGTTGGCGCACGCCGTCCGCTACGGCCAGTGGCTGGCCCGGCCCCCGGGCGATATCCCCGAGTTGCCCGGTGTCGACTCCGCCGCGGCGCGGAAGGCAATCGACGCCATGCGCAGGCCGCAGGACGCCGAACGGGCCACCACCGACGCCGAAGTTGTCACCCTGCTGCAGTGTTACGGCATCAGCATCGCGACGTTCCGGGCCATCGGGTCGGCGGAGGAGGCGATGACGGCCGCCGCCGACATCGGTTACCCGGTCGCGCTCAAGTCGTTCGACCAATCGCTGCGGCACCGCATCGATCAGTCGGGGATCCGGCTCGGTCTGACCAGCCCCGAACAGGTTCACGACGCCTACCGGGACCTCGCGTCCATCGCCGGCCCATGGTTGTACGTCCAGGAAGTCGTCCCGCGGGACCGCAGCGAGGTGCCGACGGTGTTCCGGATCCACGCGGACCCGTCGTTCGGCGCGCTGGTGTCCTTCGGCATCGGCGGGGTGGCCACCGAACTGCTGGACGACCGGGCCTACCGCGCTGTCCCGCTCACCGACACCGATGCCGCTGACCTGATCGGCGCGCCGCGGGCCGCTCCCTTGCTGGACGGCTACCGCGGCAACAGGGTGGTCCCGAAGGGGCCGCTGATCGACCTGGCGCTACGGCTGTCGGCGCTGGCCGACGATCTGCCCGAGGTCTCCGACCTGCGACTGATGCCGGTGCTGGCCGGACCCCGAGGGCTGGCGGTGACCGGCGCGACCGCGCGCATCGGGCCGCCATCGACTCGGCCGGACACCCGGCGCCGGCTCGGTTGAGCTCGGTCGTGACGGGACTCAGTCCGTCGGCGGATCGGAGTCCGGGTCGCGGCCCGCGCCCACCTTGGCCGGTGCGCCCGGCGGCTCGGTGGGAATCCGGGCCGTGATGAACAACGCGCCGATCGCCACCAGCCCGACCAGGGCGAACGCGACCTGCAGCGCCTCCAGCCGGGCGCTGGCGTTGATCGCCGTGATGGAGTCGATCTCGGGTTGACTCACGCCGGCGGCCGTCAGCCCGGCCGTCAGTTGCTCGTCGGAGACGAAGGGCACGCCGCCGATCAGTTCCGTCGAGACGGCGCTCTTGACGGCGTCGCTGACCTCCGGGCTGCTGGCGATACCGGTCAGTGCTGCCGTGCTCAGCGTGGCGATCAGCACCGAGCCGATCAGCGCGGTGCCCATCGATGCGCCGAGGTTGGTCGCGGTGTTCTGCAGGCCGCCGACCTCGGCGGTCTCCTCGTCCGAGACCGCCGACACGGTCACCGCGCCGAGTTGCGAGGCCAGCGCGCCGAGCCCGAAGCCCATCAGCACCATCGGGATGGTGATCACCGCGGCATCGGCGTCCGGATCCATCCCTGCCACCAGGAACCCGATGCCGACGATCATCAACAGCAGACCGACCCGAACGACCCGCCGCGGGTTCGCCTTCGGCCAGATCTTCGGAATCCCGATGGCGCTGAGCAGCAGTGCGATGGACAGCGGCACCAGCCGGACGCCGGTCTGCAGCGGGGTCAGGCCCAGCACGACGGACAGGAAGAGCGGCACCGCGAAGAAGGCCCCGGCCTGGATCATGAACTGGGCGAAGAACATGCTCAGCCCGCCGGTGAGCTGCCGATTGCGCAGCATGCTGGGGCGCACCAACGGCTGCAGGGCGTTTGCGTTGCCCTCGGCGGCGGCCTCCAGCCGGCCCTCCCACCGCAGGAACCCGTAGACGACCAGCAACCCGACCGACATGCACCACAGCGTGAGCGAGGCGTTCAGGAACGACGGCGCGCCCGCCTTCGGGATCACCCAGCCCCACTCGCTGGACCGGAGCACGCCGAAGACGAACAGGCCCAGGCCGAGCACCGACAGCAACGATCCGATCAGGTCGATCCGGCTCGGCTGCGGCGCGACGTCCTGCACCTTGCGCAGCACGGCCAGGATGGCCAGCACGATGACCACCTCGCCGATGAAGACGTACCGCCAGGAGGCGTAGGTGGTGACCGCGCCGCCGATCAGCGGGCCCGCCGCGACCGCAACGGCGCCCGCGGCGGCGACCATTCCGTAAGCGGCCGAACGCTTCTCGGGTGGGAAGTTCGACGCGACCAGGGCCACGATGGCGGGCATGATCAGTGCGGCGCCGATCCCCTCCAGCAGCGACCAGCCGATCAGCAGCACGGCCAGGTTGGGCGCCACCGCCGTGGTGAACGAGCCGGCGGCGTAGATCAGCAGGCCGATGCCCATCGCCTTGCGGCGGCCCATGATGGTGCCCAGCTTGCCGCCGGTGATCATCAAGGTGGCCATCACCAGCGTGTACAGCGTGATGGCGGTCTGGATGCCGGTGATGGTGGTGCCGAGGTCGGATGCGACCGTCGCCATGGACACGTTCATCACCGAACTGTCCAGCGTCATCAGGAACTGGCTGCTGGCCAGCACCGCGAGGACGAGTCCGGCCCCGGACTTCTGAGCCGTTGGTGAGGGTGCAGGGATCGTCACGGGGCTGATCCTCGCAGAGCGGACATCGAGCCGGGACATCCATCCTGGGTGATTCGGCGCTTGTCCTGGCACGGGAGCGAAAGTCGCCGGCGCAGCTGCGATGATTGAGACGCCAGGCGGGTGATCTTTTCGATACCCGAGCCCGCCCGCGGTGATCCTCAGCAATCGATGCCGATCACCCGCGATCAGCGGGAAGCCATCCCGCACCGCCAGGAGCGCGTCGCGGCATCGACCGACGTGCGGTGTGGATCACCTGACCCTGGGATTCAGCGCGAATGGATCCGGGACCTTGTCCGTCGGGCAGAACGGCGGCTGCGAAGCGAAGCCCGAACTGGTCGATCACCCCGGACAGGGGTAGAACGATCTCGAACCCGAGATCTGTGGTGGCCACCACCCGATCAATATGCGGTGCGGTTCGAGCCACGAGGACATACGGCAGGTCGTCCTTGCGATTGCGGGACTCATGAATGACGGTTCCGGGATACAACTTCGGGCCGCCCATGCCGCCCCCGAAGACTCGCCGCGCGCCGTCGAACAATCGCAACATCGTCATGAAGTCATCGTCCGAGCCGCCGGCTTCAACCAGCCACCGGTAACCTTGATCAGATACCCCGGACAGCACCTCGACCTCTTGATCTCCACCCATGACGGTTGATCGTCCTCGCATCGATCAGTGGGGCCACACCGACTTCGAGAAAGCATCCCGACACAGGTCGTGGATACGGCGTGGTGAGCCAGTCGGGCCAACCCTGTCGCAACGGGAGCGTCTCACCGGGCCAAGTTCTGGGTTCGCGTGGCCATTGTCCAATCAGAGCGACCTCGCCGCGCCGACCGGAACTGTCCCCTTGACGTGTCTCGCGGAAGGACCGTGGGCCGCTGCCGGTCAGTTGAGGTGCCGGGTTTGAGAATGTCGCTCGCCGCCGTCTTGAGCCGCTCGGTGTCGGCGGCGGTGCCGGCGCGCAGCGCATCGCTGGCGGCAAGGTCGCCGGCGGGGCGGTCAACTCCCCGACGGGAGGCCAGCGTATGGGTTTTGTCCGGTTGGTCACTTTTCGGGAGTAGTGTTCGCTTTGGTCTGCGGCGAACTTGGTCGAAGCCGATCTCCACCGCCGACTGCTGGTGTCCTGGACAATTCCTGAGGTGGCCCGTGGGTGCAGGAACGAATTCCGATTCTCGGTTGGAACTGTTCATCCGGGGCAGCGACAACGCCCTGTGGCGAACGTGGCAGACCGGGCCGAGCAGCGGCCCGTGGTCGCCGGCCGCGATGTCGCCGGGTGCCGCAGCCGGGCGCAGCGCGCAGTCCCGATGGGACCTTCGGCACTGTTGTCCACGGCTCCGAACGCCCGATAGTGAAATGTGTTCCCCCTTTTACATCCACCGAAACCGCACATCGGGAACGGAGGTTGTCGTATGCGCACAACAGAGGTTCAGCGGCCGCGGCATGTCGGGTCAACGGCGCAGATGACCAGCGTGAGGGCCGGCCGCGGCTCCACCGGAACAGGCGGATCTCCTCGGCCGGCGATTCCCCCGGTCGGCCGGGAGGTGAACGACCGGGCCGACGTCGGCGGGGCATCCCAGGACGTGTGGGACGCCCTGACCCGGGCCAGGGCGGAGTACGCGCCGATGGTCCTCGCGTCCGCTGAGGAGGCCGTGGTCAGGTTCTACCGGCCGTTGGCTCAGACGCTGGCCAGGGCGGCGTCCCCCCGCTGGCTGGAACGGGTCAAGGCCGAACAGGCAGCCAGTGTTGCGTTGGCCCGCGCCGTCGTGTCCTGGCAAGAGGGGGCACGTGAAGGGTTCGATGCGTTCGCCCGCGCAGCGATCGACTCCCAGCTCCGACTCCTGGCCGCGGCGCAGGGACAGACCTTGCCCGATCTCAGTCAAGAAGGTGGGCAACCCGCCAACGGTGCTCAACCGTCGCCGGACCAGCCCTCACCGGAACCCATTCCCCGACAGGCCATGCGTAGCGAGAGCGTCACGGATGGGCGGTGATGCGCTGCGGCGAGCTGCCGCAGGTCCGGGTCATTGAGGTGACCAGCTTCTTGGAGCAAGACAAGGTGCGGCGCTCGACGCGGGGGGTTGGTGTTCGGCGCGCAGCTTTGAGCCCGCGGACCGCAGGCAGGGCCGGCCAACCGTTGTTGACATCGCAGTCCGGCCGCGTCTAAGGGGTTCGGCGGCGTTTGGCGACCACCGTCAGGGTGAGTCCGATGAGCAGGAGACCGAGGCCGGAAAGGCCGATGCGGTCGGTCGGGAGCCCGGTGTTCGGCATGGTGCTGCCCGCTGGTCCCGGCCCGCTTGGGGGTGCCGGGGCTGGGGGTGCGG
>Ga0208851_1000257_pt1 | contig 24416 bp, 23 predicted proteins | sample NGESurshal092012_FD_184481 | JGI IMG/M metagenome (GOLD analysis project Ga0208851, IMG submission 184481) | Arctic peat soil microbial communities from Barrow, Alaska - NGEE Surface sample 415-2 shallow-092012 (SPAdes) | ecosystem: Environmental > Terrestrial > Soil > Wetlands > Peat ... | reverse complement strand
GACCGGCCCACGCTGCCAGCGTCCCGGTGGTGGTCCAGCGGGATCACCAGGACGTGCGTGGGGGCCTGCGGGTCGATGTCCCGGATCGCGACGGTGTGCTCGGTGCGGCGAACCACCTCCGCCGGGATCTCCCCCGCGACGATCCGGCAGAACAGGCAGCTCGGGTCTGACTCGGCCATGCTGGCGACCCTACTCAGACGGCTCCCCCTGCGGGTCGGTCAACCGGACCGCACCCTCGCGCGTCGTAGGTTGCATGGCAGCGATCCCACTTGCGGTCCGGACGGAGGTGATTGTGGACGACGCGCGCGCGTGGACGGCCGACGAGGCGGTCACCGTGCTGTACGGGGCGCACTACCGGTCGCTCGTCCGCCTCGCCGGCCTGCTGCTGCGCGACCAGGCGGCCGCTGAGGAGACCGTGCAGGACGCCTTCGTCGGGATGTACCGGCGGTGGCGGTCGCTGCGCGACCCCGAGCGGGCCGCCGCCTACCTTCGGGCGGCGACGGTCAACGGGTGCCGCTCGGTGGTGCGACGGCGGGGCACCGCGCACCGGGCGGCGCCGCTGCTGGCCGTGGCCGAGGACGGCCCGGACCTGGCCGTCGGGGTGGTCGAGCGCCGCGCGGTGCTCGACGGCCTGGCCGGCCTGCCCGAGCGCCAGCGTGAGGTGCTGGTGCTGCGCTACTACGGCGACCTGTCCGAGGCGCAGATCGCCGAGGCCCTGGGCATCAGCCCGGGGGCCGTGAAGACCCACGCCGCCCGGGGCCTGGCCTCGCTGCGGCCCGTGCTGGAGCGGACCCCATGACCGACATCGACGACACCAGCGGTAACCGGCTGCGCCGGGTGCTGCGCGAGGAGGCGGCCACCATGACCCCATCCGACGAAGGCCTCGAGCGGATCCGGGAGAAGGCCGCTGAGGAGCCGTCCGCCGCGCGGCGGTGGGCGCCGCTGGTCGCGGCGGCGGCCGTGCTGCTCGCGGTGGGCGCGGCCCTGCTGTTCTGGCCGCGCGGCGGCACCGACCAGACCGCCGCCCCGGTGGCCACGGCCACTGCAGGGTCGTCGGCGTCCACCTCGCCGTCCGGCAGCACCGAGCCGTCGGTCGCCGCGCGCGCCGTCGCGGCGTACTTCGTGGGCACCAGCGAGGGCCGCAGCCGGCTGTACCGCGAGTTCGCGCGGAGCACGGTCGCCGACCCGGTCCAGGCCGCGGTGAACACGATGCTGAGCACGCCAGCCGACCCGGACTACAGCACCCCGTGGCCGGCCGGGACGACGGCGACCGTGCAGCGGTCCGGCTCCGCCGTCCAGGTGTCGCTGTCGGCCGACCCGAGCGGCCAGGGCGACCTCGCCGTCCAGCAGGTGGTCTACACGGTGACCGGCGCGGACACGGCGGTCACCACGGTGACCGTGGAGACCCCGGCGGCCACCTACCCGAACCAGGTGCGCGCGCCCGGCGTCGACGTCATCGCGCCGGTCTGGCTGCTCAGCCCGGCCCAGGGCGCCACGGTCACGTCCCCGGTCAAGCTGTCCGGCACCGCCGCGGTGTACGAGGCGACCGTCAACTGGGACATCCTGGCTGCGGACGGCACCGTGGTGAAGCAGGGCTACGCGACGGCGACGGTCGGGGCACCGGACCGCGGCGACTGGTCGGCGTCGGTCGTGCTCACGCCGGGGTCGTACGAGGCACGGGCCTACATGCTGTCGCCGCAGGACGGCCGGATGCAGTGGATCGACAGCAAGACCTTCACCGTGAAGTAGCCCCCCTCCCGCATGAAGGGTCCCTTCTGCGCGCATGGCCGCAGAAACCGCACCTTCATGACGGTGGTGCGGTAGCGGCCGGTCAGCGCCAGCGGGGGGTGGCGGCGAGCAGGACGGCGGCCGCCACGGTGCCGGCCGTGGACGTGCGCAGCACGGTGGGACCGAGCCGGTAGGCGGTACCGCCCGCGGCGGCGAACCGCTCCAGCTCGGCCGGGCTCAGGCCGCCCTCCGGGCCGACGACGACCACGACGTCACCCGCGGCCGGAACGGTGGCTGCGGCCAGCGGCTGGACGGCCTCCTCGTGCAGCACGACGGCGAGACCGGCCGCGGCCAGCAGATCAGCCACGGTCTCGGTGCCCGCCAACGGGGCCACCGTCGGCCAGTGCGCCCGCCGGGACTGCTTGGCCGCCTCGCGGGCGGTGCTGCGCCAGTGCTCCAGCGCCTTGGCGCCGCGCTCGTCGCGCCACCGGGTGACGCATCGCTCGGCGGCCCACGGCACGAGCGTGTCGACCCCGACCTCGGTCATGGTCTCGACGGCCAGCTCGCCCCGGTCCCCCTTGGGCAGGGCCTGGACGACGGTCAACCGAGGCTGCGGCGCCGAGTGTTCGGTGACGGTGCCCACGTCCAGGGTGAGGCGGGTCCTGCTGGCGGTGGCCACCACCGCGTCCAGGGTCAACCCGGCGCCGTCGGTGACCACCACGCGCTCCCCGGCTCCGAGCCGGCGGACCAGGGCGGCGTGGCGTCCCTCGCCGCCGTCCAGCAACAGCTGACCAGACGTCGCCGCGGCCCGGATCGCCGCCGTTGCCGCGGCGAAGACCGGAGCGCTCACCGGCCGTTGAAGGCGTCGCGGATCCGGGAGAACAGCCCCTGGCCGCCCGGGGAGAACTGGCCGCCCGGCCGCTCCTCGCCGCGCAGCCGGGCCAGCTCGCGCAGCAGCTCCTCCTGCTTGTCGTCGAGCTTGGCCGGAGTCTCCACGGCCACGTGCACCAGCAGGTCGCCGCGGCCACCTCCGCGCAGGTGGGTCACGCCCAGGCCGCGCAGCGGGATCACCTGTCCGGACTGGCTGCCCGGGCGGATGTCGACCTGCTGCTCGCCGTCCAGGGTCTCCAGCGGGACTGCGGCCCCGAGCGCCGCGGCCGTCATCGGCAGGGTGAGCGTGCAGTGCAGGTCGTCGCCGCGCCGTTCGAAGACCGGGTGCGCGACCTCGAGGATCTCGACGTACAGGTCCCCGGGCGACCCACCGCCGGGGCCGGCCTCGCCCTGCCCGGTCAGCTGGATCCGGGTGCCGGTGTCCACGCCGGCCGGGATCTTGATCTGCAGGCTGCGCCGGGTGCGGACCCGGCCCTCGCCGGCGCACTCGCCGCACGGGTGCCGGATCACGGTGCCGAAGCCGCCGCACTGCGGGCACGGCCGCGACGTCATGACCTGGCCGAGGAACGAGCGCTGCACGTGCTGGATCTCGCCGCGGCCCTTGCACATCTCGCAGGTGGTCGGGGCGGTCCCGGGGGCCGCGCCGCCGCCGGCGCAGGTCGGGCAGGTGACGGCGGTGTCGACCTGCAGCTCACGGGTGGACCCGAAGACCGACTCGGCGAGCTCCACCTCGATCCGGATCAGCGCGTCCTGGCCCCGGCGCTGGCGCGGCCGGGGCCCGCGCGGCGCACCGCCGCCGAAGAAGGCGTCCATGATGTCGCCGAAACCGAAGCCGCCGGCCCCGCTGCCGAAGCCCCCGTTGCCGAACGGGTCGCCGCCGAGGTCGTACATCTCCCGCTTCTGCGGGTCGGAGAGCACGTCGTAGGCCGCGGTGACCTCCTTGAAGCGGTCCTGCGTCTCCGGATCCGGGTTGACGTCGGGGTGCAGCTCGCGGGCCAGCCGCCGGTAGGCCTTCTTGATCTCCTCGGGGCTGGCCTCACGGGGGACGCCGAGGACGGCGTAGTAGTCGGTGCTCGCGCTCATGGGGTCACCGAGCCTACGACTCGGCCAGGATCCGGCCGACGTACCGGGCCACCGCCCGGACGGCGCCCATGGTTCCGGGGTAGTCCATCCGGGTCGGCCCCAGGATGCCGAGCCGGGCGAAGGTCTCGTCCGCGGTGCCGTAGCCCACGGTGACGATGGACGTGCCGACGAGGCTTTCCATCGGGTTCTCGTGGCCGATCCGCACGGTCAGCGCGTCGGTCATGGTCGCCTCGCCGAGCAGCCGCATGAGCACGACCTGCTCCTCGAGCGCCTCGAGGACCGGCTGCACGGTGAGCGGGAAGTCCTGCCCGAACCGGGTGAGGTTCGCGGTGCCGCCGAGGACCACGCGCTCCTCGGCCTCCTCCACCAGCGACTCGACGAGGGTCGAGACGACGGCCAGCACGGCCGGGCGCTGCTCCAGCTCGAAGGTGTCCGGCAGCTCGACCACCGAGTCGGCCACCTCGGCGAGCTTCTGCCCCACGGCCGCGGTGTTGATCTTGGACCTGAGGTCGGCCAGCAGGTCCTCGTCGATCGGGACCGGGCACTCCACGATCCGCTGCTCCACCCGGCCGGTGTTGGTGATCACCACGAGCATGACCCGGTTCGGCGCGAGCAGCAGCAGCTCGACGTGCCGCACGGTGGAACGGGTGAGCGACGGGTACTGGACGACCGCGACCTGACGGGTCACCTGGGCCAGCAGCCGGACGGTTCGCCCGACGATGTCGTCGAGGTCGACCGCACCCTCGAGGAAGGTCGAGATGGCGCGCTTCTCGGCCGCGCTGAGCGGCCGCACGGCGGCCAGCCGGTCGACGAAGAGCCGGTAGCCCTGGTCGGTGGGGATCCGTCCCGCGCTCGTGTGCGGCTGGGCGATGAACCCCTCCTCTTCCAGCGCGGCCATGTCGTTGCGGATGGTCGCCGGGGACACCCCGAGATGGTGCCGCTCGGCGAGCGCCTTGGAGCCGACCGGCTCCTGGGTGGCGACGTAGTCCTCCACGATGGCGCGCAGCACTGCCAGCCGGCGTTCGTCACTCATGCGCACCTCCTCGCGGGACAGCCGGCCCGACCGTGATCTGGCACTCAACGGGGCCGAGTGCCAGTGTACGGCGCGTCCGCCGCCGCCGTCCCGTCAGCGCCTGGTCCGCGCCGATAGGGTGCCGCGAGGAGCAGCGGGAGGAGCAGCGTCGATGTCCCACCCCCAGCCAGGCCAGGGCAGTCCCTGGCTGCGGGAGCGCCCACCCCGCTGGCTGCCGCGCGCGGTGATGTGGGCCGTCCTGGTCACCTTCGCCCTGTACGCGGCGTGGTGGGCCGCGATCCGGCTGCACGACCTGCTGGTCATCCTGCTGTGCGCCCTGTTCGTCGGGTTCGCCATCGAGCCCGGCGTCAACTGGCTGGCCCGGCGCGGCTGGCATCGCGGCCTGGCCACGATGGCCATCTACCTGGGCCTGATCGTCGCTGTGGTCGTCCTGGTCGCGGCGATCGGCACCCTGGTCATCGACCAGGTGGTTGCGCTGGCCCGGTCGCTGCCCAGCGTCGTCACGTCGCTGGCCGACTTCCTCGACCAGCACTTCCACGTCGACCTGCAGGCCGAGATCAACAAGCTGGTGGGCAACCTGGGCTCGATGAGCACCACGATCGCCAGCAACGCGCTGAGCATCGGCGCGACGGTGGTCAGCTCGATCTTCAACCTGTTCACGGTGGCCCTGTTCGCCTTCTTCTTCGCCGCCGAGGGGCCGAAGTTCCGGCGGGCCGTGTGCTCGGTGCTGCCACCGGTCCGGCAGCACCTGGTGCTGGAGGTGTGGGAGACCGCGATCTCCAAGACCGCCGGCTACCTGTACTCGCGCACCCTGCTCGCGGCGGCGTCCGCGCTCGCGACCGGGGCGTTCCTGGCCCTCATCAAGATCCCCAACGCGCTCACGCTGGGCATCTTCGTGGGGATCATCTCCCAGTTCATCCCCACCATCGGCACCTACATCGCGGGCGCCCTGCCGGTGCTCGTGGCCCTGTCGATCAGCCCCGGCAAGGCGCTGGCCGTGCTCGCGTTCGTCATCGCCTACCAGCAGTTCGAGAACTACTTCCTCACCCCGCCGCTGTCCGCCCGGACCATGGAGCTGCACCCCGCGGTCGCCTTCGGGGCGGTGATCGCCGGAGCGGCCCTGCTGGGGGCGCCGGGAGCGTTGCTCGCGCTGCCGGCCGTGGCCACGATCCAGGCGACCGTCAGCAGCTACGTGCAGCGGCACGAGCTGGTCGAGTCCGAGATGCTGGTCACCCCCGTGTCCGCCCGACGAGCCGCCCGCCAGGCCGCCGACACCGGGGCAGCCCGACCGCCCGCCCCCGACCTCATGGGCGGGCCCGAGACGTGATCGACCGCTACGGCCAGGACGTGCTGGCCGACTTCAGGGCCCGCCGCCGGCCCGAGGTCCCCACGATCGGCGCCGAGCTCGGCCTGGTGCTCGAGTGCCCCTCGAGCGGCTTCTGCGGGGCGGTCGTCGAGATCGCCAAGGACGCGGTGCTGCTCGAGGACCGGCACGGCCGCCGTCGCGCGTTCCCGTGCCCCGGCAGCTTCCTGGTGGACGGCCGGACCACCACGCTGACCCGCCCGGCACCCAGTGCCCCGGCCCGGCCGGGCCGCAGCGCCTCCGGCTCGACCGTGGTCACCGGGCTGCGGGCCCGGGTGGCGCGCGCCGGCCGCATCTATGTCGAGGGCCGCCACGACGCCGAGCTGGTCGAGCGGGTGTGGGGCCACGACCTGCGGGTCGAGGGCGTGGTCGTCGAGCCGCTGGACGGCGTCGACGACCTGCCGGCCGCCGTCCGGGACTTCCGACCCGGCCCGGACCGACGCCTCGGAGTGCTCGTCGACCACCTGGTACCGGGCAGCAAGGAGGCTCGGATCGCGGCCGAGGTCACCTCGCCGCACGTGCTGGTGGTCGGCCACCCCTACGTGGACGTCTGGCAGGCGGTCCGGCCGGCCGCGCTGGGCATCGAGCAGTGGCCGCAGGTGCCCAAGGACGAGTCCTGGAAGCACGGCGTGTGCGCCCGGCTGGGCTGGCCGGCGCAGACGCCGGAGGACCTCGGCCTGGCCTGGCGACGCATCCTGGACTCCGTGCACAGCTACGCGGACCTCGAGCCCCGGCTGCTCGGCCGGGTCGAGGAGCTCATCGACTTCGTGACCGCAGGAGGTCAGCCGTGACCGAGCAACCGTCGGAGCAACCGTCCGAGCCACCGAGCTACCCGCCGCCTCCCCCGCCCGGCACGGGCGCCGGCGCCGCCGGCCCGCCGCCCGGGGACGACGTGCTGTGGGCGGTGCTCGCCCACCTGAGCTACTTCGTCATCTCGCTGATCGGGCCGCTGCTGATCTACCTGCTGGTCGGGGACCAGCGGCCGTTCGCCAAGCGGCAGGCGGCCGAGGCGCTGAACTTCCACATCACCGTGCTGATCGCCAGCGTGGTCTCCGGGCTGCTGATCCTCGTCCTGGTCGGCATCGTGCTGCTGCCCTTGGTGCTGATCGCCGGGGCGGTGCTCTCGATCATCGCGGCGGTCAAGGCGGGCAACCACGAGGACTACCGCTACCCGCTGACCTGGCGTCCGATCCACTGAGCCGAGCCGTCGCGGCGGGGTCAGTTGACGAGCATCCGGACGACGGCGTCGGCCAGCAGCCGCCCTCGCGGCGTGAGCACCGCGTGCCCCGCGGCGAAGGCCGCCGGGGCGAGCAGACCGGAGCCGACCGCCTCGGCGGCCGCCCGCCGGCCGCGTGGGGTGAGCACCGAAAGGTCGAGCCCGTCGGCCAGCCGAACCTCGAGCAGGATCCGCTCGTCGCGGCGCTGCTCGTCGGTGAGGAGCTCCCGCGCCTGAGCCGGCGAACGGCCGGCCGCGACCCGGGCCGCGTAGGCCGCCGGGTGCTTCACGTTCCACCAGCGCACGCCACCGACATGGCTGTGCGCGCCCGGACCGGCCCCCCACCAGTCGTCGCCACGCCAGTACCCCAGGTTGTGCCGGCACCGGGCCGCGTCGTCGCAGGCCCAGTTGCTCACCTCGTACCAGTGCAGCCCCGCGGCGCCGAGCCGCTCGTCGGCCAGCTGGTACTTGTCGGCCAGGTCGTCGTCGTCCGGCATCGGCAACTCGCCGCGCTTCACCCGGGCGGCCAGCCGGGTGCCCGGCTCCACGATGAGCGCGTAGGCGGATACGTGGTCCGGCTCGAGGACCAGCGCGGCGTCCACCGAGGTGCGCCAGTCGGCCGTCGACTCCCCCGGCGTCCCGTAGATCAGGTCCAGGCTCACCTGCTCGAACCCGGCGGCGCGCGCGCCCGCCACGGCGCGGGCCACCCCGGCCGGGTCGTGGGTGCGGTCGAGGGTGTCCAGCACGTGCGGCACGGCCGACTGCATGCCGAACGAGATGCGGGTGAAGCCGGCGGCGCGCAGCGCGGCGAGCGACTCGGCGGTGACCGAGTCCGGGTTCGCCTCGGTGGTCACCTCGGCGTCCGCTGCCAGCCCGAACAGCTCGTCGATCCCGGCGAGCACCGCCCCGAGCTGGTCCGGCGGCAGCAGCGTGGGCGTGCCGCCGCCGACGTACACGCTGGCCACCGGGACGTCGGCGGCGCCGAGCGCCCGCCGGGCCAGCCGCAGCTCGTCGAGCACGCTTGCGGCGTAGGTCGCGCGCGACGCCCCGGGGCCCAGCTCGTCGGCCGTGTAGGTGTTGAAGTCGCAGTAGCCGCACCGCACCGTGCAGAACGGCACGTGCACGTAGACGCCGAACGGACGCCGGCCCAGCGCGGTGAGCGCGTCCGCGGGCAGCGCGCCGTCCTCCGGAGCGGCCTGGCCGCCCGGGAGGGTCGAGGGCATCAGACCGGCGTGCCCGGGCCGGGGACGAAGGGTGCGCCGTGACCGGGCACGACCAGCGCCGGCCCCAGCGCGAGCACCCGTTGCCGGGCCGCGGCCAGCTGGTCGCGGTCCGGGGCGAACGGGTCGTCGGCCGGGCCGTCCGCCGTCCACCACAGGTGGGTGCACACGACCAGTCCGTCCGCGGTACGGGCCACCGTGCTCACGTCCTGCGGGCTGTGCCCCGGGGTCTCCAGCAACCACACCGACTCGGTCAGGTGCGTCCCCTCGGCCGGGCGATCGTCCCAGACATCGTCCTGGTAGACGGCCCAGTGGTCGTGGAAGCGGGCCCGCGGGAACAGCGCCGCGTTGAGCGTGTGGTCCGGGTGGTGGTGGCTGAACACCACGTCGGTGACGTCGGACGGCGCCACTCCCAGCGCCGCGAGCGGGTCCAGGATACGGGACCGGTCCGCGACCATGCCCGGGTCGACGACGGCGACCAGGTCGCCCTCGCGGAGCAGCACGACCGTGCTGGCGACCCGGTCCCCCACGTACCCGGCGGTGAGGACGTCGAACGACGCGGTCAACCCGTCAGCCCCTCGACTGCCCGCCGTACATCGAGTCGAACAGCGACTCGTACTTGGTCTCCACAACCTTGCGCTTGACCTTCAGGCTGGGAGTCAGCTCGCCGCCCTCCACCGTGAGGTCGTGGTCGAGGATCCGGAAGTCCTTGATGGTCTCCCAGCGGTTGAGCCGGCCGTTGAGCTCCTCGACGCAGGACTGCACGTAGGCGTGGACGGCCGGGTTCCCGGACAGCGACGGGTAGTCGGTGGCCGTGAGGCCCTGCGCCTTGCCCCACTGGGCCAGCGCGTCCGGGTCGAGGGTGACCAGGGCGGTCGCGAAGTTGCGCCGGTCGGCGTGCACGATCATCTGGCTGGCCAGCGGGCAGACCGCCTTGAACATAACCTCGATCGCCTGCGGGGCGATGTACTTCCCGCCGGACGTCTTGACCAGGTCCTTCTTGCGGTCGGTGATCCGCACCCGGCCCGCCTCGTCGATCTCGCCGACGTCCCCGGTGGCGAACCAGCCCTCGGCCGTCAGCACCTCGGCGGTGGACTCCGGCAGGTTGTGGTACCCGCGCATCACCCCGGGGCCGCGGACCAGGATCTCGCCGTCCTCGGCGAGCTTGATCTCGGTGCCGGCGAACGGCGGGCCGACCACCCCGAACGCGGGGTCGTCGGGCCGGACCATGCAGGTCGCCGCGCTGGTCTCGGTCAGCCCGTACCCCTCTAGGACCAGCAGCCCGGCGGCGTGGAACCAGGTGGCGACGTCCTTCGACAGCGCCGCGCTGCCGGAGACCAGGTACCGGATCCGCCCGCCGAGCCGCTCGCGGATCTTGGACAGCACGAGCCGGTCGGCCAGGGCGAACTGGGCCTGGACGGCGAGGCTCGACGACCGGCCCTCGAGCTTGGCCCTGGACACCTGGTTGCCCACCCCGAAGGCCCAGGTGAACAGCCGGAACTTGACCCCGCCCTCCTCCTGGACGGTCTGCACGACCTTGGCGTAGACCTTCTCGTAGATCCGCGGGGCGCCGGCCATGAACGTGGGCCGCACGACCGCGAGGTTCTCCACGATCTTGTCGATCCGGCCGTCGACCGCGGTGGGGAAGCCGATCTGCAGCTGGACCGCCTCGAGCACCTTGCCGAAGGAGTGCGACAGCGGCAGCCACAGGTACTGCAGGTCGTCGACGGACAGGATGCCGGTCGCCTCGACCGTGGCCCCCTCGTACGTCCAGCAGCGGTGGGTCAGCTCGACGCCCTTGGGCCGACCGGTGGTCCCCGAGGTGTAGATGAGGGTCGCGAGATGCTCGGGCCGGACCGCTGCCACCGCCTCGTCGACGGCGGACGGATGGTCGGCCAGGTGCTTGGCGCCCAGCGCCTGCAGGTCGGCCAGGCTGAGCACCCACTCGCCGTCCGCCTGGCCGTCGAAGGTGATCACCCTGATCAGGTCCGGCAGATGGTCCCGCTGGGCCCGCAGCTTGGCGATCTGCACGTCATCCTCGGCGAAGATGATGCGGGTGTCGCTGTCGGCGAGGATGTAGGCGACGTCCTCGCCGCCGGTGGAGGGGTAGACCGTGGTCGCGGCCGCGCCGGCGCACATGATCGCCAGGTCGGCGTACAGCCACTCGACCCGCGTGGCGCAGGCGATACCGACCCGCTGCTCCGGTTGGATGCCCAGCGCCAGCAGACCGGCGGCCATGGTCTTGACTATGTCCCCGGTCTGCGCCCAGGTGACCGACGCCCAGCCGGTCTCGGTCGGAAAGCGGAACGCCTCGGCCCGCGGAGTGGCAGCCACCCGGTCGTGGAACAACCGGGCCACCGACACCGATGGGGTCGGGTATCCGCTCGAATCCAGACTGCCCGTGGTCGTCATGGTCATGCTGCCTCCACCTGTAGGTGCGACGCGTTGCCCGCATCAATCGCTCGGACCCACCAAGCAGCCTAGGACTGTTCGCCCGCCGGCCGCGTCCAAACCCGCTTCCCGATCGGATTCGGCTGGTGCCATAGTCGGCGGATGCGCACCGTAGAGGCGAGCCCCGGAGCCCGGGTTTCGGCGCTGGCGGTGGACACGCTGCTGCTGGGCGTGATCGGTCTCGGGGTGCTCCTGCTGTCGTTGGTCGCGTCCACCCCGTGGTGGAACAACAACGGGCAGCAGGGCGAGGGCGCCGGCGCCGCGCTGTACTCGCTGAACAAGGCAGTGCCCACCTGGTTCGGCTGGGCGACACTCGTGGCTATCGCGCTGCTCGCGGTGGCCCTGTCCGGAGCGCTGAGCCGGTCCGGTCCGCGGGCCAGCACCGGGCTGAAGTACGCCGAGCTGCGGCTGGTCCGGGCCGGGGTGGCCAAGGACGCGGACCCTGACCTGCCGCCACGCGTCGAGGAGGACGCGGCGCAACCGGCGCGCTGGCAGGTGGCCGTGCGCTGGCTGGCCCCGCTCGTGGTGTTCGCGCTGGTCTCGGCGCTGACCGACGGGCTGGTCGGATTGGTGGTCGCGCTGGCCGGCTGGGCTTTCGCCGTGGTCCCGGGCCGGCGCTCGCTGTACGACCGGCTGGCCGGGGTCACCGTGGTGAGCGCCGGCTGGGCGGAGTGGCGGCGCCCCCGCAGCCGGGTCGGCAGCGAGGCCTGAGGTCAGCTGCTGGGCGGCAGGGCCTTGCTGACCGCCGTCCGCAGCTTGGGGTCCAGGTCGTCGTGGGCCAGCAGCCGCCGGAGCACCTCGGGGTCGGTGCGCCGACCGGCGAACGCCTGCCCGATGGTGACCCCGTGGGCGGGGCGCTCGACCACCTCGACGGGGTCGCCGGCCCGCACCCGGCCGGGACGCACCACGGCGAGGTAGGCGCCGGTGGCCCCGTGCTCGGTGAACCGCTTGACCCAGTGCGGCTCGTCCAGCCAGGCCTGGAAGGTTCTGCACGGCGTGCGCGGGGAGCGGACCGTGAGCAGCGGCCCGGTCCCCGGCTCGCCGACCTGCCAGCGCTCGCCGATGACCGCGCCGGTGACGTCGACGCCCTCGGTGGCCAGGTTCTCGCCGAACAGTCCCGGCGGCACCTCCCGGGACAGCTCGGCCGCCCACCAGGCGGCGTCCTCGCGGGCGTAGGCGTAGACCGCCTGGTCGAGCCCGCCGTGGTGACGGGTGTCGATCTGCCGGTCGCCGGCCACTCCGAGCGGGCCGATCTCGACGTCGCCGTCCAGGGGCCGCTTGTCGATGGCGGTCGTGGCCAGGTCACCGCCGCGGTCCGGGACGAGGGCGTGGACAGCGCAGACCGCCGCGAGCCGGCCGGTCACTTCTTGGTCCCGGCGTCCTCGGTGGACAGCGCGGCGATGAAGGCCTCCTGCGGGACCTCGACCCGGCCGACCATCTTCATCCGCTTCTTGCCCTCCTTCTGCTTCTCCAGCAGCTTGCGCTTGCGGGTGATGTCACCGCCGTAGCACTTGGCCAGGACGTCCTTGCGCAGCGCGCGGACGTTCTCGCGGGCGATCACCCGGGCGCCGACCGCGGCCTGGATCGGCACCTCGAACTGCTGCCGCGGGATGAGCTCCTTGAGCTTGGCGGCCATCGCGGTGCCGTAGGTGTAGGCCTTGTCCTTGTGCACGACGGCGCTGAAGGCGTCCACGGTCTCGCCCTGCAACAGGATGTCCACCTTGACCAGCTGGGCGGCCTCCTCGCCGGTGGCCTCGTAGTCCAGCGAGGCGTACCCGCGGGTGCGCGACTTCAGCTGGTCGAAGAAGTCGAAGACGATCTCGGCGAGCGGCAGGCTGTAGCGCAGCTCGACCCGGTCCTCGGACAGGTAGTCCATCCCCAGCAGGGTGCCGCGCCGGGTCTGGCACAGCTCCATGATCGCCCCGATGTACTCGCTGGGCGACAGGACGGTGGCCCGAACCACCGGCTCGTAGACCTCGGCCACCTTGCCGCCGGGGAACTCGCTCGGGTTGGTCACGATGTGCTCGGCGCCGTCCTCCAGGACCACCCGGTAGACGACGTTGGGCGCCGTGGAGATCAGGTCGAGGTTGAACTCCCGCTCCAGCCGCTCCCGCACGATCTCCAGGTGCAGCAGGCCGAGGAACCCGCAGCGGAACCCGAAGCCCAGGGCCGCCGAGGTCTCCGGCTCCCAGACCAGCGCGGCGTCGTTCAGCTGCAGCCGTTCGAGGGCGTCGCGCAGGTCGGGGTAGTCGTCGCCGTCGATCGGGTAGAGGCCGGAGAACACCATGGGCTTGGGGTCCCGGTACCCGGCCAGCGCGATGGTCGCCGGCTGATGGAAGTCGGTGACCGTGTCGCCGACCCGGGACTGGCGGACGTCCTTCACCCCGGTGATGAGGTAGCCAACCTCGCCGACACCGAGCGCCTTCGAGGACACCGGCTCCGGGGAAATCACCCCGATGTCGAGCAGCTCGTGGGTGGCTCCGGTGGACATCATCCGGATCCGCTCGCGGGCGGTGAGCCGGCCGTCGATGACCCGGACGTAGGTGACCACGCCGCGGTAGGTGTCGTAGACCGAGTCGAAGATGACCGCGCGGGACGGCGCGTCGGCGTCGCCGACGGGCGGCGGCACCAGCGAGACGACGACGTTGAGCAGGTCGTTGACACCCTCGCCGGTCTTGGCCGAGACGCGCAGCACGTCGCCGGGGTCGCAGCCGATGATGTGCGCGAGCTCGGCGGCGTACTTGTCCGGCTGGGCGGCCGGCAGGTCGATCTTGTTCAACACCGGGATGATCTGCAGGTCGTTCTCAAGGGCCAGGTAGAGGTTGGCGAGGGTCTGCGCCTCGATCCCCTGAGCGGCGTCCACGAGCAGCACGGCACCCTCACAGGCCGCCAGGCTGCGGGAGACCTCGTAGGTGAAGTCCACGTGTCCCGGCGTGTCGATCAGGTTGAGCACGTAGGTGACGCCGTCCGCCGCGGTGTACGGCAGCCGGACCGCCTGGCTCTTGATCGTAATGCCGCGCTCGCGCTCGATATCCATGCGGTCGAGGTACTGCGCCCGCATGGAGCGCGCGTCGACGACGCCGGTGATCTGCAGCATCCGGTCGGCCAGGGTCGACTTCCCGTGGTCGATGTGGGCGATGATGCTGAAGTTGCGGATCAGCGCGGGGTCGGTGCTGCCCGGGGCGGGAGCGGCTGACAGGTTCGGGGGCACTGGCTTCCTCGAGCGGGCGGACAGGAACGGCTTCGGCGGTGTCGGCAGTGTCGGCAGTGTCGACACCGGAGTCCATGGTCCCACGTCCCCACCCCCCACGTTTCTGCATGAAGGTGCCCTGACTGTGCGCAAGGCCGAAGAAACCCCGCCTTTCATGGGCTTGCGGTCCCGCCCGGACGCCGATGATGAAGGGCGCATTGCTTCGACGACACGCACAGAAGGGCACCTTCATGCAGAAGTCGGGGTCGCCGCGGGGCGAGGTGGTTCTGCGCGACCCGAAGGCGATCCGGGCGCTGGCCCACCCGGCCCGGCTGCTCGTGATCCAGCGGCTGTTCTCCGGAGAGCCGGCCACGGCGACGTCGCTGGCCGAGGTCGCCGGACTGTCCGCCAGCGCGATGAGCTACCACCTGCGGGCCCTGGAGCGGTTCGGCATCGTCGAGCCGGCCGAACCGACCGGCGACGGCCGGGAGCACCCCTGGCGGGCCACCGGCCGCACCATCCGGGTGGACTCCGCGGCGCCGAGCGCCACCATGGCCGTCGAGGGAGCCGTGATCGGCGCGGTGCTCGACAGCACCCGCCAGGAGATCCACCGGTTCCTCGCCGGGCAGGCGGACGAGCCGCAGGAGTGGCGGGACGCGGTCGGGCTGGAGTCCGGAGCGGTGACGGTGACTCCGCAGGAGCTGGAGCAGCTGCGCGACGACCTGGCCGCCCTCCTCTCGCCCTATCGGACCGACCGGCGCAAGCGGCCGCCCCAGGGCGCCCGCCGGGTGCGCTTCACCACGATCGTCGTCCCGCAGGACTGACGACTTCCGACGTCGGCCCGCTCCCCGGAACACCTGAGCTGTTGTACTGGCATATGCGGAGCATTACCTTCGCAGTATGTCTTTCACATCTGCCGGGACTTCCTGGCGGACCCGTGAGTGCTGGTCAGCGCCTCGGCCCGCGCGGTGTCCGAGCTGGGCAACGCGCTGGCCGTGGTCGCCCTGGTCCTGCGTATGCACGACTCAGGGGGCGGGGCCGGCTGGGTCGCCGCCGTCTTGCTGGCCGACGCGGTGCCGATCGCGCTGCTGTCCCCCGCGGCCGGGGTGCTCGTCGACCGGTTCGACACCCGTCGGCTGATCGTGGTCGCGAGCCTGGCCCAGGTCGGACTGTGCACGGCACTCGCCTTCACCAGCAGCACGGCCGCGGGCTTGCGCGGGTGGCCATGCTCGGAGCGTGCACCGCGCTCACCGGGCCGGCATGGGGGGCCCTGGTCCGCCGGATGGTGGTGCCGGCGGCAATGGCCGAGGTGTTCGGGCTGCAGCAGACGCTCTCCGCACTGGCGCTGGTCGCCGGACCCACGCTCGGCGGGCCCCTCATGGGGGCTTACGGGCCCCGGGTACCGCTGCTGGTGGACGCAGCGACGTTCCTCGCCGTGACCGGGGCGGCCGTGGCGATCCGGGTCCGGCGCCGCCCGGACGCCGAGCGGCCCGCGCGCGGCGCCGACGCCACCAGCCCCCGGATGCGCGACGGCTTCGTGCTGATCTGGCGGGACCGTCCGCTCGCCGCGGTGCTCGCCATGCTGTGCGCGTTCATCCTGGTCGGTGAGGTGGTCAACGTGGCCAAGTTGTTCCTCGTCCGCGACGCGCTCGGGGCTTCGGCGACCGCGTTCGGGATGGTCTCGGCGGCCTGGGCCGTTGGGCTGCTGATCGGCGGGGTGCTCGGCGGGACCCGCTTCAGCGCCGTCCAGCAGCTGCGCGCGCTGCTCGGCAGCTCGCTGGTCCTCGCGGTGGCCAGCGGGCTGGCCGGGACCGTGCCCTCCGTCGGCGCGCTGGTCGTCCTGTTCCTCGTGGGCGGGGTGGCCAACGGGGTGCTCGGCGTGTACGTGACGGCCTGGACGATGCTGCGGGTGGACGACGCCGTGATCGGGCGGGTGGGCGCGGCCCTCAACGGGGTCACCCGGATGTCGGGGATCCTGGCCCTCGCGATCGGCGGGCTCGCTGTAGGGCTGCTGGCGCCTCGGCTGGTGTTCGGGCTGTCCGGTGCCGCCGGGGTGGCCGTCGTCCTGGCGTTCCTGCCGCTGCTCGCCCGCGCCGCCTCCATCTGCCCGCTGCCCCGCAGGAAGGTGCCCTTCTGTGCGCAAGGCCGCGCAAACCGCACCTTCATTGATGGCGATGAAGGGTGCCTCACTGCGACAGCACGCACAGAGGGGCACCTTCATGCGGGACGGGGGCTCTAGCCTGGGTCGGATGTGGCGCCGTCTCGTGGACCTGCTGGCCCCTCGCCGTCCGCCGCGTCAGCCCCGTCCGACGCGGCCCGCGCAGACGACGGTGGCGTACGACTACGACGGACCGGTCCGCCTCCTCTACGCCCCCGAGCGGAACGGCGACCCGGACCCCGGCGAGGTGGTGTGGACCTGGGTGCCCTACGAGGAGGACCCGTCGCAGGGCAAGGACCGCCCGGTCGTCGTCGTGGGCCGGGTGCTCGCCGGGCGGCTGGGCGACCTGGCCGTCGTCATGCTGTCCAGCCGGGGCCACTCCGACGACCCCGACTGGCTGGTGCTCGGCCGCGGCGGCTGGGACCGGGAGGGTCGGGTGAGCAGCGTCCGTCTCGACCGGGTGTTCGGCGTGCCGGCGGACGCCGTCCGGCGTGAGGGCGCCACCTTGGACCGGCCACGCTTCGACAAGGTGGCACAGGAGCTGCGCGGGCGGCACGGCTGGGTTTGAGGCCGGGCCTGGCTCGCTGATACCCTCAGACCTCGCGCCTGCGCGCCGTCCTGGCGTGCTCGCAACTCCTGACGAATCGACTGAGGCTGGCACGTGGCGAACATCAAGTCCCAGATCAAGCGCATCCGCACCAACGAGAAGGCGCGGCTGAGCAACAAGGCGACTCGCTCGGCGCTGAAGACCGCGGTGAAGCGGTTCCACGTCGCGGCCGAGTCCAGCGACGTCGACGCGGCCCGCGAGGCGATGACCTCCGCCAGCCGCAAGCTCGACAAGGCGGCCAGCAAGGGCGTCATCCACAAGAACCAGGCGGCCAACCGGAAGTCCTCGATGGCCAAGCAGTTCAGCACCCTCGCCAGCTGAGTCGACTCAGCCGCTGCGACCTCGACGGCGCCGCTCCCCCATCAGGGACGGCGCCGTCAGCCTGCTCCGGTGGTCCCGCAACCGGGACTCAGGCCGAGCGCGCCGCCGTGACCGCCAGCACCGCCCTCTCCAGTGCGTAGCCGGGGTCGGCCGCGCCCCCCATGCCCTTGACGCTGGCATCCGCCTCCGCGACCGCGGCGATGGCTCGGGCCAGGCCGTCCGGCGCCCAGCCGCGGGCCTGGCGGCGCACGATGTCGACCTTCCACGGCGGCAGCCCCAGGTCGCGGGCCAGATCGCCCGCCCGGGCGCCCTGCGGCGCTGACGCGAGCCGCCCCACCTGGCGCAGACCCTGCGCGAGCGCGCTCGTAAGCAGCACCGGCGCCACCCCGCAGCCCAGCGCGAACCGCAGCTGCTCGAGCGCGTCCGAGGTCCGGCCGTCGATGGTCAGGTCGGCCACCTGGAAGCTGGACACCTCAGCCCGGCCGGCGTAGTAGCGCTGCACCACGGACGCCGTGATCGGTCCCTCGGTGTCGGACACCAGCTGGGCGCAGGCGTTGGCCAGCTCGCGCAGGTCGCTGCCGACCGCCTCGAGAAGCACCTGGGAGGCGTCCTCGGCGATGGACCGGCCGGCCCCGGCGATCTCGCCGCGCACGAACCGCAGCCGCTCGGACGGCTTGGGCGTCGGGCACTCGACCTCGGTGGCCCGCACCGCCCGGCAGGCCTCCAGCACGGCCTTGGCCCGGTTCGCGGCGCCCCCGTGGACGACGACGAGGACGACGTGCTCGGCCGGGTCGCACAGCACCGCCGCCACCTCGGCGGCCAAGTCTCCGGACAGCTCGTGCGCCCGGTCGAGGACCAGCACCGTGGTCTCCCCGAACAGCGAGGGACTGGTCAGCTCGACCAGCTGGCCGGGCTCGAGGGTGCCCGGCTCGAGCCGTCGGACGTCGGCCTCCGGGTCGGCCGCCCGCACAGCGGCCACGACGCGCCCGACCGCGCGCTCGGCGAGGAAGGTCTCGGGGCCGAGCACGAGCGTGACCTGGGGCGGCTGCGCGGACATCGCGGCCAGCATGCCATGGCGGTCCGACGACGAGGAAAGCCGCGGTCAGCACCGAGGTCAGCGCCGGGGCAACCACCCGCGGTGACCCGCCGACCACCGCGAGGGCGCCGTTGGCCCCGGCCAGGTTCAGCGTGCTGCGGGCCGGGTGCCCGTAGCTGTTGTCCGCGCCCACCGACAGCAGCGCCGCGCGCGCCCCCACCGCCTCGATGAACGCGGCCAGCTGCACCCGCGACCCGTGGTGGGCGACCTTGAGGACGTCGGCCCGCAGCAGCTCGGGCCGGGCCAGCAGGGCCTGCTGCGCGGCCAGCTCGACGTCACCGCCGAGTAGCAGCACGGCGCCGACGGTCTCGACGCGCAGCACGACGCTGGCGTTGTTCGGCGCCGACCCCTCCCCGTGGATGAGCCGAGGGGACCCCGGTCAGCCGGCCGGCGACCTCCGCCAGCCACGGCGCCACCGGTCCGGTCACGGCAGCGAGGACGCCGAGCCCGGTCGCCGGAGGCACCGCCGGCGCGGCCAGCAGGTTGGCTGGGATGGAGACCAGGCTGACGCTCGGGTTCAGCAGCACCAGCACCGGGGCGACCGCCACCTGCGCCGCGGCCGGGACGGCGAGGGCGTCGGCCAGCCGGCCGGGCAGCACCTGGGCGAACGCCGTCCGCCAGCCGGGGGCCAGCACCAGCAGCCCGGCCGTGGCCAGCACCGACAGGGCGACGCTGGCCGACCGGGCGAGGAACGGGTTCACGACGACGAGCAGCAGCACGGCCGAGGACAGCGCCGGCAGCCCGCGCCGCGGTCCGCCCCTGGTCAGGGCCACCACGGCGACCAGCCCCATGACGGTAGCCCGCAGCACGCTCGGCTCCGGCCGGGCGAGCACCCACGAACCCGGCCAGCCCGAGGACGCCGCCCAGCGGCACGGCCCGGGCACGCAGCCCCACCCAGCGCGCCGTGAGCAGCACGGCTGCCAGCACGACGGCGACGTTTGCCCCGCTCACGGCCACGAGGTGGGTCAGCCCGGAGCGCCGGAAGTCCTCCTCGAGCTCCGCCGGGAGGTTCGTGGTGTCACCGACCACGAGGCCAGGCACCAGCCCGCGCGAGTCGGGGGGCAGCGCGGCGGCGGAGTCCCGCAGTCCGGCCCGTAACCGGGCCGCCGCCTGCTGCAACAGCGAGGGCGGCCCGACCTTGGTCGGCGGGCCGCGGGCGTCGAGCAGCGCCATGACGTCGGCGTCCGGCTCGGGGGGGCCAGCCGGACCGTGGCCCGCGCGCGCTGGCTCGGCAGCAGCCCGGCCCAGCCGTCGTCCGCCGCGAGCACCACCACGGGCAGCCTGGTGCCGAAGGCCGCACCCCTCGCCTGCACCCGCTCGACCCGCGCCCGCAGGACCAGTCCCTCCACCCCGGGGACGCCGGCCGCCGGACGACGGGACCAGCCGCAGGTCTGGGCGGTCCACCTTGCGGAGCTCCGCGGACGCCGGCGCACTCACACCCGCACCCGGTCCCTCAGATCGGCGAACTTCTTCGCGCCGATGCCACTGACCTCGCGCAGCTCGTCCACCGTGGGGAAGCGGCCGTGCTCGGTGCGCCAGTCGACGATCCGCTGGGCCAGCACCGGGCCGACGCCCGGCAGCACCTCCAGCTGCTCGACCGTGGCGGCGTTGAGGTCGAGCTGGCCGCCCGCCCCGGCCGCCGCCCCCGCCGCCCCGCCGCCGGGCGCGGCAGCGGACGCGCGGCCGCGCCGACCAGGACCTGCTCGCCGTCCGCCAGGCGGCGGCCCAGGTTGAGCGGGGTGAGGTCGACGCCGGGCAGCGCCCCGCCTGCGACGGTGAGCGCGTCGACCACCCGGGCGCCCGCGGCCAGCCGCACGATGCCGGGTCGACGGACCTTCCCGGCCATGTCGACGATGACCCCCGCCGACGGCGCGGACGGCGCGGTCACCGCGGGCAGCCCCAGCCCAACCGGGGCCGAGCGGCGCAGGTATCCCAGCCCGAGCACCACCGGAGGCGGCCCACCAGCGCCAGGCCAGCCACCGCTCGACGTCCAGGGCCGACCAGGCCTCCGGGACCTCCCGCGCCGCGGGGACCCAGCCGGCGCCCGGCAGGACCCGGGCCAACCGGCTGCGGGGGCGGCGACCAGCGTCACCCCCGGTCCGTCGCGACGGCAGGCCGACCATCCCGGAAACCTGGTCCGCCGCCGGGGCGCCGGTGCTCCCCCTCAGCCGGTCGGTGGACAACCCCGCCCGGTGGACAGCAGGAAGGGAGGGTGGGTCAGCGGGGGACGACGGCCACGGCGATCATCCCGGGGCCCACGTGCGCGCCGACGACCGCGCCCACCTCACTGACCCGCAGCTCACCCAGCCCGGGCACCCGTGCGCGCAGCCGCTCGGCCAGCTGCTCGGCGCGCGGCCGCGCGGACAGGTGGTGCACCGCGATGTCCACGGCGGCCACCCCGGCCCGTTCCACCGCGAGCTCCTCCAGCCGGGCCAGCGCCTTGGAGCTCGTGCGCACCTTCTCCAGCGGCAGGATCCGGCCGTCCACCACCTGCAGCAGCGGCTTCACCGCCAGCGCCGAGCCGAACCACGCCGCCGCGGGCCCGATCCGCCCGCCCCGGCGCAGGTACTCTAGCGTGTCCACGTAGAACAGCGCCGACGACTGCCCGCAGCGCTTCTCGACCGCGGCGGCGACCTCGTCCAGGCTGGCGCTGTCCGCCGCGGCCTGGGCCGCCGACAGCACCGGATAGCCCATGGCCATCCCGATCGTCCGCGAGTCGATCACCTGCACCGGCACCGGCGCGTCGCCGGCCGCCAGCCGGGCCGACCCCACCGTCCCGGAGATGTCCGCCGACAGGTGCACCGACACGATCCCGGTCGCACCGGCCTCGGCCGCCGCGCGGTAGGCCGCCAGGAAGGTGGCCGGCGCCGGCCGCGAGGTGGTCACCGGCCGCCAGGTGCGCAGTGCCTCGGCCACCTCGTCGGAGGAGATCCCGGTCCCCTCGTCGTAGGTGTGCCCCGCAACGATCACCTGCACCGGCACGACGAGCACCCCGAGCTGCTGCACCAGCTCGGTCGACAGGTAGGCCGTCGAGTCAGTGACGACAGCGACCCCGGCCATGGGTCGAGGCTAGCGCCGCGCGCCGGCTCAGGCCGGGACGACGTTGACGAGCTTCGGCGCCCGCACCACGACGGTGCCCACCCCTCGCCCGTCCAGCGCCTTGACCACGGCCGGGTCGACCAGCGCCAGCTCGCGCAGCTCGTCTTCTCCGATGCCCGGCGCGACGTCCAGCCGCCCGCGCACCTTGCCGGCCACCTGCAGCACACAGGTCACCGAGTCCTCCACCAGCAGCGCCGGGTCGACGGTCGGCCAGGCGGCCCTGGCCACGGTCGGCTGGTGCCCCAGCCGGGCCCACATCTCCTCAGCGGTGAACGGGCAGGCCAGCGACAGCATGACGGCGACCGCCTCGACGGCCTCGCGCACCGCCGGGTCGGCGGGCCCGCAGCCAGTGTCGATCGCCTTGCGGGTGGCGTTGACCAGCTCCATCATCCGGGCGACCGCGACGTTGAACCGGAAGTCCTCCACCGCTGCGGCCGCGTCGGCGACCGCCCGGTGGGTGACCCGCCGCAGCCCGGCGTCCCCGGTGGTCGGATCGGTGCCGACGGGCGCGGCGACGTCCCCGGACAGCCGCCAGGCCCTCGCCAGGAACCGCGCCGACCCGGTGGGCGAGACGTCGGCCCAGTCGATGTCGTCCTCGGGCGGCCCGGCGAACACCATCGATAGCCGCACCGCATCGACGCCATGCGAGCCCAGCTCGTCGGACAGCCGCACCAAGTTGCCCCGCGACTTGCTCATGGCCGAGCCGTTCATCACGACCATGCCCTGGTTCAGCAGCCGGGTGAACGGCTCGGTGAAGTCGACGTAGCCCAGGTCGTGCAGGACCTTGGTGAAGAACCGGCTGTACAGCAGGTGCAGGATCGCGTGCGTCACGCCGCCGACGTACTGGTCCACCGGCATCCACTCGCGGGCCAGCTCGACGTCGAACGGCGCGGTGGCCAGGTACGGGGACAGGTAGCGCAGGTAGTACCAGGACGAGTCGACGAAGGTGTCCATGGTGTCGGTGTCCCGCTCCGCCGCTCCGCCGCACCGCGGGCAGTCGACGTGCACCCAGCCGGTGGCCGCGGCCAGCGGCGAGCGGCCCTTGGGGGCCAGGTCCAGCCCCTTCGACACCGGCAGCCGGACCGGCAGCTCGTCGTCCGGCACCGGGACCTCGCCGCAGGACGGGCAGTGCACGACCGGGATCGGGGTGCCCCAGTACCGCTGCCGGGAGATCAGCCAGTCGCGCAGCCGGTAGTTCACGGCGGCCCGGCCCAGCCCGTCGGCCTCCAGCCGGGCCACGATGGCCGCGATCGCCTGCTCCTTGCGCATGCCGTCCAGCGGCCCGGAGTTGACCAGCACGCCGTCCCCGGTCGTCGCCACGCCCGTGACCGCTGGGTCCTCCTCGCCCGTGTCCACCACCAACCGCACCGGCAGGTCGAACGCCCTGGCGAAGTCCAGGTCGCGCTGGTCGTGCGCCGGCACCGCCATGATCGCGCCGTGGCCGTAGTCGGCCAGCACGTAGTCGGCGGCCCAAATCGGCAGCGCCTCCCCGTTGACCGGGTTGATCGCGTACCGCTCCAGGAACACCCCGGTCTTCGGCCGCTCGGTGGACATCCGGTCGATCTCGGAGGTCTGTCGCACCTGCTCCAGGTAGGTCGCGAACTGCGCCTGCACCTCGTCGGAGGCACCGCCGGCCAGCTCGGCGGCCAGGTCGGAGTCGGCCGCGACCACGAAGAAGGTCGCGCCGAACAGGGTGTCCGGACGGGTCGTGTAGATGGTGACCGGCTCGTCCCGCTGCTCGATCCGGAACTGGACGTCGGCCCCGGCGCTGCGCCCGATCCAGTTGCGCTGCATGGTGAGGACCTTGTCCGGCCAGCCGCCCTCCAGCTGGGCCATGTCGTCCAGCAGCCGGTCCGCGTAGCCGGTGATCCGGAAGTACCACTGGGTCAGCTTCTTCTTGGTGACCGGGGTGTCGCAGCGCTCGCACCGGCCGCCCACGACCTGCTCGTTGGCCAGCACGGTCTGGTCCTTGGGGCACCAGTTGACCTGGGACGGCTTGCGGTAGGCCAGCCCCTTCTCGAACAGCCGCAGGAACAGCCACTGGTTCCAACGGTAGTAGTTCGGGTCGGAGGTCTGCAGCATCCGGTCCCAGTCGAAGGACAGCGCGTACCGGCGCATCGACGCGGTGCCTACCTCGATGTTGCTGTCGGTCCACTCGTCCGGGTCCACCCCACGGGTGATGGCGGCGTTCTCGGCGGGCAGGCCGAAGGAGTCCCAGCCGATCGGGTGCAGCACGTTGTAGCCGCGCAGCACCCAGTACCGGGCCACCACGTCGCCCAGCGCGTACGCCTCGGCGTGGCCCATGTGCAGGTCGCCCGAGGGGTACGGGAACATGTCGAGCACGTACTTGCGCGGCCGCGGGTCGGCCGGGTCGCCGCTGCGGAACGGCGCCAGCTCGTCCCACACGGGCAGCCACTTGTCCTGCGTGGCGAACACGTCGTACGCGTCGCGCTCGGTGGGCCGGCTCTCGGTGCTCTCGCTCATCGTGTCCTCGTTGTCGTGCTCGGTGTCCGGACATGAAAAGACCCCTCGTTCAGGAGGGGTCGCCGTGCCGCCAGCTCGCTCGTGGTCAGCACGGCCCGGTAAGGAGCAGCGGGTACCGCATGGGTCGAGGGTACCGCAGGGCGGGCGCTCAGCCGCCGAGTCCGGCTAGCAGCGCCCCGGCGGCCGCCGTCCCGACCCCCTCGTGGACGGCGAACGACCAGTGCATGCCGTCGGGGTTGCCGGTGCCGGCGTCCAGCGACGGCTGAACGATCGGGTCGAGGTCGACGAAGCCGGTGCGGTGGGCCGCGGCCCACCGGCGGGCCGCGCCGACGGCGGGGCCGTGGTGCCGCAGCGAGGGGTACGCCGGCGCCGAGTGCGGCGAGGGCCCGAGCAGTACCACCGGGATGTCCCCGGCGAGCAGCCGCACGGCCTGCACGATCCGGGCCAGGTAGGTGTCGGTGGCCGGCTGCGGCAGC
>Ga0208851_1000256_pt1 | contig 24420 bp, 19 predicted proteins | sample NGESurshal092012_FD_184481 | JGI IMG/M metagenome (GOLD analysis project Ga0208851, IMG submission 184481) | Arctic peat soil microbial communities from Barrow, Alaska - NGEE Surface sample 415-2 shallow-092012 (SPAdes) | ecosystem: Environmental > Terrestrial > Soil > Wetlands > Peat ... | reverse complement strand
CGCCCCGCCGGTCGACGTGTTGACCAGGCGGCGAACGTCGCTCGCGCGCGCCGCCTCCAGCACGTTGATCGTGCCGACGACGTTGATACCGGCATCCCACGCCGGGTCCTCGATCGACTTGCGCACGTCGATCTGCGCGGCCATGTGGAAGACGGCCTCCGGCCGCTCGCTGGCGAAGACCTCGAGCACGCGACCCGCGTCGCGGATGTCGACCTCGTGCAGCGAGGCGCCGCGGCTCAGCGCGCGGTCGAGATTCGAGCGCCGGCCCGTCGAGAGATCGTCGATGACGGTCACCTCGTCGCCCCGGTCCAGCAGGGCGTCGACGAGGTTGGACCCGATGAAGCCGGCTCCGCCGGTGACGAGGGCGCGCATAGGAGACGGAAGGGTACGGCCTGCGGCCGTGTCAGCCCTGATAGACGGCTGCGAGGGCGCGCGCGACCGCGGCGGGCGATGCGAGCGCGGCGATCCGCTGCGCATTGCGCGCGCCGGCTGCGGCGTCCCCGTAGCGCCGGCGCACGAGCGCGGCGAGCGCGGCCGCGTCGCCGGGCGGCACGAGGTCCTCGGGGTCCAGGAGGTCGCCGAGCGCGCCGACCGCCGTGCCGACGACCGGCAGCCCGGCCGCCATCGCCTCGGCGGCGGACAGCCCGAACGTCTCGGCGAACCGCGAGGGGACGATCGCCAGCGCGGCGCGCTCGCGCAGGGCGGCGAGCTCGGCGTCGGGGACGCGGCCGGCGAAGCGCACCTGGCCGCCCAGGCGCGCGGCGAGCGCGCGCAGCGCCGCCTCGTCGGGCCCGTGGCCGGTGATTACCAGCGGCACGCCCGCGGCCGCGCACGCCTCGATCGCGACGTCGACGCCCTTGTCCGGGGCGAACCGCGCGGAGACGATCGCGTGCGTGCCGCGCGGCGGGTCGGCGCGCCGTGGCGGGAGCGTCACCGGGTTGGCGATCACCGCGACGTCGCGCCCGCCGAGCGGCGCGCCGAGCGCGTGCAGCCGCTCGAGCGTGAAGCGGCTGACCGTCACCAGCGCGTCCGCCTGCTCGACGAGCCGGCGCGACCACAGCGGCAGCGCCGCCCCGTAGACGAGCGCGTCGGGCAGCGAGCCGCGGCAGCGCAGCCGGACGCCCGGCCGCGTGTCGCGCCCGTGGCAGCGCGTGCAGTCCTCGCCCGCGGGGTCCAGGCACGTCCCGACCGCGCAGACGAGGCGGTACTGGTGCAGGTGCAGGACCGTCCGCGCGCCCGCGGCCCGCGCCGCGGCCAGCGCGCGCCAGCCGAAGGCCGGGTGCACGTTGTGCGCGTGCACGACGCGCGCGCCCGTGCGCCGCACCGCGGCGGCGACCTCCGCGGGGTCCAGCCCGCCGCGCAGCATGCCGGCCGCCGCCTGCGAGCGGCTCAGCGCGGCGCTGTCGCGCTCCAGCAGCTCGACCTCCTCGCCGAGCTCCTGCGGCAGGATCCGCAGCAGCTCCTGCACCACGCGCTCCTCGCCGCCCAGCGTCCGGTAACGGTTGTGCAGGAGGAGGATCACCCGCCGTCCAAGCTACCGTGATCCGCCGATGCCGCAGGCCCCGACGATCATCGTCCCGACGCGGGACCGCCCCGGCTACCTCGACGTCACCCTGGCGTCGGTCGCCCCCCAGGCCGCCGCGCTCGGGGCGGGGATCCTCGTCGTCGACGACGGCGCGGGCGCCGCCACGCGTGCCGTCGCCGAGCGCCACGGCGCGGCGTATGTCGCGCATGCGACCCCGCGCGGGCTCAACGCGGCCCGCAACACCGCGATCGCGAGCACCGACGCCGAGCTGCTCGTGTTCGTCGACGACGACGTCGCCGTGCGCCCCGGCTGGCTCGCCGCGCTCACCGGCGCCGCGGACCGGCTGCCCGCCGAGGTCGGGGTGCTGACGGGGCCGATCGTCCCGCGCATCGAGGATCACCGCTTTCGCGCCTGCGGGCGGGAGGGCGGCCCGGTGACCGGCCAGGACTTCGGCTCCGACGAGGTCGACTGCCCGCACGCCTGGGGCGCGAACATGACGGTCCGCCGCACGGCGCTCCAGCGCGTCGGGACCTTCGACGAGACGCGCGAGCTGTACGGCGACGAGCAGGAGTGGCAGACGCGCTGGAAGGCCGCGGGCGGGCGGATCCGCTTCGTCCCCGCGGCGGCGCTCGACCATCGGCGCGCCGGCGCCGACGCCCGCCTGCGCGCGCTGTGCCGCGCCGCCAGGGGCCGCGGGCGCGCGAGCCGGCGCTTCGACGAGTTCAAGGGAGCGGCGCCGAGCCTGCGCGCCGAGCTGCGCACCCTCGCGGGCTGCGCGCTGCACGGCCCGCGCCGGGCCTGCGCGATGGGCCCGGTGATGACCGCGCATCAGCTCGGTCGCCTGGAGGCCCTCCTCGAGCCGCCCACCGCGCCGGGGCTGCGCCCGGGCGAGGACGCCTTCACCTCGGGCGCCGGCGGCGCCGTCGGCGGGGTCCGCGGCGCCCTGCTCCACGCGCGTGACCTGTGGCTCGACGCCGCCGAGACGCTGAGCGGGCGCCGCCGGCGCCTGACCCGGCGGGCGCGCGCGCAGCCGCCGCGCCGGCGCGTGCTCGTCCTCGCGATCGAGCGCACGGACGTGCCGTCGCTGCTCGCCGCGGCGCGCGCCGAGCTCGCGCGCTCGCGCCACGACGTGCGCCTGCGCGTCTGCGAGCCCGGAGCGCGCGGGAAGTTCGAGAACCTCAACGCGCTGCTCGCCGGCGAGGACCTCGGCGCCGACGACTGGGTGCTCGTCCTCGACGACGACGTCACGCTCCCCCGCGGCTTCCTGGACCGGTTCCTGTGCGTGGCGGAGGACGCCGGCCTGCAGCTCGCCCAGCCCGCCCACCGCCTGCACTCGCACGCCGCCTGGGCGGTGACCTACCGCGTGCCGCGCGCGCGCTGGCACGCGACGACGTTCGTGGAGATCGGCCCGCTGACCGCGTTCCGGCGCGAGACGTTCGGCGCGCTGCTGCCGTTCCCCGACCTGCGGATGGGCTGGGGCCTGGACGCCCACTGGGCGGCGCTCGCACGCGCGCACGGCTGGCGCCTGGGCGTCGTCGACGCCACACCGGTCGGCCACACGCTGCGCCCGCCCGCCGCCACCTACGCACGCGACGCGGCGCTCGCGGAGGCGCGCGCATTCCTCGCGGACCGCCCGCACCTGCGCCGTGACGAGGTCCGCACGCTCGAGGTCCACCGGTGAAGGTCGCGGTCGTCGCGGAGTTCTACCCGCGCGCCGACGACCCGGTGCTCGGCATCTGGGCCCACGAGCAGGCGCGCGCCGCGCAGGCGGCCGGCGCGGACGTGCGGGTCGTCGTCCTGCACCGCGTCGTCCCGCCCGCGGCGACTCCGCGCCGGCAGCTGCTGCCCGCCGCCGTGCACCTCGCGCGCCATCCGCGCCGCGCCCTGCTCGACGACATCCCGGTGCACTACGTGCGCTACGCCTCGCCGCCCAGGACGCGCGCCTATGGCTCGTGGGGCGCGTGGGCGGCGCCGCCGCTGGCGCTCGCGCTGCGGCGGCTGCGGCGCGAGTTCCCGTTCGACCTCGTGCACGCCCACAACGCGGTGCCAGCCGCCGACGCCGTGCTGCGCACGCGGATCGACGCGCCGCTGGTGATCTCCGAGCACGGCGCCGACGTGCTGCACACCGCGCTGCGCCACGACGCCGGGCGCCGCGCGATCGAGCGCGCCTTCGGCGCCGCGCGCCTCGTGCTGGCCAACAGCGGCGGGATCGAGCAGGCGACCCACCGGCTCGGGGCGGCGCACACCCGCGTCGTGCACCTGGGCACGGACCTGCCGCCCGCGCCCGAGCCGCACGTCGGCGAGCCGACGCTCGTCACCGTCGCCCACCTCGTCCCGCGCAAGCGCCACGTGGACGTGATCCGCGCGCTCTGGGTCCTGCGCGAGCGCCACCCGCAGCTGCGCTACCTCGTCATCGGCGACGGGCCCGAGCGCTCCGCGCTGGCGCGGACCGCCGAGCAGCTCGGGCTCTCCGAGCGCGTCACGTTCGCCGGCCAGCTCCCGCACGCCGAGGCGCTCGCGCTGGCGCGCAGCTGCTCGCTGTTCGTGATGCCGAGCGTCGACGAGGCCTTCGGCGTGGCCTACGTCGAGGCGATGGCCGGGTGGCTGCCGGCGATCGGCGCGCTCGGCGAGCCGGGCCCCGCGGAGATCACGCGGCTGGGCGACGGGCTGCGCCTCGTCCCCCCCGGCGACGTCAGCCAGCTCGCCGGCGCGATCGACGCGCTGCTCTCCGAGCCGACGTTCCTGCACGAGCTCGGGCGGCGCGCGCGTGCGACCGTCGAGGAGTCGTTCACGTGGGAGGGCTGCGGCCGGGCGACCGTCGCCGCCTACGCGGAGACGCTGCGCGTGTGAGCGGCCGGGCGGACAAGCCCGTCCTGTTCGTGACGAACCACGTGCCGCCCGACCGCGTCGGCGCGTTCCGGGCCCTGCACGCCGCGGAGGGGATCGAACTGGCGCTGTTCGGCGGGCGCCTGCACCACGCGACCGCGGGCGTGGAGGACCCCGGCGTCCCGTTCCGGCGGATCCGCCAGCGCGAGGCCCATGCGCTCGCCGCGAGCGGGCGCCACCGCGCGGTCATCGCCTCGAGTGCCGGGCGCATCGCCGTCCCCGCCACGTTCGCGGGCGCGCGCCGCGCACGGATCCCCTTCGTCTACTGGACCGGGATCTGGGGGCAGATCCGGACCCCCGCGCACCTCGCGGCGATCCCGCTGACGCGCGCGGTCGAGCGCCGCGCGGACGCCGTCGTCACCTACGGCCCGCACGTCAGCGCGCACGTCGCCGGCCACGGCGCGCGCAACGTGTTCGTCGCGCCGCAGGCGGTCGACAACGCCTTCTGGGCCGCGTCCGCCGACCCGGCGGGGGCGCGCGCACGGGCCGGAGACCCCCGGTTCCTCGCGCTCTATGCCGGCCGCGCGACGCCGGCCGGCAAGGGCCTCGACGTGCTGCTCGAGGCCTGGCGTCGGACCGGCCTGGCGGCCCCGGAGGGAACGCTCGTGCTCGCCGGCGTCGAACCGGACGAGCTGCCGCCGACGCCCGGCGTGCTCGCGGTGGGGCGCCTGGACGCCGCGCAACTGCGCAACTTCTACGCCGCCGCCGACGTTCTCGTTGTGCCGTCGATCCCCACAGGCGACTTCCTGGAACCGTGGGCGCTCGTCGTCAACGAGGCCATGAACCAGCTGACCCCGATCATCGCCACCGATGCCGTCGGCGCCGCCGCCGGCGGCCTGGTGCGCGACGGGCGCAACGGGCTCGTCGTCCCGGCCGGCGACGCCGCGGCCCTCGCGAGCGCGATCGAGCGGCTGCACGCCAGGGCGGACCTGCGCGCGCGGCTCGCCCGCGAGGGCGCCGATGACGTCGCGACGTACGACTATTCGGCCTGGGTGCAGGGGTTCTCGCAGGCACTGGCAACCGTCTCGGCGGACCGGGGGGCCTGCTAGCGTGGCCCGCGTGCCGACGGCTCTGCTGCGCCGCGTGGTGCTGCCGACGGCGATGCTGCTGTGTCTGCTCGTCCCCTCGGTCGCGCACGCGAGCTATCAGGAACTCATCAAGGATGCGTGCCGTGACTCGAAGGTCAACGGGACGTACAGCCAGAAGGACTACCGCGACGCGCTCGCGAACCTCCCCTCCGATGCGCTGCAGTACACGGACTGCCGCGACGTCCTGCTGGCCGCCCAGCGCGCGGCCGCGGCCGCCCAGGGCGGTGGCGGCTCGACCGGTGGGGGCTCGGGCGGCGCGAGCGCGTTCGTCCCCGCCTCCGGCGGGGATCCGCTGGCGACCGCGACCCCGGCAGAGCGCGCGGCGGTGACGCAGGCGGTCCAGCAGGCAGCCAGGCAGTCGAGCGCACCCGTGACCGTCGGCGGCAAGGTCCTCGAGCCGAGCTCGCTCGGTGCCGGGCGGCCCGTCTCGGCCTCCATCTCCGATCTGCCGACCCCTCTGCTCATCGCCCTCGGCCTGCTGTCCGTCGCCGTCCTGGTCGCGATCGGCCTCCTCATCGTCCCGCGTGCCCGCGCCCGTCGCCAGCCCTGACCTGACGGCGGGCGTCGCGCTGCCCCCGGCGGTCGGGGGGCGCCCGCGCCCGCGCCTCTCGGCCCTCTCGGGCCCGCTGCTGACGGTCGCCTTCGCCGCCGCGGTGGTCGCGATCGCGCTGGGCGGCAACGGCGGCCTGCAGCTCGAGCAGATCACCCGCGTCGAGATCTGGGTGGACATCGGCGCCGGGCTGCTGTGCGCGGCCGGCGTCCTCGCGGCGCTCCCGGCGCGGCGCCCCTGGGGCTTCGCGACGCTCGCGCTGTTCGCGGCCTTCACGGTCCTGACGGGTCTCTCGATCGGCTGGGCGATCGTCCCCGCCGACGCCTGGATCGAGGTCAACCGCACGCTCTCCGGGTTCGCCGTGATGGCCAGCGGCGTGGCGCTCGTGCGCCTCGCGCCCGGGCGCTGGCGGGCCCTGCTCGGCGGCGTCCTGCTGGCATCCCTGACGATCAGCGGCTACGCGCTGCTGACGAAGGTCTTCCCGGCGACGCTCGCCCCGGACGAGACCTACGCGCGCCTGCGCGACCCGTTCGGGTACTGGAACGCCGTCGGCCTGATGGCCGCGCTCGGCGTCCCGCCCGCCGTCTGGCTCGGGGCCCGGCGCGACGGCCACGGCGGCCTGGCCGCGCTCGCCTACCCAGCGCTCGGCGTCCTGTTCGTCGCGATCCTGCTCGCCTACTCGCGCGGCTCGCTGCTCGCCGTCGCCCTCGGCATGGCCGTCTGGTTCGCGCTCGTCCCGCTGCGCCTGCGCGGCGCGACCGTGCTGCTGCCGACGATCGTCCTCTCCGCACTGCTCGGGTTCTGGGCCTTCCACCAGGACGGCCTCAGCAAGGATCGCATGGAGATCCTCGTGCGCACCGACGCCGGGCACGAGCTCGGGATCGGCCTGCTCGCGCTGCTCGTGCTGCTGCTGCTGACCGGCCTGGTGACGACGTTCATCCGCGACGGCCGCCTCTGGCCGGAGCGCACGCGGCGCGCGTGGGGGACCGCGATCCTGGTCGCGCTCGCGCTCGTGCCGTTCGTGTTCGCCGGTGCGCTGGCCTTCTCGCACCGCGGCTTCGGCGGCACGATCTCGCACTCCTGGAAGTCGCTCACGGACCCCAACGCGAACACGCCGCCGAACGACCCGAGCCGCCTGACGGCGATCGGGAGCGTGCGCTCGCGCTACTGGCGCGACGCGATCTCGATCTTCAGGGCGCGCCCGGTCACCGGCGTCGGCGCCGGCGGCTACGCGACCGCGCGGCTGCGCTTCCGCAAGGACGACCTCGATGTCCTGCACGCCCACGGCTTCCTCGTCCAGACGGCGTCCGACCTGGGGATCATCGGCCTCGCCCTGACGCTCGCGCTGCTGGCCGCCTGGCTCGCCGCCGCGGCGCGCACGACCGGGCCGTGGCGCGGCCCCGGCGCACGGCCGCCGACGCCCGAGCGGGCCGGGCTGCTGACGCTCGCGGTGATCGTCGTCGTGTTCGGCGTGCACTCGCTGATCGACTGGACCTGGTTCATCCCGGGCACCTGCTTCACCGCGCTGCTGTGCGCGGGATGGGTCGCCGCGCGCGGCCCGACGACCGAGGTGCTCGGCGCCGGTGGGCCCTTCGGCGCGGCCGCGCGCCTGCGCGCGGGCGTCCGCTCCCCCGTGCGCGTCGCCTGCGCGATCCTCGTGCTGCTCGTCGCCGGCACCGCCGCCTGGTCGGCCTCGCGCCCCCAGCGCGCGGCCGACCAGACCGACGCGGCGCTCAGCGCGCTCGCCGACGGGAACAAGGCCCTGGCGCTGAGCACCGCCGAGCAGGCGACCGGGACCGACCCGCTGTCCGTCGATGCGCTGTTCACGCTCTCCCAGGCCCAGACGGCGGCGGGCCGGCGCGCGGCCGCGCTCGCGACGCTGCAGCGCGCCGTGCAGCTGCAGCCGGCGAACGCCGGCACCTGGAACCAGCTCGCGCTCTACGACCTGGACTCGGGTCGCGGTCCCGCCGCCGCCCTGCGCGACGTCTCGCCGGCGCTGTTCCTCGACCCGCGCTCGGCGACGGCGCAGTCGATCTACCTCGAGGCCTACCGCCGCGAGCAGGCCGCGAAGCTCAAGGCGGCCAAGCGGACCACGAGCGCGAAGAAGGCGAAGGCCAAGGGCTAGCGGGCGACCGCGTGCAGCGCGCGGCGCGCGAGCGGCGGTCCGTCGAGCGCCCGCACGTCGACCTGCGCGAACCCCGCCGCCTTGAGCAGCTCGCGCAGGGTCCGGGCGGTGAAGAACCGCAGGTGGTCCGAGCGCGGGTCCAGCCGGCGCTCGAGCGGTCGCCCGGCCAGCGCCTCCAGCGCGACGGCGACGCGCGCCTGGTTGGGCGTCGTCACGAGCAGCGCCCCGCCCCAGCGCAGGACGCGCCGCAGCTCGGCCAGCAGCCCGACGACGTCGGCGACGTGCTCGAGCGTCTCGCCCGCCCAGACGACGTCGAAGGCGTCCTCCCCGAACGGGAGCGGCGCGCCCTCGGCGACCTGCAGCACGCGCGCGCCGGGCGCGCGCAGCGCCGCCCGGCGGACCGCCTCGGCCGCGACGTCGACCGCGGTGACCTCGGCGCCCGCGCCGGTCAGCGCCGCCGCGAACGTGCCGTCGCCACAGCCGAGATCCAGCACGCGGTCGCCCGCGCCGGCGTGGGCGAGCAGGAATGCGGACCGGGCGGCGAAGCGCTCGGGCTGCGCGCCCTCGGGCACGCTCGCCCAGAGCGCCTCGCGCCAGTCCTCCACGCGCTCAGGCCGCGGGCGGCGGCGCCAGCGCGGCGTCGATCTCGTCCAGCATCCGCTGCTCATTGGCGCTGATCAGCTCCTTGCCGCCGAAGCCGAGGAAGCCCCCCTCCTTGGCCGCCTCGGCGGCGCGCTGGGCGGCCGTCCTGAGCAGCGCGCGGAAGCCCTCGGCCTCCTCCGGCGTCGCCTTCGCGGAGACGATCCCGTTGACCCGCTTCAGCTCGTCGACGATCTCCTGCGGGCTCTTGGGCTTGTACCCCTTGACGGGGCTGTGGTGGTCGGCCGCCTCGGCCGCGAAGTCGGCGCGGATCGCGGCGACGAGCTCGGGCTGGTCGCCGCCGACCGGCTCGAGCACGGTCTTCATCGCGGCCATCGATTCCTTCGTCAGCTCGATCGGGCCGCCCGGGTCGGCGATCGAGATCGCCAGGCCGGCGACGAGCGGCGCGCGGACCAGCGCCGCCCAGTCCTCGGGGGAGAAGTCGTCCTTCGTGGCCATGTGTGTCGCCCTTCTGATCGTGGTGCGGGTGGGCCCGCGAGTCTTGCACGGCAGCGGCGATCCACGACCCGCGGATAGAGTCCGCGCATGGTCGCCCGTGCCCGGACAGTCGCCCTGCTCACCGCGACCCTCGGCTGCGCAGCAGCGGGCTCGACGCGTCGATGCGACAGCAGCGCCGTGAGGATCGACGCCGGGCGCAGGGCGTAGGGATCGATGAGCGAGCCCATGGCACCCGAGCCCGCGCCACTCGACAGCGAGGAGACCGAGCGCGTCCGCACGCGCGTGCGGTTGATGGTCGAGATCACCGCGCGCACCGGCAAGTGGCGCTCGGGCCTCGGGCTCGCGGCGCGGCGCCTGACGCCCTCGGAGGCCGCGATGATCGCCGACCTCGAGACCCACGGGCTCGACGTCCAGCAGCTGCGCGAGGTGCTCTACGGCGCGCACGTCCTGATCGACGACCCCGCGCTGTACGAGCGCTGGCGCTACCCCAAGAGCCACGAGCGGCTCTCCAGCCACCACAAGACGATCGACAAGACGAAGTACCCGGACATCGGCCTGCGCGGGCCGCTCGTGCGCGAGAAGCTGCACGGGCGCACCGCGGCCGGGACGTGGGTGCAGCTGGAGAAGACGCCCGCCGCGATGGGCAAGGGCTTCCACCTGCCGAGCATGACCGACGTGCGCCACCTGATGGACTACGTCGTCTACCGGATCACGAAGCGCAACGTCGGCCCCTGGGGCCTGTCGGGCATGACCGAGAAGCGCCCGATGTACCTCTCGCCCGACCTCGGCGTGACGATGCCGCTGCCGGCCGCCGCCGAGGCTGAGCTGACCGGCGCGCTCGAGCACATCGAGGACGACGACGACACGACGTCGGCCTCCGCGGACCTCGCCGCGCGCTTCCCGCCGCCCGACCGCGCCGACACGCTCGCCGAGCTCGTCTTCGTCCCGGGCGCCCGCGCGGGCCGCGGCCTGTTCGGCGCCTCCGACGTGTGGGTCACCGAGACGCCCTCGCCGCCGACGCGCGAGCTCCTGACCCGCGAACACCCGCCGCCGCGCTGGAAGCTCCCGCCGGCACCGCGCACGACGCGCGCCACCGTCAGGGCGGGAGAGCGTGAGATCGAGCTGGCGGTGCGCCAGGTCAACCCCGGAGAAGAGGACGAGACGTGAGCGACATCGGGCAGTCGGGCGACGCGCAGATCCCCGAGGGCCTGATCGAGGCGGTCGTGCACCTCGTCAGCACGGGGCCGGTCCCCCTGGGGGCCTACACGCTCGCAGAGATCGACGCCGTCAACGGGGTGATCGACTTCATCGAGCGCGAGCCGGCGCCCGAGCTCGTCGCCGAGGCGGTGCGCTCGCTCGCTGCCCGCAACCTGATCACCACCGCCACCGGCGACGACGAGGTCCAGGTGCGCGGCGACCTGGGCATCGCGCTCGCCTTCCAGGAGCGCTCGCGCAAGGTCCTCGACGCGCGCGTCACCGGCAGCGAGCCCGACCGCCCGTGGCGCTTCCTGTTGATGCCCCAACCGGAGGGTGTCACGCTCGAGGTGCTGATCGACGCGCTGGGCATCCACTTCTACGCGCTGCGCACGAGCGAGGACGCGCTCGCCCGCCTCTGGGCCCGCCTGCCGCACGGCGAGCGCGGCCCGGGCGACGCCGACGCGGACGCCGTGCTCGCGGCCAGCCCGGAGACCGCGCTGATCAGCGTCAGCGCCTGGCGCGACGACGGCACCCGCGAAACCCACGACGTCGTGCTCGCGCAGGACGGCGAGCGCTGCCACGTCTTCACCCGCGACGCCGCCGAGCCGGCCAGGCTCGTCGCCCAGGGGCTCGGCGACGACGAGTGGCGCGGCCTCGTCAGCGGGCTCGTCGGCGCCGCGGGCTGAATCACGCCCCCAGCTGCCCGCGCGCCGCCGGCTCCAGCAGGACGTCACCCCGAGGCCGACGAGCCTCAGCGCGCCCGTCGGTCCGCCGTGAACCCGAGGATCAGCTGGGCCGTCTCGAGCGGCACGTCGAGCTGCGGGCAGTGCCCGACGCCCTCGAGCTCGACCCAGTCCGCGTTGGGCAGCCAGTCCTCGCGGTAGCGCATCGCCGCCGTCGGCCAGGGCAGCAGCCGGTCATCGGTCCCCCACACGATCCGCACCGGGCAGGCGATCGCCGCGGCGTCGAGCCCCCAGCCGTCGCGCGCCGCGCCGGCGACGAGCGCGTCCAGGCCGGTGCAGCCGACCACGCCGCGCAGCTGGTGGGCGAGCAGGTCGAGCGGGATGTGCTCGTAGTTCGTCGTGATGTCCGCGCTCGCACGGCGGGCGCCGCCGGGCGCGGCGACGATCGCGTCCGCGTGCGGCGCCGCGCCCTCGAGCAGCACGCGCATCCGCGTGAAGTGCTCCATCCGCGTGGCGGCGGGATCGCCTGCGGCCCAGCCGCCGGCCGGCGCCAGCGCCACGACGGTGCGCGCCCGGCCGCGCGCTGCGAGCTGCAGCGCGAGGTGCCCGCCGAGCGAGTTGCCGACGAGATGCGCGGTCTCGAAGCCGGCCTCGTCCATCGCCGCCTCGAGCGCGTCGGTCAGCACGGAGACGCTCGCCGGCCGGCCGAGCGGCGGCCCGCCCGCGTGCCCTGCCAGCGTCGGCGCGAGCACGTCGTGCTCGCGCTCCAGGGCCGGCAGCACGAGGTCCCAGGTGCGCCACGTGTCGGTGAAGCCGTGCAGGCAGACCAGCGGCGAGCCCGAGCCGCCGCGGTGCGCTGCACTGAACACGTCCGACACCGGCCGCAGGCTAGCGGCGACATGCGCATCGCGATCACCTGCTGACGGTGGGCGGACCCGCGGCGTCCTAGAACGCGCCGCGCCCGCGCAGGACCGCGGGGATCGTCTTCACGAGGATCGACAGGTCCAGGGAGACCGACCAGTGCTCGAGGTAGAGGAAGTCGAGCCGCACGAGGTCGTCGAAATCGAGCTCCGAGCGGCCGGAGACCTGCCACAGGCCAGTGATGCCCGGCAGGACGAGGTAGCGCTTGCGGTGCCACTCCTCGAGCTGGTCGTAGTCGCGCTGGGGCAGCGGCCTGGGCCCGACGAGCGACATGTCGCCGCGCAGGACGTTCCACAGCTGCGGCAGCTCGTCGAGTGAGAACTTGCGCAGCGCGCGCCCGACCGGCGTGATGCGCGGGTCATCGCGGATCTTGAAGAGCGCGCCGTCGGCCTCGTTGAGGTGCTCGATCTCGGCCTGGCGTTCGTCGGCGTCGGAGTACATCGTGCGGAACTTCAGGCAGGCGAACGGCTCGCCGCCGATGCCGGGCCGATGCGAGCGGTAGAGGATCGAGCCCTTCGAGGTCAGCCACACGGCCGCCGCGCAGCCCGCCAGCAGCGGGCTGAGGACGAGGAGCAGGAACACCGAGCCGACGAGGTCGAACGTGCGCTTGACCGCGAAGTCCAGCCCCTCGAACTGCGGCGAGCGCAGCTCGAACAGCGGCACGGCCTCCCCCGGGACGAAGTCCGCGCGGTGGACGAGGATCTCCATCGTCGACGGGGCGACGCGCACGCGCACACCACGCTGGTGGCAGGTGTCGACGACGTCGACCGCCCGCTGCTGGGGGAAGTCGGGGTCGGCGATGATGACCTCGTCGATCTCCTCGCGCTGGATGATCTCCGAGAGCTCGTCGAGCCGCCCGAGCGAGCGCAGCCCGTTGCTCGGGCGCGGGGTCAGGGAGATGAAGCCCACCACGGCGATCGGCGAGGGGCTCGCCGTGCTCCCCTTGAGCGCGTGCGCGACGGCCTCGATCTGCGCGCCCGAGCCGACGAGCACGGCCCGCCGGTGGTAGCCGGCCGCGCGGAGGATGGCGCCGCTGATCCGGTCATAGCCCCAGCGCAGCGCGCTGACGACGATCGTGGCGAAGAGCAGTGAGCCCCAGAAGATGTAGAAGCTCTGGAACTGCTGCCCGCTGACGACCGCGTAGACGAGCGCCACGAGCGCGACCTGGAAGAGCGAGGAGACGATCGCGCGCAGGCCGGGGCGCGAGGCGCGGTCCGCGTACAGGCCGGCGCGGGCGAACAGCAGCGCGGTGATGAGGAAGGCGAACGTCGCGAAGTGCCAGGCGGAGGAGGCCGTCTCGGACACGCCGGGGCGCCCGCGCACCTGCGCCTTGAGCTCCAGCGCGCCGAAGATCGCCAGGTAGATCCCGGCGGCGTCCAGCGCGACCAGCGAGACGACGCGGGCGCAGCGGCGCAGCGTGTCCATCCGCAGCAGAAAGGACAGCGCGGGCAGGCGCTTGCGCCGCATGTCGCGGCCGCCGGGCCCGACGGCCTCGAGGCCGGGGAGCGCGTCGACGGCCGTCGGCTGCTCCGGCGCCGGGGGGGCGCTCTGGATGCTGGACGGATCGGTCAACTGACGTACGCTCGCCATCTCCAGTCGTTCAAACGCGCGGGGGCGCGAAAAGGTGCGCTAACTCCCTGCGCCGAGGAGCGCATCGGCCCCGGATTCAGCGATCGTGCGCCGCAGGCCGTCCTCGAGCGAGATCGCCGGCTGCCACGCGAGGATCTCCTGTGCGCGCCTGATGTCCGGCCGGCGCTGCTTGGGATCGTCCGTCGGCAGCGCCTCGTAGACGATCTCCGAGCCCGACCCGGTGATCTCGATCACGGCCTCCGCGAGCTGCAGCAGCGTGAACTCGTCCGGGTTGCCGACGTTCACCGGCATGTGCTCGCCGGACTCGGCCAGCGCGATCATCCCGCGGATCAGATCGTCGACGTAGCAGAAGGACCGCGTCTGGCTGCCGTCGCCGAACACCGTGATCGGGCGGTCGGCGAGCGCCTGGCGCAGGAACGTCGGGATCGCGCGGCCGTCGTGCGCACGCATCCGGGGGCCGTAGGTGTTGAAGATCCGGATGATCGCCGTGTCGACGCCCTGCTGGCGGTGGTAGGCCATCGTCAGCGCCTCGGCGTAGCGCTTGGCCTCGTCGTAGACGCCGCGCGGGCCGATCGGGTTGACGTTGCCCCAGTACTCCTCGGTCTGGGGGTGCACGTCCGGGTCGCCGTAGACCTCGCTGGTGGAGGCGATCAGGAAGCGCGCGCGGTGCTGCTTGGCGAGGCCGAGCGTGTGGTGCGTGCCGTACGAGCCGACCTTCAGCGTGTGCAGCGGCAGCCGCAGGTAGTCGATCGGGGAGGCCGGCGAGGCCAGGTGGAAGACGAAGTCCACCGGCTCGTCGATGAAGTACGGCTCGACGATGTCCGCCATCAGGAACGTGAACTCCGGCGCCCGGATGTGCTCGATGTTGTGCAGCGAGCCGGTCTCCAGGTTGTCCACGCAGATGACGCGGTGATCGCGGCGCAGCAGCTCGTCGCACAGGTGCGAGCCGAGGAACCCTGCGCCACCGGTGACGAGACAGGTGGCCATTGGTGTGAACACTAGGCGCTCGGGGGGCCGGATGCGGGGCGGAGCGGATCCTCGCTGGGAGCGCTCATTCGCCCCGGGGCGCCTTGCAGCGCTCCACTGAACGCGCGAGAGTGTCGATGTACGGGCAATGTCCCCCTCCCCTGGGAGCATGCGAAGCATCTTCAGCGCGCGTTCAACGCTTGCGGTCCGGCCGGTGGCGCTGTTTGCGTCGGCGGTCCTGTTCGTGCTCGCGGCGCCCGTCGCCCACGCCTGGAGCCCGCCGACCGCGATCTACGTCAACGGGGATTCGAAGGCGTACGCGGTCGCGGGTGACCCGACCGGCAACGCGTTCGCCGTCGTGGGCGGCGGGACGCTCGACGAGCCGCTGGTCCTGGTGGAGCGCGATGCGATCAGCGCATCGTCGTCACGGCCGTCCTTCGACTGGGGCGGGGCCCAGCCGCTGCCGCAGTTGCCTGCGCCCTGGACGGTCTCCGGCCTGAAGGTCGGCGCCGCCGCCGCGGCCGCCGCCGGTGACGGCGCCGGGCTGATCGCGATCCGCTGGGACACCGGGTCCTCCTCGCTCGTGAGCGCGCTCGTGCGCGACGACGCGGCCCTCGGCTTCGCGGCCCCCCCGGTCGCGCTCGTCGGCGCACGCTTCAGCCCGATGAGCCGGCCCGCGGCAGGGATCTCCGACGGCGGCCTCGCCGTCGTCGCGATCGGCACCACTGATCCGAGAACGAAGAAGCGGCGCGTGGCCATCGTGACGCGCCTCCCCGGCCTGCGCTTCGGCGTCCCGCGCTTCTTCGCCAGCCGCTCCCTGAGCCAGCCCTCGGTCGGGATCGGCACGGACGGCAGCCCCGTGGCCGCGTGGGTCACGGGTCACAAGGCGGTCGCGTCGCGGATCGCCGACAACGGCGTCCCGCAGCGCCCGCAGTTGCTCGGCGCCGCGCGCCCCGGCGCGCCAATCGCCGCGGCCGTCGGGCGCCTGGGCAACGGCATCGTCGCCTGGGAGGACGCCGACGGCAGCGTACGCGTCGTACGCCGCAGCAGTCCGGGCCGGCTCTCGCTGTCGCTGCCCCTCAGCGCGGGCGGCAACGAGCAGGTCCGCAACGTCGGCGCAGCCGTCGACGAGCGTGGGCGCGCGTTCGTCACCTGGCGGATCGGCGCCGGCGCCGCGACGCGCATCGTGGTCGCGCAGGCCGCCGTCGGCGCGGCGTTCAAGCTCGCGACGCTCGGTCAGGGCGCCGGCCTCGGCGCGCCGGCGATCACCGCGCGCCCCGGCGGCGGCGCGGCCGTGATCTGGTCGGCACCGAAGGGCTGGCAGGCCGCCAAGGCCCCCCGCAACGGCGTCTTCACGGCGACGTCCACCGTCTCGGCGCCGCTGCAGGGCGGCGACGGCGCGCTCGCCACCGGCGCGGCGATCGCCGGTCCCGGACCGAGCGTCGACATCATCTGGCGCCAGTTCGGCGTCGAGGCTCCGGCCGACGGGATCAACCTCTTCCAGAGCCAGGACGATCAGCCGTAGACCGGGTCACCGCGCCGCTCGTCGTAGGATGGCCGCATGCCCGCCCAGCCCTTCGTCGACAAGCTCAACGAGCAGACCGCGCACGAGTTCGCAGCCCACCAGCAGTACGTCGCGATCGCCGTCCACTACGACGCGCAGACCCTGCCCCGCCTGGCCGAGTTCTTCTACGCGCAGGCGCTCGAGGAGCGCAACCACGCGATGATGATGGTCGGCTACCTGCTCGATCAGGACGTCGCGCCCACGATCCCCGGCATCGACGCGCCGCAGAACACCTTCGCCGACATCGTCGAGCCGGTCCGGGTCGCGCTCGCGCAGGAGAAGCGCGTCACCTCGCAGATCAACGCGCTCGCCGCGATCGCCCGCGACAACAACGACTACGCCAGTGAGCAGTTCATGCAGTGGTTCATCAAGGAGCAGGTCGAGGAGGTCTCCTCGATGTCCGACCTGCTGAACATCGTCGAGCGCTGCCGCGACGAGCCGCTGCGTGCCGAGGACTGGCTCGCGCGTGAGAACGCCGGCGGCGGCGAGGGTGCCGACCCGACCGCCCCGGCGCCCGCGGGCGGCTCCGTCTGAGCGCCTGGCCCGCACCGCTGAACCCCGTGCTCGAGGGGCGCATCGTCCGCCTCGAGCCGCTCGCCCCCGCGCACGAGCAGCCGCTGCTGGCGGCCGCCGCCCCGCCGGAGATCTGGACCTGGCTACAGGCCCCGCCACCGAGCGCCTCGCGCGCGGCCTGGGCCGCGTTCTTCGCCGACGCGCTGGCGCAGGCCGCGGCGGGCACGCAGGCGCCGTTCGCGACGGTCGACGCGCGCACGGGCGCGGTGCTCGGCTCGACGCGCTTCCTCACGCTGCGCCCCGAGCACGGCGGGCTGGAGATCGGCTGGACCTGGCTGACGCCGGCCGCGTGGCGGACCGGCGCGAACGCCGAGGCCAAGCTCCTGCAGCTGACGCACGCCTTCGAGGTCCTCGGCTGCCAGCGGGTCGAGCTCAAGACCCACGAGCGCAACGAGCGCTCGCGCGGCGCGATGGAGCGCATGGGCGCGACCTTCGAGGGGGTGCTCCGCAAGTACCAGATCACGCCGGGGATCGGCCCCGGCTGGCGCAACAGCGCCCTCTACAGCGTCGTCGACGACGACTGGCCCGCGGTGAAGGCCGGGCTGCTGGCCCGGCTGCGAGCCCGCGCCTGACGGTTCACCGCTCGTCCGGCGGAGCGGGCGGTGTCCCCTCCACCCAGCGCCGCTCGTCGTCCTCGACCTCGAGCTTCCAGATCGGGGCGCTCGCCTTGATCGCGTCGATCATCTCGCGCGCGCCGGCGAACGCCTCGCCGCGATGCGGCGCGCTGGCGGCGACGATCACGCTCGGCTCCGACAGGGGCACGACGCCGACACGGTGCTCGGCGGCGGCGGCGCAGAGGCCGTGACGCTCGATCGCGGCGAGCGCGATCTCGCGCATCGCCTCGATCGCCATCTCGGCGTACGCCTCGTAGTGGAGCTCGTCGACCTCGCGCGTGAGGCCCTCGAAGACGACGACCGCGCCGGCGCGCGGGTCGCGCACGCGCGCGGCGAGCGCCTCGAGCGCGAGCGGCGCGGCCGTGACGGCGATGTGCGGGACGCGCGGCGCGGCTCCACCGGAGACGGGCGGGATCAGCGCGATCTCGTCGCCGGCGACGAGCACCTGCCCGGGCGGTGCGTACACGCGGTTGACGGCGAGCACGCAGTGCAGGTCGCCGGTGAGCGCCGCGATCGCCGGCGCCGCCAGCGCCTCGGCGACGCTCGCGCCCTCGGGCAGTTCGAGCTCGAGCACGTCGCTGCCCGCGCGCTCGCGCAGCATCGCGAAGAGGCGGACGCGGACGGTCACACGGCAACCGTAGCGGCGAGAGACCGGAACCGGATCGCGATGGCCGCGTTTGGTCATGGGCATAGGGTGCTGTCCTCAAGTCCGATCGCCAGGAGCCATTCCCGTGAGGCACGTCGCCAGGATCGCCGTCGTTCTCGTCAGCCTCGCGGCAGGGGCCGATGCGCCCGCGGCGCTCGCCGCCGCGCCCGCCCAGATCGGCACCAACGGCGACCGGCCCGTCATCGCCGTCGACAGCGCCGGCGTCGGCCACATCGCCTGGGAGGACCGCGCAACGGGCGGCGTGCGGTCGTGCACGGTGCCCGCCGGCGCGGCGACGTGCACCGCGGCGCTGCTGCCCGCGCCGGAGCTGCAGGCCGGCGGCGTCGGCACGCTGAACATCTTCGCCCCGACGCCCTCGCACATCGTCATCTACGGCAACGCGACCCAGTGCAACGGGACGACCTCGCCGCTCAACTCGCTGATCGAGTACGAGTCCAATGACGGCGGCGCCTCGTTCACGAAGGCCTGCCGCACGCCGGTCGCGGGCGCCGGCGTCACGCCGACCGGCGGCAAGAACTTCCTCGACGGCGCCGGGCGCTTCATCTCCGGCGGCGGCGCCGCGAGCGGCCTGTACGTGCTCGGCGTCGACCCGGCCGGCGACATCACGGACAACCAGCAGGACCCCGCGCACCAGATCTTCGCGACGGAGAACTTCTACGACGTCGCCACCGCGGTCGGCGGGAGCGGGGCGTCGTCCTACCTCGTCGCCGCGGCGTACTCGCTGGACGGCACGCAGCCGGGCATCGTCTACTCGGTCTTCAACCAGGCGCCGGACACGTCGAGCACCGCGGACCTCGGCGACGCGACGAAGTGGACGACGGGCATCTCGCTGCCGAACACCGCGAAGACGATCGACCCGCCCAACCTCGTCTCCGGCCCGAGCGGCCTCTTCGTCGTCTACCAGGACCAGAGCGTCGTGGGGAACGAGAGGATCGGCGTGGACAAGTTCGATCCCGCGACGCGGCGCTTCGGCCCCGAGGTGCGCGTCACCCCAGGACCCGGCGAGACGAACCAGACGCTGGAGGACGCCTACGAGGACGCCTCCGGGCGCATCCACGTGATCTGGAACAGCTCCGCGGGCACCGACTCGGCGGTCTCGACGGACGGCGGCAGGAGCTTCCAGGTCCTGGGCATCGTGACGACCGACACGCCGATCGCGCGCGACGTCGCCGCCGGCGCGGACGGGCGCGGCTGGGTCGTCTACATCGGCGAGCCCCCCGCCAACGCCGTCCTGCTCGCACCGCTGCCCGTGCCGCCGAAGACCACGACCGTGCAGGCGCCCGGCGCGAGCATCACCTTCGGCGTGCCGCAGGGCTGCGTGCAGCCGAACTCCACCTTCAAGGTGACGCTGTCCTTCAAGCGCAAGAAGAAGAAGGGCAACCTCTTCGTCAAGGTCAGCCGCACGGACTTCTATATCGGCGCGAAGGTCGTGAAGATCGACACGGCGGCGCCGTTCGTGCAGACGCTGAAGGTCACCGCGAGCGCGAAGCGCGGGTCGACGATCGCGCTGCGCGCCCGCGCCTACATCAAGGTCCGGCACGGCAAGGTGCCGAAGAAGTCGATCCGCTCGTCGATCAAGGTCTGCGCGTAGAGCGCCCGCCTATCGCGCGCGCCGGGCGCTCGCCGACACCGCCGGCCCGCGCCGGCCGGTGGCGCTCACGCCGGCGACGCTGACGCGGATGCCGTCCTTGAAGCCGATGACCGGGACCGACAGCGTGTGCGTGCGCACCGGCAGGACCTTCTGCAGGTGGCGCCCGTCGGTCGCCACGATCGTGACGAGGGTGTGCAGCGCGCTGCGCGGCGCGGTGAAGCTGACGCTGAACGCCTTGGCCCCGGCGCTCACGCGCAGGCGGCTCGCGCGGGTCGGGGTGGCGGGGGCCGGCGCGACGTAGGACGCGACGATGGGTCGCCCGTGCGGCAGCCCGCCGTTGTCGATCAGCGCGACGATCGAGCGCTTGCCGGCGGCGCCGACCGCGGGCGTGAAGCGCAGCGTGCCCGACGAGCCCTTCGCCGCCCCGAGCCGGTGGAAGAGCTTCCCGGTCTGCTCGGCGAACGCGACGGTCACGTTCTTCGGCGCCTTCACGTGATAGGTCAGCGTGCGTGTGGCGCCGTGCCCGCCGACGCTCGCGCTGACCTTCGGCGGCGCCTCGCCGACGACGTACTTCAGCCCCGTGATCGCCACGGCCGAGCCGGGCGCCTGCGAGACCGTCCAGCGGCCGGCGGCCGGGTTCTTGACGCCGACGTGGGTCGTGTTCACCGTCGGGTCGCCGAACGCGACGACGCTCGTCCCCGCCGTGACCGTCGTCGACGGCACGACCTGCGTGCCGTTCGGGGCCGTCAGGACGACGTCGGGGGCGCCGCCGTCGCCGGTCACGTCGACCGCGACGGCCGGCGCGCCGGCGGGCACCTGAAACGCCTCGCCGGCCGCCGCGTGGGCGTGCGCGCCCGCAGCGCTGGTGCTGGCCACCCCGACGGCGTAGTCCGAGGTCACGTCGACGAACGCATGCGGGACGGGTGCCGGGGCGCCCCAGTCGTAGGTGATCGTGCCGACGAACGGCACGCCGGAGCCGAACGGGATGTACACGCCGAACCCCTTGGTGTTGATCGCGATGTCCTCCCCGGGGACGGTCACGTCGCCCCCGTCGAGCACGTTGCTCGGCAGCGCGCTCGAGAGCCCGAGCTTGGCGAGGTGGATCACGAGGTCGCTGCTGATCCGCCCGCCGAACGTGTTCGAGTGCGGGTCGATGACGGCGTGCAGCTTGCCCTTCTCCTCGACGACGCCGAGGTCGTAGCTCGACTCGGCGTCGAGCACCACGCTGCTCGGCAGCGTGTAGACGAGCTTGGCGTCCGCGACCTGGATCTTGTAGAGGAAGCCGGTCGCGGTCGCCGTGAGCGCCACGGGGTTGCCGAACGACGCGGTCAGGCCGCCGTCGAGCCTGAAGGCGTAGTCGCCCTCAGAGAGCGGCGTGATCCCGAACTCGATGCTGCCCGAGAGCGACAGCGGACTCAGCCCGAAGCCCAGGCCACCCTTGGTGAGGTAGAGCTGCGGCGGAGTGTCGTTGAGGTCCAGCGGGATGCCGGGATACGGGATGCCCACGACGAACGAGCCGCTCTTGTAGTTGCCGTCGTCGAACTCGATCGCGAGACTGAGGCTGAAGAGCGTGCCACCGGTCGGGACGTTCAGCGTGCCGCTCCCCTTCCAGACGTTCCCGCTGCGGGTGTAGCTGATGTCGAGGTCCTTGAGCTCCGCTGCGCCGAACGACGCGTCGCCGACCTTGAACTCCAGCGAGTCCAGGTTCAGGCCGCCGTCGAGGGTCGCCGACAGCGTCGCGCTGCCGGTGACGCCGCCGAAGACGCCGGGCAGCTTCAGCGACACCGGCACCTGCACGCCGCCGCTGATGAGCTTCACGTCGACGTCGCCGTCGATCGGGAAGCCGGCGACGTCCGGCGGCTTGAGCTCGTTGAAGTCGAACAGGTCGTACCCCGGCTGGGCGACCGGGATCTTCGCGTGCAGCTCGCCGTGCCAGAGCGTGACGTTGAGGCCCTGCCCCTTGAGGACGACCGAGACCGAGCCGGTCGTGTCGATCGTGTGGAGCTTCGGGTCGATCCCGATCTTCACGCCGGCGTCGGGGATGATCGAGATGCCGTTGACGTTCACCTCGCCGAGCGAGACGTCGAGGTTCGGGTCGTTCTTGTCGTGCGCGAAGCAGCCGGCGCCGACCCGGGCGGTGACGACGCCGAACTTCGCCTCCGAGCAGGTCGTCGTCGCCAGCTGGTCCCCGATCTGCGAGCCGAGCCCGCCGCCGGGAAGCTGACCCAGGCCGGGCTTGCCGGTCGCGCGCTGCGTGCCGAACACCGATGTCGCCACCGTCCCGACGCCCTCGGCGCCGGCGGGATTCTGGATGTACGTCGCGAACCCGCCGCCGTCGGAGGTCGCGGCGAGCGCGAGGTCGCCGATCGTCCCGCCGGGCGGGGTCGGCGCGATCAGCTGCGCGGGAGTCCAGGTGACGCCGTCGGACGACGTGCGCAGCTCGACGCCCGCGGCGTCGACCCAGGCGGCCGCGAGGCCGCCCGCCGCGTCCTCGGCGATCGTCGCGTTCTGCACGTTGCCGGCGAGCTTCACCGGGTTCCCGCTCGGCTGGCCGGCGACGATCCTGCGCACGAGCACGTTGCCGCCGACGAGCTGGTCGCGGTAGAGGACGAAGACGCCGATCGGCCCGCCGGCGATCCGCGGTGAGGCACCGGGGAACGAGGCGGTCGACCATGTTGCGGGATCGTTGACGTTCCCCGAGCCCGACCACTCGCGCACGTAGGTCGTCGGCGTGAGGTCGTCGAAGACGGCGACCGGCAGCACCCCGTCATCGGCCAGCCCGCCGTCGTACGCCTGGTCGCCGGTGCCGAGCTGGGCCTTGGCACGTGTGAACTGGCCGGCGCCGGCGCCCTGGAAGAACGTCCCGCCGGTCTGCGTGCGCGAGATCGTCCCGATCGACGGGTTGTCCTCGCCGCCGTAGGCGATCGCTCCGCCTCCCATCTGGTTGTCGCCGATGATCGCCGGGCCGCTGAAGGTCTGCCCGCCGTCCTGCGAGGCCCAGAGGAAGACGTTGCTCTCGCCCGTCTTCCCGTCGGGCTGGGTGAAGGCGTCCGGGAAGCGGCGGTCGACGAGGTAGAGCTGATTGCCCTGGACGATCGGGATCGGGCCGTCGGTGTCGTGGTTGCCGCCGGGGAAGTTGCCCTCGAACGCGCCCGAGGCACCACCGGCGGGAGCGTTCGGGGCCAGCGCCGAGGTCGACGCGCACGCCTTCTGCCCGCGCGCCAGGCGGCAGTAGGCGACCTGGTCAGGGCTGTCGCCGCCGTCCTGGGCGAAGAGCACGTGGCCGGTGCCCGCGGCATCGACGAGGACGCTCGGCAGCTTGCCGCCGGCGCCCAGGGTGATCGGCGCGATCGGCGCGGGCGCGACGTTCGGGAGCTTCGTCGTGCCCTTGTAGCCCGGCGAGTGATAGCTCGGCACGCGCTTGGCGGCGGCGGGGGCCGCGGGAAGCAGCGCAAGCGCTCCGGCCGCGAGGATGACGGTGGCGGCGCGCATGGGCGCCAGCCTACGCACGAGGACGCACGCTGACCAGTGATCCGGTGCGCCTTTGGGCTGCGGCTCGATTCGCGCGGCCGCATGCGAGAGGATGCGCCGCATGCGCACCCTGGGAGTTCTGACCGTCGTCGTGACAGCGCTCCTACTGGGGGTCGCGGCGCAGACCGCGCCCGCGGCGACGCCGTTCACGGCGGGCACCGGCGAGACGCCGCGCGTCGCCGTCGCCCCGGACGGGCGCGCCCACGTCGTCTGGAGCATCCCAGGGACGGCCACGACGCCGGCGGCCGTGGGCTACTGCCGGATCCCGGCGGGGGTCGACGCCTGTGATGTGACGCGGACGCTGGCGTTCACCCCGGCGCTCGGGAGCCCCGCGGGCGGCGGCGTGGTGAACGTCTTCGCCGTGTCCTCGTCGAGGATCGTCATCGTCGCGTCGTGCTCGACGTGCATCGCGGCGTCATCGGGCAACCACGTCGTGAGCTTCACGAGCAACGATGGGGGCGCCACCGCGCCGGTCGAGGCGCCGCTCGGGCTGACGCCGACCGCCGCCGACATCGGCGCCGATGGCACGTGGGTCGACAGCACCCCCTCGGTCTTCGTAGCCCCAGCGGAGGGCTTCCAAGTCGGGGTGATGGACGGCGCGAGCTTCGGACTCGTCGATACGAACAGTGCCGGCTACGTGTACGGCACGGCCGTGACGCGGGCGCAGGAAACGACTGAGAAGTACGTCTGGGTCGGCAACAACCTCTCTGGCGTGCAGTTCGCGGTGTATCTCAGCTCGAGTGGCCTGCCAACGCCGTTCCAGAACCTGACCTCGCCGAGCAACTGGGCGGCGCCGGTCCTGCTCTCCGGCGCTGAGCCGGACATCGTCGACACCTCGCTGAACTCGAGCACGCACGGCACGTACGTCGTCTACACGAGCGACGTCCCGGGCAACCCGCACCTGATCGTGCGGCGGTTCGGAGCCGGCGGCACGAACGCCTTCGGCCCGCCGACCTCCATCGAGGGCCCATCGTCGCTCGACGACGACATCGGAGAGGCCCAGTCCGCTCAGGACTCCTCGGGACGCATCCACGTGCTCTGGCACACGACGGCCGGCGGCGGGCGCCTGCGCTACACGCGCTCGGACACCTCCGGGGCGACCTTCAGCGCGCCGGCGAACCTCGCGTTCGGCGAGACGTTCGGCGCGCCGCACCTGGCCGCGGCGCCGGACGGCAGCGGCTACGCCGTCTGGCGCGGCAGCGGCGGCGCGATCCGCGTCGTGCGGCTCGATCCGCTCGGTGAGCCCACCCC
>Ga0208851_1000254_pt1 | contig 24520 bp, 25 predicted proteins | sample NGESurshal092012_FD_184481 | JGI IMG/M metagenome (GOLD analysis project Ga0208851, IMG submission 184481) | Arctic peat soil microbial communities from Barrow, Alaska - NGEE Surface sample 415-2 shallow-092012 (SPAdes) | ecosystem: Environmental > Terrestrial > Soil > Wetlands > Peat ... | reverse complement strand
CCGGACCGCCGAGAACGCTGCCGGCCGAGGTGGTCGACGCGTTGTTCTCCCTCGCCCAGCAGGCGATCGCGAACATCGTGGCACACGCCGACGCCAGGACCGCCAGGGTCGGATTGGTCTACAGCGCAACCGAGGTGGTGCTGCTGATCCAGGACGACGGGATCGGCTTCGACGTCGGCGAGCTGTCCCGGCCGGACGGCTCGCGTGCCGGCTCGCCCGGCCCCGGGCTCCCCGAGCTCACCGAGATCGCCCGGCACACAGAGCGTCTCGGTGGTGCGGTGCAGGTTGACCCGACCCCGGGGTGGGGCACGACGATCCGCGCGGCCATCCCTGACCGGTCGCCGGCTCCGGAGCGACCGGCCCGCTCGACCGTGCTGGTGGTGGAGCATCGACCGCTGGTGCGGGCCGGCCTGCTGGCACTGCTGGCGCAGGCAGCCGACACGGTGCAGGTGATCGGTGAGGTCGCCCACGGCAGCGACGTGCCCGGCGCCTACCGGCTGCTGCAACCGGACGTCGTGCTGCTCGACGGCGCGTTGCCCGGGGGCGCCGCGCCGGTGATCGGGGCGCTGCGCGAACTCGACCCGGAGGCCGCGGTCGTCGCGATCGGCGATACCGGAGCCGGTGACGACGGGCTGCGCCGACTGGTGCACGCCGGCGCGCGGGCGGTGGTGATGATCGAGGCCGACGACACCGCGCTGGCCCGCGCCATCGGGGCAGCGGCCCGCGGCGACGCCCTGTTCACCGACCGGGTGCTGCACGGGCTCTACGACCAGAACGCCTCGCTCGCAACGGATCCGGCCGACCCGTTGAGTCCCCGCGAGCGGCAGGTGAGGGACCTGGTGAGCCAGGGACTGCCGGACAAGCAGGTCGCTGAGCGGCTGCACATCTCGGTGAAGACCGTGGAGAAACACGTCGGATCCGCGCTGCGGAAGACCGGCGCGCGGAACCGCACCGAACTGGCCGGCCTGGCCAGGAGCGCTCGCTGAGGCCGCGGGCACGGAACCAGAGCGCAGATGGGCGTTCGACGACGGCGCTCCGGACGCGGTCCGGCCGGGCACCATGGTCAGCATGACCGCGATGAGCAAGGGCGCCAACATGCCGGTGGCGGCTTCGTCGGTGCGTGCCGTGCTGACCTGGACCGCCGGTCCCGGGATACCCGACGTCGACGTGTCGGCGCTGTTGCTCACCGAGCGGGGACGGGTCCGCGGCGACGACGACTTCGTCTTCTACAACCAGCCTCGGCACACCTCCGGAGCCGTGTCGCACGGCGGGAAGTCGGCCCTCGGCTCGGTGATGACCGACGTCATCCGGGTCGATCTGAGCGCAGTGGAGACCGCCATCGGTTCCGTGCTGATCGCCGCGTCCACGGACGGTGGATCGTTCGGCCACGTTCCGGGGCTGGCGTTGGCGCTGCACGACGGCGGTGGCGCGCGGCTCGCGACATTCGAGATCGCCGATGCCGGCACGGAAACCGCCTTCGTGTGCGGCGAGCTGTACCGGCGGGCCGGTGGGTGGAAGTTCCGCGCCGTCGGGCAGGGGTACGCCGCCGGGCTCGGCGGTCTGGCCGCCGACTTCGGGATCAGCGTGGCCGACGAACCGGAGCAGGCGGGGCCGGCCGCCGGACCGGCCGCCCCCAGCACCGCAATCCCTGCCCGGTCCACCGTCCGACCGGTCGAACCGCCCTGGCCGCCCCGGCCCCCGCAGTCGCCGCCGCCACCGCTGATGCCGATGGCCTGGCCGCCCCGGCCCCCGCAGTCCCCGCCGCCACCGCTGACGCCGACGCCGCTGACGCCGACGCCGCTGTTCCCCGCGGTGCCCGCGCCGTCGTCCGCGCGGGACCGCTGACCGCAATCACCCACCGCACCGGCCGGTAGGGAGATCCCTACCGGGACAACGGGGGATTCTCCCGATTCGCGAAACCCGGCGCCTGCCTACCGTCGGACACGCCGGTGGAGCTGCATCGACCGGCGCCCGCCGGAGATCCGCCGGGTTTCGCACAAGGAGGTGCGTGTGCCTGTCGTTTCCCTCAAGGACATTGTCGACCCCGCGCTCGAACAGCGCTACGGCGTCCCAGCGATCAACATCCTGAACGATCTGACCCTGGAGAGCGTGCTGCAGGCCGCCGTCCAGGAACGCTCCCCATTGATCGTCCAAACGTCCGTCAAGACGGTGCGGTCGATCCGCAGCACCGTGCTGTACGCGATGTGGACCTCGATGACGGCCGGCATCGAGGTGCCTGTCTCGCTGCATCTGGACCACTGCCCCGACCGCGCCGTGATCAGCGAATGCCTCGAGGTGGGCTGGAATTCGGTGCTGTTCGACGCCTCGCAGCTGCCCGTCGCGGAGAACCAGCGGCAGACCGTCGAGGTCGTGCGCGAGGCCCGCCGGTACGGCGCACACGTCGAGGGCGAGATCGAGTCGATCACCGGGGTCGAGGACGGTGTCGGCTCCGACACCGAATCCGCCCGGCAAACGCTGGATGTATCCATCGAGTTCATCCGGGTCACCGGTGTCGACGTCTTCGCCCCAGCGATCGGCAACGCGCACGGGGTCTACAAGTCCACGCCGACCCTGGACGCGCAGCGGGTCACCGACGTGCTGGAGGCCACCGGCGTCCCGTGCGCCCTGCACGGCGGAAGTGGGCTGACCGACGCGCAGTTCAAGGATCTGATCGCCCGCGGCTGCGCGAAGGTGAACATCTCCACTGCGCTGAAGCGGCAGTTCATGCAGTCGAACCTGGACTTCCTGCGGCACGCCGAGAAGCGCGACAAATGGGATCCGCCATCACTGTTCAGGGCCGTGCAAGCGGACACCGTTGCGCTCACCGCAGGGTTCATGCGGACCTTTGGCAGCTCCGGCAAGGCGGGGTGACCCGCGCGTGCCGGCGTTGATCTTCGACTGCGACGGGGTGCTGGCCGACACCGAACGGTACGGGCATCTGCCGGCGTTCAACGAGACCTTTGCCGCGTTCGGCATCCCGGTGCGCTGGTCGGACGCCGAGTACGCGGAGAAGCTGTTGATCGGCGGCGGCAAGGAGCGGATGGCCGCCATCCTGACGCCCGAGTTCGTCGCCGCCAACAACCTGCCGACCGACGAGGTGGGCCGGCAGGCGATGCTCGGCGAGTGGCACCGGCACAAGACCGCGGCCTACACCGAGATGGTGGCTGCCGGCGCGACGCCGGCCCGGCCCGGCATCGCCCGCATCGTGGCGGAAGCCGCGTCCGCCGGCTGGCAGCTCGCAGTGGCCTCGACCTCGGCGGAGGCCTCCGTTCGGGCCGTTCTGGAGCATGCCGTCGGAGTGCACCGGTCGAAGGACTTCGCCGTCTTCGCCGGCGACGTGGTGCCCGCCAAGAAACCCGACCCGGCGATCTACCAGCTCGCGGTGAGATCGCTGGCCGTGCAACCCGATCAAGTCGTCGTGGTGGAGGACAGCCGCAACGGGCTGCAGGCCGCGACGGGCGCCGGATTGGCCTGCGTGGTGACCGTGTCGACCTACACCGCCGACGAGGACTTCAGCGGCGCGGCGCTCGTCGTCTCCAGCCTGGGCGACCCTGACGGCGAGGCCGCCGAGGTGCTGGCCGACCCGTTCGCTCTGCGGCCGAAGCGGGCGGTCCGGCTGTCCGACCTGGCAACGCTGCTCGACCGAGCCCGGCAGCCGCGCCCCGAGACGAGGGAGAACCGATGAGCAGCAACAGTCTTGCGCAGGTCGAGTATGTCGTCCGGACCATCGCACAAACCGCGGTGGACAACGAGAAGGAGTTCGGCGACCTCGACGCCGTCGTCGGCGACGGTGATTTCGGCTACTCGCTGGCCCGCGGCTTCGAGATCGTGCTGCAGGACTGGGACACCTACGACCGCGCGGACATCGGCACCTTCCTGAAGAAGATCGCCGTCGTCATCACCTCCCGGATCGGTGGCACGTCCGGCCCCATCTGGGGTACCGCGTTTCTGCGGGCCGGCGGCAAGGCTGCCGGCAAGAGCGAGCTGACCGGCGACGACGTCGTGGCAATGCTGCGGGCAGCGGCCGAGGGGATCACCGCGCGCGGCAGGGCGGTGCTCGGCGAGAAGACGCTGCTGGACGCGCTGATCCCGGCCACCGACACCATCGAGCAGGCCGCCGGACGGGGCGAGAGCCCGGCCGATATCGCTCGCGCCGCTGCGGATACCACCATGCAGGCCGCCGAGGCCACCAAGGCGCTGGAGGCGAAACGCGGCAGGGCCAGTTACACCGGCGAACGCAGCATCGGCTCGGTCGATGCCGGCGCGATGGCGCTGGCGATCATCGCCGAGCAGATCGCCCACGGCTGGCCGGCCGACTGACCGCCACCACCGGAGCGGCCAAGCGCACATCCAGCACCTCAACCGCACCACCAGCACCTCAACCGCACCACCACCCCAATCGCACCACCACCCCGACCCGCACCAACACGACGCCGTGGAGGACACCGTGAAGAAGTTCGTCAACGACCCGAAGCAGTTCGTCCCGGAAATGCTGCAGGGTATTGCCCTGGCCAACCCGGACACCCTCAAATACGTGCCGGACTACAACCTGATCATGCGGTCGGACGCCCCGAACGCCAACAAGGTGTCGATCGTGCAGGGTTCCGGGTCCGGCCACGAGCCGGCGCACGTCATGGTCGTCGGCAAGGGCATGCTGGACGCGGCCTGTCCCGGTGACGTGTTCGCCGCGCCACCGATGGACTACGTGCTGGAGACCACGAAGCTGGTGGCCTCCCCCAAGGGTGTGCTGCTGCTGGTCAACAACTACACCGGCGACCGGATGGCGTTCGAGATGGCCCAGGAGATGGCCGAGGCCGAGGACATCAAGGTCAGGACGTTGTTCATCGACGACGACGTGTCGGTGCAGAACTCCACGTATACGGTCGGCCGGCGCGGCGTGGCCGGCAACTTCTTCGTGATGAAGGCCGTCGGCGCGGCCGCCGAGGAGGGCGCCGACCTCGACGAGGTGGTCCGGATCGGCGAGAAGGTCAACAGCGTCACCCGCACCATGGGGATGGCGTTGACCGCCTGCACCCCGCCGGCCAAGGGCTCCCCGTTGTTCGAGCTCGGTGACGACGAGATCGAGATGGGCGTCGGCATCCACGGCGAACCCGGTCGGCGGCGGGCGAAGATGAAGCCGGCCAACGACATCATCGACGAGATGCTGGAGGCCGTGGTCACCGATCTGCCCTACGAATCCGGCGACCGGGTGGCGTTGATGATCAACGGGCTCGGCGGCACGCCGATCAGCGAGCTCTACCTGCTGTACGGGCGCGCGCACCGCCAGCTGGCCGACAAGGGGATCACCGTCGGGCGCAGCTACGTCGGCGAGTACTGCACGTCATTGGACATGGCCGGGGCGTCCATCACCCTGGTCAAGCTGGACGAGGAGATCGAGCGGCTGCTGGCCGCCCCCGCCGAGATCGCCATCAGGACGTTCTGACCCGTTTCATTCGGCCCCGTCCCCCGCGCGCCATCTGACCCAGCCCGCCGGCTCGACTACCGTTGTCGGCAACAGGGGTCGGCCAGCCGGCGCCCCGGGTGACGGGGCGACCCCGTCGCCGAACGGCGAAAGGGCAGGCGAGCTGCGGACGATGGCCGATCCCACTCCCGGCTCGCACCTGCTCGGGCTGATTCGTTCGACAATTCCGCCGATCCACCACGGGGGCCGGCCGATCGTCCTCGGCGCGGCGGCCGGCACGATCGGTGCCCGGTTTGTCCTGCGCGCCGTCGGGCTCAAGCGGGCCGGCCGGGTGGTGGGCGCCGTGGGCCTGGCAGCGACGGCGGCGTCGGCGGCCTTCTTTCGCGCCCCGCGGCGGGTCCGGCCGCTCGCGGACGGGCTGGTCGTCGCACCGGCCGATGGCCTGGTGTCGCTGATCGAACAGGCCGCGCCGCCGCCCGAGCTGGGCCTGGACGCGACCCCGCGGACCCGGGTCTCGATCTTCCTGTCGATCTTCGACGTGCACGTTCAACGGATCCCGATCGACGGCCTGATCACCGGCATCGCCTACTGGCCCGGCGCGTTCCTGTCCGCCGACCTGGACAAGGCCTCCGAGGACAACGAACGCCTTTCACTGCTCATCGACGCCACTGTGGGCGGCCAACTGGTCGTCACCCAGATCGCCGGCCTGGTGGCCAGGCGGATCGTCTGCGACGCTATCGCCGGCGCCCCGGTGCTGGCCGGCGACACCTACGGGCTCATCCGGTTCGGGTCCAGGGTGGACACCTACCTGCCGGCCGGCAGCGAGCTGATCATCAGGCAGGGCCAGCGCACCATCGGCGGTGAGACCGTGCTGGCGAAACTCGACCGCCCGCTCTCCTGATGGGCGGTGTCCCCGGGGTTCGCTTCCTGCCCAACGCCATCACCGTGCTGGCGCTGTGCGCCGGCCTGACCTCGGTCGCGTTCGCGCTGAACTCGCAGTGGATCCCGGCCGTCGGCGCGATCGCGGCCGCCGCCATCCTGGATTCCCTGGACGGCCCGGCTGCCCGGCTGTTGCGCTCGACCAGCCGGATCGGCGCCGAACTGGATTCATTGTCCGACTGCATCTCCTTCGGGGTGGCGCCGGCGCTGGTCATCTACATCTGGATGCTGCGGGACCAGGGCCGCGGCTTCGGTTGGGTGGTGTGCCTGGTCTTCGCCGTCTGCGCGGCGCTGCGGCTGGCCAGGTTCAACTCATTGCTGGAGGACGCCGACCCAAAGCCGTGGGCGAAGGACTTCTTCACCGGGGTGCCGACCCCGGCCGGCGGGCTGATCGTCACCGCCCCGCTGCTGTTGACGGTGCGCCTGGGCGCCGACGGATTCTGGGCGCAGCCGTGGCCGGTGGCGATCTGGACCGTGGCCATCGGCCTGCTGATGGTGTCCCGGGTGCCGTCCATCGCGCTGAAGTCGGTCCGGGTCCCGCAGCAGCTGATGATTCCCGGCTTCCTGCTGCTGATCGTCGGAGTCTTCCTGCTGTTCTACGAACCCGAACTGGTCACCGTCATCGGCATGGTGGTGTACCTGCTGCATCTGCCGTATGCGGCTTGGCGCTACCAGTACCTCAAGAACCACCCGGAGCTGTGGCGGTCCAAGCGGGTGCGGCTGCGCAGGTCGAGCCGGCGGGTCCGGCTGCGGATCCCCCGCCGGCAGCGGGTCGCCGGCCGGATGCCGGACGGCTCGCCAATGCCCGCGCAGCGCCGGCTCGGCACCGACCGCCGCGGCACCGCGAGGAACAACGGCCGCCGCCGGACGCCCTGACCCCGCGCTCTGCCCCTGACCCCGCGCTCTGCCCCTGACCCCGCGCTCTGCCCCTGACCCCGCACTCTGCCCCTGACCCCGCACTCTGCCCCGGACCCCGGCCTTGGCCTCCCAGACCCGACTCCCCAGCCGCCGACCCGACCGAGAAAGGCTCCCGTGCCCCGTCCACCGCTCCCCACACCCGTCGTCGATTTCCTCCGATCCCCGAATTCGGCCGTCATCGCATCGGTCCGGCCGGACGGCCAACCCGTCTCGGTCGCCACCTGGTACCTGCTGGCGGACGACGGCCGGATCCTGGTCAACATGGACGCCGGCCGGAAGCGGCTGGACTACCTGCGGGCCGACCCCCGGGTCTCCCTCACGGTGCTGGGCCAGGATTGGTACCAGCACGTGAGCGTGCAGGGCCGGATCGTCGACCTCGGCCCCGACCCGGATCTGGCCGGCATCGACCGGGTGTCCCGGCACTACACCGGCCACGCCTATCCGACGCGGGACCGGGATCGGGTCAACGGCTGGATCGAGATCGACACCTGGCACGGCTGGCACATCCGGACGTAGCTCTCACCCCGCGGGTGGCGCGGGCCCAACGACACCCCGAAGCGGCCCTCAGATGTCGAAGCCGAGCCGACGGGCGGAGCGGGCCTTCTGCCGGCTGGTGCGGAGCCGGCGCAACCGGCGCACCAGCAGCGGGTCCTCGGCCAGCGCGGCCGGGTTGTCGATGACCTCGTTGAGCACCTGGTAGTACCTGGTCGGCGACAGGCTGAACATCTCCTTGATCGCCTGCTCCTTGGCCCCGGCGTACTGCCACCACTGCCGCTCGAAGATGAGGACATCCCGGTCCCGACGGGACAGCCCGGCACCGATGGCCTGCCCGCCGGTCTGCGGGCTGCCGTCCGGATGTCCGGCGGTGGCAGCGTTGTCCATCGGATTCCTCCTACCGCACACGGCACGCCGGAGGCAGCCGAATCACAATCCTGTTGTTCCACCGTCATCACAGCACGTCCGGGCGACGGTATCCAGCGCATCGGCGGGTGTCGCGTGGCCGGTACCGGCGGGTATCGAGCCGGTTCGGGTCACTGCCCGGGCGCACCGGTCGCCGACGGCGCGCCGGAGGTCGGCATGGCGCCGGCCGAGCGGTCGGCGGCGCCGGCGGCTGCGGCTGCGGCTGAGACGACCGAGCCGGCGGGGCTCGCCGGAGCGGCCGGGCTCGACCCCAACGCGGTGGTGGGGGTCGCGGATTTCGAGGCGGACGTCGTCGCCGGGACGGTCGCTTCGGAGGCGGTGACCGTCGACAGCTCGGTGACCTGCTCGGTCGTCGTCGCCGGAACGGTGATCGAGCCGCCCGCCGGGCCCCCGGAGCCGCCCAGCACGGACAGCCCGCCGGAGGTCCCGCCCGACAGCGGCGAGCCCTTGATGGTTTCCAGCAGGGTGACGGCTCCGAGCGAGCTCACGAAGATCGCCGCGGTTGCGGCCAGGCCGACCAGTACCCCGGCGCTGACCCTGCGGCGGGTGGGCCGCGGTCGGCCGGGCTCGGCGTGCTCCGGCCCGGGACGCCGGGCCGCAGCCGACGGCAGGACGGCGCGTGGGATGACAACCGTCTGATCGGCGGCCGGCGGCAGCACCGCGGGCAGCAGGATGGTCCCGGCCTCATCGGCGGCAGGCCCGCTGGTGGTGCCCTCGTCGCCCCGGCGAACCTGCAGCACCGCCTTCTGCACCTGCCTGCGGGTCATCACCAGCGAGTGGCCGACAACCGCGCTGCCGACCACCGTGACGACGGAGGCCAGGGCTGCACCGATCAGGGTTCCGGCGACGCCGAGCCGGGAGCCGATCAGCGCGGCGGTGACGGCAGCGCTCATGCTGGCCAGCACCTGGGTGACGGACAGCGAGAAGCGCTGCTCCTCCTCGGAACCTGCTGCGGTGGAGTTCGGTGCGGTCGACGTCGATCCGGTGGAGCCGGTTGACGTGCTGACGGTCATCGGAATGGCGGAGTGGGCGCGGCGCAGGTGGGTAAGGGCAGTCATGGCGTGGTGGTGTCAGTTTCGATTCTGGGCGTTGGTCGGTGCTTCGGTCCGCCGGGCATCAACCGGCAGTGGGTAAGACGCCCGCCGGTCGCCGACCGTTCAGGATCGGTGCCGGTTGTCACACCGGGGCAACGATCAGCGCAGCTGCGGATGACGGGACGCGTACCCCGTCGCTGCCTCGAAACCCTTTGCAATGGCGAGCAGTTCGTGTTCGGCTCGATGCCGCCCGACGATCTGCACGCCGAGCGGGGTACCGGCCGCGCTGAACCCCGCGGGCATCGAGATCGCCGGATGGCCGGTCACCGTGACATGACAGACCGTGCGCATCCAGCCGAGGTAGTCGCCTTGGTCGTGTCCGGCCACCGTCCCCGGGTACTGCAGGTCGGCGTCGAACGCGGCGAGCGGCGCGACCGGCAGGATCAGCGCGTCGAACGTGTCCAGGAACTCGCGCATCCGGTGGAACAGTGTCGTCCGCAGGACGGCCGCCCGGCCGATCGCCGGACCGGTCAACTGCCGGCCGGCCAACATGTTGGCGTACAAGCTCGGCCGCACGGTCTCGGCGTTCTCGTCCAGCAGTTGCCCGAGGGTGGCCTCGAACTGCCACGCCCGCAGCGTCCGGAAGCACTCGTCGGCGCCGGTGAAATCCGGGCTGGCCTCCTCGACGAACGCCCCGTGTGTCTCGCAGCTCGCCGCCGCGGCCCAGACGGTGGCGGCGACGTCCCGCTCCACCTCGACGGAGCCGTCCAGGTCGGGTGAGAAGGCGATCCGCAGGCCGGCCAACGAGCCGGCGGCCAGCTGAGCGAAGGACGGGCCGGGTTCCTCCAGCGAGAGCGGCGAGCGGACGTCCGGTCCGGCCATCACCGACAGCAGCAGCGCGACATCGTCGACGGTGCGCGCCATCGGACCCTGCACGGAAAGCCCGGTGAACCCGTCGGCCGCCGGGTACATCGGCACCCGACCCGCCGACGGCCGCAGGCCGATGACGTTGCAGTACCCGGCGGGCAGCCGTAGCGAGCCGCCCATGTCGTTGCCGTCGGCCAGCGGGTGCATGCCCGCGGCCAGTGCGGCAGCGGCGCCGCCGGACGACCCGCCGGCCGTCACGGACAGGTCGTAGGGGTTGCGGGTGACGCCGAAGACCTGGTTGAAGGTGTGCCCGCCGGTCGCGAACTCAGGGACGTTGGTCTTGCCCAGGGTGATGACGCCGGCCTGCTTCAGCCGCTCGATCACCAGGTCGTCGGTGTCCGGGACAAAGTCGGCGTGCACCGGCGACCCGAACGTCGTCCGGATCCCGGCCGTCAGGTGATTGTCCTTGTGCGCCATAGGCAATCCGTGCAGCGGCCCGGCGAATCCGCCGTGTGCGGCAAGCCGGTCCTGCTCGTCGGCACGGCGCAGCGCCTGCTCCGCGGTGAGCGTCACGATGGCGTTCACCGCGGGGTTGACGACCTCGATCCGCTCCAGGTGCGCGGTGACGACCTCCCGGGCGCTGACCTGTTTGGCCCGCAGCATCGCCGCGAGCTCCGTCGCGGACCGGTAGTAGAGCTCCTGCGTCACTCGGCTCCTCTGTTCGCGCCGTCCGCGCCAACGTAGCGTGTGCGGAGGCGGGCACCCGGGGTTTCGACCCCGGGTGCCGCACCACCGGCCGGCTCAGCCTGCGCGGGTGGCCTCCGGCTGCGGCACTGCCGAGTCGTTCTCGGCCTCAGCAGCCGGCCTGGACTTCACGAACAGCACCGCACCAGCGGCCAGCAGGATCACCACGATCGGCACCACCATCGTCGGGCGCATCGCGTCGGTGAACGCCGCGGAGAATGCGTACTGCGCGGCCGCGTGGATCTGCTCGGCCACCGGGGCCGGCACGCCGGCCGGCAGCGCCATGCCCGACGCCTGACCGGCGCCCACCTCGATGCCGCCGGAACCCGCCTTCGTCATTCCGTCGATGAACGGCCCCTGCGCCTGGGTGGTCATCGCCGCGGTGAGCCGGTTCGCCAGCAGCGCACCGAGAATCGCGGTGGCCAGCACGGCACCGAACTCCTGGACGGTGTCCAGCACACCCGCGCCGATGCCCGCCCTGGACGGCGGCATGTCCCGGGTGGCCAGGCCGAACACCGGGGTCCACACACAGCCGAGGCCGATCCCGGCCGCGACCAGGCCGGGCACGAACGCCCACTGGCCGGAGTCCGGCGCGGCAACCGCGACCACGTAGACCAACCCGGCCGCGAACAGCAGCAGCCCGCCGATCAGCACCCACTTCATGCTGATCCTGCCGGACCCCGAGAGCCCGCCCACCACCCCTGAGGTGATCATCATGGCGAGCGACTGGGTGCCGATCACCAGGCCGGCCGCCACCGCGGTCAGGCCGAGCACGGACTGGTAGTAGATCGTCATCGGCAGGAAGACGCCGACCATCGCGAAGCCCATCGCCAGCAGCACCAACGTCATCACGGTGAAGGTGCGGTCGGTGAAGACGGCGAACGGCAGCAGCGGTTCGGCGTCCTGGGTGCGGACCTGCCGCCACAGGAACAGGCCCAGCAGCACCGCGCCGGCCGCGATCACCATCGGGATGGTGAGGAAGCCCGCGACGGTCCCCCAGCCGTACCGCTCGCCCTCGATCAGCCCGAAAACGACGCCGAACAGACCGGCGGTCAGTAGCAGGACACCGGGCACGTCCAGCCGGTGCTTGATCCCCGGCCGGACATCGGGCATGACCACGAACGCCAGCGCGAACGCCACCACGCCGATCGGGATGTTCAGGAAGAAGATCCACCGCCAACCAAAATTCGTCACCAGGTAGCCACCCAGGGTGGGTCCGAGCAGCACGCCCAGCCCGGACATGATGCCGATGGCCGCGAACGCGGGCCCGCGCTTGGCGGTGGGCAGGATCGAGGTGATGATCGGCAACCCCTGCGGGGCCAGCAGCGCGGCGCCGATGCCCTGCACCGCCCGGAAGGCGATCAGCTGGCCAGGCGTCTGGGCCAGCCCGGAGGCCAGGCTCGCGGCCGTGAAAACCGTCAGGCCGATCAGGAAAAGCCTGCGGGGGCCGTAGATGTCGCTCAGCCGACCGGCGGTGATCAGCAGCACCGTGTAGGTCAGCGAATAGGCGGAGCCGACCCAGAGCACCGTCTCCAGAGTGGCGTTGAGGTCGGTGACCAGGTCGGGGATGGCGATGTTGACGATGGTGATGTCGAGCAGGGTCATGAACAGCCCGAGACAGAAGACCGTGATGACCAGGGCCGGTCGGACCGGCCGGTGGCCATGGATCGGCACTCCGGTGATGGTGCGACCCGAGGGTGGTGCGGACATGGGAATATCTCCTTGCATGGTGGATGGGGTTGATGGCTCGCCGAACCCGGCCGTCGAGGCAGGGTCCGGTCATCTCCGCGGACGCGATGCGGCGCCGGGCGGATGCCGGGCGCCGGGCCGGTGGTGTGTTCGCAGCACACCGCCGGCCCGCAGGAACTGCCGCGGGTTACGGCGGCAGGTCCTCCTCGGTCGTCGACAACCGAGGAATTCCGGGAAAGGTACTCATGGCGCCGGACATGCCCTGCGCCCATTGCGCGATGGTCGCTTCATCCCAATACAGTTCGCCGCCGGCCAGATCGTCGAGAATGCCGGCCACCCAGGCGTGTTCGGCCGCCAACATGGCCAGCCGGTACTCGTCTTCGATGGCGAAAAGCCTTGGCAGCTGATACTTCTCGCTGAGATCGGCGGTCAGCGCCTGCATCGCCGCGATCTCCTTGCGCAGGACCAGCAGCCGGGCGAGCAGATTGTCCCGGACATCCTCCGCGGGCAGCAGCGGGATGAACGACAGCGCCGCGGGGAACTCCGGGTACTCGTTACGCACCGTCCGCAGCATCGTGGTCAACCAGGCTTCCGCTGCCGCCCGGCCCTGTTCGGTCAGCTGGTACACCGTCCGCTCGGGGCGCCGGCCTGCCCGTTCGGTTTCCAGCGGCTCGATCAGGCCGGCCTTCGCCAGCCGCTCGACCGCGGGATACAGGGACCCACGCTGGACCCTGACGACCTGGTCCTTGCCGCGCCATTGCATCAGCCGCTGCATCTCGTACGGGTGCATCGGCGCCTCGGCCAGCAGGACCAGCACCATCAGCATCAGCGGGCTGGCGCGGACGACCGGCCGCCGCTGGCCGCCGTCCCCTGCTTTAGTCATGCGATGACTATCTACCACCTGACGGGCTGGTGTCAAGAATCCTCCTGAATGGTGTCACCGTGACGTCACGGGCACCAGGACCTTCGTCGATCGCCGAGGGCGTAACCGGATGGACTCCGCTGCCGGGCATCCGGACGTTGAATGGGTTCCACCCGCATCAACACCGGAGGTCGCCGCCATGCCCACTGACGTCCCCCTCGAGCCGGCCGACGACCTGTCCGCGCGCGTCCTGGATGCCTACTCGCGGGTGGTGACGGACGTTGCGGCGACGGTGATTCCCCGGGTCGCGGCTGTCTCGGTGCAGGTCCGCGGCAGATCCGGCCGGACCCAGCAGGGCTCCGGCTCCGCGGTGCTGTTCACCGGCGAGGGTCACCTGCTCACCAACGCACACGTCGTCGGCGAGTCCGACTCCGGCACGGTGGCGTTCGCCGACGGCACCGACAGCCCCATCGACATCATCGGTTCCGACCCGCTGTCCGACCTGGCCGTGGTCCGCGCCCGGACGCAGGTGTCGATCACCCCGGCCACCCTCGGCGATGCCGACACCCTGCGCGTCGGGCAGCTCGTCGTCGCCGTCGGCAATCCGCTGGGCCTGGCCGGGTCGGTGACGGCCGGAGTGGTCAGCGGGCTCGGTCGCTCGCTGCCGACCCGCTCGGGCAGCGCCGGCCGGGTGATCGAGGACGTCATCCAGACCGACGCGGCGCTCAACCCGGGCAACTCCGGCGGCGCGCTGGCCGACGCCACCGGACGGGTGGTCGGCATCAACACCGCGGTCGCGGGCGTCGGGCTGGGGCTGGCCGTGCCGATCAACGCCACCACCCGGCGGATCATCGCCGCGCTACTGCGCGACGGCCGGGTGCGGCGGGCCTACGTGGGCCTGGTCAGCACCCCGGGTCCGTTACCCGCCGCGCTGGCCGCAAAGATCGACCGTCTTACAGGCCTGCGGGTGGTGGAGGTGGTCGGCGGGTCACCGGCCGATCGGGCCGGGCTCGCCGCCGGTGACCTGCTGCTCACCGCGGGGCGCCGGCCGGTCACCGACGCACAGAGCCTGCAGCGCCTGCTGTTCGACGACGCCATCGGCCGACCGCTGCCGATCACCGTCTGGCGGCGTGGCGCGATGGTGGACGTGATCACCGTGCCGACGGAACTGTCGGCGACCGCGGGACCGCGCTGATGTCCAGGGACCTTCGGGCCGAACACCCGGCGCCGATGAGTCTTTCGGGTCACATCGGCCGCTCGAGAGGAGCCTTTTTGCCCCAACGGGTTTATACCTGAGGGGAGCGCAACGGTCGCGGCCGGATGAGACGCACCTGCATGGCCGAGGCGATCACCGAACCCAACGAGGAGCGCGTGCTGATGACGAGGCACAACGACACCCTGATCCGCGGCGGACCGCGCAGCGGACTCGTCGAGCAGCGGCGCAGCAGCGAACACGTCGAGCCGCGTGCCACCCTGCGGGGCGGCTTCCGGGTCACCCTGCAGGACATGTCCTGGTGGTGGTCGCCCGGCATGTTCAGCCTGCTCGGATACCGACCCAACCAGGCCGCGCACATCGTCCCGACCACGGCGTTGGTGCTGGCGCACCGGCACCGCGACGACCGGCGAGCCGTGGAATCGGCGTGGGCGCAGCTGGTGTCCGGCGACGGCGTGGCGGCGCTGCACTACCGGATCGTCGGCGCGGACGGCCTCACCAGGCCGGTGTTCGCCATGGCCTCGACGCAGTACGACAGCACCCGCACCCCGGTGCTGATCAGCGGGGTGCTGCAGCTCGAGGTGCCGGCCCTGCAGCACTGAGCCCCGCAGCACTGAGCCCTGCTGCGCCGATCACCGGCAGCCGATCAGCGGGGGCCGATCAGCGGGGGCCGATCACCCGGACCGGGCTGCCGGCCAGCCAGGCCGTGATGTCCTCGACGGCCTGTCCGTAGGCAAGTTCGTACGCCGGCCGGGACACGAACCCGAGGTGCGGGCTCAGAATCGTCCGGGGAGTGGACAACAGCGGGTGACCGGCGGGCAGCGGCTCGACGTCGAACACGTCCAGCGCCGCGCCGCCGATGGTGCCGGCGGTCAGCGCGTCGACCAGGTCCGCCTCCCGGACGATCGGCCCGCGCGAGGTGTTGACCAGGTACCCGGCCGGGCCCAACAGTTCCAGTTCCTCTGCGCCCACCAGGTTTCGCGTCCGGTGGGACAGCAGGGTGTGAAGCGTGACGATGTCACTGCGACGAAACAGATCGTCTTTCCCGACCAGCCCGCAGCCGTGCTCGGCGGCCCGCTCGGCCGTCAGATTCTCGCTCCAGGCCAGCACCGTCATCCCGAAGACCCTGGCCAGTTCGGCGATCCGCTGCCCCAGCCGGCCGAGGCCCAGGATGCCCAGGGTGCTGCCGGCCAGCTGCAGCGGCAGCACCGGCTGCCACTGACCCTGCCGGGTCCGACGGTCCTCGGCGGGCAGGTCGCGGGCGATCGCCATGATCAACGCCCAGGCCAGCTCCACCGTTGACGAGCCGCCGAGATCGGTTCCGCTGACGGTGATGCCGCGCTCGGCCGCGACCGCCACGTCGATGGCCCGGTTGCGCATCCCGGTGGTGACGATGAGCCGGAGCCGCGGCAATCGCTCCAGAACCGACCGGGGAAAGGCGGTCCGCTCCCGCATGGCCACCACGACCTCGAATCTCTCCAGTCGCTCGACAAGCCGGTCCGGGTCGGGCAGATGGTCGGTGAACGCCACGATCTCCACCCGGCCGGCCAGCGGACTCCAGTCCGCAACCTGCAGGGCGACGTCCTGGTAGTCGTCCAGGACTGCGACCGCCGGCGGCCCGTCCGTCACCGCAAGACCGGCCGTCGCCGAAGGGCCGGACCTCACTGGAAGCCCGCGATCGGCCGCGGCGTGTAGGCCTGCTGGAGACCGGCAGTCTCCTCGTCGGTGAGCCGGAGATCGAGAGCGGCGACGGCGTCATCGATGTGGCTGATCTTCGTCGCACCGATCAACGGCGCGGTGACCACGGCACGGCCGAGCACCCAGGCCAGCGCGACCTGCGCCCGCGGCACCCCGCGTTGCCCGGCGACCCTCGCCACCTGCTCGACGATGGGCCGGTCATCGCCTGAGTACAGGCCAGCGGAGACCTTGTCGGTGTCGTTGCGGCTGCTCGTGGTGCCCCAGTCCCTGGTCAGCCGGCCCCTGGCGAGCGGGCTCCACGGGATCACCGCGACGCCCTGGTCGGCGCACAACCCGTGCATTTCCCGCTCCTCTTCGCGGTAGAGCAGGTTGTAGTGGTCCTGCATCGAGACGAAGCGGGTCCAGCCGTGCAGATCCGCGGTGAACAGCGCCTTGGCAAACTGCCAGGCGTACATCGAGGAGGCCCCGATGTAGCGGGCCTTGCCGGCCTTCACCACATCGTGCAGGGCCTCCAGAGTCTCCTCGATCGGGCTGTCCGGGTCCCAGCGGTGGATCTGATAGAGGTCGACGTAGTCCATGCCGAGCCGGGTAAGGCTGGCGTCGATCCCGGTCATGATCGCCTTCCGGGAGAGCCCGGCGGCGTTGGGTGCGGTCCGACCGCTGAAGAAGACCTTCGTGGCCAGCACGATCTCGTCGCGCCGGGCGAAGTCCTTCAGCGCGCGGCCGACGATCTCCTCGCTGTGCCCGTCGGAGTAGGAGTTCGCGGTGTCGAAGAAGGTGATCCCCTGCTCCACGGCATGCTTGATCATCGGCCGGGATTCGTCCTCGGGCAGCGTCCAGCCGTGGTTGCCGCGGCCAGGATCGCCAAAACTCATGCAGCCCAGGCAGATTCGGGACACGTCAAGGCCGGTGGAGCCCAGTTTCCGGTAGTCCATGCCGGCTACTGTAGTGACGCGGCGCGGGCGGGACATGGCCGCCGCCATTGGGCCGTTCGGATGAATGCATGGTGAACAACGCAGAATTGCTTGACTGACTTCGCAATGCGTGGCAAGCTACGCATAGACCATCACTCCAACCCGAAAGGATCACCCCATGTCCTCCTTCACCACCCAGGCCGCCGAAGCCGCCGAGCAGTACCTGTCCGCCGTCAGCAAGCTGCAGGACGCCTCGCTCGAGGCCGTGTCGACCCTCGCCGCCAACGTCCCGGACGCCGCCAAGGGCGTCGTCCCAGCCCTGCCGGGCGCCGACCTGCCCAGTCCCGAGGAGATCTCGGCCGCGTACTTCTCGTTCACCGAGAAGCTGATCGCGAACCAGAAGGCTTACACCGAGCGCTTCTTCGCCGCCGTCACCCCGGCTTCCTGATCCGATCCGCCCGGTGCGTCCGACATTCTCGGGCCCACCGGGCGGCTTGCTGTCCCCGACTCTTCTCACCGCAACCCTGGAGCAGGCAGATGACCACCTCGGACGGATTGCCCAGCGAGGCTGACGAAGTCAATCGGTTGCTGGAGCAGGCCCTCGCCGAGATCATCGACGTCACCGAACGTTTCGAGGCCCGAAAGAGAATCGGGCAGGCGAAGGAACTGCTGATGACGCAGCGGAAGATGACCGAACCGGAGGCGTACCGGTGGATCCAGAAGACGGCCATGGACCGGCGCACCTCGATGGTCGTCATCGCCGGCACCATCATCGAAACCCTGGGCGTCGCGGCGACGGCCGGCTGACGCCACCGCCCCGCCCGCTCAGCCCTGCCCGACCACCTCCGCGAGCGCCCGCGCCCGCCCGCTCGCGATCACGTCCTCCAGCGCCAGCAGCGCCCCGTCCGGCCCGGTCAGCGGCACCCGCCAATTCGGGTACTCATCGATCGTGCCCGGCTGATTCTGCGTCCGCTTGTCCCCGACCAGGTCCGACAGCGCCACGCTGATCAGCCTGGACGGCGTCCAGGTCAGGTACCGGTGCAGCGCCAGCACCGTCGCATGCACTTGAGCGTCCGTGGCATCGGGCGCGTCCGGCGCCAGCGCGGCCTCAGCCGCATCGACCTCCGCGGGCGCCAGCGCCCCGCGCCTGCGCAACTCCTCCAGCCAGGCGCTGCGTTCCGCGTCGTCAGCGGCCAACTCCTCCGCCAGCGACCGGGTCAGCAGGCCCAGCGCATCCCGCAGTCGGACATGATCCCCGGACAGATAGCCGGCGGTCGGCGGCAGGTCGTGCGTCGTCACCGACGCCAGGCAGTATTCCCGCCACCACTCCGGCCGCAACGGTGCCCCACTGCCGTGGAACTCGAACTCGAACCAGAGGATGGACGTGCCCAGGATGCCGCGCTCCCGGAGGTAGTCGCGGACCCAGGGTTCGACGGTGCCCAGGTCCTCGCCGACCACCAGGGCGCCGGCCCGCTTCGCCTCCAGCGCCAGGATGCCGACCAGCGCCTCGTGGTCGTACCGCAGGTAGGTCCCCTCGGTGGGACCGTGCCCCTCCGGGATCAACCACAACCGGAACAGCCCGATGATGTGGTCGACCCGCACGCCGCCCGCCGAGCGCAGCACCGTGGACACCATGTCCCGGAACGGGGCATAGGCCTGCTCGGCCAGCCGGTCCGGCCGCCAGGGCGGCTGCGCCCAATCCTGGCCGTTCTGGTTGAACGCGTCCGGCGGCGCGCCGACCGTCATTCCCTGCGCGAAAACGTCCTGCAGGCACCAGGAATCGGAGCCGGACGGGTGCACACCGACGGCCAGGTCATGCATGACGCCCAGCGCCATGCCGGACCGCAGGGCCGTCGCCTGGGTGCCGGCAAGCTGCTCGTCGAGCACCCACTGCAGCCAGCAGTAGAAGTCGATCGCGTCGGCGTTCGCGGCCCGGAACGCGGCCACGGCGGGTGACGCCGGGTGCCGCAGGTCCGCCGGCCAGCTGTGCCAGTCATCGCCGTGCAGGTGGAACAGCGCGCACCAGGTGGCGTAGTCCACAAGGCCCTGCCCCTCCCGGGACCGGTACGCCCGGTAGGCCAGTTCCCGACCGACCGTGCGGGGCACGGCGTGCACCAGTTGCAGCGCCGCCCGTTTCGCCGTCCAGGCGATGTCCCGGTCGATCCGGTCCAGCCCGTCCAGCTCCCGGTGCACCGTGCTGCGCAAGGTCTGCACCGTCCGCCGGCCGGCGGCGTCGAGGTCGGCGTACTCCGGGATCCGTTCGACCCGCAGATACAGCGGGTTCTGGAACCGGCGGGTGGTCGGCAGGTAGGGCGACGGCTCCATCGGCGCGCCCGGCTCGGCGGCGTGCAGGGGGTTCACCAGCACAAAGCCGGCGCCCAGCTCGGCTCCGCCCCAGACGGCGAGATCCGCCAGGTCGGCGACGTCGCCGACCCCCCAGGACTGGGCCGAGCGGACGCTGTACAGCTGGGTGGCGATCCCCCAGACCCGGTGCTCGCCCATCCGCTCCGGGAAGCCCACCCAGGCCGGCGTGACGATCAGCGTCATCGCCGCCTCGTCGGCGCCGGACCGGGCGCGCAGCGTGTGATACCCCAGCGGCAGGTCCCCGGGGACCCGGAATGTGGCCTGACCGACCAGCCGATCGCCGAGATGCCTCGGCTCGGACCAGTTCTCCTCCTGCGGCAGGTCCGGACGGGCGCCACCGCTCTCCAGGTCGATCCACACCGACACCGGGTCGCCGTGCCGGACGTGCACGTCAACGGTGGGCGCCCAGCCCTGCCGGATCACCAGCGACGGCGGGAGCATCCGGCGCCACGGCGCGTCCCGGTGCTCCTGCAGCGCGCGCTGGGCCGCCTCCGGCGTGGCCGCGTCGACGTCGAGCGCGGTCAGCAGCTTGACGATGGTCTCGGCGGGCACCTCGACGTGCCTGGTCTGCCAGTCCCAGAACTCGGTGGCGATGCCGTACGCGTCGGCCAGCTGGCGCAGCGCCGGGTGAAGTTCCATGGCGGTGACGTCCTTCATTGCTCGGCGGTGCGGAGGGCGGCAGGGGCGGCGCCGCAGTCGGTCACAGGCTGCTGGGACAGCGCTGCCGTGTCAAGCCGCGGTGCCACGCCGAGCTGTCACACCGGGTCAGCCCCGGTGAGGCGGCCCAGGATGGTGCCGATCTCGGTGCGCAGCTCGGCGAAGGCAGCAGCGAGCGGGTCGGCGGCGGCCGCGTCCTGGGTAGGCGTTTGCGGGTCCTGTGCTGGTTCCGGCGCCGGGTCACCTGCCGGTTCCTCCGCGGCCTGCACCGCCCGCGCGGCGTCGGTCGCGGCGGCGCGCATGGCGTCGATGTCCGGGTCGGCGGCGGTCTGCAGGATGGCCACGTAATACCGGTCCGTCCAGCCCACCGAGTGGATCTGCACCTGGTCGGTCGAGCCGATGTCGGTCCAGCCCTGCTTCGATCCATGGTCGCCGGTGAGGGCGTTCAGGCCGAAGTCCTGGTCGGAGCCGTCGGCCGCGGTCGGGGCGGTGTTGGCCATCGCGTCCAGCAGCAGCGGCCCGACCTCGGGATCGGCGGCGGCCCCGAAGAGGAACTGGGCTTCGTCGTCGGCGGTGATCAGCTCCCAGCCCCAGTCCCCCGGGCCGGTTCTCGGGCCGTTGGCGGTGTGGCGGAGCCCGTAGCGGGCGGCCATCGCCGGCACGATGTCGGTGTTCCACAGCGAGGACTCGATGCCGTCGTCCGAGCCGATGATCATGGTGCGCAACGTGCGGGTCAGCGACCGGTCCGGCTGACCGCCGGCCTGCACCTGGTAGTAGGCGAGCGTGAACAGCTTCACGATCGACTCGGAGATGTACTGCACGTCGCCGCCGCTGCCGGCCACCAGCTCTCCGGTGCTGCGGTCGACCACGGCGATGCTCTGCCCGATGCCCTGCGCGGACGCGGCGGCCACCGACCGGTCGACGGCCTGTTGCTCGGCGTTCGACGGGTCCGAGGCGATCGACGTGTTCGCGGCGTTCGACGCGTCGGCCGCTGGGGCCGGCAGCACACCGACGGTCAGTGCGAGCGCCAGCGCGGCGGCGGCGGGTCGCAGCTTCACCGGGCAGCATCCGCGGTCGGGTGGGTGGTCATTGCCCTCGAGAATGCCAGCTACCGGGCCGGTGACCTACATCGCGTCACCCGGTGGCGGGGTCCGTGATCACCCGGAAGACCGGGAAGTCGGCCGCGATGCGGTCGAAATCGGCGAGCGGCGCGTGCCGGTCGACCGGGATGTGCGGGCGTCCGCCGGGCGCGAGGGCGAGGTAACGCCGCAGGATGGGCGCCCGGTCGGCCGGTTCGATCTCCAGTAGGTGGACGGCCTCGCGGTGGCCGCGCCGCAGCAGCGCCGCCGACCCGCCGTCCGCGCGGACGTTGCTGACCCAGTTCGCGTCCTGGCCGAGCATCGACACCAGGTACCGCTCGCCGTGCTCCTCGACGATGACCAAGGGAACGAGATGGCCCGGCCGCTGCGCCGACCCCTGACCTCCAGCGTCACCGCAGCCGCCGGGGACAGGAACCCGGCGGCGAACTGGATCGCGGAGAGCCGGTTCATGGCTCTGGCCAGCGCGCCCGGGTGGCCGCCGCGGTACATCCGGCGCAGCAGCCGGTAGTGCGGCCGGCCGTCGGGTCGGGTGTGGTCCGTCGGGCGGCTCATGGGGTGCGCCCCTTTCCGTCGACAGACTCCCGGACTGTCATGATCAGCCGGGCGAACGACGGCGGTCCAGTGCCTTTGGTCCCGGTGTCAGCCCGCGGCCGGCGCCTGAGCCATCGCGGCGGCGTCCTCGCCGTCGTGGCCGGGTGACTGTTCGTTCGGGTGGCCGGCGGCGTAATCGGCCCGTTCCTCGCCGGAGCAATTGCACGGGGTGGGCCCGCACCGCTGCACGACCGGGAACGCGATGCCAGGCGCGGCCGATCGCCGGCCGGCCAGGTACTGCGTCACGGCGTCGTTGCCGGCCAACCGTTGCAGCCCGAGAAGTGAGGCAACAGAGTTGCTGTCGCTGCGGCTGGGGTGTTGTCGCCGGGCCGGGGGCAGCGAGTCCCGACGCGGTTCGACCAGATGGTGCGCGGTCATGACGGTCTCCTTCGGTCGATTCCTCGGAACAGCGCTGCGGTCGCCTCAAACACCGCCCAATGCGGACAGCACCGGCTCGATGGCCACTTCCTCACAGCCGACTTCGAGCGCGGCCTCGGCGGTGACTGCCGCCCCGCCGATCAAGTCGGCTGCCCCGGCCGCACCCGCCGCACCCGCGGCCTCGGCGCCGCCGGTGGTGACCGCGCCGGCAACGGCGGCCGCGCCGAGTTCGGGCTGCAGAATGAGGAAGGTCAGCAGCACCAGCCCGGCCAGGGCAGCGATCTCCAGCGCAGTGACGCCGGAATCCGCGGACTTTCCGGCCGTCGTCGGGCCCGCCGCCGCGGCCTTGGCTGCGGGCGGCGGCACCGGCGGCGCCGCGCCCTGTTGCGGCGTTGCGCCGGCAGCGGGCGCCGGGGTGTTCGGCGCGGTGGCCTTGTCGCCCTTGTAGGTCAGGTATTCATCTCGCGGCGCGATCATCGCCGTGTCGAAATCGTTGAGTGCCAGGGCCAGTTGCTTGAGGTCCTTGGCTCCCTCGCACTTGGCGGCCGCGCTCTGCGCCGCCGTCCAGATGGACAGGCTGGGCATCGTCGCGAGATCGTAGAGCGCGGCCATTCCGTACGCGCCGCCCACCACGCCGCCGGCGAGCAGCCCGGTTGCCGTCGCTCTCGACGCGATCTGGTGCCGGACGTGATGCTCGCCGCTGAGCCGTTCGAGCTCGCTGCGGACGTGGAACGCCCGGGATTGCAGCAGGGCGAACGCCCGAGCCGGGTTGACCAGCCGGGTGACGCCGGCCCGATCGACGATCTTGACCCGTTCCTCCTGCACCGCTTGGCGTTTGATCTTCTTCTTGATGCACTCGCTGTCGAAGAAGTCCTTCTTGGCCTTGAGAACGTCGGGCGTGACGTGCTTGTCGCCCGCCTTGAGTTGGCCGCCGGCGGTGAAGTAGTCGCTGTTCGGCGGGGTGCACTTGTAGCCGTAGACCCCGCCGTCGTTGACCGTCTGCATCAGCTGCGGCTGCGGGAGCGCCACCCCGGGGTTGTCGAAGATCATCGGCGGCGGCGGGGCGGCGTCCAGCATGTGCACGGTCTTGCCCTTGAACGTCGGATTCTTCGTCTTTTCCAGGATGCCCTTGTAGTACTCGAGATCGCTGTGGCCCTGGGCCATGCCGGTGGCGTGGTTGGGCTTGATCTCGCCGATCTCGATGACGTTGCCGTCCCATCGGGCCAGGTCGAGACGATTGTTCCGGCCTCGACCGCGACCGGCGACGACCTTGACCTCGTTGTCGACGCCGAGCGCGCCCATCTTCGACTGAATCTGGTTGTGCGCCTGGGTTCCGGCCGGCCCGGGGTCGATGCAGAATCCGCAGCCGGCGGGTTCCTCGGCCGCTTCGCCGTCACGCTGCACCGTGGGTGCGGTGCCAGTCGGCGGTTGCGGCACCCGCGACCGTTGGGCGAGCAGGGCACCGACCGCACCGTTGCCGGCCTGCCGTTGCAGGGCCAGCAGCGACTGCGGGCTCAGTGGCATCCCTGTGGTGCGCCCTGGAACCGCCCTGATGGCCTCGGCTGCGTGCGGGTGGCTGAGCGGGGAGCGTCGAGTTTCTCGGCCCGCCAGCACGACCTCACCCATCCTCGGATCGTACGGGCGCCGCCCGCCCCCGATCGGGCAGTCTCGGCCGCCCGATGGGGCAGGGGGGATGGCTGTACACGTAGGTCAGGTAGAAACGCTGGCCGCCGCTGGCCACGAGGAACACCGCCGCCGCCAGGAAGGCACCGGGCAACCCCCTGTTCCACCGGTGTTTTCGCTTGGGAGCAACCTTGTACAGCGTGGTGAGGAGCAGGATCATGCCGATCGCCAGGCCCGGATAGTAGGCCCAGCCGATGATCTCGATGACGGTCTGCCGCCAGGCCGGCGGAAACAGCCTGGGTAGATAATCCGGGCCGATGGCCAGCAGCGGCACCACGACGATGCCCGCGGCGAGCGCGCCGGCGGACCCGCTCCTGGCGGTCGGCACCGGGCCTCGGCCGCTCGGGTGCCATGGCTCTGTCAGATCCGGCTCCCGCGGCGGCTCGGACTGCACTGATTGCGGCTGGGTGATGCCGTTGCCACCCCGTTCCGCCGATGACGGTCGCTGCCACCCGCCGTCGACGACGGCCGCAACGATTCGGTACCCCGATCGAGCCACGGCTAACCCGAAGTTACGGCGGTTTGG
>Ga0208851_1000253_pt1 | contig 24551 bp, 26 predicted proteins | sample NGESurshal092012_FD_184481 | JGI IMG/M metagenome (GOLD analysis project Ga0208851, IMG submission 184481) | Arctic peat soil microbial communities from Barrow, Alaska - NGEE Surface sample 415-2 shallow-092012 (SPAdes) | ecosystem: Environmental > Terrestrial > Soil > Wetlands > Peat ... | reverse complement strand
CGCACGACGTCGGACCCCCAGGTGATCAAGGGCGAGGTCATCCGCGAGGACCGACCGGACAACGGCGAACCACCGCGAGGGCTGCCGCCCTCAAGCTGAGCTCCGGGTCCAGGGGGGAGGGGGGCCCGACCCGGGCTCAAGCCGACTTACGGGCAGCGCCTTCGCGGCGGTAGTTAGGGTGCATGGCGCCGGCCGGGCCGCCGCTGTGCCGCAGCAGCTCCAGCCGCTCGACCAGCAGGACCTCGAGGTCGTCCATGGTGCGCCGCTCCAGCAGCATGTCCCAGTGCGTGCGCGGCTTCTTGCCGGCCTTGGCCTGCGGCTGCGAGGCGTCGTGACGCAGCGCGCTGGCACGGCAGAACCGGCAGTCCCAGCTGTCCGGGACCTCGGCCTCCACCGAGAACGGCACGACGAACGAGTGACCTGCCGGGCAGTCGTAGCGGAACAGCTCGCGAGGGGCCAGCTCGACGTCGTTGTCGGTCTCGTAGCTGATCGCGCCCATCCGGGTCCCGCGCAGGGCTTCGCTCATGGTCCGCGCCTCCTCTGGAGCCGACGACCGTCGGCGCCACTAGAACCGAAAACGCGCGAGCGGCCCGCAAGATTCCCGAGCCGGTGACCTGCGCCACACCGCGGGCCCGCGGGAGGGGTGGTCAGATGACGGCCGGGACCTCGTTGCCCGCCTCACGGATCCCGCGGGCGACATCCAGCCGCACCAGCACCGCGAACCCGGCGATGAAGAACACCACCAGCCCGACGATCGCCAGCCGGTACGACCCGGTGACCTGCAGCACCAGCGTGATGAGCAGCGACCCGATCATGGACGTCGCGCCGTCGCTGATCTCGTACAGCCCGAAGTACTCGGCCTCCCGGCCCGTCGGGATGAACTGGGAGAACAGCGACCGGGACAGCGCCTGGCTGCCGCCGAGCACCAGCCCGATGGCGACCGCCAGGACGAAGAACTGCACCGCTGAGCCCTTGGGCACCATCGCCGCGTAGGCGACCACGAGCGTCCACACCACGAGTGAGCCCAGGACGGTGTTCCGGGCGCCCCGGGTGCGGGCGATCCGACCGAGCAGCAGCGCCCCGGCGAAGGCCACGAACTGGACGACGAGGATGGCCACTACCAAGGTCTGCTGGGACAGGCCCAGCTCCTCGGTGCCGTAGGTGGCCGAGAAGGCGATCGCGGCCTGGATCCCGTCGTTGTACAGCAGGAACGCCACCAGGAAGATCAGCGTCTGCCGGTAGCCCAGCAGGTCGCGCAGGGTGACTCTCAGCTGCCGGAAGCCCGCCGTGAGCGGCCCGCCGCCGTCCGCCGAGACCGGTCGCACCGGCGGCCGGTCGATCAGCCGGGACAGCGGGATGAGCGTGAACAGCGCCCACCAGGCGCCGGCCGAGACCAGGCAGATCCGCACCGCCTCGCTCTCGGTCAGCCCGAACGAGTCGTGCAGGGTGAACAGCACGAGGTTGAGGACGAGCAGGGTGGCGCCGCCGAGGTAGCCCATGGCCCAGCCGCGCGCCGAGACGGCATCCCGCTCGTCCGGCAGCGCGATCTCGGGCAGGAACGCGTTGTAGACCACGACCGAGGCGCCGAACGCCAGGTTGGCCAGCACGAACAGCGCACCGCCGAGCAGGAACCGGCCGTCCCGCACGAAGACCAGCAGCATTGTCGCGAAGGCACCGGAGTAGGCGAACACCGCCAGCAGCCGGCGCTTGCTCCTGGCCCGGTCGGCCAGCGCCCCGACGACCGGCAGAGTCACGATCTGCAGCAGCACCGACAGGGTGACCATGGCGGGGAACCAGGCGCTGTAGCGCACCGAGAGGCCGGCCACCGACACGAACCCGTCCGACCTGGCCGCGGTCTTGGTGACGTCGGTCAGGTAGGGACCGAGGAACACCGTGACCACCGTGGTGGAGAAGGTGGAGTTCGCCCAGTCGTAGAAGTACCAGCCGTGCTGTTCGCGCCGTCGCACGGACTCGTTCACCTGAGCCACGTGCGCATGATGTCCTGCCCGCCCCCCGATTGCGAGAACCGGCACGGCGAAGATGACCTTCAGCCTGGCCAGGCCCCGCGCGCCCGCAGGACGTCGCGCAGCACCGCCGGCCGGTCGGTCATCAGCCCGTCCACGCCGAGCCGGAGCAGCCGCTCCATCTCGGACGCCTCGTCGACGGTCCACACGTGCACCTGCAGCCCGAGCCGGTGGGCGGTGTCCACGAACCGCCGGTCCACCACGGTGACCGGCCCGAAACGCAACGGCACCTGGGCGCAGTCGGCGCGGGGGAGGGGCACCCGCCGTCCGCTGGTCGCCGCGAGCCACAGCCGCAGCACGCCGCTCGGCCCCATCGACAGGCAGGCCCGCGGGCCGAGCAGCGCACCCAGGCGGGCCAGCCTGCGGTCGCTGAACGACGCAACGCAGACCCGGTCGAGGGCACTCGTCCGGAGCAGCAGGTCGGCCAGCGGCGCGACCGCAGCGTCGTGCTTGGCGTCGATGTTGAACCGGGCCTCGGGGAACTCCTCCAGCAGGTCGGCCAGCAGGGGGATCGGCTCGGTCCCCCCGATGCGGACCTGCGAGACCTGCGCCCAGGTCTGCCGCTCCACCAGCCCACGGCCGTCGGTCAGCCGGTCCAGCCGGTCGTCGTGGAAGGCGAGGACGACGCCGTCGGCCGTCGCATGCACATCGGTCTCGAAGTAGCGGAAGCCCAGCTCGACGGCCCGGCGGAAGGCCCCGGCCGAGTTCTCCGCGGCCTCGCTCGCACCGCCGCGGTGAACGAACGCCAGCGGCCGGTCACCGCGGTCCAGGAACGGGTGCACCCACCCATCCTGGCCGAGCGGCTCGCCGGCGCCTACGACAGCCCGACGATCTCGCCGTTCTCGTCGAGGTCGATCCGCTCGGCTGCCGGGTGCGAGGACAGCCCGGGCATGGTCCGCATCTCGCCGCTGATCGCGTAGACGTAGCCGGCGCCCGCGGCCACCCGGACCTCGCGCACCGGCATCCGCCAGCCGGTCGGCGCGCCGAGCAGCGACGGGTCGGACGACAGCGACAGGTGGGTCTTGGCGATGACGACGGGGAACTCGCCATACCCGAGCACCTCGAACCGGCGCAGCGTCTCGGCGGCGGCCGGGGCGAGGTCCACGCCGTCCGCCCCGTAGATCTCCCTGGCCACCGCCCCGATCTTGTCCACCAGGGTGGCGTCCAGCGGGTAGAGGAAGCCGAACTCGTGCTTGTCCGCCGCCGCCTCGGCGACGACCTCCGCCAGCTCAGCGGCCCCCTTGCCGCCCTCGGCCACGTGCCGGGTGATGGCCACCCGCGCCCCGGCCGCCTCGGCGATCTCCCGGATCGCCTCGTGCTCGGACGGGTGGTCGGTGGGGAAGGCGTTGATCGCGACGACGGGGGAGACCCCGAACCGGCGGACGTTGGCGATCTGCTTGGACAGGTTCGCCCCGCCCATCGCGACCTCTTCGGGGTGCTCGGCCAGCAGCTCGGGGGGGAGCGGCTTACCGGGCTTGATCACGTGGTGCCCGGAGTGCGCCTTCAGCGCCCGCACGGTCGCCACCAGGACGGCGGCGTCGGGCTGCAGGCCCGAGACCCGGCACTTGACGTTGAAGAACCGCTCGGCGCCCATGTCCGCGCCGAACCCGGCCTCGGTGATCAGGTAGTCGCCCATATGGATGCCGAGCAGGTCGGCGACGACCGAGGAGTTGCCGGTGGCGATGTTGCCGAACGGCCCGGTGTGCACCAGCGCGGGGGTGTTCTCCAGCGTCTGCAGCAGGTTGGGCTTGATCGCCTCGCGCAGGATGACCGCCATCGCGCCGGCGGCCTTGAGGTCCTCGGCCGTCACCGGCCGGCCGTCGTAGTCGTAGCCGATGACGACTCTGCCCAGCCGCCCCCGCATGTCGGCCAGCGACGTGGACAACGCCAGGATCACCATGATCTCGGACGCCGCGGTGATGTCGAACCCGCTCTGCCGCGGGACGCCGTCCATCCTGGCGCCCAGGCCGACGACGAGGTTGCGCAACGCGCGGTCGTTCACGTCGAGCACCCGTCGCCAGGAGATGTTGCGCGGGTCGATGCCCAGTTCGTTGCCGTGATGCAAGTGGTTGTCGACCATGGCCGCGAGCAGGTTGTGCGCGGCTGTGACGGCATGGAAGTCGCCCGTCAGGTGCAGGTTGAGCGTCTCCATGGGCACGACCTGGCTGTAGCCACCGCCGGCCGCGCCACCCTTGATCCCGAACGTGGGGCCCATCGACGGCTGGCGCAGCGCGAGGGTGGCCCTCCGTCCCAGGTGGCCGAACGCCTGGGCCAGACCGACGGCGGTCGTCGTCTTGCCCTCGCCCAGCGGCGTCGGCGTGACCGCGGTCACCAGCACGTACTTCGCCGGCGGCCGGTCGGCCAGCGCCGCGGCGGCCGACAGCGAGATCTTGGCCACGTGCCGGCCGTACGGGTCGAGATACTCGGCCGCGATACCGGCGCGAGCGGCGACCTCCTCGATCGGCTGCATGACGGCGGCGCGGGCGATGTCCAGGTCGGTGGGGGTGCTCGTCGTGGTCACGGGTGCCAGCGTGGACCCGACGGATACCGTGCGGCAAAGGACGTAGGTCCCCGGCGTGTCGGCCGGTCGTCCCGGGGGAGGCACAATGACGCGGTGCCTGGCTACAGCGGACCCCCTGAGCTGACCGCGCAGCGGCTGCTGACCGCCTGGACCCTGGACCTGACCGCCCTGCTCGTCCTGCTCGCCTTCGGAGTCGCCTACGCGGCCGGGGTCGTCGCGCTGCGCCGCCGCGGGGATCGCTGGCCGGTTGGCCGGTTGGTGAGCTTCGCGGCCGGGCTGGCCGTCCTGGTCGTGGCGACCTGCGGGTTCCCCGGCGTGTACGCCCACGTGCTGTTCTGGATCTTCGTCGTCCAGGTCTGCCTGCTGCTGCTCGCGGGGCCGATGCTGCTCGGCCTGGGGGCGCCGGTGTCGCTGACCAAGGTCGCGCTCAGTGAGCGGTCGCTGCACTGGACCCAGCGCCGGGGGGCCCGCTGGCTGTGGCAGGCCGCCCGGCTGCCGGGACTGGCCCCGTTCATCCTCATCGTGGTGACGTCCGCGCTGTTCTTCACCAGCTGGATGCCGTACGCGCTGTCGCACTCCGGCGCCTACCACGGGCTGCAGCTGCTGCTGCTCGCGATCGGCATGCTGATCGTGCTGCCGGTGACCGACGAGAGCGTGCTGCTCAGCTCGTTCGCGTACGCCGTCATGGTGGGCGTGACCTTCGTTGAGTTCCTGCTCGACGCGATCCCGGGCATCGTGCTGCGGTTCACCGGGCACCTGATCGCCCCGGAGTACTGGCTGGCGGTGGGCCGGCCCTGGGGGCTCAGCCCGATCGACGACCAGCACCGGGCCGGCAGCTGGCTGTGGTTTTTCGGCGAGTTCGTCGACCTGCCGTTTATCGCGGTGCTCGTGCTGGCCTGGATCAAGTCGGACGCCCGCGAGGCTGCCGTGGTCGACCGCGAGCTCGACCTGGCCCAGCTCGCGGTCACGCCGGCGGATGAGGACGAGCCGGCGGCGCTGATGCGGCCCTGGTGGGAGACCGACGCCTCGGTGCTCGGTGAGGACCGGGCCCGACGGCACGGCTGGAGCACCGGCCGACCCGGTCCTTGACTTCTCCCGCCGGTGCCTGAACCCTTCCGCCATGCGGTTGCTGCCGTTCGTCGTCGCGCTCATCGGCGTCCTGGCGCTGGTCGGCTGGTTCAGCTGGGACGCCCGCCGGCCGTTGGGTGCGTCCCCGCGCACGACCCGCCGCACCGCTGACCGCGACGACGACTCGACCGCGTCGGCGTCGCCGTGTCCGACGCCGCACTGGCACAACCCGGGCGTCGACCGGATCTGACCGTGCCCCCGGGCGCCCCGCTCGAACGCTCCCGCAGAACGCCGATAAGAGACATTATGTCAAGTTACCCGTGAAACCGCCCCCCGGCGTCCCGTGCCACCGGTCATCTGGTCGCGGCCCACCGTCGCTGGCTGCCGAAGTAGTTGGCCAGGTTCCAAGCCATCGCCGACACCGGCTGGACGGCGAAGAACACGATCCCGGCCATCTCCGGAGTCCCGGGCAAGAACTCGGCGTCACCGTCCGCGCGGTACTTGCCCGCGTACGCCGCGACCACCGACGGGTGCCCAGCCGGGTCATCGGCGTTCTCGGCCAGCCCGCGCACGATGAGCACGTCGTCGCCGCTCTCCAGGTGCAGCACGATCCGCGGGTCGGCGGCCAGGTTGGCCGCCCGGACTGACCCGGGGTCGCTGTAGAACCACGGGACGCCGTCGACCAGGACGCCCCAGACGGGCACCGCGTGCGGGCCGTCCGGGCCAGCCGTCGCCACCCACCAGTTGCGCGCCCCGGCCAGCCGGGCGGCGGCGTCCGCCCACGTCAGCGCCACCGGCTCGGTCATGGCTCCCCCGTTCCTTGCGTCGGTCGATGTCGGTCAGTCGACCGGCCAGGTGTGCACCGGCTGGTTGCCGTGCATCTGCTCGACGTACCGCTGGGTCATCCGGCGCAGTGCGTCCGGCCGGCTGTGTCCGGCGTCCTCCAGTGCGTGCACCACGTCGGTCTGCCACGCGGCGCCGTTCCGCCCGGTGATGCAGCGCCGCTCGATGACCCCGAGCAGCCGCTCCCGGACCGCGTCGTCCACGCCCCAGTCCTGCAGCCCCTCGTGGGCCAGCGGCAGGATCCAGCGCAGCACCAGCTCGGTGACCGGCACCTCCCCGTGGCCGGGCCAGTACAGCACTGCGTCGATCCCCTTCTGCGCCGCCGTCAGGAAGTTCTCCTCGGCCGTGGCGAACGACATCTGGCTCCACAGCGGCCGGTCCATCTGCGCCATCGAGCGGAGCGCGCCGAAGTACAGCGCGCCGTTGGCCAGGGTGTCGACCACGGTGGGTCCGGCCGGCAGTACCCGGTTCTCGACCCGCAGGTGCGGCCGGCCGCCGACGACGTCGTACACCGGGCGGTTCCAGCGCCACACCGTTCCGTTGTGCAGCCGCAGCTCCTGCAGGTGCGGCGTCCGCCCGGCCGCCAGCTCGGCGGCCGGGTCCTCGTCGGCCACGATCGGCAGCAGCGCCGGGAAGTACCGGCTGTTCTCCTCGAACAGGTCGAACACGCTGGTGATCCACCGCTCGCCGAACCAGACGCGCGGGCGGACCCCTTGCGCCTTCAGCTCGGCCGGGCGGGTGTCAGTCGCCTGGGTGAACAGCGCGATGCGGGTCTCCCGCCACAGCTCCTTGCCGAGGAAGTACGGCGAGTTGGCGCCCATCGCGACCTGGACGGCGGCCAGGCACTGGGCCGCGTTCCATCGACTGGCGAAGTCGTCCGGGCTGACCTGCAGGTGGAACTGGACGCTGGTGCAGGCCGCCTCGGGCAGGATCGTGTCGGCATAGGTCTCCAGGCCCTCCACGCCGTTGATGTCGATGTGCAGGTCCTCCCCGCGCGCCATCAGCATCTGCTCGTCGAGCAGGGCGTACCGCGGGTTCTCACTGATGCTCTCGTGGGTGAGGTGCTCGGACATCAGCGTCGGCAGGATCCCGATCATCACCAGGCCCGCACCCAGCTCACTCGCCTTGGCGTTGGCCCGGTTGAGCTGGCCCCGCAGGTCGGCCTCGAGGTCGACCACGGAGTCCCGCTCGAGCATCCGCGGGAGCAGGTTCACCTCGAGGTTGAACCGGGCCAGCTCGGTCTGGAACGACTCGTCGTCGATCGCCCGCAGCACCTCGGAGTTGAGCATGGCCGGGCTGCCGTTGGCGTCGACCAGGTTGAGCTCGATCTCCATGCCGGTCATCGGCCGCTCGAAGTCGAAGCGGTCCTCCGCCAGCATCTGGGCGAACACGTCGAGGCACCGGTGCACCTTCTCCCGGTACCGGACGCGGTCCTCCCGGGTGAAGACGCGGCGGTCGATGTCCTCGCCCATGCCCCCTACCCTCGCGCAGCGCGGAGCGCTACGTCACCCGTTTGGGCTCAACGTCCAGCGCACCACCATCTCGCCCACCGGCCCGGCGTCCGGGTCGTCGTCCGTGCGGATCATCACCGGGACGTCGAACTGGGGACGGCGCCCGTCGCCCAGCTCGGCCAGGATCTCGGCCGCCGAGCGACCCAGGACGGCCTCGGCCGTCGCCCCTCCCGTGGCCAGGCGCAGATAGCGGATCTCGGAACTGACCACCAGCGGAGTGGCCCGGTCCAGTACGTGCGAGAAGTTGGCGAGCACGAGCGCGCTGGCCGCCGACTCCCCCAGGGTGAACAGGGCGCCGGCGTGTGGGCCGCCCACCTGGTTGTGGACGCTGGCCTGGTCGGGCAGCCGGACCCGGGCCCGGCTCGTGCTCACCTGCACGAACTCGAGGTTGAGGGTGCGGACGAACGGCACGGCCTGGTGCAGGCCCTCGGCCACGATGTCGACGTCGACTGTCATCCGGAGAGGCTACCCGCTGGTAACTTGCCCGCAAGGGCAAACCGGGCAAATGGTGACGACCGCTACCGTGGCGGGGTGGTGACGAACCAGCCGCCGGTCGCGGTGGTCGACCTGGACGGCGTTCTGGCCGACGTCCGGCACCGGCTGCACCACGTCGAGCGCACGCCGAAGGACTGGGCGGCCTTCTTCGCGGCCGCTGTGGACGACGGGGTGCTGGCCGAGGGCCGCGCCGTGGTCGAGCGGCTGGTCGCCGAGGGCCACGAGCTGGTCTACGTGACCGGACGGAACGAGGACCTGCGGGCGGACACCGAGGCCTGGCTGCGGCGGCACGGGCTGCCCGTGGTGCGGCTGCTGATGCGACGCCGCGACGACCGCCGCCCGGCCCGGCTGACCAAGCTGGGCATCCTTCGTCGGCTCACCGCCGAGGGCCGACAGGTGGCCGTCGTGGTCGACGACGACGCTGCGGTGGTGCGGGCGCTGCGCGCGGCCGGTTACCCGGTGCTGCACGCCGAGTGGATGTCGGCGCAGCCCTCCCTCTTCGAAGCCCAGGAGCAGGACGGCCGCACCTGACGGCACGCCCTATCTGGTCAACCGCCGATGTCGAAGGCCTCCGGAGGCGGGCAGGCGCAGACCAGGTGGCGGTCGCCGTAGGCACCGTCGATGCGCCGCACCGGGGACCAGTACTTGTCCATCCGCAGCGACGGGAGCGGGAACGCAGCCACGTCGCGCGAGTACGGGTGGTCCCACTCCGCGGCCAGCGACGCCACCGTGTGCGGCGCCCCGCGCAGCGGGTTGTCCTGCACCGGCCACTCCCCCGCGCCGACCCGGTCGATCTCCGCGCGGATGGCCAGCATCGCGTCGCAGAACCGGTCCAGCTCGTACAGGTCCTCCGACTCGGTGGGCTCGACCATGAGCGTGCCGGCCACCGGGAAGGACATGGTCGGGGCGTGGAACCCGTAGTCGATCAGCCGCTTGGCCACGTCGTCGACCGTCACGCCGGTCGCCTTGGTGATCGGCCGCAGGTCGAGGATGCACTCGTGCGCCACCAGCCCGTCGCGGCCGGAGTACAGCACCGGGTAGGCCGCGCCCAGTCGGGCCGCCACATAGTTGGCCGAGAGCACGGCCGCGCCGGTGGCCGCGGTCAGCCCCTCCCCGCCCATCAGCCGGATGTACGCCCACGCGATCGGCAGCACGAGCGCCGACCCCCACGGTGCGCTGGCGACCGCGCCGACCCCGGTCGCCGGGCCCGCCTCGGGCACCAGCGGGTGGTTCGGCAGGTAGGGCGCCAGGTGTGACCGGACAGCGACCGGCCCGACCCCGGGCCCTCCCCCACCGTGCGGGATCGAAAACGTCTTGTGCAGGTTGAGGTGGCTCACGTCGGCGCCGAAGCGACCCGGCTTGGCCAGCCCCACCAGGGCGTTGAGGTTCGCGCCGTCCACGTACACCTGCCCGCCCGTGTCGTGCACGAGCGCGCACAGCTCGGTGATGGTCTCCTCGAACACCCCGTGGGTCGAGGGGTAGGTGACCATCAGCGCGGCCAGCCGGTCGCCGCGCTCGGCGATCTTGGCCCGCAGGTCGTCGACGTCAACGTTGCCGTGCTCGTCGCAGGCCACCACCACGACCCGCAGCCCGGCCATCACCGCCGAGGCGGCGTTGGTGCCATGCGCGGACGACGGGATCAGGCAGATGTCGCGCTCGCCCTGCCCGTTGGCCCGGTGGTAGGCGCGGATCGCCAGAAGCCCGGAGAACTCGCCCTGGCTGCCGGCGTTCGGCTGCAGCGACACGGCGTCGTAGCCGGTCAGCTCGACCAGCCAGCGCTCCAGCTGGTGGATCAGCTCGAGGGTGCCGGCCGCCTGGTCCAGCGGCGCGAACGGGTGCAGGTCGGCGAACTCCGGCCAGCTGATGGGCTCCATCTCCGTGGTGGCGTTCAGCTTCATCGTGCACGAGCCCAGCGGGATCATTCCCCGGTCCAGCGCGAAGTCGCGGTCGGCCAGCGTGCGCAGGTAGCGCAGCATCGACGTCTCGCTGTGGTGGGCATGGAAGACCGGGTGGGTCAGGTACGGCGAGGTGCGCAGCAGGGACGCCGGCAGGGCGTCCGGCGTAGCGGCGTCCAAGGCGGCCAGGTCGACGTCAGCGCCGTGCACGCCGAACGCGCCCCAGACCCGCGACAGGTGCTCGGCCTCGGTGGTCTCGTCGGTAGAGATCCCCACCGTGTCCGCATCGATGAGCCGCAGGTTGACCCCGCGGGCGCGGGCCGCGGCCACGACCTGCTCGGCCCGACCCGGCAGGTACGCCTGCACGGTGTCGAAGAACCCGTCGTGGACCACCTCGACGCCCCCGGCCCGCAGGCCGGCGGCCAACACCGCCGCGTAGCGGTGCGTCCGCCGCGCGATCGTGGCCAGCCCTTGCGGGCCGTGGTAGACGGCGTACATGCTGGCGAGCACCGCGAGCAGGACCTGCGAGGTGCAGATGTTGCTGGTCGCCTTCTCCCGGCGGATGTGCTGCTCGCGGGTCTGCAACGCCAGCCGGTAGGCCGGCGCCCCGTCCGCGTCGAACGAGACCCCGACCAGCCGGCCCGGCAGGTTCCGCTCGAGCCCGGCCCGCACCGACAGGTAGCCGGCGTGCGGCCCGCCGAAGCCGAGCGGCACGCCGAACCGCTGGGTCGAGCCCACGGCGACGTCGGCGCCCATCTCGCCCGGCGACCGCAGCAGGGTGAGCGCGAGCAGGTCGGCGGCGACCGCCACGAGCGCCCCGCGGTCGTGCAGGGCGGCGATCAGCCCGCTGTGGTCACGGACGGCTCCGCTGGACGCCGGGTACTGCAGCAGCGCGCCGAAGGCCTCCACGCCGTCCGGCAGCGGGGCGCTCGTGTCGATCGACACCAGCGAGATGCCCAGCGGCTCGGACCGGGTGCGCAGCACCGCCCAGGTCTGCGGGTGCGCGTCGGCGTCGACCAGGAACACCTGGGACGACGACTTCGCGGCCCGGTGGGCCAGCGTCATCGCCTCCGCCGCCGCCGTCCCCTCGTCGAGCAGGCTGGCGCCGGCGGTGTCCAGCCCGGTGAGGTCGGCCACCAGCGTCTGGAAGTTCAGCAGCGCCTCCAGCCGGCCCTGGCTGATCTCCGGCTGGTACGGCGTGTAGGAGGTGTACCAGGCGGGGCTCTCCAGCACGTTGCGCCTGATCACCGCCGGCAGCACCGTGGGCGAGTACCCCATGCCGATCATCTGCACCATGGGCGTGTTCATCGCGGCCAGCTCGCGCAGCTCAGCGATCACCTGCGGCTCGGTCAGCGGTGCCCCGAGGGCGAGCTCGCCACGCTCGCGGATGGCGTCCGGGACCGCGTGCTCGAGCAGCTCGGACAGGCTCGACCACTGGGTGGCCTTGAGCATGGTCGCCTGGTCGTCGGACCGCGGCCCGATGTGCCGGTCCCGGAACGGGCTGGCCGCGTCGAGCTCGGCCAGGGGGGTGTGCGCGCTGCTGGTGTTCTCGGTGCTGCTCACGAGAAGCCCTCCGTGGTCGGGTTCCACGGACGCCGGGAGACGCCCGTGTGGGCTCCCCCTCTGTCACCGTCGTCCCCCGCGGGGACAGCGATTCCAGAGTCGCCTGCCCGCGCGGTCCGTTGGCCTGAGAGGTTCCGGGGAGGTTGCCCCTTCGGCGCCGCGGCCGGGCCATGGGGGGCTCGGTGCGCGGACTCTCCCGTGCGGGTTGGTCGGCTGCGGCTCAGTCTAGGGCCGCTGCCGCGTCACCGGCGTCGGTTGACATGCGTACCGCAACGCACAGAGCGGGACCCTGCGGCAGAAGGGTGCTGGACTCAGCCGACGCTGCGGCGTCGCCGGGCAGCCAGCTCGTCGGCTGGGTGCTCGCCCGTCTCGGTCGGTTCGGCGCCCGCCCGCTCGCCGTGGAGGGTGACCAGCTCGCCCTCGATCTCGCGCCAGACCCGGCCCACGGCGATGCCGAACACGCCCTGACCACCCTGGACGAGGTCGATGACCTCGTCCGCCGAGGTGCACTCGTAGACGCTGGCGCCGTCGCTCATCAAGGTGATCTGGGCCAGCTCGTCGACGCCGCGGTCCCGCAGGGCCTGCACCGCGGTGCGGATCTGCTGCAGCGAGACGCCGGTGTCCAGCAGCCGCTTGACGATCTTGAGGACCAGGATGTCCCGGAACCCGTAGAGCCGCTGGGTGCCCGACCCGGACGCTGGCCGGACGCTCGGATCGACCAGCCCGGTGCGGGCCCAGTAGTCCAGCTGCCGGTAGGTGATCCCGGCCGCCGCGCAGGCCACCGGGCCGCGATAGCCGATGTCCTCGGGCAGCTCGGGGGTGTCATCGCCGAAGAGCAGACCCTGACGGGGCGCGCGGAGCGGGGCGTCCTGGTGCTCGCCCACGTGGGTGTCGCTGCCGGTCACGCCGGCCTCCCCTCCTGCTGCGTCTGTGCCTCGGCCGCCTCGGCCTGGCGAACCACACACATGGAGTTACGCGCGCGGGGTTCGTCTCAACGGCTCGAACGCTAGGCCGCGGGAACCCCCGCGTCAACGAGCCACGGGCCGACACGCCGAGACCGAACTCTCAACCAGTGGTTGAGGGTGAGGGAACCTCGAGCCGAAGTTGAGGCTTAGGGCTGCGGCTCGTCCTCGGGGCCAGCCTCCGTACCGCCTTCAGCGCCACCCTCGCCGACGAAGTCCTCCGGGGAGACCTGGTCGAGGAACTCGCGGAACCGCTCGACCTCGTCCTCCTGCTCGTCCGGGATCGCGATCCCCGCCTCGGCGAGGACCTCCTCCGCCCCGAAGATCGGGGTGCCGGTCCGCAGCGCCAGCGCGATCGCGTCGGACGGCCGGGCGCTGACCTCGACCCCGCCGGCGAAGATCAGCTCAGCGTAGAAGACGCCGTCCCGCAGCTCGGTGATCCGAATCTGGGTGAGCTCGGCCCCGAGCGCCTGCAGCACGTCCTTGAGCAGGTCATGGGTGAGCGGGCGGACCGGCACCACCCCCTGTTGCGCGAACGCGATCGCGGTGGCCTCGGCGGCCCCGATCCAGATCGGCAGGTACCGCTCGCCCGCACTCTCACGCAGCAGCACGATCGGCTGCTGCGAAGGCATCTCTACCCGGACGCCGACTACGTCGAGCTGCTGCACGTTGGCCAGCCTACCCGGCCGCGCACGCCGTGCCAGGGCGAAGCCGAAGGCCCGTCGGCTACCGGTGACCGGCTGCGGACAGTCCGGACTTCACCAGCGCCGCGTGCAGCCGCACCGACAGCGCGGCCAGCTCGCGGACGACCTCCTCGGCGCGGGCCCGAGCGTCCGGGTTCCGCTGGTTCGCCAGCGGGGCGACCACCTGTTCCACCAGCCCGACCTCGCGGTCGGCCGCGGCCTTCACCGCACGCAGGTGCCGGGCCTGCAGCCCGTAGGCCCCCAGCTCGGCCACCGTCCTGGCGACGGTGAGCGCGTCCCCGTCGTAGTGCGAGGAGCCGGGCCGGGTGGCGACCAGGCCGTACCCCTCGAGCTCCTTGAGCAGAGACTCGTCGATGTCCGCGGCCTCGAGCAGCTCGGCGCGCGACAGCCGCAGCTCGGAGATGTCGGGCGCGAACGCGGCGGCCGTGGGCAGCCCACCGGAGGTCACCACCGCCATGGGTACCCGGGGGGAACCACCGGGCGTGTCCGGCGGCTGCAGGCCCCGGTCCATCGCGTCCAGGTGCTCCTTGATCACCTTGAGCGGCAGGTACCGGTCGCGCTGCGCACTGAGCACGTAGCGCAGCCGCTGCACGTCGGCGGCGCCGAACTTGCGGTAGCCGGACGGCGTCCGGGACGGCTCGACCAGTCCCTCGGCCTCCAGGAACCGGATCTTGGAGATGGTGACGTCCGGGAACTCCGGACGGAGCCGGGCCAGCACCTCACCGATGCTCAGCGCGCCCGACGGAACGGCGGCCGTGCTCACCCGTCGCCACCGGGAGCCTGGGCGGGCTCCGCGCCCACCGGGGTCGGCCCCGCGAAGTAGACCAGCCGGAACTTGCCGACCTGGACCTCGTCACCGGTGTGCAGCAGCACGTCGTCGATCCGGTGACGGTTGACGTAGGTGCCGTTGAGGCTGCCGACGTCCTTCACCCGGTAGCCCTCCGGGACCCGGACGAACTGGGCGTGCCGGCGCGAGACCGTGACGTCGTCCAGGAAGATGTCGCTGTCCGGGTGCCGACCGCCCGTGATGACGTCGGCCTCGAGGACGAACCGGCTGCCCGCGTTGGGGCCGCGCTGCACGACGAGCAGCGCCGTGCCGGGCGCGAGCGGCTCCTCGGTGGGGACGACCGACGCCTCGGCTGGCGCCCCCTCCTCCGGCTCGGCCAGCCCCGGCAGCGACAGCGTCGAGGTGACGTCGGTCTCGGGGTGGGCGGCCGGCTCGCGGTCTGCGCCGCTCGTACCGCTGTCGCTGGTCATGGAAGCCTCCTGGACATCGACCCACCGGACCCTCGATCACAGGTCGACGGTGCGTGCTCCGACCCTAGGCGTGGCCGCCGGACAGGGTCAACCGAGTCGGCCAGATCCGCGGCGGCGGCCAAGCCCGTCTCAACCTCAACTGAACATCGACTACGCCGAGACCGAACCGGATCAGCCGGCGATGAGGGCGGCGTAGCTGCCGGCGTCCATGCCCAACCCGGACACGTCCGCGTCGCTCGGCTGCACCTCGACCATCCAGCCCTCGCCATACGGGTCGCTGTTGAGCAGCTCCGGGGAGCTGCTCAACGCCTCGTTGCGGGCCACCACCACGCCGGAAACCGGCGCGTAGACATCGCTCACGCTCTTGGTGGACTCGACCTCGCCACAGGGCTGGCCGAGCGTGATCTCGGCGCCCACCTCGGGCAGCGAGACGTAGACGATGTCGCCCAGCGCTTCCTGCGCGTAGTCGGTGATCCCGAACCGGACTGCGCTCCCGTCCCCCGGTGCGCGCAACCACTCGTGCTCGGCGGTGTACCGCAGGTCGTCGGGGGTCTGGCTCACGGGATCATCCTCTCGAACGGGCGAAGGACTGCGCTCACTGGGCTCACCGGCTCGGTGCCGGGCGAGCGTACTGAGGCGATTCTGGCACTCGCAAGGCGGTTACCTGCACCTGGACCTGCTCGGTCACCTGGATGTCGGCGCCGACGTTGCGCAGCGACTCGACCACGCCACCCGGGATCCGCAGGGCGCCGGACATCGTGCGCGGGTCGCCGATGGCGACCATGCGGTACGGCGAGGTGAGCGTCGTGCCATCGACGGTGATCCCGCCGTTGGAGCCGTCCAGCAGCCAGGTCTGCGCCACCACGCGCACGTTGCCGATCTGGAGTGCCTCGGCCCCGGCGTCCCGCAGCTCCTGGACGGCGTCCAGCAGGGTGGCAGCGTCCACCTTGCCGGTCGGGTCGGTGATCGTGATTTCGATCCCGGGGCCCTTCGCGGCGATTGTGCCGGCGAGGATCCCCAGGGTGGCAGCCCGGCTGCGGGCGTCGGCCAGCGCCGTCGAGCTCTGCCCGGTGCCCGACTTCAGCGCCTCGCGCGTCGCCTCGAGGTCAGCGCGCTCGGCTGCGAGCCGGTCGTTGCGGTTGGTGAGGCTGTCCAGGATGCGGACCAGGTCGGACTCCCTGGCCGTGGTCAACCCGTCGGACTGGGCGGTGCTGCGCACCTGCAGCGCGAGACCGAGGCCGAGCAGCGCGAAGAGCAGGCCGATGACGATCTGGCTGCGGCTGGCCCGGGGTCTCAGCGCCGCGCGCAGCCGGGCCCGGCTGACCGCCGGGTCGTTGGTGGGGGTCGCGCTCACGACGTCAGGCGCCCAACAGGTGCCGGCGAATCGCCGCCGCGTTGGAGAAGATCCGCACCGCCAGCACCACGACGACGCCGGTGGACAGCTGCGCGCCCACGCCGAGCTGGTCGCCGAGGAAGACGATCAGGGCCGCCACCGAGACGTTGGCCAGGAACGAGATGACGAAGACCCGGTCGTCGAACAGGCCCTCCACCGCGGCCCGTACCGCACCGAACACGGCGTCCAGCGCGGCGACGATGGCGATCGGCAGGTAGGGCTGGGCCCACAGCGGCACCGCCGGCTGCAGTACCAGGCCCAGCACGATGCCGAGGATCAGCCCGAGTACCGCGATCATGGGGAACCTTCAGTCGTGGCGTAGCGCAGGGTCAGGCCGGGCGCCGCGGGCAGGGACAGGTCTTGGGCGCCCTCGATGCCGTAGCGGATCCCGTAGGCGTCGTGCAGCGTACGCAGCGAAGCCCTGGCAGAGCCAGCCGCGAACTGCGACTCCAGCGTCGGTCCACCGATCGCGCTGACCAGGTAGGGCCGGGTGAGTGGCCGGTAGTCGACCAGGATCGCGTCCCCCGCGGTGCGGATCGCGGACAACGAGGTGAGGCGCTGTCCGTTGACGCTGATCGCCTCGGCCCCTGCGGCCCACAGCCCGTTGACCACCATCGCGACGTCACGGTCCAGCACCCGGCTGAGCTCGGGCTTGGTCGGGTCGACCAGCGGGGAGTCGACCGGCGCGTTGTCCAGGCTGATCCGGACGCCGGGACCCTGCACGGCCAACGCGCCGCTGGTGACGCCGAGGGTCTCCAGCTGGCGGGCCAGCTGCTCGCCCTCGGCGGTCGTCGCAAGCTGGGCCGACTTCAGTCGGTCGACCTCCGCCCCGGTGCTGGCGATCGCCGCCGACAGCTGGTCGTTCAGCCGGGTCTGCTCGTGGATCCGCTGGACGAGCTGGGCCCGCTGCACGGTCACCACGGGTCGGGCGATCCGGGTCTGGACGGCGGCCGCCGCCAGCAGGACTCCGACCAGGCCCAGCGCCACCGCCGCCCCGACGGCTCGACGGCGCCGCTCCGGCGCGGACTGCTCCTTAGCCGACCGTCGGGCCGCGGCCGCGGCGTACCCGGGGTCGAGCGCTTCGTCCCAGATCTGGCCGAGCAGCGCGCCGACCGCGTCCCGACGATCGTTGCGTGGGGGTGCTGGTGCTGACATCGGGCCGGTTACCGCCCGGCGTGCTCGACCACGCTGGTCCACTCGTCGAGCAGGACCTCCGCCGCTGCCCGGTCGGACGCCTCGACCCAGACCTTGGTGGACGCCTCGGCCGGGTCGGGCAGCACCAGCGCCCAGCTGGCGTCCCGCTCCACCACCCGGACGCCGTCAGTCGTGTCGAGCTGCCGGTCCCCCGCCGCCTCGACGACCGCGCGCATGACCTGCCCCTTGTGCGCCCACGGGGTCGCCACGTCCCGTTGGAGCACGTGCGCCCGCGGGATCCGACCATCGATCTGGCTCAGGGTCAGCTGGGTCCGGGCCACCAGCCCGGTCAGCCGGATGAAGGCGGCGAACGGGTCGACCGCGGTGCTCATCTCGGGGACGACGAAGCCGCCGCGGCCGTCACCGCCGAAGATCAGGCCGGGCAGCGCGGACGCCCGGGCCAGGTCGGTGGGCGCCGTGGTGGTCCACACCACCTCGACGCCGTGGAAGCGGCACACCTGCTCGGCCACTCGGGTCGTCACCACCGGTAGCGCCACCCTGCCGGTGCGCCGCTCAGCGGCCACCAGGTCAAGGAACACGAGCAGCGCCCGGTCGTTGTCGATGGGGGTGCCGGTGTCGTCGACGAGCGAGAGCCGCTCCCCCACCGGCCCGAACCGAACCCCGAAGGCTGCCCTGGACGACGCGACCAGCTCGCCGAGTCGCTCCATGCCCGCCTTGCGGGCGGCCTCGGTCTCGGTCGGTATGTCGTCGTCCAGCCGCGCGTTGACCGTGAGCACGTCAACGGGAAGCCGACCCAGGATCGCCGGCATGACCTGCGACGGGACGCCGTTCGCGGTGTCCACCACGATCTTCAGGCCGGCCCCCTCGACGCCCCGGGTGTCCACGTGACGGAACAGCTCCTGGGAGTAGGACTCGACGGCGCGCGGCGGGAAGGTCAGGTCGCCGATCTCCCCGGGGAAGGCCCGTCGGTACTCCTGGCGCTGGAAGACCCGTTCCAGCTTGCGCAGGGCGGCTGCCGACAGGTCGGCACCCTTGTCGTCGAGGAAGACGATGTCCACGCTGTCGGGGACGCCGCGCGCGGTGCGCAGCAGGAATCCGCCGGCGCCACCTTCTCGCCCGCACTCCATGCGGGTCACCGGCGGGGGTGCCACTTCCAGGTCACGGACGTTGATGGCGCTCGCGTTCAGCGCCGCGATCATGGCCCGCTTGAAGGCCCGGGCGGCCCGGGAGTGGTCACGGGACGCCACGATGGTCGCGCCCTTGCGCAAAGTCGTCGCATAGGCGGAGGCGAGCCGCACCACCAGCTCGGGGGTGATCTCGACGTTGACGATGCCGGAGACCCCTCGCGGTCCGAACAGGTTGCGCTGCCCACGGGCCTCCCAGATCACGCTGGAGTGGACGACGGCGCCCGCTTCGATCGTCTTGAACGGGTACACCCGCACGCCCGCGGAGATGATGGCCTCTTCCTCGATGATGCACTCGTCACCGATCACGGCGCCCTCATCGATCCTGGCCGCACGCATGATGTCGGTGTTCTTCCCGACCACGCAGCCGCGCAGGTTGGCCTGCTGGCCGATGAACACGTTGTCGTGCACCACGGTGCGGTGCAGGAAGGCCCGATGGCGCACCACGACGTTGCTGCCGAGCACCGTGTACTCGCGCAGCTCCGCTCCGGCCTCCACCTTGGCGTAGTCCCCGATGTACAGCGGGCCGCGCAGGACGGCCTCCCTGTCGACGTCGGCGCCCTCGGCCACCCAGATCCCCGGTGAGGTCTCGAACCCGTCGATGTCGACGTTGACCCGGCCCTCCAGGACGTCGGCCTGGACCCGGTGGTAGCTCTCCAGCGTGCCGACGTCCTCCCAGTACCCGTCGGCGACGAAGCCGAAGACGGGGTGGCCCTCCTCGAGCAGCCGCGGGAAGACGTCCCCGGACCAGTCGACGACCTCACCGGGCTTGACGAAGTCGAAGACGGCCGGGTCCATCACGTAGATCCCGGTGTTTACCGTGTCGGAGAATACCTGTCCCCAGGTCGGCTTCTCCAGGAACCGCTGCACCCGGCCCTCGTCGTCCAGGATGGTGATGCCGAACTCGAGCGGGTTGGACACCCGCGTCAGGCACACCGTGACCATCGCCGAGCGTTCGTGGTGGAAGGCGATGAGAGCGGTCAGGTCGATGTCGGTGAGCGCGTCCCCGCTGATGACCAGGAACGGCTCGTCGCGCAGCGCGTCCTCGGCGTTCTTGACGCTGCCCGCGGTGCCGAGCGGCTCCTCCTCGGTGGCGTAGGTGAGGTGCATCCCGAGCTCCTCGCCGTCGCCGAAGTAGTTGCGGATCAGCGAGGCGAGGAACTGGACGGTGACGACGACGTCGGTGAGCCCGTGTCGGCGCAGCAGCCGCAGGACGTGCTCCATGATCGGGCGGTTCACCACCGGAAGCAGCGGTTTGGGCATGCTCGAGGTCATCGGGCGCAGCCGGGTGCCCTCTCCCCCGGCCATCACCACGGCCTTCATGCCGGTGCCTGCCCGCTGTCGTGCGCAGCCGCCCGGTCGGCTACGACGATGCCCCGCACCTGGATGAGGTAGAGCATCCCGGCCCACCAGTACAGCGCGGTGCCCCAGACCAGGAAGGCCCAGCCGAAGATCCTGGCCACGTCAGCCGCCGCGCCGGCTCCACTGCCGAGCAGCACGAGCGGGAAAGCGATCAGCAGGTTGAACGTGGCAGCCTTGCCCAGGTAGTGGACAGGCAGCGGCCCGAGGCCGTGCCGACGCAGGACCGGCAGAGTGAACGCCAGCACCACGTCACGACCGAGCAGCAGGACGACCAGCCACCAGGGCACGATGTCGCGCAGGCCGAGGCCGAGCAGGGTGGCGATGACGTAGAGTCGGTCGGCGAGCGGGTCGAGCAGCTGTCCCAGACGGGAGATCTGACCGGTCCGCCGCGCGATCACGCCGTCCAGGTAGTCGGTGATGCCGCTGACCATGAGCAGCAGCACCGCCCAGCCGTCCGCCTCGGGCCCCAGCACGAGCCACAGGAACACCGGGATGCCGAGCAGCCGGAGCATCGAGAGCACGTTCGGGACCGTGAGCACGCGGTCGGTCTGGACCCGCGTCTCCTGGACCTCCATGCCTTCCCTCCGGCTCGGACGGCGGTTTACCTGACCCTACCCTCCGAACGGCGCCGTGCCCTGGGCCGCTACCGGCTGCAGGCGACGCCGCTGGAGCCGTCCTGGTTCACGACCACCACCCGGTAGCTGCCGGCGTCCGGGCCGATGTCCAGCCGTACAGCGGTGTGGCCGGTGGCGCTGTGCACCCAGAACGGCTGGCTGGTCGGGTCGGCGGGCGGCCGGTGCCCACGGACCTCTGTGACCTCGGCCGTAGCGCTGGTCCAACGGTCCGTGACGGCGTACGAGGTGCCGGCCAGGTACCCGTCGACCGCGCTGGCCGGGCCGAGGGCCAGGAGAACCGGCGTGCCGTTCAGGCTGGTGGCCGAGATCCAGCCGACCCACAGCCAGCCCGAGGGCTCCCGCCGTTCCCCCCTGTCACGGCGGGAGCCCCGTCCCACTTCTTAGCAGACGCCAACCTTCGAACGCAGGCGGTCAGCTCCGCCGAGCCGAACGGAGCTGGCGACGCATGACGACGCGGGTCGGAGACCTGCGGACCACTTCGCGGAACCCGGCTCGTTCGAACAGGCTCCGCGAGCCGAAGAACATGAAGTCGTCGTGGCTACGGGTGGGCTTGTCGACGGGGTACGCCTCGAGCGTTCCAACCCCCTGCTCGCGCGTACCCGATACCGGCCGCCAGTAGCCGGTGCTGGACACCCCGACCGCGCAGCTGCTTGGCCAGGTAGGTGCACACGATCGACCAGACCTCGCGATCGTCGATGGGTTTCATGAGGGCGAGCGCTTCAGCTTGGCGTAGTCCGCCCGAGGACCGAGACTGATCCAGCCAGCAGGGGCACCGTCGACATAGCCCACCAGGCCCGGGACGACCCCCGAGTCCACCTGCTCGCACAGCTGCCGCCGGTTCTCGGCGCCGGCCGCCGCGTTCACCGCGACGTTCCCGCTCCCTACGGTAGTACATGCAAGCACCAGCAGCCGCGCACGATCGCACCGCCGGGCAGGTCCAACAGCGACTCCAAGTCCTGCCAGGTGGCCGGTGTCAACGGCCGAGCCTCGAACGCGTGGGGCATGGCCGGCACGCTATCCCCGCCCTCGTTAGACCTGCCCGGCGTAGAAGCCGTACCGGGCGATCGGTTCGATGATCTGCTGCTCCTCGTAGGCCAGGTGGGACAACAGGGTGTCCGTGAGCAGGTCGACGGCGGACTGCAGACCGGTGAAGTCGCTGGAGTCCGCGAGGTAGGCCACCAGCGCCTGGTCGACCGCCTCCACGACGCCGTGGATGACTACGTGCTCCTGCTCCAGCCGGTCCACCACCGGTACCAGGTCGTCGTCGCAGTCGCGCAGGTGCGGGAAGACCGCCCGGTCCTCGATGCGGTGGTGCTCGGTCACCAGGCGGCAGTACGAGGCGCAGTACGCCCCGTGGGCCCAGTTGTTCTGGCGCAGGGTCAGCTCGTTGAGGAAGCCGCGGGCCTGTGCCGCGGTGAGAGTGCCCTGGTTCACCTGCTGGATCACCTCGCGCAGCTGGGTCAGCTCGGCGCGCAGGTGGTCATGGACCTCGACCAGGTGGGCGCCGACGGCCTGGGCATGTTCGGTGTAGACGTGCCCGCCTGGAGCCTGGGGCGCCACCGGCCGAACGGTCTCGTCCCACAGAGTGTGGTCAGTCAGCCGGGCTCCGGGGTCCGGGGTGGGAGTGGTCCGGAACACCGTGGATCCGTCGACGCGCGCGGCCCGCACGGGTCCCACCGCACTCGCCCTGGTGGCGGCCGGGACGGCTCGCTCCGCAGCGACCAGCACGCGCACAGCGGGTGCCACCTCCTGCCCGAAGTACGCGAGCTCGTCGGGGTCGTCGCTCGCCAAGATGAAGCTGGAGACGCCATGCTCGACGACCAGCGCCGCGATCGACTCGGCCCACCGTTCCGGGCGGCCCTCGAACGGCCCGCCGGACGCCGACGGGGAGCGCCCCGAGAGGTTCAGCATCCTGCGGACATCGCGCGGGTCTCGTCCGGCCGCTACCGCGGCCTCGTCGATCAGGGCGTTCATGGCGGGCAGGCTGCCGACGCCGGCCGGCAGGTAGGACAGCGACGGCAGCCATCCGTCGGCCAGCCGGCCGATCAGCCGCAGCATCCGCGGTTTCAAGCCGCCCACCCAGATGTCGATGTCGTGCGCAGGTGCCGGCCCGCGCTTGGCACCCATCACCGGGTAGTGCCGGCCGTCTGCCCGGACGCCGCCTCCATGGTCCACGGCCCACACCTCGCGGATGACCCCGATGGCCTCCTCGAGCGCCGCCAGCGACTCCCCGGGGCTCAGCCGGCGTCCCCCGTTCGCCTCAATGGCGTCCCAGAACGCGCCAGCCCCGAGCCCCAGCTCCACCCGGCCACCGCTGAGGAGGTCGAGGCTGGCGGCGCTTCGGGCCACGACGGCCGGAGGCCGTAGCGGCAGGTTCAAGACGTTGGCGCTCAACCGGATCCGGGTCGTGGCAGCGGCGACGTACGACATCAGCGTCCAGGTGTCCAGGAAGCCTGGCTGGTAAGGGTGATCCTGGAAGGTCACCAGGTCGAGCCCGACGCGTTCGCACAGCTGGGCCAGGGACACCACCTCCTGCGGCGCCCGCGCCGAGGGGGTGATGAAGCTGCCGAAGAGCAGCGAGTGGCCGTAGTCAGTCACGCAGGCGTCCCCTCACGGCATCGTCGACACTGGTTGAACATTGAACATCTCCAGGGCGACGCCCTCGACATGGACCATCGCTGTCGGATCGTGTCCACCGCGCTGACGACAGCGCCGTGCGCGACACCGGCGGACGGGGTGGGGTGACCCTCGCCCACAACGTCGCCTCGCCGGATGCCCGCAGCCGGCTCAGCCCCTCCAGCGCGGCCGGGAACGGCTCGACCAGCTGCGGCATCGCTCGTCGTGCTGCTCCCACACCATTGTGGAGTCGCCCAGCGCCGTGGCTCAGCCATCGAAGACGAAGCGGCCCTGCCCGTCGAACCATGCCGGGCGCACGTCGTCGACCAGATGACAGGGCAGCGGTGCGTAGATGTGCGGGTAGTACGTGCCGTTGCCGCCGTCCTCCAACCGCAGCGGCAGACCGGCTGCCTCGAGCCGGCGCATGTCCATGACCAGCGCCACGAGCTCGTCCTCGCAGCCTTCGTAGACCAGCTCGGCGACCTCGGCCAGCTGGCCGGCCGGGGAACCGTGGATGAACCCCACGTCCACCAGGCTCTTCCCCCGTGTCGACCGGCGGTAGCAGCCCTCGGCCAGGGCCGCATCCCATTCACCCCGACTGGTCAGGTGGTAGACGGGCACCGTCGTGCCAGTCATCGGCCGGCCCCACCGGGGGCCAGGGCCTGCTTGGCCATCGTCAGCTCCCCCGAGCTGAAGCACTGGGGCTGGCCGACGATAGCGGTCATCTCTCGCTTGACGACAACCGAGAGCTGTCCGCGCAGGGCCACGACCGATGGTGCAGCGCCGCCCGGGAACCGTCCGGCAATCAGGTCCGTGTCCGAGTACGTCGATCCCGGGGCAGCCGCGTGGGCCTGGCCGCGCAGCTGAACGAGCAGCTCCTGGGAGTCGTTGCTGGCGTTCTTCGCCGCCGTCCGCGCCTGGTTGCACAGGTCGGATGCGGCGGCCGCGGGGGTCTGGCCGGTGGCGGAGCAGCCGGTGAGCACCAGCGCGCCGAGGACACCAACGAGGATCGAGAGGCGAGATGTCACCGCCCGACTGTAAGCCGACCAGCGTCGAATGGTCGGCCGGCCGAACTGCCAGAAGACGTGTAGCACGATGCTGACGAGGGCGTCGAGGGCATCGAGCCGGTCCGACGCGGTGGTGCCGCACCAGATCGTTGGTGACCTTGGTCTCTGGCCGGTCGCTGACCGCCACGAGAGAGTCGGAGCAGCCGTCCTCGACGAGTCGGCCGGGATGCGGCGGGCACAGACTCTGCTCGCCCGAGGAAGGGGTTGGCATGAACGTTCTCGCCGAGTGGGCGGTCGGTCAGGTGTTCTGGTCGATGTTGTGGTTCTTCTTGTTCTTCATCTGGATCTGGCTGCTG
>Ga0208851_1000252_pt1 | contig 24553 bp, 23 predicted proteins | sample NGESurshal092012_FD_184481 | JGI IMG/M metagenome (GOLD analysis project Ga0208851, IMG submission 184481) | Arctic peat soil microbial communities from Barrow, Alaska - NGEE Surface sample 415-2 shallow-092012 (SPAdes) | ecosystem: Environmental > Terrestrial > Soil > Wetlands > Peat ... | reverse complement strand
CCCCCCGGGCGTATCCCAGCAGCCGCGCCCACCTCACCGCGGCGTCCAGGTCGAGCACCTCGAGGTCCCCCACCGTCGAGGCGCCGCCGGAGCGTCCGTGCCCGCGGAAGTCCAGCGCCACCACCCCGGCGCCCGCACCGGTCAGGACGTCGGCCACCCGGAGCAGCCCCGGCGAGGTCGACGACCCGCTGAACCCGTGCGCCAGCACCACCGCCGTCGGGGGCGCCGACGACGCGGCACCGGGCGGCGCACCCGCCGGCGGCCAGTGCAGCGCGGACACCCGGATCCCGTCGGCGGCCACCAGCGTCCGCCGCTCGGCCGGCCGCCGTCCGCCCGCCGACCGCCGCCCGTGATCGCCGTCTAAGGCAGCAAGCCGCCCGAAACCGGCCCGATCCTCCCGGAAACGGCGATCATGGGACGAGGCAGCGACCCCGGACGACGACGAATCCACATCCGCTATCCTCTCCCCTAGGGATCCGGGCACCGTCGCCAGACGTTCCACCGGGTCCTTTGCCGTTTTCTGGGAGCAGGTCCAGCGAGAGGAGCCAGCCGGTGAGCCAGCTGCTGCTGCTGACCAGCACGATGCAGCCGTCGTCCGAGGTGCTGCCCGCGCTGGGGCTGCTCATGCACCAGGTCCGGATCGCCCCGGCCGAGGCCACCGCCCTCATCGACGCGCCGGTCTGCGACCTGCTGCTCGTCGACGGCCGCCGCGACCTGCCGCACATACGCGGGCTGTGCCGGCTGCTGCGCACCACCGGCGTCGACGTCCCCGTCGTGCTCGTGGTCACCGAGGGCGGGATGGTCGCCGTCAGCGAGGACTGGGGGATCGACGACGTCCTGCTGGAGACGGCCGGCCCGGCCGAGGTGGAGGCCCGGATCCGGCTGGCCATCGGCCGGCTGGCCGCGGCCCGCGACGGCGACTCCGACGCCCCCGCCGAGATCCGCGGTGGTGACGTCGCCATCGACGAGGGCGCGTACAGCGCGAAGGTGAAGGGTCGCACGCTCGACCTCACCTTCAAGGAGTTCGAGCTGCTGAAGTTCCTGGTCCAGCACCCGGGCCGGGTGTTCAGCCGGGCCCAGCTGCTGCAGGAGGTCTGGGGCTACGACTACTACGGCGGCACCCGAACGGTCGACGTCCACGTGCGCCGGCTGCGGGCCAAGCTCGGCCCCGAGCACGAGGCCCTGATCGGCACCGTGCGCAACGTCGGCTACCGCTTCGTGCTCCCGCCGCGCCCCGAGGACCGCAGCCCCGTCCTCGCGTGAGCGACCGCATCGACCCGGCCGACGCCCGCATCGAGGTGGTCGGTCGGCTCGACACCGCGGAGATCCGTCGGGTCGCGCTGCTGGTCGAGCGGGCCACCGAGGTGGACGGCGTGCGTCCCCTGTCCGAGCACGTCTCCCTGCACCTGCGGCACGGCGGCGACGCCCCAGGCCGCAACTTGCTGCTCTACCTGCCCGGCGACCGGCTGGCCGGCTACGCCCACCTCGACGTCACCGACGCCGTCGAGGGCTCCAGCGCCGAGCTGGTCGTCGACCCCGAGCTGCGCCGGCACGGGCTGGGCCGGCTGCTCGTCCAGCACCTGCGAGCCGAGTCCCCGGACGGCCGGCTGCGGCTGTGGTCGCACGGCACCCAGGCCGGGGCCGTCGCGCTGGCCGCCCGCCTCGGCTTCACCCACACCCGCTCGCTATGGCAGATGCGCCGCTCGCTGTTCGCCCGGCTGCCCCGGCCGCAGCTGCCGCAGCACCTCTCCGTCCGGACCTTCGTGCCGGGGGCGGACGACGACGCCTGGGTCGCGCTCAACCACGCGGCGTTCGCCGGTCACCCCGAGCAGGCCGACTGGATGCTGGCGGACCTGCACCTGCGGATGGCCGAGCCGTGGTTCGACCCGGCCGGGTTCTTCCTGGCCGCGGACGCCGACGGCCGGCTGGTCGGCTTCCACTGGACCAAGGTGCACGGCGGCACCGAGCACACCCACGACGGACACGGCCATGAGCCGATCGGCGAGGTGTATGTGGTCGGCGTCCACCCCTCGCAGCGCGGCGGCGGGCTGGGCCGCGCGCTCACCCTGATCGGGTTGCGGCACCTGCGCGGGCTCGGCCTGTCCGAGGCGATGCTCTACGTGGACGCGGACAACGCCGCCGCCATCGGCCTGTACACGGCCCTCGGCTTCACCCACTGGGACACCGACGTCCTGTTCCGCGCCTGACCCCGTCGACCTGTCAGGGACAGGACGGCGTATCCGTCGTCCTGACCCTGACACGTCGAAGGGAGTGACACCATGGGCAGATGGACGAGGACCCCGGGGTGAGCGCGCTGAGCGACATGTCCGAGATCGCCGAGATCGTGCGTGACGAGGCCCGCGACGACCTGCCCGACGGTTCGTTCGACACCGCCGAGGAGATCGCCGAGGCTGCCGCCGCCGGAGCGGCGCTCGGCATCCCCGATCTGCCCGAGAACCGGTTCTACGACCGCGAGCTGTCCTGGCTGGCGTTCAACCAGCGGGTGCTCGAGCTGGCCGAGGACCCGGACCTGCCGCTGCTCGAGCGGGCCAAGTTCCTGGCCATCTTCGGCAGCAACCTGGACGAGTTCTACATGGTCCGGGTGGCCGGTCTGAAGCGGCGGATCGCCACCGGCATCGCCGTCCGGGCGGCCAGCGGGGCGCTGCCCCGCGAGGTGCTCGAGACGATCCTGGCCGAGTCCCGGGCGCTGCAGGAGCGGCACGCGGCCTGCTTCCAGAACGACGTGCTGCCGGCGCTGGCCAAGGAGGGCATCGAGCTGCTGCGCTGGAACGAGCTCACCCCGGTCGAGCGGGAGGCGGCCAGCGGGTTCTTCCAGGACCGGGTGTTCCCGGTCCTCACCCCGCTCGCCGTCGACCCGGCGCACCCGTTCCCCTACATCTCCGGGCTGTCGCTCAACCTGGCCGTCGTCGTCCGCAACCCGCAGACCGGCACCGAGCACTTCGCCCGGGTGAAGGTCCCGCCGATCCTGCCGCGCCTGTCCCGGGTCGGCGAGCAGCGGTTCGTGCCGCTGGAGGACATCATGGCCGCGCACCTGGGCCAGCTGTTCCCCGGCATGGAGGTGCTGCAGCAGCACGCCTTCCGGGTCACCCGCAACGAGGACGTCGAGGTCGAGGAGGACGACGCCGAGAACCTGCTGGTGGCCATGGAGCGCGAGCTGATGCGCCGCCGGTTCGGCCCGCCGGTGCGGCTGGAGGTCGAGCGCACCATCGACCCGCACGTGCTCGACCTGCTGGTCCGCGAGCTGAGCATCACCCCCGGCGAGGTGTTCGCGCTGCCCGGACCGCTGGACCTCACCGGGCTGTGGGCGCTCATGGGCCTGGACCGGGCCGACCTGAAGGACACGCCGTTCCTGCCCCGCACCAACCGCGAGCTGGCCGAGGCCGAGTCGGCGTCCGAGGCGGACGTGTTCACCGCCGTCCGCGACCACGACGTCCTGCTGCACCACCCGTACGACTCGTTCTCCACCAGCGTGCAGTCGTTCCTCGAGCAGGCCGCCGTCGACCCGGACGTGTTGGCCATCAAGCAGACGCTGTACCGGACCAGCGCCGACTCCCCGATCGTCGACGCGCTCATCGACGCCGCCGAGGCCGGCAAGCAGGTCCTCGTGCTGGTCGAGATCAAGGCCCGGTTCGACGAGGGCGCCAACATCAAGCGGGCCCGCAAGCTGGAGCAGGCCGGCTGCCATGTCGTCTATGGCCTGGTCGGGCTGAAGACCCACTGCAAGCTGTCCATGGTGGTGCGCCAGGAGGGCGGTGGGATCGTCCGCTACACCCACATCGGCACCGGCAACTACCACCCCAAGACGGCCCGGCTGTACGAGGACATGGGCCTGCTCACCGCCGACCCGCAGGTCGGGGACGACGTCGGCAACCTGTTCAACGTGCTGTCCGGCTACTCGATGAACACCGACTACGAGCGGCTGCTGGTCGCCCCGCACTCCATCCGGGCCGGCCTGGTCGAGCGGATCGAGCGGGAGATCGAGCACCACCGGGCCGGCCGGCCGGCCCGCATCCGGTTCAAGGTCAACTCGATCGTCGACGAGCAGATCATCGACGCGCTGTACCGCGCCTCCCGGGTCGGTGTCCCGGTCGACGTCTGGGTCCGCGGCATCTGTGCGATCCGCGGCGGCGTGCCCGGGCTGTCCGAGAACGTCCGGGTGCGCAGCATCCTGGGCCGGTTCCTCGAGCACTCTCGGGTCTACTGGTTCGAGGGCGGCGGCAACCCCGAGGTCTGGATCGGCAGCGCCGACCTCATGCACCGCAACCTGGACCGCCGGGTCGAGGCGCTCGTGAAGCTGACCGCCCCGGCGCACGTGACCGAGATCGGCGCGCTGATCGACCTCGGCTTCGACGAGGGCACCGCCTCCTGGCACCAGGGCCCCGACGGCACCTTCGTCCGGCACAACAAGACGGACGACGGCACGCCGCTGCTGGACATCCAGGCCTTCCTCATCGACCTGCACCAGCGGCGCCGGAGCCTGGTGTGACCCCAGGGCCAGCCGACCCGCAGACCGTCCGCGAGGTGGAGCACAAGCTGCGGGTGCACGGTCTGTTCGAGCTGCCCGACCTCACCGCGGCCGGCTGCGGGGTGGCCCGGGTCGAGCCGCTGCCGCGGCTGCGGCTGACCGCCGCCTACTTCGACACCGCCGACCTGCGGCTGGCCCGGCACCACGTCACGCTGCGGCGCCGGGACGGCGGCCTCGACGACGGCTGGCACCTCAAGCTGCCGGTCGACGACGCGACGCCCGCGAAGTCCGCGAGCGACCCGGCCAGCAGGGACGAGCTGCAGCTGCCGCTGTCCGCAGCCCCCGCCGACGGCCCGCCGCCGCACGAGCTGCTCGAGCTGGTCCTCGGGCTGACCCGGACCGCCACGGTGGAGCCGGTGACCACGCTGCGCAACGAGCGCCGCCCCTCCCAGCTGTTCGACGCCGACGGGCTGCTGCTCGCCGAGCTCACCGACGACTCGGTCGCCGTGGTCGACGGGGGGCACGTGACCGCCCGGTTCCGCGAGCTGGAGATCGAGCGGCGTGCGGGCAGCCCGAAGGCCCTCGCCGCCGTCGTCGCCGCCCTCGAGGCGGCCGGGGCGGTCGCGGCCGGCGACGTCAGCAAGGCCGCCCGGGCGCTGGGCCCGGCCGCCGCCGCGCCGCCGGACGTGCCCGAGCCCGGCCCGGTCCGCCCCAAGGACCCGGCCGCCGATGCGGTGACCGCCCACCTGGCCCGGCACGTGCGCGCCTTCCAGGCCCAGGACCTGCGGGTCCGGCGCGGCCTGCCGGACTCCGTCCACCAGATGCGGGTCGCCGCCCGGCGGCTGCGCAGCGGGCTGAAGGTGTTCAGCCCGCTCGTCGAGGAGCACTGGGCGGACGCCCTGCGCAGCGAGCTGGCCTGGATCGCCGGTGTCCTCGGCGGGGTCCGCGACCGCGAGGTGCTGGAGGCCCGGCTGCTGGCGCACGCCGCCGAGCTGGGAGGGCCGGACGGCGAGGCCGCCGGCGGCGCGATCCGCCGGATCCTGGACGCCGAGGTCGGTCCGGCCCGGGCGGCCGTCGACGAGGCCATGGTCGCCAAGCGGTACCTCGCCCTGCTCGACGTCCTGGTCGACGCGGTGCACTTCCCCCGGCTGACCAAGGCCGCCCAGGCCAAGTCCAGCCAGGCGCTGCCCCCGCTGGTGCACCGCACCTGGCGGCGGCTGGCGAGTGACGTGCAGCAGCTGAGGCTGGACTCCCCCGACGTCGAGTGGCACGCGGCCCGGATCGCCGCGAAGAAGGCCCGCTACGCCACCGAGGCGCTCGTCCCCGTCTTCGGGGAGCCGGCCAAGACGCTGGCCAGGCAGCTGGAGTCGGTCACCGAGCTGCTCGGGGACCACCACGACGCGGTGATCGCCGCCGACACGCTGCGCCGGTTCGCCGGCACCCGCGGGATCAGCGGGCGGGCCGGGTTCGCGCTCGGCCGGCTGCACGACGTGGAGCGGGCGCACGCCGCCGAGCTGCTGGTCCAGTTCGAGCGGACCTGGCCGGAGGTGTCGCGCAAGCGCTACCGGGCGTGGCTCGAGCCCTGAGGCCGACCGTGGCGGTGACGACCGACGAGGGCAGCGGCCCCCCGCTGATCAGGGCGGCGGGGGCGCTGCTGTGGCGCCCCGGCCCGGACGGACCGCTGATCGCCGTCGTCCACCGGGTGCGGCAACAGGACTGGAGCCTGCCCAAGGGCAAGCTCGAGCACGCCGAGCACTGGCTGACGGCCGCCGTCCGGGAGGTGCGGGAGGAGACCGGGCAGCAGGTGGCCCTGGGCCGCCCGCTGATCACACTGACCTACCCGGTGCTGGGCGTGCCCAAGGTGGTGCGCTACTGGGCGGCCAAGGGCGGTCCGCACGAGTTCGCCCCCACCCACGAGGTGGACGCCGTCGACTGGCTGACCCCGGCCGAGGCGGCGGCCCGGCTCAGCTACCCGCACGACAACGACGTGGTCGCCGCGCTGCTGGCCGCCCCTGTGGACACGGTGCCGTTCGTGCTGCTGCGGCACGCCAAGGCCACCCCGCGCCGTGCCTGGCCGGCGGCGGACGACGAGCAGCGCCCGCTCGCCCAGCGGGGCGTGGGCGAGGCGGAGCGGCTGGTGCCGCTGCTGACGGCGTACGGGATCGAGCAGGTGCACTCCTCGGACTACCGCCGCTGCGCGGACACCGTGCGCCCGTTCGCAGCGGCCTGGGAGCTGCCGGTGTGGCCCGAGCCGCTGCTGTCCGAGCGCGGCTTCGCCGCGCAGCAGGCGGACGCGGTCGAGCGGGCCAGGGCGCTGCTGCGCGAGCCGCGGTCGATCGTGCTGTGCACCCACCGCCCGGTCCTCGCCGAGCTGCTGCCCCGGCTGTTCGGCGCCCGGCCGCCCAAGCAGCTGCGCCGGACCCTGGAGCCGGGCGCCTTCGTCGTGCTGCACCGCCGCCTCGACGACCTGGGGACGGACACCGACCCGCTGGCCACCGTGGTCGCACTGGAGCGGCACCGCCCGTAGCCGGTCTTCGACCGGCAGCCAGCGAAGCGGGACCGAGACCGCTCGTTCACCGGCCGTTCATCCAGGCCCGGGTATCCGGACACCTCGTGTCCCTAGCGTCCGCGACGACGGACATCGACGAATCGAAGGAGAAGCGCGCGGTGAAGATCAACCGCTACGGCCAACTGGCCAGCGTCGCGCTGGTGGGCACTCTTGCGCTCGCCGCCTGCGGCAGCAACAGCAATGCCGGCAGCACCTCGAGCGCCTCAGGGTCAGCCTCGGGCTCCGGCAGCATCAGCTGCGCGAGCGGCAAGCTGAAGGCGTCCGGGTCCACCGCCCAGGCGAACGCCATGACCGACTGGATCAACGCCTACCAGACGGCGTGCAGTGGCGCCACGATCGAATACCAGGGCGTCGGGTCCGGCGCCGGGGTCACGGACTTCATCAACAAGCAGACCGACTTCGCCGGTTCCGACTCCTCACTCAAGGTAGACAGCGAGCAGCCGAAGGCGGACGCCCGCTGCTCCGCCGGGCCGGCCATCAACATCCCGATGGTCGGTGGCGCGATCGCGCTCACCTACAACCTCCAGGGCGTGACCAAGCTGGCCCTCACGTCGCAGACGATTGCCGGCATCTTCGCCGGCAAGATCACCAAGTGGAACGACCCGGCGATCGCGGCAGCCAACGCCGGCGTCTCGCTGCCCAGCTCGGCGATCCTCTCCTTCCACCGGTCGGACGCGTCCGGGACGACCGACAACTTCACCAAGTTCCTCAAAGCGGCCGCGCCCGCCGTGTGGACCTACCAGGGCGGCAAGTCCTGGACCGCCCCCGGCGGCCAGGGCGCCAAGGGTAACGACGGTGTCAGCACCGGCGTGAAGAGCACCCCGAACTCGATCGGCTACGTCGAGCTGTCCTACGCGCTGAACAACAACCTGCCGGTGGCGGCGGTGGACAATGGCGCCGGCCCGGTCGACCCGACCTCTGAGACGGCGTCCAAGGCGCTCGCGAGTGCCAAGGTCACGGGAACCGGCAACAACCTGCCTCTGAAGATCAACTACAACATCAAGGACGCCTCGGCCTACCCGATCGTCCTGGTGACCTACGAGATCACCTGCGAGAAGGGCCTCGACTCGGCTCAGGCGGCGCTGGTGAAGTCCTTCCTCACCTTCACCGCCTCGGACGCCGGTCAGAGCAAGCTGTCCACGACCGGCTACGTGCCGATGAGCGGCGACCTGCTCACCAAGGTCCGGGCATCGGTCGAGGCGATCAGCTGAACCCCAGGCCGCGGCCCCGCCGTTGGTACAACGGCGGGGCCGCGGCATCCTTAGCATGACTTCACGCGCACAGCCACGGCAGGAGCAGTCCCCGTGACCATGACCCCGACCGCCACGCAGCCGCCGCCCTCGCCCGTGTCGGCGTCCCCGATCCGAGGGCGGGCGAACCGCCGCGGTGACCGGATCTTCAGTGGCCTGTCCATGGCGGCCGGGATCCTCGTGCTGGCCATCATGGCCGGCATCGGTCTGTTCCTTCTCGTGAAGGCCGTTCCCGCACTTCGCGTCAACACCGCGAACTTCCTCACCAGTTCCGTGTGGCTGCCCGACAATACCCCCTCTCGTTTCGGGATCGCGGCGCTGGCCTTCGGCACCGTGATGTCCTCGCTCATCGCGATGGTGCTCGCCGTCCCGGTGGGCTACGGCATCGCGCTGGCCCTGGCCCACTACGCGGCGAAACGCATCGCCGTGATCCTTGCCTTCATCGTGGACCTGCTCGCCGCGGTGCCCTCGATCATCTTCGGGCTGTGGGGGCTGGCCTGGCTGATGCCCCGCACCTTCGGCCTGTTCGCCTGGCTCAACGACCACCTCGGCTGGATTCCGATCTTCAGGAACGACCTCGGTGTCTACACGCGGTGCCTGGCGCTGGCCGGCATCGTACTGGCAATCATGATCCTGCCGACGGTCTCAGCGATCAGCCGCGAGGTCTTCGTCCAGGTCCCGCCAGCCCACATCGAGGCCTCGCTCGCTCTCGGCGCCACCCGGTGGGAGATGGTCCGGATGGCGGTCATCCCGTTCAGCAAACCGGGGATGATCAGCGCGGCGATGCTTGGGCTCGGACGCGCGCTCGGCGAGACGATCGCCGTGGCCCTGGTGCTGTCCGCAACGTTCAACATCAACTGGCACCTGACCGAGCCCGGAGGCAACTCCTTCGCCGCGAACATCGCGCTGAAGTTCAACGAGGCCGGCCCTACCGGACAGGGTGCTCTCATCGCCGCCGGGCTCGTGCTGTTCGTCCTCACCCTCGCCGTCAACATCGTCGCGCGGCTGTTCATCGCCCGGCGAGCGGCATTCTCGGGGGCCAACTGACATGGCCTTGAGCACCGCCGGACCCACGTCCAGCCTCCACCAGACCCTCACCGGCGGAAAGCTGCCAGGCTGGGCGCCCTGGGTCTGCGCCGCCGGCTCGGTCCTTGCCGCCGTCGCGCTGATCGCCGTCCTTCCGGTGAACGGGCGAGCCCAGACGATCATCCTTGCCGTGCTGCTGTTCGTGGGCTCACAGACGGCGTGGAGCTTCGCGGTAGAGGGCCGACGGCATGCGGTGGACCGGCTGGTCACGACGCTGATCTACTCCGCGGGCGTCATCGCCCTGGTGCCGCTCGTAGCCATCCTGGCCACCGTGATCATCAAGGGACTGAAGGTCTTCTCCGGCTACTTCCTCCTGCACTCGATGCGCAACGTCAGCCCTCTGCATCCGGGCGGGGGCGTCTACCACGCGATCATCGGCACCCTGGAAGTGGTCGGGATCGCGGCCATCATCGGCATCCCGATCGGCGCGCTGGTCGCGATCTACCTGGTCGAGTACGGCGCCGGCAAGCGGCTGGCCTACTGGGTAACGTTCTTCGTCGACGTGATGACCGGCATCCCCTCGATCGTGGCTGGCCTGTTCGTCTACACCGGGCTGATCCTCACCCTCGGCTGGCAGCGGACCGGTTTCACCGGGGCGCTGTCCTTGACCATCTTGATGATCCCGGTCATGGTGCGCTCCACCGAGGAGATGCTCAAGCTGGTGCCGAACGAGTTGCGCGAGTCCGCGTACGCGCTCGGGGTGCCGAAGTACAAAACCATCCTGCGCGTCGTCGTCCCGACCGCGCTATCGGGGATCATCACCGGCGCCATGCTGGCGGTGGCCCGGATCACCGGCGAGACCGCGCCGCTGCTGCTCACCATGTTCATCTCGGCGTCGATCAACTTCAGCCCGTTCACGGACCCGCAGGCAACCCTGCCCACGTTCATCTGGGACCAGATCGCCCGCGGCACCCCAGCCTCGCTGGATCGTGCCTGGGCGGCCGCGCTCACCCTCATCTTGATCGTGGTGTTGCTCAACCTGATGGCCCGGCTGCTCGGCCGAGTCTACCGAGTCAAGTAGTCACCCTGGAGCTGCCGCGTATGGCCAAGCGGATCGACGTCTCAGACCTCGACATCTACTACGGCGATTTCAAGGCCGTCGAGGGTGTCTCACTGTCGGTGGAGCCGCGCTCCATCACCGCCTTCATCGGGCCGTCCGGCTGCGGCAAGTCCACCGTGCTGCGCACCTTGAACCGGATGCACGAGGTGCTCCCCGGGGCGCGAGCCGAGGGCAAGGTGCTGCTGGACGGCGAGGACATCTACGCCAGTGACGTCGACCCGGTCAACGTGCGCCGAACCATCGGCATGGTGTTCCAGAAGCCGAACCCGTTCCCCACCATGTCGATCTACGACAACGTGGTGGCCGGGCTGAAGCTGCAGGGCCGGCGGAAGAAGTCCGATCTCGACGACATCGTGGAGAAGTCACTGCGCGGCGCCAACCTGTGGGAGGAGGTCAAGGACCGGCTGCCCCGGCCCGGCAGCGGGCTGTCCGGCGGGCAGCAGCAACGGCTGTGCATCGCCCGGGCGATCGCCGTGGAGCCGGCCGTCCTGCTCATGGATGAGCCCTGCTCCGCGCTCGACCCGATCTCCACCTTGGCGATCGAAGACCTCATGCAGGAGCTCAAGGCGGACTACACGATCGTGGTCGTCACCCACAACATGCAGCAGGCCGCCCGAGTGAGCGACCACACTGGCTTCTTCAACATCGCCGCCACCGGTAAGCCCGGCAAGTTGATCGAGATGGACCAGACCGAGAAGATCTTCAGCAACCCCTCCGAGAAGGCCACCGAGGACTACATCACCGGCCGCTTCGGGTAGGGGCGAGGCCCAGGACGGCGTCGATCTCGGCGGTGGACATCGGGCCGTCGTGGCTGGACGCAGCGATGACCAGCTCGCCGTACAGCTCGATCTCGGCGAGCACCTCGGCGTCGTGCAAGCGGGTGTCCGGCGTCACCCCTCAAGACTAGGCGGAGACCGGCGCACAGGGCATGACCCGTCCGGGCGGTTCGGCCACCACCCGCCCGAGGCAGCCCGGCTGGCTCAACCGGATTGGCTCAGCCGGGCTGACCCTCCGCGTCCACCACGGCCCGGTCGGTCATCCGCTCCCGAAGGAACTCGGTGATCCGCAGGTGATCCGGGTCGGCGGCGTAGGTCCGGTAGTCCTCCCGGCTCGCGTGCGTGGTCACCAGGACCAGGTCCCAGGACTTGGGCGTGCGCTCGACGTCCAGCCCCACCCACAGCCCGTCCAGCCCTTGGACCTGCCCCGGCAGGGTCTCGAGCAGCCGCTTGGACTCCGCCGCGTCGGCCGGGTCGTCGAACCGGAAGAGCACGGTGTGGGTGAACATGCGAGCCATTGTGGCAGGTCATCTGAACAAAAAGTCCGGTCCCCTCGCGGAGACGGGATCCCGCCGGTTACCGTGGCAAGCGTGACCGAGTCCGGGGTGACGGAGCGTTCGACGCTCGACCCTGGCCCGCGCCTGGTCGAGGCCGACAGCGCGGTCTCGGTCGAGGTCGAGGCCCGGGCCATCCACTCGGTCCACCTGGTCGAACACCATCAGTTCAGCGTGGCGGTCTGCGACACCTGCGGCTGGCGCAGCTTCGCCCGCCGGTCGCGCCCGCTGGCCCGCGACGAGGGCCGCGACCACGAGGTGCTGCACAACCCCCGCTGAGGTCCTCCCCGAGCGGCTCGCGACTCCTTGATCACCGTGAGCGGGAGGATCGCGCCCGTTCAGGGCGGCTTCCTCCCGCAACCAGCGATCTTGGACGGCGGTGTCGCCGCCGTGCGGGGCGCTCAGGGGGCGGCGGACCGGACCCGCTCGCGCACCTTGGCCTGGTTGGCCGCTCCCAGCCGGTGGAACAGCCCGGCCAGCCGCAGTGCCGGGCCCGGCACCGCCGCGATCAGCCGCACCTGGGCGCCCCGCCAGCGCGGCACCGCCCGGTACGGCTGCGGCCGCTCCAGCAGCCGCAGCCCCGCGGCGGCCACCTCCTGCGGCGTCACCAGCCGCATCCCGCTGAACGTCATCGCGATCGCCGGGTCGTCCAGCAGGGGCTCGATCATCGGGGTGAGCATGCCGTCCGGGCACAGCACCGACAGGTGGACGCCGGCCAGCCCGTGCCCGCGCAGCTCCGCCTGCAGGCCCAGCGTGTACGCCAGCACCGCGTGCTTGGTCGCCGCGTAGACGCACTCGCCCGGCACCGGCACCCACGACGCCAGCGAACCCACGTTGACCACGTGCCCGCGGCCGGCTGGGCCGCGGTCCCGCATGACCGAGACGGCCGCCCGGGTCCCGTTGATCACCCCGAGCAGGTTGACCTCCACGACCCGCCGGACGACGCCGTCCGGCTGGGTGGCGGCGTCGCCCGCGCCGAGCACGCCCGCGTTGTTGACCCACACGTCGGGGTCGATGTCGCGGGCCAACGCCCGGCAGGCGTCCGGGTCACGCACGTCGAGGACGACGTCGGCGCCCTCCAGGTCGGCGCCCACCACCCGGTAGCCGGCATCCCGCAACGCCGTCACGAAAGCCGAACCGAGACCGCCTGCCGCGCCGGTCACCACCGCCGTCCGCTGCGTCATCCCCCGGAGCCTACGGCGGCGCCCGGAGGGACCGACGGCCCTTCCTCGAACCGCTCCGGCGGCGCGACCGTAGATATATGACTGAGGTGATCCACACCCGGGGCCTGACCAAGTTCTACGGTCACCAACGCGGGATCGAGGACCTCGACCTGCAGGTCGAGCCGGGCGAGGTGTTCGGCTTCCTCGGCCCGAACGGTGCCGGCAAGACGACGACCATTCGGCTGCTGCTCGGGCTGATCCGGCCGACCCGAGGCGGTGCCGAGGTGCTCGGGCTGGACCTGCGCCGGCAGGGCGTCGAGATCCGCACGCGAGTCGGGTACCTGCCCGGCGACCTGGCGCTGTACGACCGGATGCGCGGCCACGACCTGCTGGAGTTCCTCGGCCGGATGCGCGGCGACGTCCCGGCGTCGGCGTACCGGTCCCTGGCCGAGCGGTTCGAGCTGGACCTGCAGCCGCGTGTGCGGGAGCTGTCCAAGGGCAACCGGCAGAAGCTGGGCGTCGTCCAGGCGTTCATGCACTCCCCCGACCTGCTGATCCTGGACGAGCCGACCAGCGGGCTGGACCCGTTGGTGCAGCTGGAGTTCCAGCGGCTGGTCCGCCAGACAGTGGTGCGCGGCTCGAGCGTGTTCCTGTCCTCCCACGTGCTCACCGAGGTCGAGCAGATGGCCGACCGGGCGGCCATCGTCGACCACGGTCGGCTGCTCGTGGTCGACAGCGTGGACGCGCTGCGAACCCGCGCCGCCCGCCGGGTCGAGCTGGACTTCGTGGTCGCCCCGCCGGCCGACCTCGCGACGGCGCCGGGGGTGCAGTCGGTCGAGGTCCGCGGCCCGACGGCGGTGTGCACGGTGCGCGGGCCGATCACCGGCCTGCTGAAGATGGCGGTGGACCACGGTGTCATCGACGTCCACACCCACGACCCGGATCTCGAGGACGCCTTCCTCGGCTTCGTCTCGGGAGGCAACGATGTCCACTAGCAGCCAGACGGTCGTGCTGACCGGACGCAGCGCCAGCGAACGGTGGCGCTCGGTGAGCGCGTGGGGCCTCGGCCTCGCGGCCATGGCCGCGATTGAGCTGGCGGTGTACCCGTCGATCGCCAAGTCCGGCGCGGCCATGCAGCAGTACGTCGACCAGTGGCCGGAGGCGTTCAAGCAGGCGTTCGGTCTGCAGGACTACGCGACCGGCGCGGGGTTCCTGAACGCCGAGATGTTCAGCATGATCGTGCCGCTCGGGCTGATCGCGGTGGCGCTGGGCGCCGCGGCCGCGGCCACCGCCGGTGAGGAGGAGCGCGGGACCTTGGACCTGCTGATGTCCCTGCCGGTGCGCCGCTGGAACGTGGTGCTGGCCAAGACGCTGGGGATGGTCATCGGGGTGGTCGTCGTCGGCGTTGTGCTGGTCGTGACGATCGTGATCGGCGCGCCCATGGTCGACCTCGAGGTGACGGCCGGGCACGTGACGGCGGCCACGCTGATGTGCGGGCTGCTCGGCCTGCTCTTCGGAGCAGTGGGCCTGCTGCTCGGGGCCCTCACCGGGCACCGGGCCGTGGCGCTGGGGGCCGGGATGGGGCTGGCCCTGGCCGCGTTCCTGCTCAACGTGCTGGCGCCGATGGCGGACTGGCTGACGCCGTGGCAGAAGCTGTCGCCGTTCTACTGGGCGCTGGACAACAAGCCGCTGGCCAGCGGCGTCGACTGGGCCGGGGCCGGGCTGATGCTCGGGCTGACCGCCATGCTGGTGGCGGCGGCCGCGGTGGCCTTCGAGCGCCGGGACATCAGCACCCGCTAGCCACCCCCTCCTGGGGGTCAGGCGCGCAGGATCCGGCGGGTCGGTCAGCGCCACCCGCGCGAATCGAGTCCGGTGAGCGCCATAGGCGCGGGCGAGCACAGTAACGCTCGCGGCGACTCCGCTCGCGGCGCAGTCAGGTGGGGCGGCTGGCGCAGGCCACGCACTGGACCGCCCACGGCAGCGCCTCGAGCCGGCCCTCCGGGATCGGCGCCCCGCAGGTGTCGCAGCGGCCGTAGCTGCCCTCGTCGAGCTTGGCCCTCGCCCGGCGGATCTCGGCCAGCAGCACCACCATCCGGCCGTGCGCGGCGACCAGCGCCAGCCGCTCGACCGCGATCGACGTCCCGTCGCCGACCCGCTTGCCGAAGCCGATGCCGCCGGTGTCCTCCGGCGGCGCCGACAGAGCGGCGACCTCGGCCTCGACCTCGGCCTGCTTGGCCGCGAGGACGGCGGCCACCCCGGTCTCACCGGTGCTCATCGCCCGACCGTAGCGCCCACCTCATCACGCCGTCCCAGCCTTGCCCACCTTGATCACCTTGATCACGTCGGGCGGTCAGCTCAAGCCGCCGGGGGGCAGGCCCCGACGAAGGACACTGATCCTGGACGGCGAGCAGCCCGACACCCGTCCCCGCCGTCCCTGAAGGGCGCACTTCCGCGGCCCCACGCACCGAAGGGACCCTTCATGCAGAAGGGGGGGTCACACCACGTTGTGCTCGGGGCGCTCCTCGGCTCGGCCGAACCGCTCGACGGACAGCGCCGTCACGTCCACCACGGGCGACCTGCTCAGGTACAGGTCCCGCACCACCTCGCCCACAGCCGGTGCCTGCAGGAACCCGTGCCCGGAGAACCCAGTCGCGTACAGGAACCGCCCGACCGACTCCACCGAGCCGACCAGCGCGTTGTGGTCCGGCGTCACCTCGTACAGCCCGGCCCAGCCGGTGCGCACGCCGGCGTCCAGCACCCGCGGCGCCCGCACCGCCGCGGCCGCCGCCAGCAGCTCGAGGAACCGCGGCGACCGGTGCTCGCCGAACCCCGCCGGCTCGTCCGGGTCGCTGATCCCCATGAGCAGCCCCGGTCCCTCCCGGTGGAAGTAGAACGACGACGCGAAGTCGACGGTCATCGGCATCGGCTGCTCCACCCACCCGGGCAGCCCGGCCACCGGTCCGGTCACGGCGATCTCACGCCGGTACGGCTCCACCGGCAGTGAGACGCCGGCCATCGCCGCGACCGGCCCCGACCACGCACCCGCCGCGCACACCACCGTGTCGGTCGCCACCACCCCGCGCGAGGTGCGCACCGCAACGACCTGCGACCCGCGGACGTCGATCCCGGTCACCTCGTGCCCGGTGAGCACGCTGGCCCCTAGCCGCCGGGCCGCGGTCGCGTAGCCGAGCACCACCGACTCGGGCGCGCAGTGGCCGTCGTCCGGCGAGTACGCCGCGGCCAGCAGGTCGGAGGTCTCGATGAGCGGCGACAGCTCCTGCGCCTCGGCGGGCGTGACCAGCCGGGACGGCACCCCGAGCCGGTTCTGCAGCGCCACCGACAGCTCGAACGTCGCGACGTCCTCCCGCCGGGACAGGCAGAACAGGTAGCCCACCCGGTGCAGGTCGATGGCCTGCCCGGGCCGCCGCTCGAAGGCCGCGAACGCGTCCAGTGACCGCTGCCCCAGCCGGACGTTCACCTCGTCGGAGAACTGCGCCCGGACGCCGCCGGCCGCCTTGGACGTCGACCCGCCGGCCAGCTCGCCCTTCTCCAGCAGGACGACGTCGCGCACCCCCGCCTCGGCCAGGTGGAACGCGATCGACGTGCCGATCACGCCCCCGCCCACGATGACGACGGAGGCACGATCGGGCAGGGCGGTGGTCACGCCCCGCACGCTAGCTGGTCGGGGACGGCGCCTGGCTCAGGGTGGCGGTTGCGGTGCTGCTGCCCGACGGCGACGCGGACGGGCTGGCCGTCGGGCTGGCGGTCGGACAGGTCACCGCCGGGTCGGTGGGTGCTGCAGTCGGGGACGACGTCGCCGTCGGGGCAACGGACCGGGGCGGACTGGGAGCACCGACGGCTGCAGGTCAGCCGAGCCGGAAGCCGGGGTCCCAGGGGAGCTCGGCGACGTCCATCTGCGCCTTCTGCAAACGGCCGCTCCAGTCCCAGTTGACCGCTTGCCAACGGGTGAACTGGTCGAGCACCCACACCCCCGACTGCCTGGAGCCGTTCCCGCTGCGGCCATTGCCGCCGAACGGGAGGTGCGCCTCCGCGCCGGACGTCGAGTTGTTGATACTCACCATGCCCGCGCCGATACGCGCCCGGAAAGCCCAGGCGGGTGACATCGCCGTCATGTAGATGGAGCTGGACAGCCCGTACCCGGTGCCGTTGCACAGCTCGATCGCCTCGTCGAGAGTGTCGAACACGCCGAGCCCGACGAGCGGACCGAACGTCTCGGTGTCGTACAGCGCGTCGCCCGGACGGACCCCCTCGACCACGGTGGGGTGCGCGTAGATGCCGGCGTCCGGGTCGCCGACGAAGCCGACCCGCGGGTTGTCCGAGGTGATCCGGCCGACGCCGGTGGAGCCGTGCACAGTGTGGTGCTCGGCGACCAGCTCGAGGTTGCGCAGGTGGTTGTCCAGGTAGCGCTGGCTGATCATCGGGCCGTAGAGGACGTCGCCGGTGGGCTCGCCGAGCACCGCGGACTCGGCGGCGGCCAGGAAGCGGCGCTTGAACTCCTCGTAGACCGGGCGCTGCACCCACACGGTGCCCAGCGAGGTGCAGCGCTGCCCCGCGGTGCCGAACCCGGAGAACAGCGCGCCCTCGACGGCCAGGTCGAGGTCGGCGTCGGCCATCACCACCATGGGGTTCTTGCCGCCCAGCTCGAGGCAGGGGCTCTGCAGGTGCCGACCGGCCAGCTCGCCGATGGCCCGGCCCACTGCGGTCGACCCAGTGAAGCCGATCTTGTCGACCAGCCCGGCGTCCAACGCCCGGGACAGCCCGGTGAACGTGGCCGGGCCGTCGGCCAGCACGGCGGAGAGCACGCCCTCGGGCACGCCGCCCGCCCGGAAGATCTCGGTGAACGCGGCCGCGATCGCCGGCGTGGCCTCGGCCGGCTTCCACACCACGGCGTTGCCGGCCAGCAGCGCGGGCACGAGGTACCAGGACGGAACGGCGAGCGGGAAGTTCGGCGCCGTGATGATGACCGCGACGCCGACCGGCATCCGGTAGGTCATCAGCTGCTTGTCCGGCATCTCGCTGGGCACGGTCTGCCCGTACATCCGGCGGCCCTCGCCGAGGAAGAAGTCGCAGGTGTCGACGACCTCCTGCACCTCGCCCAGCGCCTCGCCGTAGGGCTTGCCGATCTCCCGGGTGACGAGCGCGGCCAGCGCCTCCTTGTTGGCCTCGACCAGCCGGCCGACCTGGGCGATCACCCGGCCGCGGACGGGGGCCGGGATCGCGGCCCAGTCCGGCTGGGCGGCCTTGGCGGAGCGGGCGGCGGCGACGAGGTCGTCGGCGCTGGCGAGCACGACGTCGGCGACGACCTCGTCCAGGTGGGCGGGGTTGCGGGACACGAGGCGGTCGGTTCCAGTCACCCCCCCATGCTTGCAGTTGTCAGGGTGAGGACGACGTAGAGGTCGTCCGTGCCCTGACAAGTGGCCACAGGTGGAACATCTGTGTTCCAATAGGAACATGAGTGACGGCACCCGGCGAACCATCCTGGACACCGCGGCCGCCGTCCTCGGCAGGCACAGCGGCGCCTCGCTGGCCGACATCGCCACCGCCGCCGGTGTCGGGCGCACCACCGTGCACCGCTACTTCGCCACCCGGACCGACCTGCTGCACGCCCTCGCCCTGGACGCCCTCGAGCGGGTCGAGCAGGCCGTCACCGCGGCCCGGCCGAACGCCGACGAGCCGCTGGCCGTGATCGTCGAGCGGGTCGCCACCGGGCTGCTGCCGCTGGCCGACGAGATGCACTTCCTCGGCACCGGCGCGCAGGTGTGGGACCTGCCCGACCTGGTCGAGCGCTGGTACGACGTGAGCCGGCCGCTCGAGGACACCGTCCGGCGGGCCCAGCGCAGCGGCGAGGTGCGCCCCGACCTGCCGGTGGCCTGGGTGGTCGACCTGTTCGTGGCCGCGGTGTTCGCGGCCTCCGACGGCATCGCCGACGGCCGCCTCGCCCGCCGGGACGCCGTCCCGCTGGTGGTCGGCACCCTGCTGGACGGCGTCGGCACGAGCGCCGGCACCGCCGCCCGGAGCCGGTCGTGACCGACACCCTGCCGGCCGTGTCCGGCGCCCCCGCGTCCGGCGCCGAAGCGCCGACCGCCACCCGGCACTGGGCGCCGTTCCTGGCGCTGGAGACGGCGACCTTGCTCTCGGCCGTGGGCAACGGGATCACGCTGGTCGCGCTGCCCTGGCTGGTCCTCGACGTGACCGGCCGGGCCACCGCCGCCGGCCTGGTCAGTGGGGTGGCCGCCGTCCCGCTGCTGCTGGCCGCGCTGTTCTCCGGCACCGTGGTCGACCGGCTCGGCCGCCGCCCCACGGCCATCGCGTCCGACCTGCTCTCCGGGCTCGCCGTCGCCGCGATCCCGGTCGTCGCGGTGGTCGGCCGGCTGAGCCTGGGCTGGCTGCTGCTGCTCGCGGCGCTGGCCGCGCTGTTCCCGCCGTCCGGGGCGACCGCGCGGGCCGCCGTCCTCCCGGAGGCCGGCCGCGCGGCCCGGCTGCCGCTGGAGCGGGCCAACGCCGTCCACGAGGCGGTGTTCGGGGTGGCTTTCCTGGTCGCCCCGGCCGTCGGCGGTGTGCTCATCGCGCTCATCGGCGCGCAGGCCACGCTGTGGGTCCCGGCGGTCGGGTACGCCACCGCCGCGCTGGCCATGCTGCTGCTGCGGGTCGAGGGCGCGGGCCGCGGCCAGCACGCCCACGACCACGAGCCGGCCGGCTGGTGGACCGAGACCCGGGAGGGGCTGCGGTTCGTCTGGCGCGACCCGGCGCTGCGGGCCGTCGCCATCGTGTACACCGCGGTCATCGGGGTGTGGCTGCCGATCGAGGGCGTCGTGCTGCCGGTGCTGTTCCGGGACCAGGGGGAGCCCGCGCGGCTCGGCCTGGTGCTCATGGGGATGAGCGGCGGCGCGGTCGTGGGCGCCCTGCTGTACGGCTGGCGGGGGCACCGGGTGCCGCGCCGCACCGCCGTCCTCATCGCGCTGGTCGGCACCTCCCTGCCGGTGCTTGGCATGGCGCTGCAGCCACCGATCAGCGCGATGGTGGGGCTCGCCTTCGCCAGCGGCGTGCTCTACGGGCCGGTCAACCCGATCGCCAACGTCGTCATGATGGAGCGGTCGCCGAACCGGCTGCGCGGCCGGGTCGTGGGGGTGCTCACCTCGCTGGCGTACGCGGCCGGCCCGGTCGGGCTGCTGGCCACCGGTCCGCTGGTGGACCGCCTCGGCGTCGAGACGACCTTCGTGCTGCTGGCCGTCGCGCTGCTCGCCGTGTGCGTCGCCGCGTTCACACTCGATGGCCTGCGCCACCTCTGACCTGTCCGGGTGCGGACGACGTAGAGCCCGTCCTCACCCTGACAAGTCGTAGGGGAGACTCCTGCCATGAGCTCCGTCACGACGGCCGCCGCCGTGCTCGACGTCCTCGCCCAGGCCGGCGTCACCACCGCGTTCGGGCTGCCCGGCGTGCACAACCTGGCCCTGTGGCAGGCCCAGGACGACGGCCGCCCGCGCATCGTCGGCGTCCGGCACGAGCAGACCACCGGCTACGCCGCGGACGGGCTGGCCAGGGCCACCGGCGGGCTCGGCGTCGCGCTCACCACCACCGGACCGGGCGCCGCCAACGCGGTGGCCGCCTTCGGTGAGGCCGCGGCCTCCCAGTCCCCGCTGCTGCTCATCGCCTCCGACGTGCCGCAGCGGCTGCGCCGGCCCGGCGTCGTCCGCGGGCTGCTGCACGAGAGCCGCGACCAGGCCGCGCTGTTCGAGCCGCTGGCCAAGGCCGTCTACCGGCCGACCACCCCCATCGCCGCGGTCGAGGCGGTGGCCCGCGCCACCGCCCTCGCCATGACCGCCCCACGCGGCCCGGTCTACGTCGGGATCCCCAGCGACGTGCTCTGCGAGCCGATCCCGGACGGCTGGACGCCGCCCGCGCCGCACCCGGCGGCCCCGACCGCCCCCGACCCGGCCGACGTCGACGCCGCCCTGCAGCTGCTCAACGCCGCCGACAGCGTCGTCGTGTGGGCTGGCGGCGGCGCGGTGTCCAGCGGCGCCGCCGAGGCGGTCACCGAGCTGGCCTGGCGGCTCGGCGCCCCGGTGGTCACCACCTTCGGCGCCCGCGGCCTGCTGCCCGCGGGGCACGCGCTGCTCGTCGACGCCCCGCCGCACGAGCCGGATGTCGCCGCGCTGATCGGCTCGGCCGACCTGCTCGTCGTGGTCGGCAGCGACCTCGACGGCATGGACACCCGCAACTGGTCCACCCCGTTCCCGACCCGCACCATCGCGATCAACGTCGACCCCGCGGACGCCGTCAAGAACCATCCGGCGGACGTCGTCATCGCCGCGGACGCCCGGCTGGCCTGCGACGCGCTCGCGGTCCGGCTGCCGCAGCGCACCCCCTGGGCGGACGCCGTCTTCCTCATGGGCCCGACCATCCGCCAGCGGGTCGCCGAGGACCCGCGTACCGCGGACGCCGCCGCGCTGCTCGAGTCGGTCGAAAGTGGCTGGCCGGCCGCAGGCAACGTGGTCTGCGACATGGCCGTGGCCGGCTACTGGGTCGGCGGGTACGCCGCGATGTCCCGGCCCCGCCGGTTGCAGTACCCGGTCGGCTGGGGCACCCTCGGCTACGCCCTGCCCGCCGCGGTCGGCGCCGCGCACGCCGGCGCGCCGGTGCTCGCGATCTGCGGGGACGGCGGCCTGGCGATGGCTCTCGGCGAGCTCGCCACCCTGGTCCAGGAGCGGCTGCCGGTCACCGTCCTCCTCGTGGACGACGGCGGCTACGGGATGCTCCGGTTCGACCAGCGCGCCGCCGCCCGGCAGCAGGGCGTGGACCTGGTCGGCCCGGACTGGGCGGCGCTCGGAGCCGCGTTCGGCCTGTCGGTGGTCACGGTGGGCTCGCCGGGCGAGCCGCTGCGCGCGGCGCTGGCCGAGGCGGCCGCGGCCGGCGGGCCACGGCTGGTCGTGCTGCCTGCCGCGCTGTACCCCCCGCGGACGACGTCCCCGCGCTGGGGCGACACCTGACCGCACCGGTCATCCCGGTAGCCTCCGCTGGTGGTCGAGGCGATCGTTCCGGTGCCGTCGGCGCCGTCGGTGCCCGACCGGCGGCTGCGCACCGGCTACGCGATGGCGGTCTGCGCATCGGTGCTGTTCGCCGTCAACGGCTCGGTCTCGAAGGTCATGCTGCTCGGTGGGATGCCGGCTCAGCGGCTCACCGAGCTGCGGTCGGCCGGTGCGTTCGTCGGCCTGCTCGTGCTGCTCGCGCTGACCCGGCCACGCAGCCTGAAGGTGACCGCCCGCGAGCTGCCCATGCTGGCGCTGTTCGGGGTGGCCGGCTTCGCGCTGGTGCAGTGGCTGTACTTCGTGGCCATCGTGCGGCTGCCGGTGGCCATAGCGCTGCTGCTGGAGTACACCGCCCCGCTGCTCGTCGCGCTGTGGGTCCGGTTCGTGGGCCGGGAGCCGGTCCGCCGCCGGCTGTGGGTCGGGCTGGCGCTGGCGCTGCTCGGTCTGGCACTCGTGGCCGAGGTCTGGGGCGGGGTGCAGCTGGACGGCCTGGGCGTGCTGGCCGCCCTCGGAGCCGCCGTCTCGCTGGCGGTCTACTTCGTCGTCGGGGAGCACTCGGTGTCCTCACGCGATCCTCTGTCGCTGACCTGCTACGCGTTCGGGTTCTCGACTCTGCTGTGGACGCTCGTCCAGCCCTGGTGGACCTTCCCCTGGTCCCTGCTGGGCACCGACGTGTCGATGCTCGGCAACCTGGCCGACGTCCACCTGCCGATGTGGACGCTGGCGATCTGGCTGGTAGCGCTCGGCACCATCGTGCCGTTCAGCCTGATCATCGGCTCGCTGCGGCACCTGCGCGCCACCCAGGCCGGCATCGTCGGCATGACCGAGCCGGTGGTCGCCACCCTGGTCGCGTTCGTCTGGCTGGCCGAGGCACTGGGCCCGGCCCAGCTCCTCGGCGGCGCCGTGGTGCTGTTCGGCGTCGTCCTGGCCGAGACCGCCCGCCCCGCGCCCGTCGACTTGTCCGACGGCTAGGCGCCGGCGCACGGTACGGACGACGCCAGCCCAGAGCCACGTTGGCGGCGGCCAGCCCAGCGAACCAGATCGTGTACGCCACCGTGACCAGCCACGCCGGACCACCGTGGTCCGCGCCGGTGAGGTGCCACACCACCGCCAGGACAACGTAGCTCACCGGAAGGGTCGGCAGCGAGACCGGCCAGGGTCAGGAGGAACGTCACAGCCTCCGTCGGGCGGAACCCAGCGACCCGGCCGTGCGGCCCCATCCAGCTGACCGTGAGCACGGCAACGACGGCTACCTAGGGGTCGTGCGGTCAGCCGGCCAGGCCGGCCCAGACGAGCACCGCGAGCACGATCCACCAGCCGGCCCACACGATGAGGTCGCCGTTGGAGTGCACCACGAGGTCCAGCGCCCGGCCGGCCGACCCCTCGCCCAGCGTGCGCCGCCGGTGGTTCAGCCGGGTCAGCGCGGCACTGATGACGACCACCGCCGTCACGATCCCGGTGCACCAGATGCACAGCGCACCGATGCGAAACGCCGTCTGGTACATGAACCACGAGGCGAAGCCGAGGAAGAAGACGGCCAGCCCCCACAGCGTGAGCAGGTAGGAGCGGCTGGCCCGGCTGCCGAGCACCCCAGCCAGCCCGCCGGAGGCGAGCAGCGCGAACAGGACCGCACCGACGAGGGCGTTCGGCGGCCCCAGCACCGACGACTGCCACGCGGTGAGCACGCTGCTGCAGGACACCACCGAGTTGATGTCGCAGGACAGCACGGTCGACGGCTGGTCGCTGATCGCGATCTTCTCGACGATCTGGATGCCGGTGAAGACGACGCCGGCCAGCCCGGCCACCAGGACGGCGGCCCACCAGCCGCGGCCACCGCTGGTGGGCGGGGCCTCCGGCTCGGGCGCGGCGGCGCGCCCGGACTGGGGCGTGCGGGACACAACGGCCACGACGACCACCTCCGTGTGACCAGACTCGACGACGCAGCCCGCGAACCCAACGGGGAAGAGGTCCCGAATCCCCTTCCGCTTCCTCCCCACGTCCGCAGCCAGTACGGCACCAGGTGGGTACTCGCGGGGCACAAGCTGAGTGCGCCGGCTCGGGTGTGGGCGGTCGCCAACGAGCCGACCGGCCCATTCCGTCCCGCGATGTCTGCTGGCTCGAGCAGCCCCTCCGCGGCCCGACCGGCCGGCAGCCAGCGCAAGTTCCTGCCGTTGCCGTACTGGTTTGGGGTGGACGGTCCCTTCGGTGCGTGCATCCGACGTTCCAGGACCTTCATCCGGGGTCGTGGTCTGCCACGTCCGCGGCAAGCACACGGTGCCCGGCACCACGCCCACCCTGGTGGGGGGACGTCGCGACGGCTCGCTGATCTTCGACCCGGGGCGCGACGGCACGGCTGCTTCGGGCTGGTTGGAGAACTCGCGCTACACCAGCGACCGGTCGGCCCGCACCCGGAAGTGGCCGTACCCGGCGTTCGTCGAGGTGTACCTGCAGTGCCCGGACGACCCGCCTGCTCCGACCGCGTCACCGATCGCCGTCGCGTCCATGCCGCCGTACGCCGTGCTGGACCCCCGCGCGTCAACCCCGCCGAAGACCTGGTGCTTC
>Ga0208851_1000251_pt1 | contig 24555 bp, 22 predicted proteins | sample NGESurshal092012_FD_184481 | JGI IMG/M metagenome (GOLD analysis project Ga0208851, IMG submission 184481) | Arctic peat soil microbial communities from Barrow, Alaska - NGEE Surface sample 415-2 shallow-092012 (SPAdes) | ecosystem: Environmental > Terrestrial > Soil > Wetlands > Peat ... | reverse complement strand
AGGCTCCGGGCCTTCGGGTTCGCGGCGACGAGCAGGGCCTGGAGCCCGCGCATGAAGGGCGTGTCTGCCGGCTCGGCGATCAGCACCGCCGCCACTCCGTCTGCCGCGAGGAGTCGTCGAGCCTCGGCGCCGGCAGCATCGGGACGGACCCAGTGGACGGCGTCGGCGAGGAGCACGAGCCCCGCCCCGAGGTCGCCCAGCCCCGTTGCCTCGGCAGGCGCGAGAACCGGAGTCACCGACAGCCCGGCGCAGGCCTCGGCGCACACCGCGAGCATCGCCCGGGCGGGCTCGACGGCGAGGACGGGGTGACCGCGCCGGGCGAGCGGAGCGGCGAGGAGTCCGGTGCCGGCCCCGAGGTCCACCACCGGCCGCCCTTCCCCGGCAAGCGCTGACAGCCGGGCGACCAGTGCGTCCGGGTACGCGGGCCGAGCACGATAGTCCTCGGCGAGCCGCTCGAAGACCCGTGGCTCGGTCATCCCGGTGCGCCCGCCCGGCCGGCGAGGCCGAGCGAATTCCCGGGGCGCGGTCGACCCGCCGCGGGCGCCCGGGCGCGTCCCGGGGCCGACCGGCTGTGCTCAGATGACGTTCCCGGCGCGCACGGCACGGCGCCGGAGTATGCCCCCATGAACCTCCTCGTGCTCCTGCCCGACGAGCTGTGCGCCGACGGAACTGCGCGGCTCGGCGGCGACCGGCTGCGACACCTGCGCGAGGTGCTCGGCGTGGCGCCAGGACAGAGGGTGCGCGCCGGGGTCCTGGGCGGGAACGTCGGCAGGGCCGAGGTGGTCGCCCTCGACGCGGCCGAGGCCGTGCTCCGGTGCAACTTCGACCAGCCGCCGCCGCCGAGGCCGGGAGTGGACCTGATCCTCGCCGTTCCGCGCCCCAAGGCGCTCCGGCGCATCCTCGCCGCCGCTGCGTCACTGGGTGTGGACCGGCTGGTGCTGCTCGCCGCAGCGCGGGTGGAGAAGAGCTACCTGGGCTCGCCGGTGCTGACCCCGGCGCGGCTCCGGAAGCACCTGCTCGACGGCCTCGAGCAGGCGCAGGACACCGTGCTCCCGGAGGTCATCGTCGAGAGGCGCTTCCGGCCCTTCGTGGAGGACCGGATGGACGCGCTGCTCGGCCCCGGCGAACGCTGGCTGCTTCACCCGGGCGGGGACGGCCCTCGCCAGCCCTCGCCGGACGCACGGCTGGCGCTGGCCATCGGCCCCGAGGGGGGCTGGGTTCCGTTCGAGCGCACGCTGCTCGAGGGGCGCGGGTTCCGCGCTCTCGGGTTCGGCGCGCGCACGCTCCGGACCGAGACCGTGGTCCCGTTCGCGCTGGGGTGGGCCACGGGAGGACGCTGAGCGGCGGACCGCCTGTACCTCCACGCAAGCTGGCGGTAGCTTCTTGCCCCATGGCTCACCCCCCGACCACCCCTGCCGACGCCGCCCGCTCGCGGACCGCAGCGCCGGTGACGTCCGAGCCCTCCGCCAGGCCGGCCACCCACGACACCGCGCCGCCGCCGGCGCTGCTCGACTTCATGCTCAAGGACTGGAAGCCGGCGAGCACGAAGATGCCGCCGAAGCTCCGGAACGCCACCGCCTTCGCTGCCCGACGGCGCGCGCTCTCGAAGCTCTTTCCCGGCGAGACGCTGGTCGTCCCCACCGGGCACGAGAAGGTGCGGGCGAACGACACGATGTTCCGCTTCCGGCCCGGGACGGACTTCTACTACCTGACCGGGAACCTGGAACCTGACTGCGTGCTGGTGATGTCGCCCGAGCCGGGTGGCGGGCACCGCGACGTCCTCTTCGTCGAGCCGAACCCGGGGAAGAGCGACTCCACCTTCTTCACCGACCGGAGCAAGGGCGAGCTGTGGGTCGGCCCGCGGCTGGGCGTGCCGCAGAGCCGGGCCCGGTTCGACGTTCACGAGGCGCGGGCGCTGTCCGAGCTCCCGGGCACGCTCGGCGCGCTGCGCGGTCCGGCCACGCGGCCCGTCCGCGTGCTGCGGGGGATGAGCCCCACCGTGGACGGGGCGCTGGAGGAGACGCCGCGCGACAAGGAGCTCGCTGTCGCGCTCTCCGAGATGCGCCTCCTGAAGGACGCGCAGGAGATCCGCGAGCTCTCCGCCGCCATCGCCTCGACCATGCGCGGCTTCGAGGACGTCATCGCCGGGCTGCGCACCGCCCGCCACGAGCGCGAGGTGGAGGGCATCTTCAACCTCCGCGCGCGGGTGGAGGGGAACGACGTGGGCTACAGCACCATCGCCGCTGCAGGCGAGCACGCCTGCATCCTCCACTGGGTGAAGAACGAGGGGGACCTGCGCCCCGGCACCCTGCTCCTGCTCGACGCCGGGGTGGAGGCGCACACGCTGTACACCGCGGACATCACCCGCACCCTCCCGGTCTCGGGCCGCTTCAGCCGCGAGCAGAGGGCCATCTACGAGCTGGTGCACGCGGCGCAGGCGGCCGCCTTCGCCGAGGTGAAGCCCGGGAAGGACTTCCTCGACCCGAACCGCGCGGCGATGAAGGTGCTGGCCGAGGGGCTGGAGCGGCTCGGCATCCTCGAGGACGCCGCTGCGGCGCTGTCCGACCAGAACCAGTTCTACAAGCGCTACTCACTCCACAACGTCAGCCACATGCTCGGGCTCGACGTGCACGACTGCGCACAGGCCCGCGCCGAGACCTACAAGTTCGGGCAGCTGAAGCCCGGGATGGTGCTGACGGTCGAGCCAGGCCTCTACTTCCAGACCGACGACCTGACGGTCCCGCCGCGCTACCGCGGCATCGGGGTTCGCATCGAGGACGACGTGGTGGTCACCCCCCGGGGCATGCGGAACCTGTCGGCCGACATCCCCAGCGAGGCGTCCGACGTGGAACGCTGGATGACGAAGCTGTGGAAATTCCGGGGCAAGCGGACCCGCGCTTGACACCGTGCCGGGGCGGCCCGTACCGTCCCCATCGATGAAGTTCACTTCCCAGATGCGGCGGTCGATGCGCGCGGGGGCCATGCGGATGCGTGGCCCGGGCGGGCGTCCCGTCGCCGGGGAGTGTTGTCGTCGGTGTTGTTGACCGACCCTCTCCCGAACGTTCAGGGGCGTACGCCCGGGGCCGACAGGAGACGGTGGTCTCCTCCCCGGGGTGCAGGCACGTCCCTGGAGTCTCGCAGCAACGACTCCCGCTGACGCGTCTCCGGGCCGCGAGGTGACCGCCAGGTCGGCCGCCGGGGAACCCGTGCGCTCCCTAGGCACACCACAGGCAGCACCACCAGAGAAGGAGAAGCACCCGTGAGCGAGGAACAGAAGCCCAGCTACAAGCCGGAGACCGTCGCCCTTCACGCCGGGTACACGCCCGACCCCACCACCGGGTCGCGGGCGGTGCCCATCTACCAGACCACCAGCTACCGCTTCAAAGACGCGGACCACGCGGCCCGGCTGTTCGGGTTGAAGGAGTTCGGGAACATCTACACGCGGATCATGAACCCCACCAACGACGTCCTCGAACAGCGCATCGCGGCGCTGGAGGGCGGCGTGGCCGGGCTCGCGGTCGCCTCGGGGCAGGCGGCGGAGACGCTGGCCCTACTCACGATTCTCAAGTCGGGCGACGAGCTGGTCAGCACCTCGAGTCTCTACGGCGGGACGTACAACCTCCTCAAGATCACCCTGCCCCGGCTGGGCATCCGGACCAAGTTCGTCGAGGCCTCCGACTTCGCGGCGATCAAGGCGGCCATCGGCCCGAAGACGAAGGCGCTCTACGCGGAGACGCTGGGCAACCCGCGCCTGGACGTCATCCATCTTCAGGAATTGGGGAAGATCGCCAAGGACGCCGGCATCCCGTTCATCGTCGACAACACCGCGACGACTCCGGTGCTGCTCCGCCCCATCGAGCACGGGGCGAACATCGTCGTTCACTCGGCCACCAAGTACATCGGTGGGCACGGGCAGGCGATCGGCGGGCTGATCGTGGACGCAGGTAACTTCCCCTGGGACAACGGAAAGTTCCCCGAGTTCACTGAGCCGAACCCCGGCTACCACGGGCTGAAGCTGTGGGAGTCGTTCGGGGCCATCTCCTTCATCCTCAAGGCGCGGGTCGAGCTGCTCCGCGACCTCGGCCCGGCGCTGAGCCCCTTCAACGCGCACGCCTTCATCAACGGGCTGGAGACGTTGCACCTGCGCGTGCGCCGGCACTCGGAGAACGCGCTGAAGGTCGCGCGCTGGCTGAAGAAGGACCCGCGGGTGAGCTGGGTGCGCTACCCCGGCCTGGAGGAGGACCCGGCGTACCCCGCTGCCAAGAAGTACCTGGAGGGCGGCTTCGGTGGCCTGGTGGTCTTCGGGGTGAAGGGCGGAGTGGCCGAGGGCAAGGCGATCATCAACCGGGTGAAGCTGTTCAGCCTGCTCGCCAACATCGGTGACGCGCGCTCGCTCATCATCCACCCGGCGTCCACGACCCACCAGCAGCTCACGCCCGAGGAGCAGGTCACCACCGGTGTGACCGAGGACCTGGTCCGGCTGTCCGTCGGCCTCGAGCACCCGGACGACATCCTCGCCGACCTCGACCAGGCGCTCGGCGCGAAGCGGTGATTGCGATGGCCGCTTCCCGCCCCAGCGCCGCGGCATCCCCGCGGCTCTTCGACCTGCGGCTGCCACCGCTGACCCTCCTCGACGGGGGAACGGTGGACCCTCACCACGCGCGGGTGCAGTGGTGGGGGCCGGAGACGGACCTCCCCGTCCTGGAGCGCCTGGGAACGCAGGTGGACGTGGAGCCGGGGGGGCCGGTGGTGCGAGACAGGGCCCTGCGGGCGGGCACCGGTGCCGCCCTCGATCCGAGCATTCCGACGGTGGTGGTGGTGCACGCGCTCACCGGGGACGCACGGGCGGCCGGCCCGGACGGCTGGTGGGGCCCGCTGATCGGGCCCGGGCGCCCGCTGGACCCCGCTCGGGTCCGGGTGCTCTGTGCCAACAACCTGGGCAGCTGCTACGGGAGCTCCGGGCCGCTGGACGCGGGATGGCCGGAGGGCCTCTCGCGCCTCACGGCATGGGACCAGGCCCAGGCGCTCTGGTCGCTGCTGGACGTACTGGGAATCTCCACGGTGCGGCTCGCCACCGGCGCCTCGCTCGGTGGGATGATCGCCCTCTGCCTCCCCGTCCTCCGCCCGAGCGCGGTGGAGCGGCTGCTGCCCATCGGGACCGCGACCGCGTCGAACGCCTGGGTGACCGGGTGGAACCACGTTGCGCGGCAGATCCTCCGGCTGGACCCCGGCTGGCCGTCGGACGTGGGCCGCGGGCTCGAGCTGGCGCGGCAGCTGGCCATGCTCACCTACCGCGCCGAGCCATCGCTCGATGCGCGCCACCACCGCCGGGCGGCCCGGGCGCCCGAGGCGCCCTGGACGCTTCCCGTCCAGAGCTACCTCGAGCACCAGGGCCGGAAGCTGCGCCGCCGCTTCGATGCGCGGGCCTACCTGCTCCAGCTCGAGGCGATGGACGCCCACGACCTGGACACCCCGCCGCCGGGCACTCCGGCCGGGCCGATCCACGGCTTCGCGCTCTGCGTGGACATCGACACCGATCAGCTCTTCACCTCTGCCCAGGTGGACCTGCTGGCGGACTGGCTGACCGCCCGTGGTGTCGAGGCGCGGCGGGCGACGGTGCGCAGTCCCCATGGACACGACGCCTTCCTCATCGAGTGGGATGCGCTGGACCCGCTGGTCCGCCAGGCCCTCGGGAGCACGTCATGAGCCCGTGGCAGGTCTTCAAGTTCGGCGGATCCTCCCTCGGCGAGGCGGACCGATTGCCGGTGGTGCTCCGGCGGGTGGCGGAGGCGGAGCGTCCGCTGGCGCTGGTGGTGAGCGCGCTCGGAGACAGCACGGAGTGGCTGATCGAGGCAGGCCGGGCGGCAGCCTCGGGAGACGCGGTTCGGGCACAGGCCGGGCTCGACAGGGCGCTGGCCCTCGTTCGCACCCGCGGCGCCGGGGTGCTTGGGCCCGAGGCGCTGGTGGCGCTCGAGGAGCCCTGGGCGGAGATCCTCGCGGACGGCGGCCGGGCCCTGTCCAGGCTCGGCGAGGCGAAGGCGCCCGTCTCTGCGGACCTGGACGTGCTGCTCTCGGTGGGCGAGCGGCTGTCGTCGCACCTCGTCGCCGCGGCGCTCCGGGGCAGCGGACTGCCGGGGCTCGCGGTGGATGCACGGGAGATCTTCCGCACCGATGACCGGCACGGGGACGCCACCGTCGACCTCGGCGCGAGCCTCCGGCCGGTGCTGGAGCGCCGCGCCCACTGGGAGACGCAGATTCCGGTGGTGACCGGCTTCATCGGCCGGGGCCCGGACGGGTCGACGACGACGCTGGGCCGGAACGGCTCCGACTACGCAGCCACCACGCTGGCTGCGCTGCTGGGAGCGCCCGAGGTCACCATCTGGACCGACGTCGGCGGGGTGATGACCGCCGACCCGGAACTGGTGGAGGAGGCCTATCCGGTCCCCCGGCTCACCTGGCACGAGGCGCGGGAGCTCGCCCACTTCGGCTTGCGCATGTTCCACCGGCGCACGGTCCTGCCGCTGGAGCGGAGCGGCGCCCGGTTGCGAATCCGCAGCACCGTGGACGGCGGCGAGGGCACGCTCATCGACGCGCAGGGCAACCCCGACCCGCACCGGCCGACCTGCGTGGCCAGCCTCGAATCCCTGGCGTTGCTCGCGGTGGAGTCGCGCCTGGCAGCGCCCGAGGCGTCCGTCGCCGCGCGCGTCCTCTCGGCGCTGGAGACCGCGCAGATCCGGGTGTGGATGGTGACCCAGTCGGGGCATGGCCAGAGCCTGGCGGTGGTGGTGGACGAGGCGGCGGCAGACCGGGCGCGGGCAGTGCTCGAGTCCTCGCTGGCAGACCTGCTCGCCCGGGGCGAGGTGGAGCTGCCCCCCGCGCGGGACCCGGTCTCGCTGGTGACGCTGGTCGCCGAGGCGATGGGACACTGGCCGAACGTCGCCGGGCGCTTCTTCGGCGCGCTCGGGGCCGTGGGCATCAACGTGCGGGCCATCGCCCAGGGCGCCAGCTCGCGGAGCATCGGCTGCGTGGTGGATGCCGCGGACACGGCGGAGGCGGTGCGGACGGTGCACGCTGCCTTCAACCTCGCCCAGACCGAGGTCAACGTGCTGCTCGTCGGTCGCGGCACGGTGGGCGGGCGGCTGCTCGCACAGCTCGAGACCACCCGGGACGCGCTCCGGAGCCGCCAGGGGATCGACGCGCGCCTCTTCGGGGTGGTGGACCGGCACGGCGCGCACGTGAACCCGCGGGGGCTCGTTCCGTCCGAGCTGCCTCCACGTTCGAGCGTGCAGGCAGGGGCCCCACCGGAGCTGACCGAGCTGCTCGACCGGCTCGCACGCCTGCAGCTTCCCGTGCTGGTGGACTGCACCGCCGAGGACGGGATGGAGGCGGTGTACGTCGAGGCGTTTCGGCGGGGCATCCACGTCGTCGCGGCGAACAAGAAGCCCCTGGCCCTCCCGCTCCGCCGTCGCGAGGAGGTGTTCGACATCGCCCGCCGGCACTTCCGCGCCTGGCACTACGAGACCACGGTGGGAGCGGGCCTGCCGGTCATCGAGACGCTGAAGAACCTGGTCGCCACGGGTGACGTGGTCGAGCGCATCGACGGCAGCCTCTCCGGGACGCTGGGCTTCCTCTGCCAGGAAGTGATGTCCGGCACGCCGCTCTCGACCGCGGTGCGCACCGCGCGCGATCGCGGCTACACCGAGCCCCACCCGCGTGACGACCTCTCCGGTCTGGACGTCGCCCGGAAGGCACTCATCCTCGCCCGCGAGCTCGGGCTGCAGCTGGAGCTGGAGGACGTGGCGGTGGAGCCGTTCGTGGACGCGGCGCTCCTCGCCGAGGACGACCCGGAACGCTTCCTCCGTCAGCTGGCAGCCCATGACGAGGCGTTCGCGGCGAGAGTGGCGCGGTACGTGGCCGCGGGCCGAACGCTGCGGTACCTGGTGCAGATCGTCCCCGGCGCCGAGGGGCGGAAGGTGCGCGTCGGTCCGGTGGCGGTGGAGGCGGGACATCCCGCGGTGCCGCTCCGGGGTGCCGAGGCGCTGGTCGCCTTCACCACGGCCCGCTACCAGGACTACCCCCTCATCGTCCGCGGCGCAGGCGCGGGCGGGGACGTGACCGCTGCGGGCGTGCTCGCCGACATCCTCCGTCTCACCCAGAACGTCCGGGGGCGCCGTTGAGCCACCGGTCCACTCTCTCCGTCTGGAGGTCCGCAGTGTCTCTTCGCGTCGTCCTCGCCTCGCTGCTGGTCTCCGTCATCGCCCTGGCCGAACCCCTCAAGGAGCTGAGGCTCGACCACGCCACCTACAACCCGAGCAGCCTCGTCCTCAAGAAGTTCGGCTGGCTCGAGGAGGCGCTGGCGAAGGACGGGACGCAGGTCACCTGGGTGTTCAGCCAGGGGAGCAACAAGGCCAACGAGTTCATCTCCAGCGGGAGTGCCGACCTGGCCTCGACGGCGGGGGCGGCTGCCCTCCTCGCGCGGACCAATGGCGTGGCGCTGAAGATCGTCTACGTCTTCTCCAAGCCGGAGTGGACGGCGCTGGTCGTCCCGAAGGACTCGGCGGTGAAGAGCGTGGCCGAGCTGAAGGGCAAGAAGATCGCCGCCACCCGCGGGACGGACCCGTTCTTCTTCCTCCTCCGAACGCTGCAGGCGAACGGGCTGAAGCAGTCCGACGTCGAGCTGGTGAACCTGCAGCACGCGGACGGCCGCACTGCGCTCGAGCGTGGTCAGGTGGATGCCTGGGCTGGCTTGGATCCGCACATGGCCGCCTCCGAACTGCAAGCAGGCTCGCGGCTGCTCTCCCGGAACATCGAGTTCAACACCTTCGGAACGCTGAACGCGCGAGAGGACTTCCTGAAGGCCCACCCAGAGGTGGTCCGCGCGGTGATTGCGCAGTACGAGCGCGCGCGGGGGTGGATCCTTGCCCACCCGGCGGAGGCGGCGCAGATCCTCGCCGAGGCAGCCAAGCTCGCGCCCGAGGTGGCGAAGAAGCAGCTCACCGAGCGCACGGTGCTGGACCAGGACGTGGGCGTGCCGGGCGAGAAGCTACGAGCGGCGCTCACCGCGGTAGTGCCCATCCTTCGCTCCGAGAAGCTCGTGTCGGCGAACGCCGACCCGGAGAAGGCCCTCTCCGAGCTGCTCGCCCCGGGGCCCGCACAGGAGGCCCGGCGGTGAGCGCCGAGGCCACCGAGCGTGCCGCGCCCGCGCTGCGCTGGCCCGCCGGGCTGACTCACCGTCCCCTCGGTCTGGGGTGGGCCGAGCCGCTCCTGGTGCCGGGCCTTGTCCTGGTCGCATGGGTGCTGAGCACCTCGGTGCTGGGCTGGTTCGGCCCGAGCCAGCTGCCGGGCCCGGCGCTGGTGGCGGAGAGTCTCCTGGAGCTGGTCCGTGCGGGGGACCTCCAGCGTCACCTGGCCGCGAGCGTCGGGCGCATCGCGCTCGGGTTTGGGGCCGGCGCAGCGCTCGCGACGGTGCTGGCGACACTGGTGGGCCTGAGCCGGCGGGCGGAGCGGCTCCTCGACCCGACGCTGCAGGCGATCCGGGCAATCCCCTCGCTGGCCTGGGTGCCATTCCTGCTGCTCTGGCTGGGCATCGGTGAGGTGCCGAAGCTGGTCCTGGTGGCGATCGGGACGTTCTTCCCCGTCTACGTGAACGCGAGCACGGGGATCCGCAACGTCGACCGGCGGCTGCTCGAGGTGGGAACGCTGCACGGGCTCCGCGGGCTCCGGCTCGCGCGGCGCATCGTGCTCCCCGCCGCCTCCCCCGCACTGCTCACTGGCCTGCGGCTCGGGCTCGGCCAGGCCTGGCTCTTCCTGGTCGCCGCCGAGCTGATCGCCGCCTCGAAGGGGCTGGGGTTCCTGCTCGTCGACGGGCAGAACAGCGCCCGGGCCGATCTGATGGTGGTGGCCATCGTGCTCCTGGCGCTGCTCGGCAAGACCACGGACCAGGCCCTTCGCGGCGTGGAGCGGCGGATGCTCGGCTGGAGCGACGGGTTCAGGGCATGAGCCTCGGGGTGCGGCTCGAGCGGGTATGCAAGACGTACCGCGGAGGACGGCCGCTGTTCAGCGGGCTCGACCTGGAGGTCAGCCCCGGGGAGACGGTGGCGCTTCTCGGCGCCAGTGGGTGCGGGAAGTCGACGCTGGTGCGGCTGGTGGCCGGGCTCGAGCGCGCGGATGGCGGTGAGGTCCGGGTGGGCGGGACCGCCGTGAGCCGCCCGCTTCGGGAGGTGGGGATGATGTTCCAGGAGCCGCGGCTCCTCCCCTGGCTCGACGCGGCGGCGAACGTAGCCTTCGGGCTGGACGATGTGCTGCAGCGGAGCGAGGAGGGCGACAGGCGCGTCAGCGCGCTGCTGGCCGCGGTGGGGCTCCGGGAAGCAGGCGGGCTCCTTCCCCACGCGCTGTCCGGCGGCATGGCGCAACGCGTGGCGCTCGCGAGGGCGCTGGCGCGGGCCCCCGAGGTGCTCCTCCTGGACGAGCCGTTCGGCGCGGTGGACGCCCTGGCCCGGGCGAGCCTCCAGGACCTGCTCCTCGAAGTCACGGCGCGCAACCGCACCACCGTGCTCCTGGTGACCCACGACGTGGAGGAGGCGCTGCGGGTCGCAGGGAGGCTGGTGGTCGTCGGAGACCGACCCGCGCGGGTCCTGCTCGACGCCCGCATCCCCGGGGGCTCGCCGCGCACACCGGACCGGGCGGGGCTGGGGGAGCTGCGGGTGCGCGCCCTGGCTGCGCTCGGCAGTGCCCGCCGCTCGGGCCCCGCGACGGTGTAGGGAGGGGTGGGTCCCGTGCACCGGGGACCGGGCTGGGGGAAACTCGCGGGTCCGAGCGATGGCCTCCGACGAGTCGTCCGCACCCGATCGTGAACCGCAGCGGCTGGCGCTCCGGCGGCTGTTCGAGGAGCGTCTGTCCGAGTTCCCGGCGGACTCACGGACGCGACTCGCCGGGCAGCTGGGGGACCCCGAGCTTCAGGCGCTCTGCTTCGACCCGCTCCCCAACGTCGCCCGCGCCCTGGTGGAGAATCCGCGCTTCGGGCTGGTGCACGCACGGCTGCTCGCGGCGCACCACTCCCACCCCACCGGCCTTGGGGCGCTCACCAAGAAGGACGCCTTCCTGCGCGACCCGGAGGTCCAGCGGATGCTGCTGCGCAACGTGCAGACGCCGCCCGCGCTCCTCCAGCGCATCTTTCACCAGCGGCGGCTGATCGACCTCTTCCAGCTCAGCATGGGCCGGGAGATGCCGGAGAAGAACAAGATCGCCAGCCGCGAGGCGCTCCGGGCCCGCTGGGGCTCGGGGCTCTCCGAGGAGAAGGTGGACACCCTCTTCCGGACGGAGGGCCGCCTCCTGGCCCAGCTGGTAGGCCTGGCGATGGACCAGAAGAGCGCAGCGCTGTTCTGCCACCGCACCGTGAGCTCCTTGCTCCTGGTGCAGAACCTGGCGCGCTGGGCCGGGACTCCGCCGTCGGTGCTCGCCCACCTGCTCAAGCAGGCGGTGGTCCGGAACCAGCCTCAGGTGCGGATGCTCATCCTCCGCCACCCGAACCTGCCCTCGCACGCGCGCGCCGGCGAGCCGGATTGATGTAACTCACTGCTCGTAGTGAACGCAGCCACGCAGCAGCGCCGCGCCACCCTCGCATGCCTGCTCGAACGTGGCGGTGAAGCTGCGGACCGTATTGCCCGAGATCTGGAGGTCGAACACCTGGAAGCGGCCGGTGATGGTGTTGCAGCCGCGACCATCTCCGCTGATGTCGATGCCCGGGTGGCCGGGGGACGCGAACGGCGCGCGCTCTGCCGCGTCGTAGATCTGCGCGACGAGTGGTTGCCCGAGCTGCTGGCTGCTGAAGGTCAGATCCCACCAGAACCCCTGGCTGGAGTCCGAGGGCGTCACGAACATCGAGAGATAGTTCCCGCCGGAGATCGAGGCACTCCAGGCCCCGACCCGGATGGTGTCCGTCCCCGGGTGGATGTAGTCGCCCGGCATTCCGTCGAAGAAGACGACGTTTCCGCCGACCTGACAGGGTGCCGGCGACCCGACACCCTGCGGCGCCAGCAGAGTGAATGTGGCGCTTCGGCCGAGGACCGTCCCCGGGGCGGAGGCACTGGCGACGGTGAGCCGTGCGGGGCCGATGCATCCGGTGAGCAGAGCGGAATTGCAGGGCACGAACCACGCCTGTGCCCCGAGCGGGCCGAGGGTGACCGCTGGTGGCGTGAGCGATCCCTGGAACGGCTGCTCGACGCCGATGGACACGGTCTCGCCGACGAGGGGCGCCCCGGTGCCATCCGTGGCGAGCACGGTCACAGGGATCTTCGAGTACCCGTTGGCGGGCACCGTCGAGGCGCCGATCCGGACGTCGTACCTGTGGGCGGACGGATCCGCCGTGCAGACGCCTCCGTCGAGGACGGTGCCCGGACCGCAGGCCAGGATCGGAACACACTGTCCGTTCACCGGTGCAGACCCGGCGTCGCAGGTGAGAGCGGGCGTGCAGACGCCTCCGTCGGCGACCGTCCCCGGGCCGCAGGTCAGGATTGCGACACACTGCCCGCCGAGGGGGGCGGTCCCCGCACCACACGCGGCCGTGCTCCCGCAGGAGGCGAGCATGACGACGGCAAGCAGACCGGCGATGGTGGCGCTGACGAGCCGCATTCACGACAGCTTACCCCTGCTTCAGTTCAGCACGACGTCGAATACCCGTTCCCCCGTCTCGCTGTCCGGACGGATCTCGAAGCGGGTCCGGCCGATCTCCCGGCCGTCCTCGGTCTCGATCGCGACCCGCCAGTCGCCGGCAGACCAGTTCTGCTTGTACGCGTAGCCGCCGAACCCCTCCTCCCTCCCGCCGACGATCCGCAGCGGGATGGCGTCGCTCTCGTTCCAGCGCCCGCGCTCCCACCTCGCCCAGCGGACGCGCACCTGATCGCGGAAGTTCCGCGGCGCGAAGATGCGGGTGAAGACGAAGACCCGGTCTCCCGGTCGGGCGAGGAACACCCGCTCGTCCCTTCGCCAGAAGTCGGACCAGCGCGGGCGGGGCAGCCGGCTGAGCTTGAAGTCGCCGCCCTCTCGCTCCACCCGGTGCCACACCCCGAGCGAGCGGACCGAGAGCGGGACCGGGGGGACCAGGTGGAACACGAAGAGGACCAGCAGCAGCGCCTGGACCCCCATGGCCGGTCCCATCGCCTGACGGAAGGCCCGTGCGCGGTCGTCGCCCCAGCGCGCCATGAGCCGCGCCAGCAGGAAGACCGGCAGGAGCGAGAGCCCCGAGGCGGCGAAGAACATCCACGGCCGGAGCCGTCCGAGGAGCACCGGGAGCAGGTAGGCGAGGTAACTGGTGAGGGCGAACGAGTAGAGACCGAAGAGCACCACCGGCCCGAGGCGGTGGAAGCGCGGGTGCTCGTTGGCCAGGAGCAGGGCCGAGATGAGCAGGAGGAAGAGGAGCGCCGTCAGTCCGGAGCCGCTCTTCACGTAGAAGAGGATGAACGCGTTGAGCAGCGTGCCGAGCATGAAGTGCATCGCGTGCTCGACGTACCGCCAGGGGCGGCGCAGCCATGCGGGCGGCTCGAGCCCGAGCAGCTCGAAGCGGAGCATCACCCCGAGCAGGAGCCCGGTGACCACGAGGTACGCAGCCTGCTGCAGCAGCACCGGTGTCTCGTCGATGCGGCCCACCATGACCGCGTCGAAGAGGAAGCCGGCGGCGAAGAAGGAGATGGCCTCCTCGCGGGCGTGCCGGAGACGAAAGGCCCGGAAGCGGGCGGGCCAGCCGGCCGGGGCGGCGGCGGCACCGACGACGGTCAGCTCAGGAGTAGCGGTCGTCGCGCCACGGATGGGCGCTGTTGCTGTAGCCGCGGGTCTCCCAGAAGCCGGGTCGGTCATGGGTGAGGAACTCGATGCGCTGGATCCACTTGGAGCCCTTCCAAGCGTACAGCTGCGGCGTGATCATCCGCACCGGTCCCCCGTGCTCGCGCGGGAGTGCCTTGCCCTCGGCGGTGTGCACCAGGAGCACGTCATCCTTCAGCGCCTCCTCCAGCGGGAGGTTGGTGGTGTACCCGTCGTACCCGTGGACCAGGACGTGCGCGGCAACGGGGAGCGGACGGGCCAGCGCGGCGACCGTGGCGAAGGCCACGCCCTTCCACTCGACGTCGAGCTTCGACCAGGTGGTGACGCAATGGAAATCGCTCACGTCGGTGACCTGCGGCAACGCGAGGAGGTCCTTCCAGGTCAGCGTCAGCGGCTCCTCCACTGCGCCGTCCACGCGGAGGCTCCACCGTTCGACCGGGACGTCCGGCTTGGTTCCGAGGTCGAGCACCGGCCAGCCCTCGGTGACGTGCTGCCCGGTCGGAACCTGGGGCATCCCGTGCCGGTTGGGCGGTCCGCTCCCCAGCGGCGTGCCGTCCGCGGCGGCGGGGGTGGACTTCATTTTGTCGAAGAAGCGAGCGCGGAGCTTCATCCGCGCCTCGACGATGCGAAGCTGCTTCTCGTCCTCGCTCACGGGCCGGCTCAGCTCGGCGAAGGCTTCGCGTCGATCAGCGCCTTCAGCTCGCCGCGCTCCTCGAGCTCGCGCACGATGTCGGAGCCGCCCACGAACTTCCCATGGATGAAGATCTGAGGAATCGTGGGCCAGCGCGTGTACTCCTTGATGCCGTCACGCACGTCGGGGTCCGCCAGCACGTCGACGCCGTGCACCGGCCCGTAGGCCTGGAGGATCTGCACTGCGGCGGCGCTGAAGCCGCAGCGCGGGAAGAGCGGATTGCCCTTCATGTAGATCACGACCGGATGCGACTGGGTTTCCCGGTCGAAGCGCGATTTGAGGTCGGGGGTCATGGGTGCTCAGGTCCTCGTGGCCCCGAACTTCTTCCACTGCTCGGGGGAGTAGGTCCTTAACGCAAGGGCGTGCAGGGCGCCCGAATCCAGCAAGTCCTGGAGGGGTGCGTACACGGCGGAGTGCTGATCCACCATGCTCTTGCCCTCGAACGCGGAGGAGACGACCCGGGCCTCGAAGTGGTCTCCGGTGCCGGTGAGGTCCCGGATGGTGACCTGGGCATCCGGGAGGGCCGTCTTGATGCGCGATTCGAGCAGGGCTGGGTCCAGCATCAGTTCACTCCTCTTCCGGGCTGGAGCATGGCGGGGTCGACACCCAGGGAGCGGAGGGTGTCATCCCAGAGCGTCTGGGGGGAGCCGCCGAGGACCGCGCCGGTGGCGGCCTCGGTGAAGAGCCACGCGCCGGAGGCGAGCTCGCGCTCCAGCTGGCCGGGCCCCCAGCCGCTGTAGCCCAGATAGAAGCGCAGGTTTCCCTCCTGGTCGGAGAGGAGCGCCTCGAGCGCATCCACCGTCTCGGAGAGGAACAGACCCTCGGACAGAGACTGCTTCTCGTCCACTCCGGTGATGTCGTGCAGCACGAACCCGCGCTGTGGCTCGACGGGCCCGCCGACGAAGATCTTCTGTCCCGCGAGGCGGGACGCGACCGGGAGCGACTGACCGTCGGCGACCTCGCGCAGGGTGAAGGGCCCGGGACGGTTCAGGACCAGCCCGCGGGCGCCCTCGGGTCCGTGCTGGAACACGAAGACCACGGTTCGCTGGAAGTTCGGATCTCCGAGCTGGGGCATGGCGATGAGGAACCCCGGAGCGAGCGTCTCCACGAGGTCCGACCTTACCAACTCGGGGCTCGCCGGGCGTGCTAGGAGCCCATGGGCCATGCGTGCGCTGACCATCACCCGATTCGGTCCTCCGGAGGTCCTCGCCATCCGGGAGGGGCCGGACCCGGTCCCCGGTCCTGGACAGGTGTGCATCCGCGTGCAGCGAGCGGGCTTGAACTTCGCCGATGTGTCTGCGCGGGTCGGGCTCTACCCCGATGCGCCCAAGCCGCCGATGGTGATGGGCTACGAGGTGAGCGGCACGGTCGCTGCCCTCGGCGAGGGAGTGACCGGCCCGGCGGTCGGCACCCGGGTGCTGGCGATGACCCGCTTCGGGGGCCAGGCGACCCACGCGCTGGCCGGTGCGCACTACGTCGTGCCACTCCCTGACGACATGGACCTGGACCAGGGCGCGGCGCTGCCGGTCAACTGGTTGACCGCGCACCACATGCTGCACCGGGTGGCGAACCTCCGGCCCGGCATGACGCTGCTGGTGCACATGGCAGCGGGGGGCGTGGGGCTGGCCGCGATCGCGCTCGCGCGGGCGGTGGGCGGAGTGACGATCTTCGGCAGCGCCTCGGCCTCGAAGCACGGAGTGCTGCGGGAGGCGGGGGTGGACCACCCCATCGATTACCGCACGCAGGACGTCGTCGCCGAGGTGAAGCGCCTCACCGGCGGCCGGGGAGCGGATCTGGTGCTGGACGCGCTCGGCGGGAAGGAGTGGGCGCGAGACACCACCGTGCTCGCGCCGATGGGCCACCTCATCTGCTTCGGCTGGGCGAACGCGACCACCGGTGAGTCGCGCAACTACCTCAAGCTCGCGGCCGGCCTGGCGACGATGAAGCGGTGGAATGCCCTGGAGCTGATGGGGAAGAACATCACGGTCTCGGGCGTGAACGTCGGCGAGCTGTGGGGGGAGACCGCCACGGTGCGCGCGACGCTGGATGCCCTGATGAGGCTCCGGGGCGAGGGGAAGGTGAGATCGCGCATCGACGCGGTGTTCCCGCTGGCGGAGGGCGCGGCGGCACACCGGCGGATGCACGAGCGGAAGAACGTGGGGAAGATCCTGTTCGACTGCGCCTGACGGGGGGCGGAGCCGAGCGCCGATCAGTGCCAGCTTCGGTGTTCGGCCCGGAGCGCCTCGGCGAGGCGCGCAGGCTCGAGCGGCTTGCCGATGAACGTGTCGGCGCCAATGCCCTTGCACCGCCGGGCCGTCGCGGCGGTGGACAGTGCCGAGATCCCGATGAGGATCGAGTCCGGGAACTGCTCGCGAAGGCGGGTGATGAGCTGGACCCCGCTCTCGCCCGGGAGGAACACGTCGACCACGGCGATGTCGAGCGCGCCTGCCTGCGCGAGCAGGGTCTCGGCCTCCTCCGCGCTGCCGACGGCGACGGTGCGGTAGCCCCACAGCGAGATGAGCTCCACGAGCATCGCTCGCTGCGCCGGGTCGTCCTCCACCACCAGCACGGAGCGGCGCACCGGCTCGACCCGCCGCTGGTCCTGGACACTGTTCTCCTCAGCGGCGCCCTCCTCCGACGTCGGCTGACCCTCGAGCTCGGGACTCATACGCGTGCCTGGAACGCCCTCCTCCGGACTGTCGAAAGTAGGAGCCCTGCCCTGCCCTGGACAGAGGCCTGTGAGCGCTCCTTTCGCCAGTGAACGCGGAAAGATTCAGGCCATCGGAACGGGCCGACCTGCCAGGCGTCACAGGGCCCGAAGCTGGTCGACGTTCCGCCCCGGTTGAACGCGTTGAAACTGTTTCGCAGATCGCGTTCGGGAAACCGCGGGGTGGAGACCTGGACCTCCCCGGAAGGCCAGCCGGAACCAGAAAGCGCGCGGACGCCGAGCCCCGCCGCGTCCCACATGCGATTCGACGTTCGTGTCAGGCCGATGCGGGCGGCGCCCCCACGGGGGCCTGCTCGGCCTCCGGCAGGGTCTTCCTGAAGAACTCGTCCGGCTTCTCGAGGCAGAGCGCCTCCCGGAGCACGTCATCCACGTACTCCACCGGGATGATGCGGAGCTGGTCGCGGATGCGCTTGGGGATGTCCCGGAGGTCCTTCCGGTTCTCCTTGGGGATGAGGACGGTCTTCATCCCGGCCCGGTGGGCGGCGAGCGTCTTCTCCTTCAGGCCACCGATGGGCAGCACGCGCCCGCGCAGGGTGATCTCCCCGGTCATCGCCACGTCCCGCCGTACCGGGATCTTGGTGAGCGCCGACACCAGCGCCGTTGCCATGGTCACGCCCGCCGACGGGCCGTCCTTGGGGATGGCGCCCTCGGGCAGATGGATGTGGATGTCACAGGTCTCGGAGAACCGCCGGTCGATCCCGAAGCGGTCTGCGCGGCTGCGCACGTAGGACATGGCCGCCTGCGCGGACTCCTGCATCACCTCGCCGAGCTTCCCGGTGATGATCAGCTTGCCCTTGCCGGGCATGACCGCGGCCTCGGTGGTGAGCAGCTCGCCGCCCATCTCGGTCCACGCCAGACCGGTGACGATGCCCACCTGGTCCTCGCGCTCGACCTCGCCGAAGCGGTAGCGCGGCACGCCGAGGTACTTCATGGCCTGCTTGCGGTCCACGCGGATCGGGCGCTTGCCGTTCTTCAGCACGTCGCGGGCGACCTTGCGGAAGACCGCGGCGATCTCCCGTTCGAGCGAGCGGACGCCCGACTCGCGGGTGTAGCGGTGGACGATGACCTGGATGGCTGCCTTGGTCAGGGTCAGGTCCACGTCGGCCAGGCCGTTGGCTTCCTTCTCCTTGGGGATCAGGTAGCGGCGGGCGATGCTCAGCTTCTCCGCCTCGGTGTAGCCGGCGATCCGGATGACCTCCATGCGGTCCTGGAGCGGCCCGGGGATGTTGTGCATCGTGTTCGCGGTGCAGATGAACATCACCTTCGACAGGTCGTAGTCACAGTCGAGGTAGTGGTCGTTGAAGGTGTTGTTCTGCTCCGGGTCCAGCACCTCGAGCAGCGCGCTCGATGGGTCGCCACGGAAGTCGGTCGACATCTTGTCGACCTCGTCGAGGAGGAACACCGGGTTGTTGCTCCCGGCCTTCTTCAGTGACTGGATGAGCTTGCCGGGCATCGCGCCGATGTAGGTTCGGCGGTGGCCGCGGATCTCCGCCTCGTCGCGCACGCCGCCGAGGGACAGCCGGACGAACTTCCTTCCGGTCGCGCGGGCGATGCTGCGGGCGAGCGAGGTCTTCCCCACGCCGGGCGGCCCGACGAAGCAGAGGATGGGACCCTTCAGCTTCTGCACCAGCGCCTGCACGGCGAGGTATTCGAGGATGCGCTCCTTCGCCTTCTTCAGCCCGTAGTGGTCCTCGTCGAGGACGTGCTCGGCCTCCGCCACGTCGAGCCGGTCGCGCGTCTCCTCGTACCAGGGGAGCGAGAGGATCCAGTCGATGTAGTTCCGGACCACCGTGGCCTCGGCGCTCATCGGGCTCATCATCCGGAGCTTCTTCAGCTCCTTCTTGACCTTGAGCGTGGCCTCCTTGCTCATCCGCTTGGTGCGGAGCTTCTCCTCGATCTCCTGGACCTCGTTCTTGAACTCGTCGCGCTCGCCGAGCTCCTTCTGAATGGCCTGCATCTGCTCATTCAGGTAGTACTCCTTCTGGGTCTTCTCCATCTGCTTCTTGACCCGGGTGCGGATCTTCTTCTCCACCTGGAGGATCTCGATCTCGCCCTGCATCAGCTCGTAGAGCTTCTCCAGGCGCTTCGCCGCGTTCTCGGTCTCGAGCAGCGCCTGCCGATCGTTGAGCTTCAGGCTCAGCTGGACGGCGATGGTGTCGGCGAGCCGGGCCGGGTCGTCGATGCTCGCCACCTGCATCAGCATCTCGGGGGGGATGCGCTTGTTCAGCTTGACGAAGGCCTCGAAGACCGACTGGACGCTGCGCACCAGCGCCTCGAGCTCGACCGTCTTCTCCGACTGCTCCTCGACCTCGTCCACCTCGACCACGAAGAACTGCTGGGCGGGCTCGCCCTTCTCCGGCTGCTCGCCACGGACGAACTGCCGCACGCGGGCGCGCTTGACCCCCTCCACCAGCACCTTGACCGTCCCATCCGGCAACGGGAGCAGCTGGATGACGTGGCCCAGCGTGCCGAAGGCGTAGATGTCGTCAACGCCGGGGTCGTTGGTCTTCGCCTTCTTCTGCGCGGCGAGGAAGATGGCTGCCTTGTCGTCCGGACCCTTGTGGGCCATCGCCTCCTTGAGGGCGGCGATCGACTTCTCGCGACCGACGAACAGCGGAACCACCTGGTGTGGGAACACGATGATGTCCCGCAATGGGAGGAGCGGAACCGTCAGGGTGGGCCGTCCAGCGTCTCGCTTGTCGTCTCGTCCGAAGAGCATGTGTTGACGCGTCGACGGCCCCTCCGCGCTGTGCAGGGGAACCCCGGAGGCGCCCGGGGGGCGGGCCGTCCTTTTCGTGTCTGCAGGATACACCCTCGGACCCCACCCCGCCCTTTTCACCGCCCTCGCTGCCCCAGCGTGCGTCCGGCCGAGTGCGCGACCCGCGCTCCGCGGGTCGGAGTGCGCAGCGACCCGGTCCGCCGATGTATGCAATCGTTTCGGGCCGTCCGCGTCTGGCCGGGGGGAAGGAGCGCCGTCCAATGTCGCTTGGAGTCGAGTTCTTGCCGGTGGATGTCGTCCAGCTCGTCGCCGTGGCGCTGGGCTGCATGATCCCCCTGATCTTCGTGGTCGGCATCACCATGCGCTTCGCGGCCAAGCCGCTGGTGGAGGCGCTCGGCAAGCTCCGCGAGAACGGCGCACCTGCCCGTGAGCTGGAGGTGCTGAGCCGGCGGGTGCTGGAGCTGGAGCAAGAGGTGCTCCGTCTGCGGGGCGGCCAGGGCTCGTCCATCCCGTCTCTCGAGCCGGGAAGCGCGCTGCGCCTGCGGCGCTAGTCGGGGCAGAGGGAGCGGCGACGCATGGAGACCCTGCCGGTGGATCTCGTGGCAGTCGTGGCGGCGATCATGGGGTCGCTCCTGGTTCTCATCCCCGTGCTCGGTCTCGCCATCCGTTTTGCAGCGCGCCCCCTGGCGGACGCGCTTCTCGCCGGTCGCGGCCCCGGCGCCGGTCCCGGGGATCTCGAGGGGCTCAAGATGCGGATCGAGGCCCTGGAGACCGAGCTCCAGGAGCTGTCCGCCTCCGGGCTGGAGCGCCCGTCCTTCTCGGATTCGAGGCCGGTGCCGATCCGGCCCTGAGCTTCACCCCGAGAGGAGCGCCGCGACGTCCGCGGGCTCGAGCCCGGACCGGACCGCGGCGGTGGCCATTCGGACGACGGCGGCAAGCAGCTGAGCCGTCCCGGCGACCTCGCCGTCCGGCATCTCCAGCTGGATCAATGCGCCGGCGCACTGGGACGCGGAGCGGACGAGGTCCGGGGGCGCCTGGCTCGCGCGGGCGATCCGCTCCAGCGCGGGCATGGTGCTCCGGGCGACCTCGGCGCCGGTCAGGGGCGAAAGCATCCGGATCCGCGCCGCGGCCTCGGCCGCGCCCCGTGACTCCAGCGCGCGGGGGGCGAGCACCCGCACGGCGATGTCGGCGAGGGCGGCCGGGGTCAGCGCCGCGTCGCCCGAGCTCAGCGGCGACAGGGACTCCTCGGGGAGGTACCGCTCCAGCTCCGCGACGAGGCGGGCCCGGAGCCCGGACTCGCTCCTCAGGCCGATTCCTTCTGCAGCTCGTCCTTGTCGGTGGCGTGCAGGATGACCGGCTCGCTCTTCTTGAGGATGACCTCCTCGGAGATCACCACCTCGCGGGCAGTCTTCTGGGACGGGATGTCGTACATCACGTCCAGCATCGCGGTTTCGAGAATCGAGCGGAGGCCGCGCGCGCCGGCCTTGCGGCGGATGGCTTCCGAGGCGATCGCCTTGAGCGCGCCGTCGGTGAACTTGAGGCTCACCCCGTCCAGGTCGAAGAGCTTCCGGTACTGCTTCACCAGCGCGTTCTTCGGGGTGCTGAGGATGCTCATCAGGGCACCCTCGTCCAGCTCCTCGAGCGCAGTGACGATGGGGAGCCGGCCGATGAACTCGGGGATCATCCCGAACTTGAGCAGATCCTCCGGCTCGACGTGCTGGAGGAGCTCGCTCAGGTTCCGCTGCTTCTTCTCCCGGATGTCCGCCCCGAAGCCGAGCGACCGACCACCGAGCCGCCGCTCGATGATCTGGTCCAGGCCGCCGAACGCTCCGCCGCAGATGAAGAGGATGTTGCTGGTGTCGACCTGCAGGAACTCCTGCTGGGGGTGCTTGCGTCCGCCCTTGGGCGGGACGTTGGCGACCGTGCCCTCGATGATCTTGAGCAGCGCCTGCTGCACGCCCTCGCCCGAGACGTCACGGGTGATGCTGGGGTTCTCGGACTTCCGGGCGATCTTGTCGATCTCGTCGATGTAGACGATGCCCCGCTGGGCGCGCTCGATGTCGTGATCGGCCGCCTGGAGCAGGTTGACGATGATGTTCTCGACGTCCTCGCCCACGTAGCCGGCCTCGGTGAGGCAGGTGGCGTCGGCGATGGTGAAGGGGACGTTGAGGATACGGGCCAGGGTCTGGGCGAGGAGCGTCTTGCCGCTCCCGGTGGGGCCGAGCAGAAGGATGTTGCTCTTCTGCAGCTCCACGTCGTCCATCGTCACCTTGGACTCGATGCGCTTGTAGTGGTTGTGGACCGCGACGGCGAGGACCTTCTTCGCCCGCTCCTGACCGATGACGTACTCGTCGAGGATCGACTTGATCTCGCTCGGCCGGGGGATGCGGAGCTTGGTGTCCTTGGTCTCCTCCCGGTCGATCTCCTCGGCGATGATGTCGTTGCAGAGGCCGATGCACTCGTCGCAGATGTAGACCGTGGGCCCGGCGATGAGCTTCTTCACCTCCTTCTGTGACTTGCCACAGAAGGAGCAGCACAGCGTCTGGTTGGACTTCTCCACGTTCTTCCCTGCCATCCGGGTCCTCGACTCCTCGACTGCCGAATCTAATCCTGCCCTCGAGTTTCTAACAGCCAGCGTCCAGCGGTCGCAGCATTCAGCCGGACAGAGGCCCACATTGGTCAGCGATCGCGCCGCTCTTCCGCGGACTTGAGGCTCTTTCTGTTCACCGAGACCACCTCGTCCACGATGCCGTACGTCCGGGCCTCCTGGGCCCCCATGAAGTAGTCACGGTCGCTGTCCTTCTCGACCCGCTCGAGGGCCTGGCCGGTGTGCCGGGCGATGATCTCGTTGAGCCGCCCCTTCATCCGGAGGATCTCCCGGGCCTGGATCTCGATGTCCGTGGCCTGGCCCTGCGCACCGCCCATGGGCTGATGGATCATGATCCGCGCGTTGGGGAGCGCCTGGCGCTTGCCCTTGGCCCCGGCGAGGAGCAGCACCGCCCCCATCGACGCCGCCTGTCCCACGCAGATGGTGGAGACCGCGGGGCGCACGTACTGCATCGTGTCGTAGATGGCCATGCCAGCCGTCACCGACCCGCCGGGCGAGTTGATGTACAGGTTGATGTCCTTGTCGGGGTCCTCGGACTCGAGGAACAGCATCTGGGCCACGATGACGTTGGCCAGCTCATCGTGGATCTCGGTCCCGAGCAGGATGATCCGGTCCTTCAGGAGCCGGCTGTAGATGTCGTACGAGCGCTCGCCGCGGTGGGTCTGCTCGATGACGTACGGGATCAGAGGCATGGAGAGATCCTAGCCTTCATCCTTCGCGGCGGCCTTCAAGAATTCAACCGTCTTTTCCTCCCGGAGACGCTGCTCGAGCGCCCTCCGCTGGTCCGGTTCCTTGAAGGCCTTCCGCACCTGGTGGAGCGGTGCTCCGCTCTCGGTCGCATACTGTGCAATGCGCGCGTCGACCTCGTCGGAGTTGACGGAGAGTCCTTCCTTGTCCGCCACCGCCTGAAGGAGGAGCGCTCCTCGCACCTCGGCCTCCGCCTTGGGCCGCATCTCCTCGCGGAGAGAGGCGAAGTCGAGGTTGAGCCGCGACGGGTCGAGCCCCTGGCGGGCCATCATGCGCAGCGCGCCGTCGAGCATCGCATCGAGCCCGCGCTCGACCATGGCCTTGGGAAGATCGAACGGGTTGCGCTCCACGAGCCCCTTCACCAGCTGGTCGCGCTCGTCCTGCGCGGCGCGGTTCTTCGCCGCGGCCTCGAGGTCGCCACGCACCTTGGCCTTCAGCTCCGCCAGCGTCTCTCCGCCGCCGACCTCCTTGGCGAAGTCGTCGTCGAGCGCCGGGACCAGCTGCCGCTTCAGGCCCTTGAGGGAGAAGGTGAAGTGGCCGGTCTTCCCGGCGCGGCTCTCCTCCGGGTCGTCGGCGGCGAAGGCGTGGTCGAGCTCTCGGCTCTGATCGACGACCAGGCCGACGAGCTCGGGCACGTTGCCCCGGAGCAGATCGCCGGGCGCGACTTCCACGGTCACGTCCTCGGCCTTGCTCCCGGTGAACGGCCGGCCGTCGATGGTGCCCACGTAGTCGACGATGGCGAAATCACCGCTCTCGGCGACCGTGCGGCCCTCCACCGGCTCGAGCCGGGCGACGCGCTGGCGCATCGCCTCGATGCGCTCGTCCACCTCGGCGTCGGAGACCGCGGCCGCGGACTTCTTGAACGTCAGCCCCTGGTAGTCCTTCGGCTCGACCTTGGGACGGACCTCGACCCGGGCCTCGAAGGAGAAGGGCTTCTCGTGCTCGAGCCGGACGGGGGTGAGCTGGGGCGCGCCGACCGCGTCGACGTTGTGCTCGGAGAGCGCGGAGAGATAGGCCCGCTCGACGAGGCGGCGAGCGACGTCGTCCTCGACCTCGCCCTTGAACTTCTGCTCGAGGATGCGGCGCGGGATCTTGCCCGGCCGGAATCCAGGCAGCCGTACCTGGCGTCCCAGCTGGGCGTACGCCCTGCCAAGCTCGGCCTGCACCTGCTCGGGGGGAACCTCGATGGAGAGCTTGCGCTCGACCGGGGACAGCTCTTCGACCTGGACCTTCATCGGAATCCGAAG